>JFJP01038294.1_pt1 | contig 18331 bp, 16 predicted proteins | sample 431651 | NCBI WGS metagenome assembly JFJP01 (sample SAMN02602958, study PRJNA72255) | Microbial mat metagenome, whole genome shotgun sequencing project. | biome: fresh water; feature: sink hole; material: water; isolation source: purple microbial (photo- and chemosynthetic) mats found in...
CGACTGATATATTTATACATATAAAATTTTTTCGGTAAGAGTTAAGGGCTTTTTTGCAATCTTTCGAGCTGCTTCAACTTTTGCAGGTAATTCAGCATACACTCGACGAATCATTTCCAAATCAAAAATCATAATATTAATTTTAAAAATTATTTCATAATGCAAGATACGAAAAAACAGTTTAACCCAATTCTAAAACATTATGAATAGCTTTAATACTGCCTTTAATGGTTGTTCAGATTTAATATTGTTATCTAACTACAACTAAATGTTTTATTTGTTCTAAATAATGTTTAAATTTAACATACGAATCAAATTTTATATGTATAAATATATCAGTCGTTTGCGTGTAAAACCGCTATTTAAGGAAAATCTGAAAGTTGCCTTACAATCTATTAAAGCCAACAAAGCCAGATCGATAATAACTATTGCAATAATTGCATTTGGTATTATGGCATTGGTAGGTATCTTGACTGCGATTGATGCAATTAAAGTTACTTTTAACCGCGAATTTGCTACCATGGGGGCAAATACTTTTTCGATTGAAAGAAGAAGTAAAAAAGTACAAGTTGGCCGCCAACACACCCGAACAAAAAATCAGGAGTATATATCTTATCGGCAAGCTGAGCGTTTTAAAGAAGAATTTAATTTTCCCGCTGTTGTTTCTATATCTACCCAGGCATCGGGCGCTTCTACCATTAAGTTTGATCGAAATAAATCCAATCCAAATATTAGTGTAGTTGGCACCGACGAAAATTTTCTTCTTACCGCAGGGTACGAATTAAGTTCCGGAAGAAATTTCTCAATTCAGGATATTGAAATGAACAGGAATTTTGTGATAATAGGAAGCAGGATTGTCCCCATATTGTTTAAAAACAAGGAGGATCCAATCGACAAAGTAATTACTATTGGTAATGGAAAATATAAAATAATTGGGGTTTTAAAAGAAAAGGGAAGTAGTTTTGGCGGAATGGGTGATCAAATGTGTGTTCTTCCATATACAAATGCAAGGCAGTATTTTGCTAAACCCAATATGAATTTCTCGATAACAATTCTTCCCAATGATGTAAAATTAATGGATGCGGGAATGAGCGATGCTGAAGGACTTTTTAGGCAAATCCGAAACCTTCAGATAAGCGACAATAGTGATTTTGAAATGTCTCGAAGCGATAGCTTAGCCAATATGTTGATTGACAACATCAAATATTTAACGATTGCTGCAACAATTATTGGTATTATTACACTTTTTGGTGCAGCAATTGGGTTGATGAATATAATGTTGGTTTCAGTTACAGAGCGCACCAGCGAAATTGGAACCAGAAAGGCGCTTGGAGCAAAATCGGGTACCATAAAGCAGCAGTTTTTATTTGAGGCTATTGTAATAGGACAATTTGGTGGTATTGTTGGAATCCTGTTAGGAATATTGATTGGGAATTTAGTTTCCATAATAACCGGATCTAGTTTTATTGTTCCCTGGTTATGGATTTTGTTTGGCACAGTATTATGTTTTATTGTAGGGCTGCTTTCCGGGTATTTACCTGCATTAAAGGCTTCCCGACTGGATCCGATTGAAGCATTGAGATACGAATAATAGTTTGTTATTAGTAAAGGAATTATTATGAATGATTTGAATATTGAAAAAACCTACAGTACTCCGTTAGTTAGTTTCGATCCTAAAAATGGAGTATTTAAAATTGAAGGAAGGTCAATTCCTGAGAACCCAGCTGCTTTTTACGATCCCGTAAATACATGGATTGAGCAATATTTTAAGAACCCGCAACCTCTTACCCGGTTGGATATTCGATTGGATTATATAAATTCCGGTTCCTCCAAGTCGATAATGTACTTAATGAAAGTGATGAAGGATTATCATGATAAAGGCAATGAATGTCAGGTAAATTGGTATTTTGAAGAAGACGATGAATCCATCCGGGATTTGGGGAAACATTATAAAAGTTTGATAAAGTTACCTTTTAACCTCGTCGAACTTTACTAATTATAATCATAGCAAGGGGGTGTTTCATTCATTGAGGCACCCCCTTTTTTGTTGGATTCCGAGATAGAAAATGTTCGCGAATAGTTACATACTTGTGTTTGGATAAACGTTTAAAAATAGTATGTTCAACAAAACCAACTGAGGAATGTTTATATTCAAATTAACCAAGAGGGATTTATCCATAAACTGTTTACTTTTGCATGAATGATTCACCTGTTTCGCCTGTAATGAAAGAACAAAGCTCCAAGCATATCCTTATAGGATTATCTGCTGAAAATGTATTAGCCGATTATTATTTAGCTCATTTAAGCAGAAGCCTTAGCAATTTAGGCCGAAAAGAAGTATTAAACGGAAAAGCTAAGTTTGGAATTTTTGGAGATGGGAAAGAGCTGGCTCAAATTGCCATGGCCAAGAACTTCCGGAATGGGGATTGGCGCTCAGGTTACTATCGCGACCAAACGTTTATGCTTGCCATTGGAGGGTTAACCCCTACCGAATTTTTTCTTCAAATGTATGGCGACACAAACCCTGAAAATAATCCGGCCAGCGGAGGCCGAAATTTTAATAACCATTTTGCTTCAGCGAATTATAATTCCGATGGAACCTTTCGCAATTTAATGAATCAAGTAAATACGGCAGGCGATATTTCTCCTACTGCCGGTCAAATGCCTCGGTTGTTAGGACTTGCGTTTGCTTCAAAACTGTTCAGGCAAAATAAAGTGTTGCACAAATTTAAAGAATTCTCTAATAAAGGGAACGAAGTTGCTTTCGGCATGATTGGAGATGCGGCTACTTCCGAAGGGCATTTTTTCGAAACCATAAATGCAGCGGGAGTATTGCAGGTTCCGATGGCCATAGCTGTATGGGACGATGGATATGGCATTTCTGTCCCTACCAAATATCAAACTACAAAGCTTAGTATTTCGGAGGCCTTGAAAGGTTTTGAAGCCGATTCCAAAAATAAAGGAATACTTATATTCAAGGTCAGAGGATGGAACTATCAGGAACTTGTCTCAACTTTTAAGGAAGGAATTGAAAAATGCCGTAAAGAGCACATTCCCGTTTTGTTTCACGTTTATGAAATGACTCAGCCTTTGGGTCATTCAACTTCAGGATCGCACGAGAGGTATAAATCACCGGAAAGGCTTGCCTGGGAGCTGGAATTCGATCCATTGAAAAAAATGAAAGATTGGATTCTGGAGAATAAAATAGCGACTGAAAAGGAACTGCTGGAACTCGAAGAAAGGGCGCTAACAGAAGCTAGGAAGGGACGCGAAGAAGCCTGGACTAAATATACTGCTCCTTTGATTAAGGAAAAAGAACAACTTTTGAATCTTGTTAAAAACCGTTCGTGTAAATGCATCTCCGATAATAATAAAAACAAGATTGATAAAATTGTTTATGATCTCTCGGCTATAAAATTTCCAATTAAAAAAGATAACCTAAGTGCTGCTAAAAAAATTATCCGGAATATTTGCCGTGAATGCGCTTTACCTGGTGGCTTGAAAACCGACCTGAGGGAATGGATAAAAATTCGTGATTTTGAAAATGCTGAAATATATAGCAGTTGTATTTATAATGAAACTTCCCGCTCGGTTTTAAATGTGGAACATATTCCTGCCATTTTTTCAGAAGATTCACATCTATTAAACGGCCGTGAAGTTATCCGTGAAAATTTCGATAAATTATTCAGTAAGTATCCATTGCTTTCCCTCTTTGGAGAAGATGTCGGAATGATTGGCGGTGTAAATCAAACACTCGAAGGGCTTCAGCAAAAATATGGAGAGCTGAGAATTACCGATACCGGTATTCGCGAAGCAACGATTCTGGGGCAAGGTATTGGCATGGCGTTGCGGGGCATGCGTCCAATTGTCGAAATTCAATACTTCGATTACTTATTATATGCCTTACAAACTTTAAGTGACGATTTAGCCTGTACCCATTGGCGTACGCGTGGCCGACAAGTAGCGCCGGTTATTATTTCGACCAGAGGGCATCGATTGGAAGGAATCTGGCACTCCGGGTCACCCATGAGTATGGTTATTAGTGCCATTCGTGGCATTTATGTTTGTGTTCCCCGAAATATGGTTCAGGCTGCCGGTATGTATAATTCCCTTATGAAAGCCGATGACCCTGCCATTGTTATTGAACCATTAAATGGTTATCGCTTAAAAGAACGTTGTCCTGATAACATTGGGGAATACACTGTTCCGCTGGGAGAACCGGAATTGTTGCAGGTTGGAACCGATGTAACGTTGGTAACCTATGGTTCTTGTGTTCGCATTGCGCTCGAAGCCTGTTCTCAGCTTCGGGAATTTGGTGTTTCGGTTGAGTTAATTGACATACAAACCTTGCTTCCATTCGATTTAAACCATTCAATAGTTGATTCTGTAAAAAAGACTAACCGGATAGTTTTTTTTGATGAAGATGTTCCAGGGGGCGCAACTGCTTACATGCTGCATAAAGTTTTGGAAGAGCAAAATGCTTTTCAATACCTTGATTCGCCTCCGTTAACTATTACCGGGGAAGAGCATCGCCCTGCTTATTCTACCGATGGAGATTATTTTTCAAATCCCAATGCCGAAGATGTGTTCGAAAAGGTATATATGATGATGCATGAAGTAAATCCTAAGAAATATCCCCCTTTGTATTAGGGAGTAATAAAAAATAAGTATTTTGGCTTTTTTAATTTGGTAACCGGTGGAGTTTAAGCAACTATTTCGAAAAAAGCCTATTAATCTGATCTTGTCTGATGCTCAAACTGAGTATTCCCCGCAGAATACCCTTGCCAGAACCCTCTCACTTCGTGATCTTACGGCTTTTGCTATTGCCGCTATCATAGGGGCCGGAATATTTGGTACTATCGGTAATGCAAGTGCCAGCGGAGGCCCGGCTGTTTCCCTTTTATTTGTTTTTACGGCAATTGCTTGTTCGTTTTCGGCTCTATGCTATGCAGAGTTTGCATCAAAAATTCCCATCAGTGGAAGTGCTTATACATACGCTTATGCATCTATGGGAGAAATTATTGCCTGGATTATTGGCTGGGATCTATTAATGGAATACTCTGTGGGAAATATTGCCGTAGCAATTTCGTGGAGCGATTATTTTACAAGTTTTCTCAAGGGATTTCAACTACATGTTCCCTATTTTCTTTGTGTGGATTATTTTGGAGCATCGCGGGGATTCCATGAAGCCTCTAATTTATTGGCATCCGGAATTACGCTCGAAAACCTTCCGCAGTATATTCGGGAAGCATATTTTGCCTGGACCCAGGCTCCATCCTTTTTTGGTATCCGGCTAATTGCTGATATTCCCGCTTTCTCAATAGTGGTGTTGATAACCGTTTTAGTCTACATGGGTATTAAAGAAAGTAAAAGGGCTAATAACATACTGGTATTGCTAAAAGTTGTAGTAATATTATTGGTGGTAGCGGTAGGTGGATTTTATGTTCAACCCGAAAATTGGTCACCATTTGCTCCAAATGGATTGCCCGGAATTTTGAAAGGCGTTTCAGCGGTATTTTTTGCCTATATTGGTTTCGATGCAATTTCTACCACAGCAGAGGAATGTAAAAATCCACAACGCGATCTTCCCAAGGCAATGGTCTTTTCGTTAATTATTTGCACAGTACTTTATGTTGCTGTTACCCTCGTTCTGACAGGAATGGTAAACTATAAGGAACTTGCAGTTGGCGATCCGTTGTCGTTTGTATTTGCAAGGGTAAACCTACACTGGTTTTCGGGTGTTATTGCTTTAAGTGCTATCGTTGCCATGGCAAGTGTACTGCTTGTATTTCAATTAGGGCAACCCCGTATCTGGATGAGTATGAGCCGAGATGGGTTACTCCCTAAAAAATTTGCATCTATCCATCCGAAATATAAAACACCTGCATTTTCAACAATTATAACAGGATTGGTAGTTGGGATTCCTTCTTTGTTTTTAAATCTGACGGAGGTTACCGATTTAACAAGCATTGGAACGCTCTTTGCGTTTGTAATTGTATGCGCCGGTAGTGTAAATCATCATAAAACAAAACATACTGGTTCATTTAAAATGCTCTACGTTAATGGAAAGTATATAATTCCATTATTATGTGGTGCTATTCTGACTTTTATTCTTTTGAAATATCCCACAATCATCACCAACTTATTTTCTTTTCAGGGAGGATGGGAGGTATTCAAACATAATATACCGTATCTGCTGTTTGTAATGTTGAGTATTTTTATATCGGCTCAAACGTATCGCAAAGATTATTCGTTAATTCCTGTATTAGGTTTATTAACTAATTTTTATTTGATGACTGAGTTAGGGTATATTAACTGGATGCGGTTCTTAATATGGCTAATAATTGGGTTAGTAATTTACTTTACTTTTGGAATAAAAAAGAGTAAGATCAGAGTATAGATGCATTGGGGGTTTTTCTTATATTCAGATTATTTAGAAACATAATGTTTCGCTAAGGAATAGGTCAGGGTATGATTTTTGAGTAAGGTTTAATAACTTATTTTAGCTACATTTAATCTGCTAAATTTAAAAAATATGGAACAGGACTTCAGTATTTTTAAAATTGAGTATAATAAGGTAGAACCCAAACGTGGCAGAGTTCTTATCTCAGAGCCTTTTTTACAGGATAATTATTTTAAACGTTCCCTCGTTCTGCTTACCGAGTATACTCCACAAGGTGCGGTTGGTTTTGTGTTGAATAAATCGTTGGACGTATCAGTGAACGATGTTATCGAAGATTTTCCAAAATTTAATGGTGCTGTATCTATTGGCGGCCCTGTTAGTACAAATACAATTCATTATTTGCACACACTTGGAGATCTTATCCCAAATTCCGAATCAGTTATTGGGAATATTTATTGGGGAGGAGATTTTGATACTGTGAAAAATATGATTCGGGAGAATCAAATTCAGTCGTCTCAAATACGATTTTTCCTTGGATACTCAGGATGGCAGGCTGGTCAACTTGAAAGCGAATTAAATCGTAATTCCTGGCTGGTATCCGAGCTAAAACCAATTGAAATTATGGGCTATAACTCAAACATCTGGAAAGACTCCTTAGAAACATTGGGTGAAAGATACAAGATGTGGGCAAATTTCCCCGAAAACCCGGGATTAAATTAATTCAGCATTTGAATATAATTCATAAGGCTGCTATTGCTTTCAATCTGAATACTTTTTACTCCAACCGCATTTCCAGCTTCAACATCCCTGGGACTATCTCCGAAAAAAATTGATGAATTTACATCGATTTTAAATCGTGCAATTGCTTTTTCAAGCATAATAGGTTGTGGTTTTCTGCAAAAACATCTTTCTGTCTTGTTGTGGTGTGGACATATGTAAATGTCGGTTAATTCTATACCCTCTTTATACAGTTCTTTTATTAAATAAGTATGCGCTTTCTCGACATCGTCGAGTGTATAAATTCCACGTTGAATTCCTCCCTGGTTCGAAATAACAATCAAAAGATAGCTTTTTTTCTGAGCAATTTTCAGAAAGTCAATTAACCCATCATTGAGGGTAAAATCTTCTATTTTCCAGGTATATTCTCCTCTTTCGCGATTTATTACTCCATCGCGGTCAAGAAATACTGCTTTATTCACGATCTAGAAAAAATTAAAGGTTAATATTTCCTGGATAAAATTCCCCAGAAGTTTAGGACTTATTAAAAGTGGGAAAAGAAAACCATATACAGCCCCGACAAAATGTGCATCGTGATTAATATTATCGTTACTGCGGCGACTCATATATTGCGAATAAACAAGGTAGGCAACTCCAAATAAAATTCCCGGAATAGGGATCACCATAAAGAATAGCAGTTTATGATAGGGCGCAAAAAATATGAAAAAGAAAACTACCGCCGATACAGCCCCTGAAGCTCCAACGGAATTGTAAAAAGCATTATCTTTTTCCTTGGCCACAGTTAATAAGGATGCAATAATAATTGCACTTATATAGAAAGCAGAATACCATAATTTATGGTAGCGAAGTAATCCTGAAAATTCCAAATCCTGAAAAATCCCTTCAATTCCCTGCCCAAAAGAGTACAAAACAAACATGTTGATGAATAAATGCATCCAGTCGACATGCACAAAACCATGCGAAAAAAGCCGGTACCATTCCTTTCGGTGGTAAACCTGGTAAGGATTAAGCTGGAGTTTTGAGAACACATCGTGCTGATTGAGCGCCATGATTGAAATAAGTACGGTTATACCTATAAAAAATAGAGTCATACAAAAATTTTTTGCAAAGATAACTTTTTAGTAATGCCTTAATGAACGATTTTATAAACCAACTCTTTTAATAAATCGCCCTGGGTGGCAGAATAAGACCCGACTCCTTTCGATTTTAAGTCGTATTCCCGCAGCCATGCAATAATTTGAACCAGTTTAGCCGGGGGGTACTTCCGGGCAGCGGCTTCATATTCAATAGTGAAGAATGGATGTACTTTAAGTGCTGCAGCTACAGCGGTTTTCGATTTGTCGGGCAGGAAATGATATTTAAAAACCTTTATGAAATAACTATAAAGGGAAGATATTGTTAAAACAAACGGATTGTCGTTTGGGTTTTTTGCGAAATGAAGGATTATGCGGTTTGCTTTGAGGATATCTTTTGTTGCGAGGGCTTTCTGAAGTTCGAAGTTATTGTAATCCTTACTGATGCCGATATTTTTCTCAATGATATCTGCTGTTATTTTTACAGTTCCTTGGGGCAGCGTAATGAATAACTTCTTTAACTCATTCACTATTTTTCCCAAATCGTTCCCCAAAAATTCAGTAAGTAATACAGCCGCATCGGGAGTAATCCCATAGCCTTTACTATGCAGATATTCCGAAATCCAATTTGGGATTTTGTCGTCGTAAAGTTTTTCCGAATTAAATATAATGGCATGTTTATCGAGTGCTGTAAAAAGTTTTTTACGTTTATCAAGCACTTTATACTTGTAGTTTATAACCAATACGGTCGATTTCAAAGGTTTTTCAACATAGTAAATTAAATCGTCGATGGTTTTAATATTTTGGGCTTCCCTGACAATTATAACCTGGTTATTTGCCATCATTGGGAATCGTTTGGCCGCATTAATAACCGTGCCTATATCGGTATCTTTCCCATAAATTACGGTCTGGTTAAAAACCTTCTCGGTTTCGGTTAAAACGTTTGCAGCAATATAATCCGAAATTTCATCGATGTAATATGTCTCTTCTCCCATCAAAAAGTAGATAGGAGCATATTTTTTGTTCCGAAGGTCGGACATAATTTGATCAAACTTCATCATAATACATTACTTTTACGCCGCAAAACAGCATGGATATGGAGCGCTTAAATTTACCAACTTATTCTTTTTCTATTAAAGAAGTAGATCAAAAAAAATACATTTTCGATAAACTTCGGAAAAGATATGTTTTAATTACTCCAGAAGAATGGGTTCGGCAACATTTTATTAATTATTTGGTCGAAGATAAGCATTATCCGGCTGGTTTAATTTCTGTTGAGCGGGGTTTTGACTTGTACAAGACAAAGAAACGCAGTGATATTTTAATATTCAATAGTTTAGGGAAGCCATGGGTATTAGTTGAATGTAAGGCTCCTTCCATAAAAGTAAATGATCTTTGGTTCGATCAGGCCTTCGCGTATAATTTGAGTATAAAAGCAACTTATATTATGTTGTCGAATGGTTTTAACCATTTTTGCATGATGGTAAATCTTGATGGCAAAGGAGTTAAGTTTCTGAAGGAAATACCTGATTTTACAGAATTAATCTACCCGAATGAGTTGGTATAGGTCTTCGTTCTCCCATCCGTTAATTGTTTTGAGCCAATCTCTTTTTTCACCGGTTTTAACAAATCCTTTTTTCTGAAAGAGGGAAATGCTTGCCATATTGTTTGAACTGATATTGCAATATAATTGATGGAGAAATATAACCTGAAAGCAATAATTGATTAATAAATCGAGCGCTTCCTCAGCAAACCCTTGTTTTCTTTTCTTTTTATCACCTATCAGAATACCTATTCCTGCACGATTATGATACGGGTCGAAGTCAAAAAGGTCGATTGTTCCAATGGTTAATGGAGAAGAACCTTTCAGGTCAATCATTAGCCTTAATTGCTTTGCTACATAAATATCGAGATTGGCCGATTCAATATAACTTTTCAAGGTAAAGCGCGAAAATGGGGCTAATGTATTACTTATCTGCCATATTTCAGGATCGTTTTCCCACTGGTACAAATAATCAAGATCTTCGGGTTCAGGTGCTCGTAATTGTAGGTGCTCGCCAGATAATATTTCCATTATGGAATAGTTACTAAAAGGAAGAAGAGGGGTGTTATTTGTTCGATAAAATCTCTTTTGGGGTGAATTTCGACTTAATTTCAATCTTATAAAGGTCTTCTTTTCCTAAACCGTCTTTTTTAAAATAGGGGATATATCCAATAGTTCCAATCCCAACAGGAGAATAAAACATATTGTCGTTGGTTGTATTTACGGGATAGCCAATATTGGCAGGTTCTGACCATTTTTTTTCAGTATCAATAGTTGCGTAAAAGACATCGTATCCTCCCATATTATAATGCCCTTTTGAGCTGAAATATAATGTTTTATTGTCGGATGCAATAAATGGGGTTGCTTCGTCCAATACAGTATTAATTGTTTTTCCGAGATTTTGGGCTTTATTCCATTGGCCATCTGCCTTTCGGCTAGATTGGTAGATATCAAATCCACCACGGCTGTTCGACCGGTTTGAAGTGAAATATAAGGTTTTCCCATCCGGAGAAATGGAAGCATGTGTTTCCTGAGAGGAAGAATTAATATTATCACCTAATTTTTTTGCCCGCGACCATATTCCTCCTGTAAAGTTTGAAACAAAAATATCGCTGTTTGTATCTGATTTTTTTACGAGAAACAGTTCTTTCCCATCAAATGAAAGGCCGGTTGGATAGAATTCCCCATCAGATAATATTTGCGGATTTATATTTATTGGATCAGTCCATTTATCACCAATTTTACGACAATAAAAAATGGCATTGTAGAATTTTTGGGAGGATAAATAAATAAGCGTTGAGTCGTCTCCGGAAATCACAGGACAGGTTTCGGATGTTGAGGTATTTACCGGGGAATCTAAGTTAGCCCAATTAACTACAACAGGGCTATCTTGTATTATTTTAGCCCGTTCGCATGCTTTAATTTCATTTTCGACAATAGCAAGATTGTAGTGCCCAAAAAAGTACGAATGACTTGTAAACTTATCATAAGAATCGAGTGCCTTTGCCAATTCATTATTTATTCGATATGCGTTGCCAAGATAGAACAATACATGCAGGGGAGCTTTGGTTTCTTCCAGTTCCTGAGGCTTATATTTTGTGGTTATATGTTTGGACGCTTCTTCAAAATAGGGGATCGATCGGGTTTCTTCCCCCGGCATGTTCAAATAACATTCTCCAATTTTGAATCGAATGTTGGCACTTACATACCCATTGTCAATTAATTGTAAATAAAAAGTAATGGCTTCTTTATAGTCCTTCCGTTCAAAAAAGAATTCGGCATCCTGATAGATGTCTTTAAGTTTAGCCGATTTTTGCGCTTGAAGCGGCAAACTTAAAGTTAGGACAACGATACAAATTGATAAGAATAATATTTTCATGTTAAGTAAACAGTATTACTAATATGTTGTAAACTTAACATTTTTATCGCAATTATCTCAATTAGTTAGTCTTGAAATATTGATTTCCGCTATAGCTGGCCTATTTTCAAATCTTTTGGAATTCGAAGTTCTTCAATAATTATTTTACCTTCCTGTTTAATTTCCACGATTTTTATATCGACCCTACGGTTAAATTTCCGGCCTTCGGCATTATCAGAGCCATCGGAATTAGTATTTAAAGCAATAAAATTATTTTCGCCCATTCCTTTTATCAAAACTCTTTTGGATTCAATACCGGCCTTTACGAGATAATTACGGGCTGCATTAGCTCTTTTGAGTGAAAGGTTTTGGTTGTATTGGTTCGAACCCAGTGCATCGGTATGGCCAGTGAATTGCAATTTAATGTCGGGGTAGTTTTTAAGAACTTTGAGCATGTGGTCTAGTTCCTTTTTTGCATTTGCACTAAGTTCCGAACTGTTGAATTCAAAAAATAAGGTTCGAAATACGATACTTTCTTCATTTTTTGATTCAACAGGTTTGGGTTCAAGGCTTGGAGCAGGCTCATTCACAGCTATAACAGGTTGTTGAGCTTGTTTTACTATTTGTTCGGGTTCTTTTACAGGTTCTTGTGCTACAATAACCTGTTCGATTTGCTTCACAGTATCTTTAGCAGGTTGAATTGGAGCCGAAATCACTGTTATTGGCGGTGCAATTTTCACAGAATCAGATGCAGGTACTAAAGGTTGTTGAGCTATAACAGCAGGTACGGCCTTTTTTGTGGTATCCATTAGTGGTTTAACCGGTTCTGGAATAACTTCTTTTATATCTTTAGCAGCAATTCCCATAACCAAAGATTCCGCATCTTCTGATAAATATAGGGCATATATATCTTCCAGGCCTAAACCGTTTTTAAGAGATGAGGCTGTAAATGCAATCTTGCCGTTTTTAACGGGATAGAAGTACAAATCATCGTCTGTAGTGTTGATAGGATAATCTAAATGTGTAGGGGTCGAAAATTGCCCGTCGGGAAGTATTTCACTGTAAAATACATCGTAGCCTCCCATATTTTTATGTCCCTGAGAAATAAAATATAACCGTTTACCATCTTCCGAAATATAGGGGGCATCTTCGTTAAATTCAGTATTAACGACCTTTCCAAGGTTGGAAGGGATTCCCCATTGACCATCGGGTTGTCGGGTAGATTTATAAATATCAGAAGCGCCAAGACCATCTTTCCTGTTACTCGAAAAATATAGAGTATTTCCATCGGTAGAAGTACAGGCATACCCTTCCCAGAATTTAGAGTTTATATTTTTACCAATACTTTTAGATTTTGTCCAAACACCATCTACATTTTTACTAACTAATAAATCGGCTTCAAAATTATCTTCTTTCCTAAGATAAAGTTCTTTGCCATCTTTTGAGAGAAATGTAGGATATTGGTCACCATCTGATTGAACTTCGGGAGTAATATTTATGGGAGATGTCCATTTCCCGTTAACAAGTCTGCAATAAAATAATGCATCATAAAATTTCTGTTTGGTAATATAAACCATGGAGTTCATATCTTCTGAAACAACTGGTGAAATATCGCTACTGGCAGTAGAAATTGGTTTGCCAAGATTGGCTTGTTTAATATAGACCGGGTTTTGCATTTGTTCCGAAGCATATTTGCAGGCCTCAATTTCTTTATTAGCCAGGGCAATTCTTTCCTGATCTTTTGAACTGTAAAAAGTTTTAAACTCTTCGTATTTTTTAATGGCTTTATCGAGTTGATTTGTAATCCGATAAGCCGTACCTAAATAAAAATAAGAATCGAATGGGGCATATTTTTCTTTGAACAAGCCTTCTTCATATTTGGAATTAGCATACTGTACTGCTTTTTCGAGATAGGGGATGGATTTATCTTTTTCACCTATAATATTTAAATAACATTGACCAATACGATAATTAATATTGCCGTTTTCTTCATACCCTCTGCGTAAAATTTTGACATAACTGGATAAAGCCTCTTCATAGTCTTCGTTCATAAAGAAAAATTCAGCATCAAGAAACATTTCTTTAAGATTTTCATCTTCCTTTTGAGAATACAAAGAAGTATTTAGCAACAAAACCATAGAGAAAATCAGAAGCGTTAGTCTTTTCATTTTTGGCAATTATTATGGTGTATAAGCAAATTTAGTAATTTAATTGATACGACGTATGTTTCCTTTAATGTCAATTTGGTATACATTCAACTAATTTTTGTAATTCTCCTTTCCGTTGAATTATAAAAATTAGTAGGTCAGATTGAAAAGAAGCTCCTAATTAGCAAACTTTAGCCACCTAATTAATCAATCCGCTACGGTGGATAGCAATATTTTCATAGGGTATCCCATAGCACACGGGTCTTTTACATTTTTATTACGATATAAATCCTATAAAATAAGATCCATTTTGAAGAGAAAATAAACCGCTAATTATTATATTGCCTCGATTTTGTAACTATTTATTCTAACTTAACCAGACAGGATTATGATCCATAGAATTCTTGCAGTTTTTTTATTCATAGCTATCTTAAGCAATTTTTCAACTGAAAATTTACAAGCATCCGTTGCGCCAAGCAAAGACACCATTAAAGCGGAGATTCCTTTGGAAAAGGTTAGGCAATATACAACGGAACGTCTCTCGACCGCAAAACCTGTTATCGACGGTCGGTTGGACGACGATTGCTGGAAAACCGGAGTCTGGGCTGGCGATTTTATTCAATTTATTCCGAATGAAGGAGCTAAACCCTCACAACCAACCTATTTTAAAGTTTTATATGACGACCAGAGTATATATGTTGCTATAAGAGCCGTAGATAGTGAACCTGATAAAATTATCCGGAAAGCTGGAAGAAGGGACGAATTAATTGGCGATATGGCTGGGATTTGTTTCGATAGTTATCACGATCACCGCACCGGATTCGAGTTTGATATGAGTGTTGCCGGACAGAAATCTGATTTAATTCTGACCAACCCCATGTCGTGGGATTTAAACTGGAATGCCGTATGGTATGGGGATGTTGCTAATGAGGATTCTGCGTGGACGGTTGAAATGGAAATACCGCTCAGTCAATTACGATATAGTAATCAGGATGAACAAGTTTGGGGAATGCATGTTTGGAGATGGATTGATCGATATCAGGAAGAAAGTGATTGGGAAAAACAATCGCTCACAGGACCAGGAATAATGTACTTATTTGGAGAATTGCACGGTATTAAAGGGCTTAAAAAATCGCAACGTATTGAGCTGTTACCATATACCTTAGGGGAATTAAAAACATTTAAAAAGGAGCCGGAAAACCCTTTTGCAAATAAAGGGTACCGACCATTTGGAAATATTGGATTGGATGCCAAAATTGGAGTTGGAAGTAATTTTACTGTAGACCTTACTGTTAATCCAGATTTTGGACAGGTAGAGTCCGACCCTTCGGTAATGAACCTTACTGCATTCGAGACTTTCTATGAAGAAAAACGTCCATTTTTCCTGGAAGGAAAAACAATTTTCAATTTCGAAATGGATGATGCCAGTTTGTTTTACAGCCGGCGAATTGGTCATTCTCCTTCCTACTCACCCTCTTTACTAAATAAGGAATATATTAAAGCTCCCGATAATACTACGATTCTGAGTGCCGCTAAATTTAGTGGAAAAACAGCTAAAGGGTTATCCATAGGAGTGCTTCAAAGCTTTACTGCCAATGAAAAGACTACCATTAATTCTACTGCCGGAGATCGGAATGTAAGTGTTGAGCCATTTACTAATTACGCTGTTACAAGGGTTCAACAAGATTTTAATGGGAGTAATACGTTGTTTGGTGGAATTTTCACTTCTACCAATCGGTTTATCAAAGATTCGCACCTTAATTTTTTGAACCGGGGGGCATATACCGGAGGTCTTGATCTTTTACATCAATGGAAGGATAAGGAATACTTTCTCGAAGCCAAAGTCATTGGAAGCGATATTCAGGGTAAAGTGGATGCAATCCGAGATTTGCAACTATCATCGGCCCATTATTACCAGCGGCCTGATGCTACTCATCTGCGCTACGACAGCACGTTAACAAATCTTTCCGGGTATGGCGGAAAAATAAAAATTGGGAAGGGAAGCAAAGGGTTATGGCGATATTCTACCGAATTGGGCTGGCGGTCGCCCGGATTGGATTTGAATGATATAGGTTATATGCAAACAGCCGATTTGATCCATCAGGAAAATGAATTATCTTATTTTGTAAATAAACCTGTTTCAATATTCCGAACATATACCATTGGGCTGGAACAATCTAATAATTGGGATTTCAATGGCACATACCTGGCTTCGGAAGCCGGTTTAAACATTTCAGCAGACTTTACTAACAAATGGGGAATTTCGAATCAGTTAGAATATAGAACGGAGGCGTTGGATAATCGGATTTTGCGCGGAGGTAATGCCATGCTTGTTCCATTTAATTGGTCTGAGATGTTTTCGATAAGAACTGATCAGTCGAAGAAGGTGAATCTCGATTTTCACACCATGGTTTCAATTTCTGGCGAAAAATCATACAAATCAACTGAGATTGGAGGAGGCATTTCCATACGACCTGTAAATATCTTAAAAGTGGCAATGAATGCATTCTATTCCACCGCGGTTGATAAACTACAGTATGTCGACACCAAAGAATATAACTCAAAAAACAGATATATACTGGGGCAAATTGATCAACAGACATTGGGACTGACTTTTCGCATCGACTATAATATTACACCGGAATTGTCGATTCAATATTATGGAAGTCCTTATGCTACAGTAGGGAATTATAAGGGTTTTAAAGTGGTTTCGGACAATCCCAGGGATAGTGAATATAAAAACCGATTCGTATTAATTCAAAACCCAGTGCTTGCTGGGGACGATTACCAAATAGATGAAAACAATGATGGCAACATGGATTATAGCATTCGGAACCCAAATTTCAACTTTAATCAGTTTCGCTCAAATCTGGTGTTTCGTTGGGAATATAAGCCCGGATCTCAGGTTTTTGTTGTTTGGTCGAACGAGAGGACTGATTGGCTTAACCCGGGAAATGCCCCGTTACATAGTGCAGCAGGTCGATTAAGCGATGCTTCTCCCAATAATATTTTTCTGATAAAGTTTAATTATTGGTTTTCGTTATAGTTCGAAATGCAGGTTTCGGAATTTCTTGACCGTTTTAGAGTATGTTTAAAAGAGGATCAAATTGATTTTTGATGCTGTATGAAAAGTCAGTTAATTATCGCATTTCGACTCCGCTCAATGTGACAATAGCTGATTTTTAAAGGTTATCCTAGTGAAGGCGAGGCCTTATCCCTCTTTTTACATAGCATCAATTTAAACAGTTTTTTAATAAAATTCGGTAGACAATTGGCCTAGATACCTTAAAATATTTTTACTCATAGGTTTTCCAATAAAACTTTATCTTTTACTTTTGTACCCTTTAATTAATCAGAAAGAATTGTATGTTTAAGACAAATGAATATTTCGACGGAAAAGTAAAATCGATTGCTTTAGAATCGGTTGAAGGAAAAACTACTATAGGGGTGATGGCTGCGGGAGAATACGAATTTGGCACCTCCTCCCTTGAAATAATGACGGTTTTAGCAGGTAAACTGGAAGTAATGTTGCCAGGCGAAACAGCTTGGAAGGAATACAAAAAATTTGAATCGTTTGTGGTGGCAAAAGATGTTAAATTTAAAGTAAAGGCATTGATTGACACACCATATTTGTGTCTTTATAAATAAGATTACAGGATTTCCCAAACCTTTTTTGATTGAAGTTTATTCAACCAAAAAAGGTTTTTTGTTTTTTATAGAAGTTGTCTTGAATGCTTTGTTATCCATGAAAAAATCCACTTAGCTCATGATAAATTAGTATTTAAAAAACACACATCAATTTATAAGTTAAAATATGCTATAGTTAATTTACTTAACACTACTTAAAAGTACATAGAAAATCCAAAATTTGAGCCAAATCCTTTTGCAGTGTTTTCCCATTTTACATTACTTCCATCCGTAAACTTAGAGGTTGCCGAGGCATAAGCAATACTTAGATCCAGGGAAATGCCATCGCTTAGAAAAAATGCAAGGCCACCTCCTGCTTCATACCCAGAAAGGCGGCTTTTTTGCTCAGAAGTATTACCATTATATTCTGATTTTGTTTTAATCCAACCCGGACCGGCAGCCCCATTTATAAATGGTTTTACTTTTTTGTCTCCTATGTAAAGTCTAAGAAATGGAGAAAGCGCTGTTGTTGTTTCTTTGTATATTTTCCCATTATCTTTTTGATGGTAATAATCTAGCGAAAAATCAATTCCTACTAAAAAGTTTTTAAAGAGAAAATAACCAATCCCTGGAGTAATTTTGAAGCTTGAAGTTTTACCAATATCTCCGCTGTTGTAATCAGTTTTCCATATACTAGACACCGAATTAAATTCTAAATTGCTCTATGCACTGATGGAAAATTTCCCTTTTTGAGTTTGTGAAAATAATGTCAAGGATGGCAAAAGCAGAGCCATCAAAGTTAGTTTGAGTAGGATTTTCATTTTAATTTGGATTTAGTTATTATTAAAAAACACTATTATCCGACTAATCATTAGTTTGATTGATTTTGTATCGAAACTAGCTGATAGTCAGTTGTTGTTATTTAATTTTTCAAAACCACCC
>JFJP01038295.1_pt1 | contig 18330 bp, 12 predicted proteins | sample 431651 | NCBI WGS metagenome assembly JFJP01 (sample SAMN02602958, study PRJNA72255) | Microbial mat metagenome, whole genome shotgun sequencing project. | biome: fresh water; feature: sink hole; material: water; isolation source: purple microbial (photo- and chemosynthetic) mats found in...
TTTTTTCTGTTTGTTTGTTTTTAGAATATGTATCTTTGTGCCTAAATTATCCTGTTTTTAGAGTTCCAAATTCTAGTAAAATAATTATATAATTCGTTCAAAATTAAATATTTATGGAAAAATTTATTGGTGAAGGTTTAACCTTCGACGACGTGTTGCTTGTGCCAGCTAAGTCCGAAATATTGCCCAGAGATACTGATGTGAGTTCGTATTTGACTCGAAAAATTAAACTCAATATTCCTATTATGAGTGCGAGTATGGACACAGTAACCGAGGCTCGAATGGCAATTGCAATGGCGCGTGAAGGCGGAATTGGCATTATTCATAAAAATATGTCGATTGAAAAACAAGCCGATGAAGTGAAGAAAGTGAAACGTTCAGAGCATGGAGTTATTACCGATCCTTTTTATTTATCGCCCGAAAATTCAGTTGCCGATGCTATCGAAATCATGTCGAAATATCACATTTCGGGAGTTCCAATTACTAACGACGAGGGTGTTTTGATTGGAATAATTACAAATCGCGATGTGCGTTTTGAAACTGATACTACTAAGCGTATTGCCTTGGCTATGACGCACAAACAGAAATTGGTAACGGCTCAAATTGGCGTTTCGATGAAAGAAGCGCAAGAACTTTTGAAGCAAAATAAAATAGAAAAATTGCCGATTGTTGATGAAGATTTTAAACTTGTGGGGCTTATTACAATTAAGGATATTGAAAAAACGATGCAATTTCCTAACTCTGCCAAAGATGCAGGAGGTCGCTTGTTGGTGGGAGCGGCTGTGGGTCCAACGGTTGATATGATGGATAGAATTACCGCGTTAGTTAATGCTGGAGTTGATGTAATTGTAATAGATACTGCACATGGGCATTCTCAATCGGTGCTTGATGCCGTAAAAAAAGCTAAATATATATATCCTGAATTGCAAGTGATAGCTGGAAATGTTGCAACTGCTTCTGCTACAGAGGATTTAATACATGCGGGGGCTGATGCAGTAAAAGTTGGAATTGGTCCGGGTTCGATTTGCACAACACGAGTTGTAGCTGGAGTGGGAGTGCCTCAAATTACGGCAATTTTTGATGCTGCACAGGTTGCAAAAGCTTATGGAGTACCAATTATAGGCGATGGTGGAATAAAATATTCTGGAGATATTACGAAAGCACTTTCGGCAGGAGCTAACATTGTGATGTTGGGTTCGTTGCTTGCTGGAACGGAAGAAAGTCCGGGTGAAACGGAATTATTTCAAGGCAGAACATACAAAGTGTATCGTGGAATGGGCTCGCTTGGAGCGATGGCTCAAGGTAGTAAAGACCGTTATTTTCAAGAACATACGCAAAAATTTGTACCCGAAGGTGTGGAAGGGCGTATTTCGTATAAAGGACCACTTTCTGATACTATTTATCAATTAGTTGGTGGTTTGCGTTCGGGAATGGGTTATTGTGGAACGGGAACGATTGAGGAGTTGAAGGAAAATTCTAAATTTATTCGTATGACAAGTGCTGGATTTATTGAAAGTCATCCGCATGATATTTCTATAACTAAGGAAACACCAAACTATACAACACGGTCGTAGAGGAGTTTTTTTTTTAAAAAAAGTTAGCTCGGAGGTTTTTTGAATAGTAAAAATAAAAGGTAGGAGTATTTTGTTTTTTTTGAAAAATAAAATTTCAAAATGAGTTCGTAGAGGAGTTTTTTCAAAAAGGAAAGGTTAGCTCGCAAACGATTTATTTTTTGAAAAACTAGAATTAATTTGGTATTTTTGATTAGAAAAAAAGGCTGTTTATTAGAACAGCCTTTTTTTTAAAATTATATTTTTCCTCTCAAAACCGTTTCGTTTCGATTTGGACCTACCGAAACAATGGTTATCGGCACTCCGGTTTCTTTTTCAATAAAGTCGATGTAAATTTTCAATTCTTCAGGAAACTCACTTTCGCTTGTAAGCTTGCTGATGTCGGTTTTCCAGCTTTTGAACTCTTTGTAAACAGGTTCTAATGGAATGGTAATGTCGTAAGGTAAATAGTCAACTAGCTCGTTTCCAATTTTGTAAGCAGTAGCCACTTTGAATGTTTCAAAATGCTGCAAAATATCGGCTTTGGTCATAATCAGTTGAGTAACACCATTTATCATTACAGAGTATTTCAAAGCTGGCAAGTCCAACCAACCGCAACGTCTTCTGCGTCCGGTAGTTGCGCCATATTCGTGTCCGTATTCTGTCAACAAATCTCCCGTTTTGTCGAAAAGTTCTGTGGTAAAAGGACCGCTTCCTACACGAGTGCAATAGGCTTTGAAAATCCCGAACACTTCGCCTATTTTATTGGGAGCTACTCCTAAGCCCGTGCAAGCTCCGGCAGTAACTGTATTTGAGGAAGTTACATACGGGTACGTTCCAAAGTCGATATCCAACAATGTTCCTTGCGCTCCTTCTGCCAAAATGCTTAGATTTTCTTGGAGTAAATTGTTTATAAATATTTCACTGTCAATTATTTGAAAGTTTTTAATACATTCTATTCCTTCAAACCATTCTTTTTCATATTGTGAAATATCGTATTCAAAATTATAATTTTCGAGAATTCCTTGGTGCTTTTCTTTTAATAAATTATATTTTTCCAAAAAGTTTTCACTCAAAGCATCGCCTAATCGTAATCCATTTCTTCCGGTTTTGTCCATATAAGTTGGACCAATTCCTTTGAGTGTTGAGCCTATTTTTGTTTTACCTTTTGCGTTTTCCGAAGCGGCATCTAAAATTCTGTGAGAAGGTAAAATGAGGTGAGCTTTTTTTGAAATTAGAAGCGTTTTTTCTAAATTTATGCCTATTTTGGTTAAATTGTCTATTTCTTTTTTGAATATTACAGGATCCATCACTACGCCGTTTCCTATAATATTGAGTACGCCTTCTCTAAATATTCCCGACGGAATTGTGTGCAAAACGTGTTTTACATCGTTAAATTCCAACGTATGTCCGGCATTTGGACCGCCTTGAAAACGGGCAATTACATCGTAATTGGGAGTTAAAACATCAACTACTTTTCCTTTGCCTTCATCGCCCCATTGAAGACCCAATAAAACATCTATTTTCATGTGTTAAAATTATTATGACCTTGAATGTCTGAATGTTAAATACTATTGAAAATTTTAGTACAAACATAAAAATACAGGCAAAGTCTTGTTTTGTTTCTTGACTTTTGAAAACCGTTAATATTTATGTATTTGTTTGAAAATAAATTATTTGTAACTTACAAAATTGTTTTCATATCAAAATTTACTAACGGATATATTCGCTTTTTTTAAGAAAAAAAAGAATAACTTTTTGAGTAACAAGAATTTATAAATGTCTTATTACACTGCAAGATACAACTTATTATTTTTTGTTGCAACAATTAAAATCAAAAATTTAGTTAAATTGTTAAATTGTTAAATTGTTGATGCTGTAACAAACATACTAATCTTAAAGAAATGCTATTTGATTTTTCTGTTTTTGTAATAAAATAACAATGTAACAATTTAACAATTTGTTATTAGAATTTAGGGAAAATTGCGTAATTTCGCTTTTCTTAGAATTTCGGTTACTATCAAGTTACGCTATCAATATTTTTTTATTTATAGCTCTAATAAGTCCGGGTCCTTCATAAATAAAACCGGTATAAATTTGAATTAAATGCGCTCCTGCATTTAGTTTTTCTATTGCATCTTCGGCAGTCATAATTCCACCAACGCCTATAATTGGCAATTTTCCATCGGTTTTTTTTGCTATGTAGCGAATTATTTCCGTAGAACGCTCTTTTATTGGTTTTCCGCTCAATCCTCCACGACCTATGGATTCAATTAATGGAGTGGGAGTGAGCAAGTTATCGCGGCTGAGGCTTGTGTTTGTCGCCACTACGCCGTCGAGTCCTGTTTGTTTTATGATTTCGAGCGTGTCATCTATCTGATTGAAATTCAAGTCGGGAGAGAGTTTTAGCAAAATGGGCTTGCGAATCTTTTTAGTCGCACGAATTTGGGTGAGGTCGGAGAGGAGCGAAAGCAGCGCATCTTTGTCTTGCAATTCGTGTAAATTGGTAATGTTTGGGCAGCTCACGTTTACTGTGAAATAATCTACATAATCGTATAATTCATTGAAACACAGATTGTAATCATCGTTTGCTTTTTCGTTTGGAGTAAGCGTGTTTTTTCCGATATTTCCACCGAGTATCAAATTTTTGGATCGTTTTTTTATGTGCTTTACAGCTTCTTCTACGCCTAAGTTGTTGAATCCCATTCGATTTATCAAGCCCTCGTCGGCTTTAATTCTGAACAATCGAGGCTTGGGATTTCCTTTTTGTCCTTTGGGTGTTACCGTACCTATTTCCACAAAGCCAAAGCCCAGAGCACCAAGCATTTCAAAGGCTTCTGCATCTTTATCTAAGCCGGCAGCCAAGCCAACCGGATTGGGAAATTTGATGCCAAAAATTTCTCTTTCCAATTTTGGACTTTTTACTGCAAAAAGGCTTTTTACTATGGCTGTTTTTCCGGGTATTTTTCCTGCTATTTTCAACAACGTAAGCGTAAATTTGTGAATACTTTCGGGCGAAAAGCTAAATAATATGGGACGTATAAGCTGTTTGTACATAAATGATATAGATTTTTTTTGAGTTATTATTTTGTGCAAAATTAGCAATTTTATTGGATTTCAGATTTCAATGAAAAAGCTTTTAATAATTATTAGTATTTCGTTTTTTTAGATAGCAAATTTATTTTTTTAGAGCATGTAATTTTCTGATTTTGTGTGTTTTATAAATGTAAACAAGGTGTGCTTCTTTCTTTTTTGCTTGTTGATTGATGTAACTCCATTTTTATTGTTCTTTTGTTTTGTTGTTTGTTGTAAATTGCACATTGTCTGATATTTACACTCTTTAATAGAGCTTTTGAATTGTTTATATGTTAACATACAAAAAATCGGTACTAACCATAATTAATTTATATATTTAGATATAAAAAACTGAATATCAGTTAAATAAAGTTGAAATTTTCGTTAACTTTTACTTATTAAAAATCCGGTAAAATGAGCTTTAATTAACTTGGTAAAAAATGAAAGCAGCAGCTTATAACTAAATAAGAAAATTACTAGTTATTATAAAATTTAATTGCTTGATAATAAACAATATAAAACCATCGGAAGAGATTAATTTTCCTAAAATTCAACTATTTACAATAAAAGCAATACTAATAATTGCAACTTATTCTATAATTTTATACTCCTTAAAGGTTTTGTCGCTAAAGAATAATACAATGCGTTCTACCTTTTTCTGTGCCATATCAGTGGCAATATTAACGATAGGCAGTGGTTGCTCGTGCTTGGGTTCATGCCTTTCTTTGTGCGGAATTACTTTCTCCTCTACTTCATCATCGTCGTCTATTTCTACTTTTATTCTTCCGCGTTCCTTTACTTTTTCGCGTTCCTTTTCTTTAAATAGGCTTTCGATATGGTTTGTAGAATCTTTTTCCGACATACCTTCTTTATACATATTCCCTTTGCCGAAAATTAACCAGTCGGAGTTTATATTTTTATAGATTGCCAGAATTTTTTGTATAAATTCTAAACTCGGTTTGTTGCGTCCTGATAATATGTGCGAAATATTGGAACGTTGTACACCTATCGACTCAGCAAATTTTGACGATGATAAATGTTCGGCTTTTATCAATTTTGCTATTCTGCTTTTCATCGGTTGTATGTTAGTTATGTAAACATTTTTTTGATTGAATTTTGTGTGTTTTAAAAAGTAAACACGCGCAAATAATTTTAGTTATTTTGTAAACAAAGTGTATTTGTTTACAAGAGTATAAAATACAAAATGAAATTTTATTTTACAAAACTAATCAAAAAAACAATCATATACAAATGTAATTTGTGTTTTTTGAATGTGTTTACTTTTGTTTTTTATTGTTGCTTGTTTACCAATTTTGTACCTTGAAAGCTAACCTGCTTGTTTTCTTTGCTTTTAGAGAAAAAATAAATTTTTAGAACTTGGTTCGGTGGTTTTAAAAAGATAGAGTTATTTTGTAAAAAATGTTAAATTTTAAATTAGCTATAAATTTTTCTAAAAAAATGATGCTTGTCCTGATTTTGTAATGCTTAAATAAATAATAGTTAAAATATTGATTATTAGAATCTTAAATGCTTTAAAATGCAGTTTTTGAGGCTCAAAAGGCTTGTTTGAGTAGCGAGGCGTGCTTTTTTTTAAAGTCTCTAATCAAGTAGTGGCAAATACCCTATTGATTAGATGACAACTAGGCTTAAATCTTTTGCAGGAGCTAGTTTTTTTAGCCATTTTCAAAAAATACTGTTTTTCAGTTCTTTTACAAAGTTCTAAATTATGCAAATTTTTTAGACTTCCAAAACAAAACAGACTAGTTTTTATTTTACTAATAATCAATTGATTATAATTTGATTTTTCTTCTTTTTGCCTAGTAATCCGCAGGTTAAATTATTTTTTTTCCTAAAGTTTCGTCGTTTTTGGCAAAATTGTTTTAAGCCTTTTAGAAGCATTTTTTATAATTGAAAGTACTCTGAGTCTCCTAAATTAAGTTTTGTCTTAATTTTTGTTTTAAAATCAATTTCTCACTATTTTTTTATCCAAATCACTCTTGGCATATTTTCCTTTTAGAAATTTCAGGAATAAAGTTTAGCGTGAAATGTATTGTTTTTTTTGTAAACAATATTTTAAGTTGAATTTTGTGTTGTTTGTTTTGTAAACAAAATTAATTGTGTTTACAAAGTGCAATTAAGCGCAAATTCAAAATTGTTTTATTTGTAAACATTTTTTTTGGTATTGAATTACGAAGTTTACTTTTGTGTATTTGTAAACAAATAATTAATGTTACTTTGGGTTATGTAAAAAAATTACTTTTCTATACTTTTGTTTGTTATTGGAATTTTAAATTATCTTTCAAAAAAAGACAGATTGTTTTTTTGCTAAATTTAAAATATGCAATTTTGCACCCAAATGAAAATTTAATTTTACCAGTGCTCAGAATGAGAACAGATTTAATTCTTGCAAGCGAATATTTTCCAAGCATAAAATATGTTTCGCAAATTTTAAAAACCGAAACTATTTTTATCGAAGCAAAAGCACAATTTGCAAAGCATACTTTTTTTAATAAATGCGAAATTTATGCTGCAAATGGTAAACTATCGCTTACTGTGCCTATTAAAAAATTCACTTTTCCAAAAGTTAAAATGGAAGAAGTCGAAATTTCTTACGATACCGATTGGCAGCGTTTGCATTTCAAATCTATCGAATCGGCTTATCGTTCATCTGCATTTTATGAGTTTTATATCGATGCTTTTTTACCTTTTTTTAAGAAAAAATATCAATATTTGCTTGATTTTAATACAGATTTATTAAAAATGATTATTGAAGAGCTTGAAATGGACACAAGAATTTTGCTTACTTCTGAACCTTACAAAAAACAGTTTGATGCTACCAATTTGAGTAATGAGCAAGCCGAATTTTCTAACGAAAATGAAGCAAATTCAAATAGTCAATTTGCATATTATCAGATATTTGCAAATAAATTTGGTTTTATTCCCAATCTGAGCATTCTCGATTTATTGTTCAATGAAGGACCAAATGCAAGAGGTTATTTGTTGAAATTTTAGTTTTTAATTTTGTTATATAATAAAATTTTACCTTTACAAACTTTTGAAAATAAGCTAAATGAAAGATAAATTTACAATTACTAACTGGCTTCCTACTTCGGCTAAAGAAGTAGAATTGCGCGAATGGAGCGAAGTTGATGTCATTTTATTTACGGGCGATGCCTATATCGATCACCCTTCGTTTGGCTCGGCTGTTATTGGTAGAGTGCTTGAAAAACAAGGATTTAGAGTGGCTATAGTGCCACAACCAAATTGGCGCGATGACCTTCGCGATTTTAAGAAATTGGGTAAACCTCGACTCTTTTTTGGCGTTACTGCTGGTGCAATGGACTCAATGGTAAATCATTACACTGCCAACAAGCGTTTGCGCTCAAATGATGCTTACACTGCCGGTGGAAAAGCTGGTCAAAGACCTGATTATGCGGTTGTTACCTATTCCCAAATTGTTAAAAAACTATTTCCCGATGTACCCTTAATAATAGGAGGTATTGAGGCTTCGCTTAGGCGTGTTACACATTACGATTATTGGTCTGATAGCTTGAAATACAGTGTTTTGTATGAGAGCGGAGCAGATTTATTACTTTGGGGAATGGGCGAAAAAGCAATTGTTGAAATTGCTCAATTGTTAGATAAAGGTGTGAAAATAAGCAATTTACAAAATATACCACAAACAGCTTTTTTGTTGCAAAAAGATGAAAAATATAAAATTCCAAAAGAATGGGAAACTTTTGAACTTTTTTCGCATGCAGACTGTTTGAAAGAAAAAATAAATTACGCAAAAAACTTCAAAATCATTGAACAAGAGTCGAATAAGAAATTTGCTCGCCAATTAACACAGCTTACTGGCGAAAAATCGGAGCATCGAGTGGTTATCAACCCTGGTTATTCGTATATTGCTGAAAAAGAAGCAGATGCAACTTATAATCTGCCTTACACGCGCCTTCCGCACCCAAGGTATGCAACTAAAGGGGCAATTCCGGCTTTTGAGATGATTAAATTTTCGGTAAATACTCACCGTGGTTGCTTCGGAGGCTGCTCTTTCTGCACTATTTCGGCGCATCAAGGCAAGTTTATTGTGAGCCGTTCCGAAAAATCAATTTTAAAAGAAGTGGAAGAAATTAAGCAAATGCCTGATTTTAAAGGATATTTGTCCGATTTGGGAGGACCTTCTGCCAATATGTACAAAATGCAGGGCAACGACTTGGCTATGTGCGAGAAATGCCTTCGACCTTCTTGTATTTTTCCAGCTATTTGCTCTAATTTGAATACCGACCACAGCGCATTAACAGCTCTTTATAAGAAAGTTAATAGCATTGAAGGTATTAAAAAAGCCTTTATTGGCTCAGGAGTTCGTTACGATATGCTTTTTGATAAAGACGAGAATATTAAAAATGATAAGCTAGAATATGCTAAAGAATTGATTATTAATCATGTATCTGGTCGCTTAAAAGTTGCACCCGAACATACCGACGATAAGGTTTTGAAAGAAATGCGAAAACCAAAGTTTGCCTTATTTTATAAATTTAAAGATTTATTTGATTCCGTAAACAAAAAGCATCAACTCAATTATCAGCTAATCCCTTATTTTATTTCGAGCCACCCGGGAAGTTCTACTTTTGAGATGGCAAATTTAGCTGAAAATACCGAAAAATTAAATTTAAAATTGGAACAAGTACAAGACTTCACTCCTACACCTATGACTTTAAGTGCTGTTGTTTATTATACTGGTTTACACCCTTATACTTTGAAGCCAATTTTTGTAACAAAAAATGCGCAAGGCAAACTTTTACAGAAGAAGTTTTTCTTCTGGTATTTGAAAGAAAATAAGACTGATATATTGAACGAATTAAAGCGAAATAAGCAATTTCATATTATTAAAAAACTCTTTGGAAAAGCTTGATTTTATTGGTTTTTTTATTAAAGTTTTTCCATGTTTCTCTATTAAAACATTACTTGATGAACCTGTGTTTTATTGATTTCTTTTGCATTTTTTTGTTTCTTTTTATGGCTGAAAATAGCTTTATTTTACTGAAAATACATTGCGGCTAATTTATTTTTTTTCGTATTTTTTTAGAAAGTATCAGCCTATTTTTTAATTTTTTAGAGTGTATTATTTTTTTTATATATTAATTTTCGCATTGAAAAAAAAGATTTTTGTTAATCTTTTTTACAGCAATTTCCCTTTTATTTATGAAAAAATTTTCTGGTATTAATTTTGATATATAAAATTTGAGTATTATTTTGCTGCACTATTTTTCTTCTTATATTTGCTTGAGTTTTTCGTTTTTTTAGAAATTTTTTATAACTTAATTTTACAGTGAAATAAATATATTTTTTTATACTTTTTTGTTGAGTAAACTTTAAATTTATTTATGGAGTTAGTTATAAATTTTTTAGCAACAAAGTTATTCCTTATCTTGATTTTGTATTACGGTGAAAAATTTTTTAATTAAAGTGAAAATGAATAATTTACAGAATGCTTAAAAAAAAATAAAATTTGAGTGGTGTTATCTTAAAAAACGCATTTATTTTATTATTTTTGCCATTCAATTTTGGCGGTTGCAAAATTGTTGTAACTTTATGTTTTATAGTATAAATCGAATTGAATTTTGCAAATATTTCTACTATTTGTTTTCAATTCAATCGAAAATAGGGCAATGAAAAAATTAGATATTCTTATATTTCGTTCTTATATAAAGCCTTTATTGGCTACTTTTTCTATTTCTATTTTTATTTTGCTCATGCAATTTTTGTGGAAATACATGGAAGATATGGTTGGTAAAGGGCTCGACTGGTCTGTAATTGCCGAGTTACTTATTTATTCCACAGCAGGTTTAGTTCCTTTGGCTTTGCCTTTGTCTATTTTAATGTCGTCGTTGATGACCTTCGGAAATATGGGACAAAATTATGAACTTCTGGCACTTAAGGCTGCCGGAATTTCGCTTAAGCGTGCCATGATGCCTCTTATTTTTTTTAGTGCATTGATGAGTTTGGGTGCATTTTTTTTCGCAAATAATGTATTGCCCTATACCCAGTTAAAATCCTTATCTTTACTTTACGATGTTACACACAAAAAACCAGAATTAAATATAAAAACTGGCATCTTTAATAATGATTTAGAAGGATATACTTTAAAAGTAAAGTACAGAGATAAAGAAACTGGAATTATGCACAATTTGATGCTTTATGATCATACCAACGACACTGGAAACAATGGCGTAACGCTTGCCGATTCTGCTAGAATGCTCCTTACAAATGACAAAAAGTACATGCTTTTTATTCTTTATAGTGGCGAAAGCTATCAAGAATTGACTGGAACTAAAAAAAATGCTTTTGGATATCCTCTCCAGCGCGACACTTTTCAAATGAAGCAGATTTTAATTCCAATGGTTGGTTTTGAGCTAAATAGAACAAATGAAGAGCTATTTGCTAAAAATTTTCAAATGCTTAATGTTCAACAGTTAGATTATGCTATTGATTCTCTTTATTCTGAATCGAAACGAAGAAATGAAAAATTAAGTACAGATTTGCAAATAAGGAATTATTTTACTACAAAACTGAAGGATTCTACTTTTTTAACTAGATTCGATAAAAAACCGGATTACTTTAAAAATTTATCGAACGATAGTTTACCTATTTTGATTAACACAGACAGCCTTTTGGTCGACAAACCTTCACACATTCGAGAGCTTGCTTTTAGTGATGCACTCGAAAGAGCAAATTCAGTACAATTGGAATTGAAGCATAATAGAGATTATGATATTGAACAAGTTCGCTATATTCGAAGGCACGAAATTGAATGGCACAAAAAATATGTTTTGGCTTTTGCCACTTTTCTTTTTTTCTTTATTGGTGCACCTTTGGGAGCAATTATTCGCAAAGGCGGAATGGGAATGCCTGTTGTAGTTTCTGCTTTATTTTTTGTAGCCTATTATATTGTTGCACTTACCGGCGAAAAATTGGTTCGCGAAAGCATACTTCCCGCTTTCGAAGGTATGTGGCTGGCTTCCTTTATTTTATTGCCTTTGGGTATTTATTTTACCTATATTGCTTCTTACGATTCCTCGATTATGGAATCTGAAACTTATTTAAAGTTTTTCGACAAAATTGATAAACTCTTTAATAAAATGAAATTTGGTGTTACTTCTGAAACGCAAGAGCATATTTTGTAGTTTAAATTGTTGTTAATTAGTTAAATAGCTTTTTTGAAATTATTTTTCACAAAATATTGAATTTCAATGCTGAAATGTTTATCTTAGCACATTGAAACAATCACTAAAAGTGATACGTTTTTATGCAAAATTGCGCATTGTTTTGTGGTTAAGTATTTGAAAATAAATGCAATTAAAATTTTAGCAAATCGATGAAAAATTTTACTCAACCGTTAGAAAATTTTTTAGAATTAGGAATTTTTGAGAATACGAATAGTTATTTCAGAAATAAAATTAAAATTACCAATAGTATAGCTTTGGTGCTAACTCTTTGGTTATATGTACCTTTCATTGTAATTTGCTACCTATATTTTCCTCAATTAATTTTATTGCCTATTTTCGCTACTTTTTTTACAATGAGTGCTTTTGTATTTAATTATTTTAAATACTATAACGTTTCTCGCATTTTGGTTTCCCTTACCGGCGTTACTGCCGATGTTATTTTTCACTCTGCCGTAGTTAGCCCGGGCGAAGATTTTGTCTCTGTCATTTTTCTCATACAATTTCTTTTTGTACTTATCCCTTTGGTGCTGTTTAGTTTAAAAGAGCTTACTTTGCTGATTTCTACGTCATTAGCTGTTTTTGCTGTTTTCGTTTCAGTTATTTTCTTACACAAAATAATTATTGTAGATATCGATCAAGCTATTTTGCAGCAAGGCGTGTTTTTTAATATTCTGGTATTTGCCATGCCTTTTACAATTTACGGTGTTATTTTACCATTTTTGCTCTCTGAAAAAGAAAGCGAGAAACGTACTTTGGACTTGTTGCAAACTGCAAAACAGAAGGAATTGGAAGCGCAAGAAGCAGGAAAAGCACTTGAAAAAGAACTACAAAAAATGAAAGTTTTGCAGGAAGAAAATGAAAAAAGAAAAGAATTAGACAAAAATAGAGACTGGGCTGTACAAGGAATTGCAAAGTTTAACGAAATTTTGAGAAGCGATAACACTGATATTAAGGAACTTTCCTTTAGCATAATACGCGATTTGGTTAAATATTTAGGTGTAAATCAAGGTGGATTATTTTTGATTTCGGAAGAAGAAGAAAAAGATAAAGTACTTGAATTACAAGCAAGTATAGCTTATGATAGGCGGAAATACATTATAAAAGAAATTTTGCCTGGCGAAGGTTTGGTAGGTGCTTGTTTTTTAGAAAAGAAAACAATTTTTCTCACTAAACTACCAAGGCAATACATAAAAATAACGTCTGGATTAGGTGGTGAGACACCAAGATGTTTACTTATTGTGCCTATGATGATGAATAACACTGTTTTAGGTGTTTTAGAATTAGCTTCATTTTCTCTTTTAGAAAAATATCAAATCGAATTTGTTGAAAAACTTGGCGAAAGTATTGCCTCTAGCCTTTCTATTGCTCGAATTAATGCTCGTACCAAGCGTTTGGTTGATGAGCTTAAAATGCAAGCCGAACAACAGTCGTCGCAAGAAGAAGAAATGATGCAAAACGTTGAAGAACTGAGAGCTACACAAGAAGAATCGCTCAGAAAAGAGAAAATGCTCATTGCTGAACTCGAAAAGGCAAAGCTTGAAATTAAAAAATTGAGCAACGAAGAGTAAATTCTAAAATACCTGGAAATTTAATGTGTATGGCAAACAGGATTTAAGTTTCTCCACGATTGGTCATTTTCGTTCTCTTCCAATAATTTTTCAAGGTAATGAAAATCAATGCCAAAAAGCGATTTTAACTCTTCTATTTTAGATTTAATTTCCATCGTTTTTATTTCTGTTGCCGTTTTTGTAGCAACTATCAACAAGTTTTTTCCAGTATATTCTGCTGAGATAAATTCAAAAATATTTGTTTTATATCCTTGAAGTTCAAGTAAATGGGCTCTTATTGCATCAGTAATTATTTCGGCTTGGCGTTCAAGTAAAATACCAAATTTATTTATTTGCATCAACTTTTTACTTTTGTTCATTTGCCCGCGAATTTGTTTGTGACAGCAAGGTGAAGAGACTATTAAGCGAGCATTCGATTTAATTCCTTGGTAAAGCGTATCATCGGTTGCAGTATCGCATGCATGGAGAGAAATTAATATATCAATATCAGTTTCGTTAAAATTGCTAATATTTGATTGCTCAAAACTTAAATTTTCAAATTGTGAATCTTTTGCAATTGAGTTGCAAATTTCAACTAATTTTTCTTGAGTTTCAATCCCTTTTATTTTTACATTCAACCCCAAATTATTTTTTAAATAGTCATAAACAGCAAAAGTTAAGTAGCCTTTGCCAGAACCCATGTCTATAATTTTAATTTCATTTTCAAAAGAAATATCTTTTATTAGTGAGTCTATTATTTCAATAAATTTGTTGATTTGTTTGAATTTATCTTCTTTATTTTTAAGTATTTGACCATTATTTCCTACAATTTCTAAACGTTGTAAATAAATATTATTTTCGGTAGAAATGTATCTTTTTTTTAGCTTATCATGTTGTAAATTAACAATTTGACTAAATGTAGCTTTTTGTTCTATAATTTGTGCAATTCTTTTTTTATTGAATTTTAGAAAATAGTTTTTGCTAGTAGTAAATAAATCGGCTGCAAAAATTTCATTTCCAAGGGCTTGCAGCATATAGTCATTTGCTTCACTCAGACTAAAGTTTTTAACCTCATCTCTTCTTGCGTAACGAAATGTAAATGAAAGCATTACATTGCTTTTAAGTTCTATTGCTTTTATATAGATATTCTGCAAATCTTTGGCACTCGATGAGATTTTTCCAAGTGTACATTTTACAAACTCTTTATTTTCAACGGATTGTATCAATTGTGTTGAAAAATTTTTAATCGTATTTTCGTTCATTTTGCTAATTTTAATTTTCACAAAAGTACATATTTGATTTTGATTTATGTTCATTTTTTGTTTGATTAAAACAAAATAAATGTTTCAAAACATGCCTTTTAACATCAAAAAATTTAGAATATCAATAGTTTAAATTTATATATTTGTAGAAACTTTTAGGAAATAATGTAATTTTAAAACCAATTGATTCTAAGTATTTTACGTGTATTTCTTTAAGTTTTATGGTTTAATTATTTTGTACTAACTATTTTGTACTAACTTTTCAATTCAAAAAAAAATGAACGAAAATAAAATAGCTTATGTGGGTAATAAAGGCGAAAAAGTTCGCTCCGATTGTTTTGTAACACTTGAACTTACTGAAGCAGGAGGACGAAAAATTGATTTACAGAGCAAAGTAAATACGCTTTATGGAGAGGAAATTTTGAAATTAATTCACGACGTTTTTGATTTTTTTGAAATTCAAAATGCCAATTTACTTTTTGAAGATACGGGCGCACTTGCTTTTGTGCAAGCTGCTCGTTTAGAGTATGCTATTAAAAGTTTGAAAGATACTGAGAAAGAGTATTTGTTGCCTTTTTTGCCTGAAAATCAATACATTACAAAAAAGGAACAGTTTCGTTTTTCACGTTTATATTTGCCAGGAAATACGCCAAGCTTGATGCTCAATGCCGGAATTCACAAGCCTAATGGAATAATTCTCGACTTAGAAGATGCAGTTTCTTTTTCTAAAAAGGGCGAAGCTCAATTATTAGTTCGCAATGCTTTGCGTGCTGTAAATTATTATGGTGCTGAGCGAATGGTTCGTATCAATCAGTTTCCTAGAGGTTTAGAGGATTTAAAATATATTGTGCCTCACAATGTCAATTTGATTTTAGTTCCGAAGTGCGAAAGTGCTGAACAAATTCAAAAAATAGAAGAAACAATTAATGACCTGAAAATCAAGCATTCAATCTCATCAAATATTTGGCTGATGCCAATTATAGAAAGTGCTTTGGGAATAGAAAAAGCTTTTGAAATAGCTACAGCCTCTCCAAATGTAGTTGCCTTAGCTATTGGTCTTGAGGATTTTACAGCTGATTTAGGAGTGAGTCGTACAAAAGAAGGTTCTGAATCGCTTTTTGCCCGAATGCGTTTGGTCAATGCTTGCAAAGCTGCACAAATTCAACCGATTGACTCTGTTTTTTCCGATATTTCTGATATGCAAGCTTTGGCTGAAAATGTAAAGGTTTCAAAATCTCTCGGTTTTGAAGGAATGGGTTGCATTCACCCACGTCAAATAAAAGTAATCCATGATAATTTTGCGCCACTTTCCGATGAAATAGAAAAGGCTAAAAAAATAGTTGTTGCGTTTAATGAAGCTGTGGCAAAGGGTTTGGGGGTCGTATCGCTTGGTACTAAAATGATTGATGCTCCGGTAGTTAAACGTGCACAGACAACCATAAATCTTGCTATCAATTTGGGCATTTTGCCTGAAGATTGGAATAGTTAAGAATAAATAAGTTGGTATTTTAATGAAGTTGAAATCAACTTTCTGCTTAAAATAATTTTGCAGAAAGTTGTTTTTTTTTAGTTTTCAGTTAAAACAAATTCATCGTATTCAAGTTCAAAACGTAATTTGTGTTTTGCTTCTTCTTCGGCAAGTTTGAAAAATATTTTTTTCAACTCGGGGCTATCTACCTGATTTGCAATATTTGTGTAAAGCTTAAATGCTGCTTTTTCTCGGTGCATTGCAAGTTTTAACGCATCGGCATAGTCATTGATTTCGTCGGGCAAAGTTTTTAAAATATAGTCGGAAAGTTTTAAGTCCGGTACATTTTCTGAAGCCTCGTCAAAAATTCCTTCTTCCTTGATTTTTAATAATTTAGCTTTATGCCCAACTTCTTCTTGCGCATATTCCATAAATGCTTGTTTTACAATTGGATTTGTAGCTTTTTCTGCCAATTTTGTATAAAAATCAATCGCTTGTTGTTCCGAATTTATAGCAAAATCTAAAATTTCGGCGGTTGTTTCAAATTTTTTCATTGCTTATATTTTTATATCTTTTCTTTTGATGTTGATTAAAATTTATTGTTTTTTTAGAATAAGAATGTGAAATTTTTATTTATCTTTTTGTATTTTTCTATTTCTATTTTTAAAAATTTAAGTTGCTGTTCGGCAATAAATTTTCTAAAAATATCTAAATTTTCTTCTGATTCTGTGTCATTTAGAGCGTTTATATATTTTGCTCTATCTTCTGTAAAAATTTTTATTAAAGGCTCGTTATGGTATAACTGAATGTAATTCATTAATAATCTGCCAGTTCTCCCATTTCCATCGCCAAAAGGGTGAATATTGATAAAATGATAATGAATATCTGCCGCAAGTTTTAAAATTTCGTCATTTTTTACATTTCCAATTCTATCGTTTATTGTAGTACAAAGTCTATCAATTAATGTTGGAACTTTCTTTGAGTCAGGAAAATACTTCTTATCAACATATACTTGTGCCAATCTGAAATCGCCTTTTGAAGTATCAAAACTGCCTAAAATTGTATTTGTAAAAGCTCCTGTATTTTTCATTACGAGTGCTCCAATTTTTTTTATAAATTCGGGTGTTAATTTCGCTTTTTCTTTTGCTTTTTGTTTTATGTATTCAAAAGCTGCAAAATGATCTTTTATCATCAAATGGTCATTTAGAGGTTTTCCGGCAGCTGTAATATCTTTATCTATAAGTATTTGTGTATCTATCTCACTCAATGAACAACCTTCTATTTTGGTAGAATGCCAAACAATAGAAATCATGCAAAAACGCTCATAATCAATTACTTGTTCTAAGTCAAGATTTTTGTATTCTGTTGTTATTTTTTGTAATTCTTGATACATTTTTATTTATTTGTTTGTATATTAATTTTTAATGTTTCCTCTAATTTGCAAATAGTTAGTGAATTATATTTTTTCTATTAAGTCTAAATTTTTTATTGAAAGTTAGATTTAAACTTTTGTGCTAAAAAAATAGCACAAAAGTTTTTTTATCTTTAAAAACTAGCATTAAATTCTTGTTTAAAACGCCTTACCAAATTGTCGCAACCATGGTTAAATCTTCTATTTGTATTACATTTTTCGGTATAAGTAAAACTCAATTTTTCTTTTGCAGCTTGCTGCGGTAAAAGAGAAATAATTTCGGCAAATACATCTTCTTTTGAATTTAACCCATTGATGCCAAATTTTTTGAGAAGCTCGAACAATTGGTGGTACGAATTTTTTTCTATTTTTTCAACTCCAAAATTTTCGGCTTTTTCAAATTGCTGGATTACTTTTTGCGTATTGGTAAAACTTCCTCCTATTTCTGTTGGCAAAGAAGCCGGAAGAATTAAATGAGCATACTGCGTTGTGTCGGACATAAAATAGTCTTGAACCATTATAAAGTCCAGATTTACAAGCAATTCTTCAATTTCTGCTTTGTCTATTGCACAACCAATAGGGTCTTCTCCAAAAATAAAAGTGTTTTTGATTTTTCCATTTTGCAGAAGTGAAAATTGGTCTTCTTCTATTTGGTTTGGAAAATCGGACATATTCCATTTTTGTTTGAGTTTAAGTTGCTCATTTTCATTGTGTAAGTCGGCTGAGCCAATGCTTAGCTCTGAAAAACTTCCCATGTCGAAAAGTGCTTGTGAATTATTTTTTTCTTTGAG
>JFJP01027286.1_pt1 | contig 18329 bp, 17 predicted proteins | sample 431651 | NCBI WGS metagenome assembly JFJP01 (sample SAMN02602958, study PRJNA72255) | Microbial mat metagenome, whole genome shotgun sequencing project. | biome: fresh water; feature: sink hole; material: water; isolation source: purple microbial (photo- and chemosynthetic) mats found in...
ATTCCTCCAAATACTCTTGTCAATACTGTGGGTATTTCAAGTGTAAACAATTTCAATAGAACGAAAACTATGTCAAATAACAATATTATCATCAATCCCTCAAAACCTCAAGAAATTTGGGTCAAGAAATGGGTAGATTATTCAGGGAAATATGGCTTAGGCTATTTATTGTCTAATGGAGCAACTGGTGTTTACTTCAATGATTCAACAAAAATTATATTAGATCCAAAAGCAACGTAACGAAAATTTAAAATTGTGTGAATTTTAAATTTACATAGATATTTTGAATATTTCGAGAAAAAAGGGACTGATAATCAAGATGTCGTTTGCTCTTACCATTTGAATAATTATCCCACCAATCTGCAAAAGAAGGTCACTTTGTTGCAGCATTTCAGGAGTTATTTAGAAGGAGATAATAAGCAAAAAAATATCCAGGTAATTCTTTATTAACTATGATTTTTTTAATATTTTTTAATATTTAGGATGAAAATGAAGTTGAAGATGTTCAGAAAACTCAATCATTAAGTAAAAATAACAATTTGAATAAAATAAAAAAAAATTTCTTTAGATTATGTCAAAAAATGGATGAAAACAAAGCATGCAATAATGTTCAGATTAAGCAATAAAATAGTCCAAGTAAATTTTTTTATGAAATTTCCTTTGATTAATATTTTTTTAGGTGAATTTCACTGACAAAACTGAAATAATTCTCTCATCAGAGAACAAAACAGTCACTTATGTGAATAAAAAAGGTGAAAAAACGAATTATCCCTTGCAAACAGCCTTAGAAAGCTCGAATCAAGAAATGACAAAAAGATTAAAATACACAAAAGAGATTTTGACTCATATGCTGAGTGCAAATAATAATATAAATGCCAATAATCATGCTGCTCCTGCTTTTAACGATAATATCTAAAACATACTATATAACCTTTTTTTCTTTTTAATAAAAAATTTAAAAAACCAAAAACCAAACTAAAATTTAAAAATAAACATCGTTTATTTAAAAAAGAAGATAAAATATTAATCAATTTTCGATTATTCCCAAAAACTAAACAAAAGTTTTAAATAACAACCTTTTGGGATGAAAAGCAATGAAAAGTGTAAAATCCCATTGAATTATGCAAGTAAAAAAAATAAAAAATTAAAAAATATGACTTCATTATATTAAAGAAAAATTTAAAATTTAAACCAGAAATTCGGGGTTCAAAGAGTTCCAAATCAACACAACACCAACAACAAACAGATAAAAAACCAGACCATTTCTATGGTTATTTCGGTGATAATCTTAATGAAAAAAATATGTCCTATATTCAAGCCCTGAAAAAACCAAATAAACATACTGACAAAGCTTGTTCTATTGATTATAAGAATTTTCCTGATAATATTCCTAAGATCCTTTATTCAGAAATTTTTGGAGAAATAGATCAGAACAATTTAGATAAATGTAATGAGGTTAATGATGCTGATATTGAAGAAGAGGGAAAAGCTAAAATAAACAAGAATTTTTCTGTAGAAATCAAAGACAGCATTACTCTGGAAAAGAGTTCTTCAGCTTTATTTATAGGCAATTTGCAAAAAAATAAGAATAATTCAGAGAAAATAAATGAAAGAAAAAATGAATTTGTGAATTTTATTGATGAATATATTAATTATTTCAAAGAAAATGATAAAACTGTGGTGACAAATCCAATTCTTACTACAAAAAGGAAAAAATTGAAGAATTACCATTATAATTATAGTCTGCATAATGAGTCCGAATCTAAACAACAGAATACAAGTCAAGGGGATGAATTGAATAGTTTTTATGTGTTACAGAATAAAAAAATCATAAAAAGTAAAGTGATGATTGAGGAAATGAGACAAACACAAAAGACTCTTATTAGGGAAATAACTGATCATCAGGAAAGAGAAAAAAATTACATGCAGGTAATATTTGAAAAACTTGATTAAATGAAAAATTTTTATGTTTTTTGAAGAAAATTCAAGAAATGGAACTGGAAAAAAATAATATTTTAAGAAATCTCAATGAAATGAATAACAAATTGAAAATCACTCAAGAATTGCTAGCTAAAGAGAAAATTGACAATGAAAACAGTTTGTTCGCTTTGAAAAACATCTTGGCACAGTGATTATTCATTTTCATTTTTTAATTATTATTTTCATTTCCCTTAATTTTATTGCTGTTTTTCTAAATAAATATTTTTTCTGAAGAAAAAGATCGAATTCAACCGCAATGCCTAAAACTGATAATTATTTTACAAAACATCAGAATCATTTAAGCAACTTCCTAAACTGTAATGATTCTCAAAACGATGTTTTTTCTATTCAAAACTCAAAGGTTCAGAAAAAAATAAAGGATTCTTTCCTTATGAATAAGTTTTTATTTTTTTTATTGTGTATTTAATTTCATTCAAGCATAAGTGAAGTTGACAGCAATACACTTGAAATGAGTTCGGATATGGAAATCAGTTATGATAGGGATCTTTATTTAATGTTAAAGAAATTGAAGCGGAATCAAATGGAGACAGTCACGCCTAAAGTTCATCAATATCAAAGATCTTTGGATTGCAACAAACAATGCTATACAGAATCCTCTAGTTTGCATCAAAATTTCAATGTAATTTTTTAATAAAGTTTTTTTATAAATTGATTATTTCAAAGAAAAAAAGCTTTCATGATACTTCAAGATTAAACACTAAGGCGAAAGATTGGTTCAGTCTTCATCTGAACAATAAAAATTGCTTGGGTTTGAATAAAAAATTGAACATCAATAACAAGTTTAAATTTAATATGAAATGAATTTTTCTTTTGCTCTCAAAACTTCTATTAATTGTATTATATTTTTTAATTTCACCAATAAAAGTTATGAAAAAAAACAAAAAAAACAGTGCAATTTTAATTTGAGTACAAAAATTTTATTAAAAAATTGTCGATCTTTTTTAAGGAAATCAAAAATTTTAATTTAAATATAACCACTATAACCTCTGAAATTTTTTTTAATATTTGTTTCATCAGTGTTGAATTTAATTAGTCCATCCACAACAGCTTCTATATCCTCATATTTATTTTTCTCTATTTTTGTCATCATTTCCTTCATTACTTCAGTGATATCTTTGCCGAACTCATTCAGATCTAGAGAGGGTATCATATTTTTCAAATATTCTTGAAAAAAATATCTATTCCGATTGAAAAATTGATAGATCTGAACGAAGTACAATTTGAAAATACCCCAACCTTTGAAAACTCCCAAAGCATTTTCAATATTTTTCGTCATTCTGAAATTTAACACATCTGGAAAAAGTTCCCTCTGTTTATTTCTTTCAAAAATATCAGAATAATCGATGAAAATCAAATTCCCATTCTTCACATTGATCAGAATATTTCCCAGATGTCTATCCTGCAATCCCACAAAATAACAAAAAAATGACCAAAGTGACAGAGTTTTTGCATAGTTTTTCAAGGATTCATGTGCAATTTCTATGTCTATGTGTTTGGATTCATAATAAATTATAAAAAAAATTGCAGTTACTTGGGAGGTTTTTCGCATACCAATCACGAAGAATTGGTGGAAAATGGTTTCTATAATAATCGAATTCATTCTGGATTACCAAACCCTTATGGTTATCTCCTTCTTGATATTCGTAAAGTTTTCTTGTATTTTGATCATGTCTAATAATTTAAAAAAGTGTTGTTATTATTTTATTCAAAATGTAATAATAATAAACATCGGGTCTGCTGCTAAATTAGCACTTATATGCAGCAAATGCTTTTGATAAATATGTTCAAAATCTTCAATATTCTCCACGAATTCTATGAGGAGAACATCAGTTGTTAAACTTATAATATTATAGATGGGGAATTGGAAATCCATTTTTTTCATTAAAGAATCTTCTAACATCAAATTATTTATGAATTTCAGCAGTTTAAACATACAACTCTCTGTTTCTATCTGAAAACCCTTTTTTAAAATGAATTTTTTTGAAAAGTTTTTGCATTTCTTTTGACAGAGAAATTCAATTAGCACAGGCTGATTTGCCGACATTAAAATTGTAAAATTCTCTTTTAATTCAAGAAAATAAGCTGGTTCTTTTTGAAATGGATAAAATTCTTTCAGATTTTTTTCATTTTCAGGAAGTTTAGGCATTAAATTCTCAACAATTGGCAATATTAAAAATTTTACTTTTTGATTAAATTTGAGATTTTCCATGGTTATTTTGTCGAATTTTCTGTTCTTTTTGAGGTCCAAATTACAAAAAAATTTGAGCAAAAAGTGAACAAAAAAATGAGCTTTTTGAAAATCAGAATCGTGTTTCTCAAAATTGAATGAGATATTCTTCACCGATTCCCGAACCAATTTATAAATTGTATGGCTTCTGCAGTTTCTATCGAAATTTCCTGGTGCATAATTCTTATGCTTTAAGGCAAAAATCCACCAAAAAGACTAAAATTAAAATGAATAAAATTTATAATATTTTGGGAAGAAATACTTCTTTAGGATATTCGCACAATGTTTTTGCAAGAATATTGATCAAGCATTTTGTAAACGGACTATTTAACTCATCAAAACCAGTGACTAGCCGATTAATTATATGATCAGTGACATAAACAAATTTCCATACTGGTGTGTTTTGAATGAAATCCTCAAAAATTTTAATAACTAAATTATTTTTGTAATTTGAGTAGGAGATTTGAAGTTTTTAGTAATTTTTTAAAAAAAAAACAACGTTTGTGACAACTTTCTTTTTCAATTTGAAAAGATCGATCATATAGTTGAAAAAAAAAAATGAGTGTGCGGTTTATTGTTGAACTTTTTCAAAACTTATAAGAAAAATTTGATAAATATAAATAAACCTGATGTTTCTAAAAGTTCTTGGGTCTGATATATTTCTAAAAATTTCGATTATAATTGAAGAAAATTCTGATAAATTTGGCAAAAAGTTCGGTTGTTCAATCAAATTTAAAATAATTTTTAAAAAATGCTGTTCTAATGCCTTCTTATCCCTTTAAGATTTACAAAATATTTTAAATTTTTTTAGATTATTTCACATTTTAATTTCAAAATCTTCTTTTGTTTTTTTATCAGAAAACCAAAACAATGATTTGGTTATTGAATTGCTCTTTAATATTTGAAAATTTCCATTATTCAAAATTTGATTCTCTGGTTTATTTTTTTCAATTGTAAATTGGGTGGCTTTTGGATAGATTTTTTCTAAGTTCTTGATAAAATATTTGATTTTCTCAATATATATAAGGTCTTTCGGATGAATTTTTTCATTATAATAACTGATTAGAAAGTTGATAAAATAAAAGTTGTCAAAATTATAATTTTTCATGAAATAAAGCAAAATTTTCAAGATTTTATAGATTAGAATTTGTAAAATCAAGCTTATATTGAGAATATTTGGTTTATTTGAAAATAAATCAAATAAAATTATTAAAGAATAGAATTTGTCAGGAAGTTCTTGGTTCAATTTTAATATTGCTTCAACAAACTCTGAAATTTGAAACGAGCTGTCTGTTTTTTGACCATTTAAAAGCTTTAGAATATTCAAATAATCCTTTACAAATAGAAATCTTTTCACAAAAACTTTGGTTTCACCAAAATTGTGGCTATTTGCACTCATTCTTTGAAAAATATCTAAAAATTACAATCAATAACTTACAATTTTTTTATTTAAATATTTAAATTACTTTGAAATAATTCTTTTACATAGCAACAAATTTCACTCAATTCCAAATGTTTTATTCTGATTAGTCTATTCACACCTCGCATGTATTCAAGAAAAACATCAAATTTGAATTTGTATTCAATGAGAAGATTGTTTTCCTTTAAAAGATTTTTCTCGGGATTGACAAAAAATTTATCAAAAGCCAATTCAAAGAAATTCTCATATCCAATAATTATTTCATTTGTTTTGCTTAAATTTTTTTCAATATTTTTTACTTTCATAAAGCTATAATTTTCATCAATTTCACAATATAACTAATAAAAAATATATTTAAAATCGAAAAATATTGTTATAAACTTCAAAGAGTCGTTTGTGAGAATAATAATGAGGATCTGTTTTTGGAACTGCATTCAAATTATTAGGCAATTTTTCCTCTAAAAGCATAATTGCGTATTTATATTCTCCACAGCTTTTTATTTTAATGCATTTATTTGATAAAAAATAAAAAATTGAAAATTACAGCATCAAAGATTCAATGAAAAAATCCTGAGTTTCTTTTGATAAAAGAGCTTCTTTAATAATTGTGAATTTTTCTTTAAGTTTTTTGCTATAAAATTTTAATTTCTTTGGATCTTCAACCAAAAATCTGTTTTCAAGGAACACAAAACAAGAAATCAAAAGCTTAATTCAAAAATTAGTATCTATTTTTTAAGAAAACATTTACTTTTTTCTCAAAAATGCATTGAGAGTGAAACAAATTTTGAATTTTTATTGAAAGTTGTTCAATCTTTGATTTATTTAAAGCGTTGATAAAAATAAAAGGAGCAAAATAAAAAAGGGATTCGGAATCACAAACTATTGAGCCCAATTTCAATGCTATAAACTGACTATTTTTTTTTAAATTAAAAAATTTAAACACATGAAGATAAATAAATTGAACTATTTTTTGATTTTTTTAAAAACTTCCAATAATTCATTGAAAAAAATGGACCCACAATCGCAATTCTTCATCTCATTCTTCCAAAATACAGAAATATTTTTTAAATCGAATTGGAATTGGTTCAAATGATTGAGGAAATAATTCTTAAAGAATTATTTTTCCTTTTTGTAAATTATTTTTTTTTTTTACATGAACAAATATATGTAAAGGAGTTTTTTGAAATTGATCAAAATGTAAAAGGTCCAAACATTCAGAATAAATGAGTTCAGATTGTGATCTATTCATAGTGAAAAACAAATCAACTTGGTGATGACTTAATTTTTGGAAACACTAATAAATAAAATTATTTCTTTAAATTTTTTTTTTTCAAACTTCAATAAAATATTCGAATAATATTTCTTTGAATGCATTTATCTTGTAAGTTGAAACTGAATCTGATTTCTTTTTGATCAGCAACAAACAAATCAGTAATCTTTTGATCGATTTATGTGACCTTTCAAAATAAATCTTATGCACTCTAAAAATTTTTTTAACTAAAAAACAAAACTTAAAAAAATCTTTACTGAAGAAGTTGGTTTAAAAATTTCAACGTCAAAATCATGAGTTCTGTTGAATAATGATATATTTTGATTATATCACAGATGATTGAAAGTTTTTCTTTAATTGGAAAATCAATTGGATTTTCTGATTTATTTTCCTTTGAATCTTGCTTTGGATTTTTCGTCAAGAATTGAAAAGTATTTCCAAATATTGTTTTGATGTTTTGGTCTTGCCCATTCTGATCGAAAATGTAAAATTTCATATTATAATAACTAGGGTTCTCTTTCCCATAGCCTATAATTTTAATAGATGCTTCAATAATGCATTTTATAAGTGATGAAAAATCATATTGTTTATCATTGAGATCATGTTTTTCTAACAAAACAATAATAAAAGCCATTTTTAATATTATAAATTCAAAAAGTGTTTCAGGTGAAGTGACATGGGAAATCTCATCGAAATTATTCCAGAAAAACTTAAAGAAAAGCACATAGCAATCAACAGTGAAGCGACTTAAATTAAAAAAAGCAAGTTTATAGAAAAAAGCTTCCATTATTGTTGAGTCTTCAGTTTGGACTTTTTTTTTTAGCTGTTTTATGCAAATCAGATAATAATTATAACATAATATCAGACAATTATGCAATGAAACATCTTTTATGGATTTCAAAACTTTTAGCAGAAGATCTGCTTTCTAAAAAAAAAAAGTATTTGTTTTTTAGTCTATTTCATTATGTAATTTAAGAATAGATAACCTCAATTAAATGGAGAAAATAAGATTGATTAATGAGCTGTATATGTGTTGAAGAAAGAAAGTCAATTTTTTTATTTTCACTTGAAAATTCTTTAATTAAAAAACAAAAATAAGAGAAAAACTTAGATAATGTATTGTTTATGGCTTCTTCTGACTCAAGCTCTTTGAGGGTTTTGAAAAAATGCTCGATTGAACTCATTGATTATTTATTGTATTCTCATTTTACGTTTGGTTTTTTTTTAAATTCTTGAAATGCATGGGGTCTTTATTTAGTTCATTCAGAAAAGGTAGCCTATTTTTTTCTAAAATAAACCATAATTAACTAAAAAATTTGAGTGGAATAAAAGTTTGAAATAATTTAAAAAAAAAATATTTTATTTTATTTGTTGTAAAATTTTTATTTTTTTTTAAATTCTTCTGCAAAAATTTTCTTTTTTTATAAATTGGAAGAATTACTTGAAATTTTCCGAATAATAATAATCCCAATATCATCACTCTTGTACTCTTCATCCATATCCTTTTCCTCGATTTCCTCATACTCAAACTTCTCCCTTTTCAAAATTTGCAAGAATTTATCCACAGTGATTTTTTTATGCATCGTATAACAATGAAACATTATCAAATTCGGGTTTCTTTCGAAACAAAAGATCAAAGTTTCTAATAAATCCTCCAAATATTTTCCACTGCTATCAATTAAATCAGACCCTATCAAAAAATCGAAACCATTTGTTTTTTTATTCCAAATTTTTTCTAATTGATCCTGATAATTTTTCCCCCATATTAACTCTTCAACCATCATTTCACAAGAAATTAAATGTTTATTTATATTTAAATTTTCTTCCATTAATGATTTTAATTCTTTCAAATCAGTTAAACAAACAACAGTTGGAGAAAATTCCGAAAAGCCTATTCCGCAAAAACCAGTTCCAGAGCCTAACTCCATGATAGATTTGCCCTTAAATTGGTATTTTTCATTGAGTTTATCGAAATTTCGCTCGAAAAATTTGGTTAAAACTATTGCACCATCCCATATGCAACCTCCATGACCCAATGAGCTGATTTGTAGGAATCTATAAGTAGAATTACGAAATTCTAATATCCTTATATTATCATTATTAAGGTCCATACGTATATTTTTGTGTTTTTATATAAAAAAATAAATAAAAATAAAAGAAATAAAAAAAATAAAAATTTTTTTTGAGTTTTTTGGGAAGAAAAAAATTACACAAATAATTCATTTTGCTATTATTTTAAAAGAATGAATGAATAATGAAAACTGCCAAAAATAGACTAGAATATGTTAAAATATAATGAATAAAATAAACTTTTCCACTTCCAAGCAATAACATAATAATAATCATAAAAAAGAACCAAGCACTAAAAAATATTCGGACATTCCTTTGTGTAATTTTTGTCAAGCATGCACCCATTAATCCCCAGACTTGCAAAGCTAAAAACTTTATAACATCAGAATCTTTTGATAGAAATTCACTTAAAATCTCATCTTCTCTGAGAGAATGCTCGAATATCAATAGAATTTTATTTATATTCATTAAATATAGGAGAAATGTTATGAAAAAAAATGTTTTGGAAAGTTCATAAGGGTAATTCTTAAAACATTTTTTTTGATAAAGAGCTAAAGATATTACAAAGAGGAAAGATATCGGAAAATAAATCCATTTATTATTATTCATTAATAAAACAGCTAAACCAAGGCTATAAATTGCTACCAAAAGCAAATAAATCTGATTTTCTTTGAATTTGTTGAAAATCTTCAAAAAAACCAATGAAATTATTTCATTTACTTCGAAGAAAATTCTGAAAATTATATTCAAAAGTATTGTAATGGTCAATGTAGCGACAGGAACCAAGCCAATCATAGTCCAAATTTTATATTTTTCATTTTTCTCTCCACTAAAAAACCCCAAAATATTCAAAACCCATTCACTCACATTTTGTAAATAAAAAATATTCCAATTTCCCAAAAAAAATATCAACCAAAAGAAATTCCGCCACATTTTTTTCAGAAAGCTTTCATTTTTTATATTTTTTATCACATCCATATATTGCAACATTCCAACAATCAAGCTTATTGGAATTATCATTGATAAGATCGCATGTTTAAAATTTCTGCCCAAATAATGAGCCAATTCAAACCAACTGATTTCAAAGGAAATGTCAATTGTTGAATTCGTTGAGGAAGGAAAAATAATTTGAAGCGACTTATATTTAGCAGAAAATATTTCTTGGTTTATTTGATCTCCTTCTGCTTTTGCGGAAATAAAAGAAATTTCGTTCACATGAGCGGAACTTTCATTTAATTCCTTCACTTTCCAAATTAAAATTATTCCATTATTATCAATTTGTTCTGCTTCAAATCTGATAGAAATGGTCAGAAATAAAGGGTCGACGAAAAAAGGAACGAGAAACTCATAATTTACTGAAAATCGTTCAATAGAATGAGAAAAATGTTTTGATTTTTTTAGCAATAATTCACTAAAAAATATAATTTCTGGGGCTTCAAGAATTTCTGACATTATTTGATATTTGCTTGCATTATCTCTTTGTGATTTTATGATTAAAAGTTTCACGTTAGGTTCATTTAATAAAGAATATGGGATTGTGTAAAGAAATTTATAAGAATAGTCGAAAAAAACATCTAATTTGAACTCAGGTGAAACATTGACGATTTTATCCATTTTATTATTAGAATCCTGACTATAAAGAACTATTCTCAAGTTTTCTTGTCCAGATTCAGCTCTTATCCAAAGATTTATTATTTTTTTATTCGAAAGGCTTATGATAAGACAAGATTCTTTGAAAATGCCAAAGAAAATCATGTTTTCTTCACGACAAAATGAGGAATTAATCGGAAAATTCTTGAAATTTTGATTATTTTCTAAAAAACCTAAAGATTCTTTTAAATTCTGGTAATAATCCACTGTTTGATTTATAGGTTTCACGCCAATTTTATAGAATTGTCTGTTGATATGTTGGAAATACCAAATAAAATTAAAACTGATCGAATTGATCTTATTCACATAGGAATCAATAAAAAATTCGCTCAACTTCAACAAAAAAAAAGGGTTCGTCAACGTTTCAACATGCGACAAATGCAAATAAACTCCCTTGACCTCATTAGAAAAGAAATGATAATAATTATCTTTATTTCCTATCTTCAATGTTGAAATTTCACCACTAACCTCAATATCTCCTTTATTTCCAGAAAAACTCAAAAAAACCAAATTTTCCAATAATTTTCTTTCTTTTTCCTTTGAAAAAAACAAATAGATTTTTGAATAGCTATTCTGTAAATTGAAATCAATATTTAAAGGGTGTTGTCCTAAAGGACTATTTAAAAAAACAATTTTTTCGAGACTTCTTATAATATAGATATTATTTTTATAGGCTAAATCATTTAAAGCCAACATTGTAGCTACTCCACCCATTGAATGAGCTATGATAGTTATCTTTTGGTGTTTTTTTATACATTGGCTTGCCAAATATTTTAAACAAAATTGAATATATTCAGCTTGAGTTTCTATAAGATTTTCGCTGAAAGCTGAGGGTGTTTGATTGTAATCTATTGCAAAAAATTTGAAATAGAAGCTTTTTAAGCCGAATTCTTTGAATTTCTGATATAAATAACCTTGAAATTGAATTATTTGACTGAAACTACCTTTGTGTCCTGGGACAAAAAGAATTAAATCATAATCTTTTGAATTTGAAGCCTTTTTCCCTGATGAAAAATAAAGTTTTTCATACGATTTTTCTTGCAAATGATGCAATGTAAATGGACTTTGAGGTAAGTCAAGGAGATTATTATCAATGATTGAAGAATGAGAAAATTGCTCAATTTTTGGAACAGAATGTTTGAGTTGTCTTTTGAAATTAGATTCAAAGAAAGGAGAAGTATATGAGCAAATTAAACTGATAAAGATCAAGATTAAAGTGATGATACAAATGAATATTTTTGCAAATAGTTCAAGAGAAAACATTTTTTTTAAATTAAAATCTTTGCTTATTATCAAAATATTTGACAAAAAAATTTTAATGAAAATTTTTTTATTTTTAAAAAATAAAATGAAAAGTTAGGTTTAAAAGTAAACTTTTTTTATATTTTTTAAAAAATTAAAAATTCTTTAAAAACATTTCCTTGGAAATCTGAACAAAAAAATTAGAAAAATATGTTACTTCAATATTTGATTGGAAGCTTAGAAATTCCGATATTCTTCTTAATAAGATCAGCCTTGGTTTTATTTTCCTTTCTTTCCTTGTTTTTTTTCATATCTTGATAAATATGAGCAAGATTTTCATAGCTTTGTGCAGTTTCTGGATGATTTTCTCCCAAAACCTTTAGTCTAATCTTCAAAGCCCTCAAACTATAGTCCAAAGCTTCATCAGTTCTCTTCATTTCTTTCAAAATGACTCCAATATTATTCAAACTAATTGAAACATATCTGCTTTTTTCTCCAAGAAGCTGAACCCTCCATTCCATCACCATTTTCTGTATTTCCAAAGCTTTGTCCAAATCACCCATTTTTTCTAAATTAAAGGCAAAAGAACTTCGACTCACACAAGTCAATACATTTTTTTCTCCAAGTGTGTCTTTTAATATTTTATAAGATAATTCATTGTAGCTCAAAGCTTTCTGATAAACGCCCAATTCAATTAAGCTTTGTGCCAAATAAGTATAAGATATCGCAGTAAAAGGATGATTTTCCCCTAAGACTTTCATTCTAATTCTCCAAGCTTTCTCATGAAACTCCAAAGCTGCTTTATAATCTCCTTTATCCTGTGAAAGATTCCCTAAACTGGCTAAGCCAAGTGCTACATGAGCGTTAAATTCCCCAAAAAGTTTCAGTCGAACTCCTAGAGCTGCCTCTATATGTTCTTGTGCTTTAGGATAATTTCCCATATCTTGATAAACGATACCGACATTTAATAAAGAGAAAGAGGTGTCTAAATTGTTTAATCCGAATAAAGACATACGAATCGTTAATGCTTTTTGATGATGGTTCAAAGCATCTCTTGTTTTACCCATATTTTGACAGATTCTGCCTATATTATTATAGCAAATACACGTTTTTTCATCATTTTCTCCGTAGACTGTTATACTGATTTCCAAGGCTTTTTCATGATGTTCGAGAGATTTTTCTAAATCACCTTCTTCTTGATAAAGATTTCCAAGGGTTATGTAAGAATGGGCAGTTTTTTGGTGATTCTTCATGACAAGTAATCGAATATTAAGAACTTTCTGATGAAATTCAATAGCTTTGGAGATATTTCCTGAATCTTCATAAAGATCTGCAATGCTTAAATAACTGTTTGCAATATTTTCATCATTTTCATTTAAACTCATGAACCGAATTTCTAAAGCTTTTTCATAATTTTTCAAAGCCAAATCATAAAGACCTTGTCCCTGTTGACATCCCCCTATATTTGTATAATATGTGGCGATTACTATATTATACTCTCCAAGCAAATCCTTTGCAATGATCACAGCTTTTGTCAGAAATTCAATCGCTTTCCCAAAATCTCCTTGTAATTTATGCAGAAGCCCGATTTCCGTAATTAATTGTGCAATAATCATGTCATTTTCTCCAAAGATCCCCTTTTTTATTGAAAGAGCTTTTTCAAAATATTGCATTGCTTCTTTATAATTATTTTTTAATTTACAAACCATCCCGATTCCTTCATAAGTTGTTGCAAGTTCTGCAGTTTCCCCATCTCCTAATAAACCTTCTTGTATTTCTAAAGCATCATGATACAAAGAAAATGCTTCGTTTATCTCCCCTGATTCTCTACATACAATCGCTTTGAAACCAAGGAATTTCCATTGATGACCTCTGAGAAGTTTCAAATCAACAGGATTCATGGCAATTTCTCCCAATTTTTTATCGATTAAATCAAGAGCTAAATCTATGTAATTTGTTGTTAATTTCCACCGTCCGAGTTCGAAATATAGTTTGCAAAAATCCTCGTAATTCTTCAAAGTTTTCTCTTCGATAATCCCTGCCATTTTATCCTTGATTTTCTTCAGCGTTTCTTCTTCATTCGGGCATTTCTTCTCAATATTCGCGAATTTCATCATTAAAGAATACCATGATAATCTTTTTTCTGGGTTTATTTTCAGCATTTCTTTCACAATCGAGAACAAAAGTGGGTATTTCAAATCAATTTCAGGCGTTATCAAAAGAAAATTCTCTGATCTCATTTGCTCGATTTTATCTCTTTGAAAACCCATCATCTCTAATATCACTAAACCCATTGAAAAAACGTCTGCTTTAAAAGGATTGTACATTCCTTCATTTTCTAATAACATGAGGATTTCTGGAGCAGCATAAAATTCGATTAGTCCAGGAATTCCTTCAGAAAAAGTTAGACATTTTTGGTCGGGGTTCAATTGAATAGCATAATCAAATCGGCCTAATTTATAAATATGACTTTGAACACCTTCCATCAGTATTATGTTATCTGTAGAAATGTTTCTATGCGAGATTCCTAATTGTTCTTGTGCTTTTAATAAAAAATAATTAAAAAAAAAGCCTTAAAAATCATTATTGTTCTCTTGCTTTCTGTAAATCAGAAAAAAACTCAACTTTTCTCATTTATAAAGAAAAAGCCCATATTTTATTTTTTATTTTAAAAATGAAGAAAAGCAAAAAAAAAAATCTCCAATATAAAAAATACCTTTATAAAGCCCACAAATAATTTGAAAAAGAACATATGTGATTTCTTTTTCTGAATAAGATTCTCTTTGTTGTAAGAGCTGACATAGAGAAACCCTTCCATACTCAGTGATTAAAATCATGGTTTTTTCCAATTGACTTTTTTGATCGTTGTTTTCATAAAGTGCTTTCAACTGTAAAAAAGCATTCTTTTCTTCTAAAAAGCTGATCCTGTCTAAAATCAATTTCTCTTGAATTAAATCTGAAAGGTCTTGATTATCTTCCCATTCTTTATTTTGTGATTTTTCAAACGTTAAGAATTTAATCGCAATGATCTCATTTTCCTTTTTATTGTAAGCCTTGAACAGAAGTCCTTTCTTGCAATTGTTTTATAATTTTCAGTTGAGACTCTTTTTTCACACCGTTTGTAGAGTTTTTCATCATCATTATAGAGTTTTGTAGTGCTTCTGTATTCAGTTGAGGTGATTTCTTTTTTTTTGAAATCATTTTTATTCAAATGGCAGGGCAGAAAAACAAATCAATTCGCAGAAGAAGAAAAAATGAAAAAAAATGAAAAAAAATTTACTTTTTTAAAGACTGATACTGAAACTGGGCTTTTTGGGTTTCTCTGACTTTTTGTAGATTTATGAAGTGAATGATTTTGTCCTTGTGTAACATGAGCCAACGACCTGTTCAATTGCATCGATTTATGAAATTCTTGAATCGATTGTAAACCTTCATCTGTCTTTTTTTTTTTTTTAAATTAGCTTTTAGTTTGTTTTAATTAACACACGAATGAGTTTTTTTCTTCTCTAAACACATCATTCAGGTTTTGGGAACGATTTATTACGATTTGGGGAGGAACATTTAAAGAATGTCTTTCATGTTGATTTTGAAAAAACTGATAAATTTTAAAATGAATAAAATTTTCTTCAGCTATTTCGGTCCCTGTCTTTTGAAAATATAAAAGGATCGTTAAATATTTTAATAAATACCTCTTCTTTTGAAATTGCAAGACTTTTGCTTTTGTAATCATCAACGATTTTGGGAAAAGAAGGCTCAGGAAGTAAATTCAGAATCAAAGGGGGTTTGATTTTAGTTTGGGATTTACAAGTATTGCCCATTTTTGTTTGGTTTTCTTATTTAAAACAAAATAAATTCAATTGTAGATGCCTTTAGTAAAATTCTTCCAAAAAACCCTACCTTTACTAGATATTTTTGCTTGTTACAATAAATAAAAACAATTTTTTATAAAAAACCATTAAACAATTCAAAAAAATTCAAAGAATTTAAATTTTTTTCAATTTTAATTACCTTTAAAACCTTTTTTTCCAAAGAAAAATGTCATTTTCAAGTGGAAACATTCAAAGTTTCGATCTTGACAAAAGTCCCAATAAGCTTCCCTTGAACGATTCTTTTAATTTCAAGCCCGATTCCGAATCCCCCTTGCCTTCATACCAAGAGCTTCAATCTTGTACATTTTTTTCCAAGTCTCCCGTTTTAAATTTTCTTATATAAATAGACTTAGAAGACGCTCTTCGCAAACAGATTTCACTTCAATATTTATTAGGAATTCATAAATTGCATGATATTCACCAAGAAAAATATCAAATTTTCCAAAGCACTAATCAAGCTTTTCAAAATCTCAAAGCCCTAGCATCATTAAAAAACTCCACTAATCTTCACAAAGATCAAAGAGATATTGCTTTATTAAAAGAACATCTTAATGAAGAGATTCTTCGTTTAAAAGACAAAAAACAGGAATTGGATTTGTTAAGAGAAGAAATCGTGTTAGAGCCTTGGGATTGTATAAAGAACCCTCAGAAATTAAAAGAAAGAATGCTGTTAAAACAAGAAGAATTATGGACTGAATTTCAAAAGAATTATGAAAATGAAGAGTTTGAATACCCAGAAAACGAGAAATTATGGGGTTTTCTTTCACAGAATCCATCAGAAACATCGAGATTTAAGGAAGTTATCTATCAATATCAAGAGTTCTTGATGCAGGAACATGTAAGACTGGGTTTGTTCAGGGAGAAATTGAAAGAGGAAAGTGAAAATAATCGTAAAGAGCAAATTTCTTTTGAAAAAGAAAGAGTTCTTCAGCTGGATTATGAGGTTTTTGAGGAGACAAAGCTGAAAATAAAAGAGGAATTAACTGAAGAAAAAACTCGTTTAGTAAATGAAAGGAAAAAGATGAATTCTTTGATAAAAATCATGAAGAATTTTCAATTTTATAAAGAAAATAGAGCCTTGGACTGGGAAAGTTCAAATGATGAGTTCATAATTGAAATTTTCGATTCAATTAACCAAGAAAATGATGTTTTTGAGAAAGATGCGAAAAAAAAACAACAGATTAAAAGACTCAAAGATGAGCTTCAAAGGCTTTTGAGTGAAAACTTAGATAATTCGCATGAAATACAAATCGATCCTTATGAAAGAATATCAGGTGTTTTGGGAAATATCAACAGTTTTAAAGAAAACAGTCAAGAAGACGAAATACAAAAGAAATTGTTCAAAAGGAAAGAAGAAATGCTTCAGCATAAACAAAAAGAGTTAGAAGCTTTAAAAAAACTGCTCGAAAAAGAATCTTTCATTCTTCAGGAAGAAAAAATCTGGCTTGTTAATGAAAAAAACAAATTGACAGAAACTACAAGAAAAAGTTTAATTATTTAAAAGAAATTATATTAATCTAATAGTATTTATAAAGAAATTGAAGCACTTAAAGAAGAAAATTTGAAGATGAGAGAAGAAATTAATAGACTTAAAGAACAAAACCCTTTGCAAAACATCTCGAATATTCTCCCTTCCAATTCTAATATGAAAAAAAAGAGCCTTTTCAGACCAGAAAGCGCTGTCCAGGTGAAATTAAATGATGATTTCGAACTAACAGAACAATTCATTGCAAATCCTCAAATGTTTTTATTTTAACTTCTTATTTTTTTTTAATTAAATGCAATATTTCTTATTTTAAATTAATGAATTTTTATTAAAAGACGAAAAGTCGCATTATTTACTTTGGCAAATTGGGTTGATTTTTCTATTGATTTGAATGTTTCAAAGCCTCAAGTAATGAAAGTCTTAGGGTTTTATAAATGGAAAATCCATACAAATATCAGAGATCTCCCTATTACTCCAGACTCTGACCAAATCATTGATGATAATTGTTATCTTAAGAAAAAATGGCTGGCCCATCAAAACATTTTAATTTCACAAAGACGTTATCCCTATGTAAATTTTTCATTTTTTTCTCTCTGTAAAATCCACTTTTTTCCAAAATTTTATTGTAGAATTCATTAAATAAGCAAAGAAAAGCTCTGGAAGAAGGTTTCTTTGATTATGAAAGAAAAAAATTCTGGAAAAGCAGGTTCGTCCAGTTATTTGGCTCGATTTTTAGGCAAAGAAGACGAAGAGAAAAATTGAATTATCTTGTTGGATTCTATAAATTTTGCTTAAAAAGTTTGTTAAAAGGGTTTATATCAGAAAGAAGTTTCTCAGAAAAAAGATCTTTTCATCATCCTTGCGACGAGAAAGTTTTGAATTCTTATATAATTAGAGTTTATTTCATTAATATATATCTTTATATAGAAAATTTATGCCTCTATTTGCCATTATGCACAAGAAAAACCAATTTTCATTGAAAAGAAAAAGAAATTAGTCACCACATATGAAGAAAAGAAAAAGAAAGCAATTAAAACATATGATGAACCAATTTTATTTGAAAAAAAAAAGAAAACAAATAATTCAATAGATGC
>JFJP01038296.1_pt1 | contig 18324 bp, 15 predicted proteins | sample 431651 | NCBI WGS metagenome assembly JFJP01 (sample SAMN02602958, study PRJNA72255) | Microbial mat metagenome, whole genome shotgun sequencing project. | biome: fresh water; feature: sink hole; material: water; isolation source: purple microbial (photo- and chemosynthetic) mats found in...
TTAAAAAATATACAATATTCTATTATTAAGCTAGTTCTTTAACACTAAAAATTTTTATACATAAACATCATAAAAGTCTAAATTAATGTATATTAAAATTTTGATTCTCAATATTGCGTTCGTTATATTAACATTTAAAATGCAATAAATGTTGCTTTGAAAATAGCTCGTATTGATGATTTTTTGCTTACTTTTTAAATAAACAATTATCTTTGTATTGATAATAATAAAAATGATTGATATAATTATAAAAGGTTTAATTATTGGGCTTTCAATATCGGTCCCATTGGGTCCGATAGGTATGTTATGTATACAAAGAACCTTGAACAAAGGCCGAAAGTATGGATTTTTTACAGGCTTAGGAGCTACAACTTCTGATATAGTTTATACTTTAGTTACACTCTTTTTTTTAAGTTTTATCATCCAAACCATTGAACAATATAAATTTATAATACATATATTTGGAACAGTAATCATTTTCATTTTTGGTTTATATATTTTTAATAGCAATCCGGCAACACAACCAATACTTCATGAACCAAAAAAAGAGAGCATTTTCGGAGATTTTATAACTTCGTTTTTTCTCACGCTTTCTAATCCACTTATTGTATTTGTAATTATTGCTTTATTTGCCCGTTTTGAGTTTATTAATATAAAAACCACCCTGCTACATTCATTGGTTGGAATTTTATCAATTTTAGGTGGAGCAATATTGTGGTGGAGCACGCTGACAATTTTAGTTGGGAAATTAAAAAATAAACTCAATATGAGAGGATTGAAAATCATTAATCAGTTAACAGGAAGCATTATAATGTTAATTGGTATTATAGGATTTGTATTTAGTTTATTTAAAACTTAGCAATTATCTTTTTTCTCAATATTAAAAAAACCAATCTGAAAAGATTGGTTTTTTTTGTAATTATGGTATTTGAATATCAACTTACCGTATTGTTTTGAGCATTTTTGTTTTCTGAGAAACTTTTTATCATCTCTTCTTTTGTCATTTTACCTTTGATCCAGATACAATTAAATTCATTCTTCTCTTTTGTAACAATTAGCAAATCTGCATTATCTACTCCAACTATCCGGTACAATATATTGACTCTTTCTCCTTTTTCACGTACTTCTACTGCAGTCTGAAAATCTCCATCTTCAATTATCTGATTAAGTTCACTTAATACAGTCTTCATGAATTGAGAATCTGAATTTTCCTCCAGTGTCAGAATTTTCAATCCCTCCATTTTCGACATCATTTTCTTTTCATCCTTGGCTAAACCACCAAAAACTGTAGCCATATTCATTAAACCCTTGCTTACCGAAACATACTGAAAACGCTCGTCATCACCATATTTGTCGAAAAACTTATAAAGGGTTTGGGCCTGTGTTGCAACTGTTAACATGAACAGCGATACAACTAATGTAATAATTTTATTCATTTTTGTTTATAATTTTATTTTGATTGGTAAATTTGAAAAAGCTGTGTTATTATTATTTTGTAATTTTTCGATAAAATTTCGGGATAGTTTTCCGTTAATCCAAATCAGGTTTATTTCGGATGCTTCATTAACCTCAATCAGCAAATCGGTATAATAATCATCTCTCATTCTTGTATATATGTTAACCCTTTCACCTTTATCTCTTACTTCTACAAGATTTTCAAAATCTCCCCTTCTTATTACTTTTTGTAAATCCCTCATTACTCTTGAAGTAAATTCGGGTTGAACATTATCTTTTGTTGTTAAAATTCTTATTCTTTGTAAATTAGCAAGCAATTCACGCTCCTCTCCCTTGATATCATTCGATAATAATGCCAGATTAAAAAGAAATTTACCTACTGAGACGCTTTCGAACCTCTTGTCATCGTCGTATTTTTGAAAAAAACGATTCAAAGATTGCGCTTTCAATCCGCTTATGAAAATAAGCATAGTTACCAAAAAGAATAACTTCTTCATAATATTCGTTTTAAAATTATTTAAAATTCAGTTTGTTTTCAATATTATCGAGACTTGATTTAACTTCAGAAAGTTTTTTGACAGGTTTAAGACTTTCTTTAACTTTATTGATACTTTGAATTGGGTTAAGCGATTTTTCCAACACATTATGAATCTTATCCAATTTAGATTGAGCAATCTGCTGTGCATACTCAGTATCATTTATTTTTTTACCTTTAATCATAACAAAATCAGCTGTTTCAGTATTAATTTGTAAAAACCAAAATGCAAGCAAAACAGTGGCAGCTACTCCAGATATCGAAATTATTTTCAACCATTTTTGTTTTGTTCTGTGCTGACCAGAATCAATATATTTATCATTATCAGCTGGATATGTTACCTCTCTTTCTTCCTTGAAAACCTGAAATAAAGAGCGATAAATTTCATGAACAATTTCAACCTTATCTGATTTGAAATATTTTTTCAATGTTTGTTCTTCTTCAATCGAAGTTTCTCCGTTGAAATACTTTCTTAAAAGTTCATTTATGCTTTCCATACTTGTTTCTCCACACGTTTATTTTCGTTTAATATCTGATCTCTAATTTTTTGTCGCGCACGCGATAAATTAACCATTACTGCATTTGAAGTTAATTTAGTAATATACGCTATTTCACTTATTTCCATTTCTTCCACATCGCGCATTCGTATAATAGTTCTTTGTAATTCGGGTAATTTATCAATCATTTGTCTTATTCGTGAAACTAAATCGGCATTTTCTGCTTGTTGATGGGGATTTGGCTCATCATATATTAAATCCGATGTAATTTCGGTTATTTCTCTTTTCTGTCGAATTATGTCGATACACATGTTTCTCATCGAACGCATTGTAAATGCAGGTAAATTGTCAACTTCGTCAAGTTCGCTATTTCTAGCCCACAATTTCATATTTAAATTCTGCACAGCATCTCTTGCAGCATCATCGTTGTGCAAAATTGACTTCGCAAGGCGGAAAAGTTTATCCGATAACGATAATATTTGTAATTTAAATTGAGAAGAATCCATACTAATTTGGAATATCAAATATTTGTGCCTGATCGTTTTTCCCGTTTATTATATTGACGTGAAATAATTAAATTCCTTACATTAAATGCTTGTTTTTTTCTATAAATTTTTTACCAAACTTTAAATACCGTTCATCAAAAGCATAAATATACGAAGTAAATGTGTGAATTAATCAGATTGTGCATAAATTATACCATAATTATCAATATTCAAAATCTTCTACTTTCACCCCAAAATAATTGTGAATTTAATTCGGTACTTTTTTCGTGTTACATTATTTTCGAAAAAACTGTATGATTAATTTACGGGCATATTGAATAATTTTTAAGTTCTTTTTTTACAAAATTACTGAAAGTTCAATCTTAATGCTATTGTTCGTGATTTTTTTTGTATTTTTCGACAATTTTCAACATTACTATTCTAGATTATTTACTAAAATTGAATTATGAAGCTTAAAATAAAACATGATTACTGGCAAATCATATTAAGAGCATTTCTTTTTTTGAGTGTGGTTTTTCTTATTATACAGTTATTTCCTGCACGTAACTCTTTCAAATACCAGTTTGATATTGGAAAACCCTGGAATTATGAACTGATTACTTCATCGTTCGATTTTCCGATTTATAAAAATGAGCAACAGATAAACACAGAAAAAAATGAGATATTGAAAAACTATACTCCATTTTTTTATCTTGACACCGCTATGGGTAATCGTCAAATAAAATTATTTTCAGAAAAATTCTCTAAACAAAGTGGATTTCAGATTTATTATGAACAATATATCAAAAACAAATTTGAAAATATTTACACAAAAGGAATTATTTCGGCTAATGAGTATAGTGCTTTGATTAAAGAAGGAAAAACAAACATCAACTGTATTTTTCCGAACAGAATTACCCGAACAGTTCGTCTCGAAGATATTTACACCCCTAAAACTGCATATAAAGAAATTCTGAATTCGGCACCTGAAGTTTTAAAAACTTATGATTTAAATTTGTATATTGTTGAAAATTTGAAGTTCGACAGTGTTGCATCTGAATCATCAAAAGCTGAATTATTTAAAAACCTATCTTTAACATCGGGTATGGTTCAAAGCGGTGAAAGAATTATTGATAGAGGAGAAATTGTAACTTCCGAAAATTATAGAGTTTTAAATTCGTTAAAGAAGGAATTTATAGTTCGTCAGAAAAGTTTTCATCAATCCACCCTTGTTTTAATTGGAGAAATTATCATAATTATTGGATTGATAATACTTCTATCACTATACATTTATTTATTTCGTCCACGTATTTTCGAAGAAATTAAAAATCTAATTGTTATATCTATTCTGATTTTAATAATAATTGGACTTACATCGATTATTATCAAATTTACTTCTTTTAATTATTTTATTGTTCCCTTTGCTCTTTTACCGGTTATGATACGAGTTTTTTTCGATTCCCGAACTGCCTTATATGCTCATATTATCACTATTTTAATTATATCATTAATGGTTGATAATTCATTCCAGTTTATATTAATTCAAATTTTCATAGGAATGGTAGCAGTTTCGAGTCTGAAAGACATGACACAGAGATCACAATTAGCTCAAACCTCACTTTATATTTTTATAAGCTATTTAATCATTTATATTGCATTCGAATTTATTTCCGAAGGTGATTTTAACAGAATACACTGGCAACCCATTATGTATTTTGCATTAAGTTCGGTGTTTTTATTGTTTGCTTATTTATTGATTTATATTTTCGAAAAGATTTTCGGGTTAATTTCGGCAGTAACTTTAGTTGAACTCACCAATGTAAATAACGACATAATGATGACTTTTGCTGAAAAAGCTCCGGGAACTTTTCAACATACTTTACAAGTATCGAATTTAGCAACAGAAGCAGCAAAAAAAATTGGGGCAAATAGTCTTTTAGTACGTACCGGAGCATTGTATCATGATATTGGAAAAATGAAAAACCCAAGTTATTTTGCTGAGAATCAAATGGGCGAGGTAAATCCACTTTTAGAACTAGATTATGAAGTGGCGGCACGTATGATTATAAAGCACGTATCGGATGGTGTTGAAATAGCAAAGAAAAGTCATTTACCTGAACAAATTATTCATTTTATAACCACTCATCACGGAACTAGTAAAACAAAATATTTTTATAATTCTTACATTAATGAAAATCCGGATAAAATACCAAATGATGAAGCATTTACCTATACAGGACCATTGCCTGATAGTAAGGAAACAGCAATTTTAATGATGGCTGATGCTGTTGAAGCCCGTTCAAGAAGTATTAAAATCTATACTGTTGAAAGTATAACTCAAATGGTTGACAATATGATTGATAGTCAGATATCAGATGGACAATTCAAAAATGCGCCAATAAGTTTCAGGGATGTGGAAACAGTAAAAAATGTATTTAAGGAGAAAATAAAAAATATGTATCACTCCAGAATAGTGTATCCCGAATTGAATAAAAAATAATATTCAGATTCAAAAACCAAGAGCCAAGACTAAAAATCTTGGCTTTTTTTCTCTTTCAGAACGGTTGCCTGAAACTGCAACCATTATTCCATTCACTGCAGCCATATGCCTTATTGCCTTTTATGATAGTTCCTTTACCACAATGCGGACATACTAATCCCACATTTAATTTTTCGATCACTGGCATTGTAGCAGATTCCTTGAATAAATGCCGGTTATCACTTTTCACATTGAGAACTATCTGACGAAGCATTTCCTTTAATTCATCTAAAAATGCTTTGGCTTCATATTCGCCACGCTCAATTTGACGAAGTTTTTTTTCCCACAGTCCGGTAAGTTCAGCAGATTTGAGCATCTCTTCCTGAATGGTCTGAATTAAATCAATTCCAGTATTTGTTGCTATTAAATTTTTACGTTCTTTACGGATATAATCTCTTTTAAAAAGCGTCTCGATTATTGCCGCACGTGTTGATGGGCGTCCAATTCCGTTTTCTTTCAAAGCATCACGCAGTTCGTCGTTGTCTACAAATTTACCAGCAGTTTCCATTGCTCGCAACAAAGTGGCTTCGGTATAAGGCTTTGGGGGCGATGTCCATTTTTCTGCTAAAGTAGGCTCATGGGGTCCATTTTCGCCCTTAACAAACAAGGGTAATGTTTTCTCATCATCTTCTTGTTCTTTTTCTTCATCGGTCTTTACTTTTTCAAAAACCACACGCCATCCCGGATCAAGAATTTGTTTTCCGGTCACCTTAAATTCCACTTTTTCCACTTCGCCCAAAACTGTGGTTGTGGATATTTTACATTCAGGATAAAAATTAGCAATAAAACGGCGTGCAACCATATCAAAAACCCGTTTTTCATTGTCGTTTAACGCTGTAGGATGAACTCCTGTAGGTATAATGGCATGGTGGTCGGTAACTTTTGTATTATCAAATACTTTCTTTGTCTTAGGAATTTTTCCGGCAAGCAAAGGTTTGGTAAGCAATTCGTAATCTTTAATTCCTTTCAGAATGTCAGGAATTTTTGGGTACATATCGTCGCTCAAATAAGTAGTATCAACACGCGGATATGTAGTTATTTTTTTTTCGTAAAGTGTTTGAATTAATTTCAATGTTTCGTCGGCCGAAAATCCATATTTTTTATTACATTCAACCTGCAAAGATGTTAAATCGAAAAGTCTTGGAGCAGATTCTGTTCCTTTTTTTGTATTAATATCAGTTACAAAAAAATCAAAAGATTTTACTTTTCCCAAGAATTCTGTTCCTTCTTCAACACTTGAAAATCGTCCTTTAGTTGCAGAAAAAATAGTGTCACGATAAAGTGTTTTCAATTCCCAATAAGCTTCCGGTTTGAAGTTTTCTATTTCAAGCTGTCGATTTACAATTAGCGCCAATGTTGGTGTTTGAACGCGACCAATTGAAAGTACCTGTCGGTTTTGAGCATACTTTAGTGTATAAAGTCTTGTTGCATTCATTCCAAGTAGCCAATCACCGATGGCTCGCGATAGACCTGCCTCATACAAGTGTTCAAATTCACTTTGGTCTTTAAGTTTCGAGAACCCTTCGCGTATAGCCTCCTCTGTAAGAGATGAAATCCAAAGTCTTTTCACCGGACATTTACACAAAGCTTTTTGCATTACCCAGCGTTGAATCAACTCTCCTTCCTGACCGGCATCACCACAATTCACCACTTCATCAGCCTTTGCCATCAAACTCTCAATTACTTTAAATTGCCTCTGAATACCACTATCATTCATCACTTTTATGCCAAATCGTAAAGGAATCATTGGTAATTGACTAAGAGCCCACGCTTTCCAATCGGGGGTATACTCGTGGGGTTCAAGTAAACCGCACAAATGACCAAAAGTCCATGTTACCTGATAGCCGTTTCCTTCAAAATATCCTTCTTTACGGTTTTTAGCACCCAGTATTTCAGCTATATCGCGGGCTACGCTTGGTTTTTCGGCTATGCAAACAATCATGATTTATGTGTGAGTATTGAAATTCAGTGTTTTGGTTTGAAGAGAATTTTTAGTTTTACCAAGGGCAAATGTACTTAAATTAATTCTTTATTTCGACTAAAATCAATGTATTTGTAAAAATTGGTTTCTCCACATTTTATTAATTCTGACAGAAAATTATTTCTCTTCATGATATTAATTAAATCCGACAATTGAAAATAAATCAAAGTCAATTTAAGTATAATACTTTTATTTACAATAATTTAATTAGCTGAATAGACATATACACATCAAAGTTGCAATTTTCCGAAGTGCTTTTACCATCGGTTGTTTGGGAGCTGCCGGTTATTGTTATGATACTTTAATTGAAACTTTATTGGTAATTTCAGTTGATATTTTTTTTACCAATAGATATAATGCCTGATAAAACAAAAAGAATTGAAAAACCAGAAAAACAGTATATCAGGCAGCTTATTCTGTGTTAGCAGCTGACAAAAAAATCAGTTTGTATGAATAATAATTATAAATACGTTCTAATAAGTTAATAAAAAAATGAAAAGTCTAAGCATTTGAATGCTGAACATTTTGTATCTTTGCAGTCTAAAAAAATTAATAAACTGAATTCGGTCTTATTTTAAAATTTTTTCAATTTATTATTTACACACCGACTTATTAAACAAAAAATATAAATAATAATTTTATGGATGAATTAAATGCCATCGTACAACAAGTGGTTCAAGTATCACCAATCATGAAAGTATTCAGGATTGCTCCCCTCGGTTGGGAACTTCCCGATTTTAAACCTGGACAGTTTGTAGCAATTGCTTTACCACCAACAAGTACAAAATGTGCGGAAGCAACTGAAGAGCCGATTGAACCAGATGCAGACAAACTAATTAAACGTGCATATTCTGTAGCTTCTTCAAATCTATCAAAGGAATATGTTGAGTTTTACATCACATTAGTACACTCAGGAGCTTTAACTCCGCGTTTGTTCAATTTAAATATAGGTGATAAAATATGGCTTGGGAATAAATTTGTAGGCATGTTTACTCTGGATCAGATAGCTGAAGATCAAAACATTATATTAATTGGCACAGGTACCGGTGTTGCTCCATATATGAGTATGTTACGTACTGATGCCTTGCATCGCAAAGGTAATATTCTGGTTATACATGGTGCTTCTAATTCGTGGGATTTAGGCTATTCTTCAGAATTAAACTTATTACAAAGTTTGTCACCCCGATTCCGCTATTTACCAACGATTACTGTACCTGAACGCGAATTTGTGCCCTGGTCTGGCCGTACTGAATTTATTCAGGAAATTTGGGAAGATGGAACCATTGAGAAACTATGGGGTTTCAAACCAACATCCGAAAACACACATGTTTTTCTTTGTGGTAATCCTCGTATGGTACAGGGAATGATAGATTGTCTGGAAAAAGAAGGATTCAAAGAACATACACGCAAAGAAGTTGGTCAGGTTCACGCTGAAAAATTTAATTAGAATAAAGAGCAAAGAATAAAGAGCAAAGACAAAAACCGGATTTTGGACTTGTCGGAATTAAAAAGGGAAAGCCTATGTGGCTTTCCCTTTTTCGTTGTTATATAATAACATTAAACTCCCAATGAAGCTCTAACAGCTTCCACTTTGGCATTTGCAGCAGCATCAGCAGCATTATATGCTTCACGATTTTTCATTTCGCCACGCACTTCGATGTAGAATTTAATTTTTGGTTCTGTTCCGGAGGGACGAACAGAAATCTTGGTTCCATCTTCGGTAAAATACTGAAGAACATCCGATGTGGCAGGCATTTCGAGTTGAATTACTTCACCTGTAAGTACATTGGTTTGTACTAACGACATATAATCTTTTACTAGTTTTACTTTTGAACCCGCAATTTCTTTGGGAGGATTGGTGCGGAAATCTTTCATCATTTGGATAATTTCTTCAGCGCCCGATTTACCTTTACGTACCACTGATATTCCTTTTTCTTTTCCAAAACCAAATTCAATATAAATATCCTGAAGAAGTTCGAACATGGTTTTGCCATTGTCTTTAGCCCAGGCAGCAATTTCGGCCATTAAAGCACACGAAGAAACAGCATCTTTATCGCGTACAAAAGTTTCGGGCAAAAAACCATAGCTTTCTTCTCCACCACCAATATATTCCTTAATACCTTCGTTTTCACGCATTACAGCAGCAATCCATTTGAATCCTGTAAAGCAGTCGTAACATTCAACTTCGTATTTATCAGCAATTTCTTTTATTATTTCAGTGGTAACAATGGTTTTCACAACATATTGATTGCCATTGAGTTTTCCAAGTTCCTTCCAACGGCGAACTAGATAATATATAAAAATCAATGCTGTTTGGTTGCCATTCACAAGAATCCATTCTCCTTTGTCATTTTTAACGGCAATTCCCAAACGATCAGCATCAGGATCAGAAGCCATAACAATATCGGCATCTACTTCACGGGCTTTATTAACAGCCATTTCGAGAGCTGCCGGCTCTTCAGGGTTTGGTGAGATTACTGTAGGGAAATTTCCGCTCACAACATCTTGCTCAGGCACATTAATAATATTATTGAACCCGTATTCTTTCAATGCCCAAGGAATTAGTTTAACTCCTGTTCCATGAATTGGTGTATAAACTATTTTCAGTTTGGAGTTACGCTCAATAGCTTCAGGCGACAGAACTAACGTTTTAATATTTTCGATATAAATTTTATCAACTTCTTCTCCAATAATTTCAATCAAATCAGGATTACCTTCAAATTTCACATCATCAACTTTGGTTTTCATTACCTCGGTTATAACATTTTCATCATGCGGAGCAACCATTTGAGCTCCGTCGTTCCAATAAGCTTTATAACCGTTGTATTCCTTTGGGTTGTGCGAAGCAGTGAGAATTATTCCACTCTGACAACCAAAATGACGAATTGCAAATGAAACTTCAGGGGTAGGACGTAAATCTTCGAACAGGAATACTTTTATTCCATTAGCTGAAAATATATTTGCCGATATTTCTGCAAAAAGGCGACTATTATTACGGCAATCGTGTCCAATTACTACCGAAACTTGAGGTACATTTTGAAACTGTGCCTTCAGATAATTGCTTAAACCTTGAGTAGCAGCTCCAACAGTGTAAATATTCATCCTATTAGTGCCTGTCCCCATGATACCACGAAGCCCACCGGTACCAAACTCTAAATCGCGATAAAAGGATTCAATAAGTTCGGTTTTATCTTCAGCATCCATCATACGACGGATTTCGGCTTTGGTTTCTTCGTTATAATTACCTTCTAACCAACTTTGTGCTTTGGCAATAACTTCGATAAGTAGTGTGTTGTTATCCATAAAAAAAATATAAATTACGTGAAACTAAAAAATCTTATCTTTAACATAAAAATTTAAAAATGCAAACAAAAAAAATAATCAAACATTCTTCATTTCAATCAATTCTTGTTAAAAGAAATATTATCAATTATTGAAACAAATTTTCAATAATCAAACTCTAAATGTTAAATTAAATCACTCAAGAAGAATGAAATACATGTTGTCAAACATATATTATATTGCAAAATATTATAGTAAAAATGAATTATTTGTATAAGATTAATCATATATTTGAATAAATATTTCCAGAAATAAAAATTGAACAATTACTCAATAATCATTTGGATATTCTTATACAATAACAAATGCTTAATTTCGAATAATACCAATACACCCGAAATCTATTTTTGATGTAAAAGTAACACAAAAAAACAACCCTTGAAACAGTTTTACATGAAATTTTCTTATCAAAAATACATTTTACTGTTAACTTTAATGTTAATAATTCAACAATTTTGTTATGCTAATAAGAAACATGTTATTAGCATAAACACTTTGAATTATGATGGTACTAATTTGGCAATTATTCCAGGCGATACAATTTGGATTGAATCAGGCTTACGTACATGTCTCAGATTGTGCAATATTCATGGTAACTCTTTGAATAATATTGTAATCATAAACGATAGTGGCGTTGTTGAAATAGGTTCAGAAAATTCACATGTAGGATTTACAATTTTTAATTGCACCTACTTCAAACTTACCGGTACCGGAGTAAAACACAAAAAATATGGCATTAAGGTAAGTAAAACGATAACAGGAACAAGTGGTGTATCATTGAATGGAACGTCCTCTAATTATGAAATTGAAAATTTAGAAATCTACAATACCGGATTTGCCGGTTTTTTTGTAAATCAATCACCTGATTGCGACAACAAACTAACCCGCAATAATTTTGTCATTCGTGATATTTCATTTCACGATAATTACATTCACAACACAAATGGTGAGGGATTTTATGTAGGCCATTCCTATTATACTGGATATTCAGTACAATGTAATTCATTTAAAACTATTCTGTACCCTCCCGAAATTCATGGTGTAAAAATTTATAATAATTTGCTCGACAGTATTGGCTCAGATGGCATTCAGGTAGGATGTGCTACAAAAGATTGCAAAATTTATCAAAATAAGATATTACATTACGGACTAAAAAATGAATCATATCACCAAACCGGCATACAAATTTCGGCCGGAACAGGTGGTAATTGTTATAATAATTTGATAATGAATGGCACTGGAAGTGGCATTCATGTGTTTGGAATTGGTGGGAATAGAATTTACAATAACATAATTATTAATCCGGGATACGCAGTTATTGACGGTATGCAAACGCCAAATGCATCAGGTATATTTTGCGATGACAGATATACCTTAAATGACAGCGCATTCTATTTTTTCAACAATCTGATAGTTTCTCCAAAAAGGGACGGGATTAGGATATACAATAAAAAAGCGAAAAACAATATGGTTTGTAATAATGTAATACTCAACCCAGGGTCATACGATACTTACAACTCAAATATTGGAGAAATGATGAGTTTTGTAAATAGAACCAGCGATGTTGATGTTATGATTAGCAATAATTACTTTTCGAAAAACAAACCTGAGAACATTAATTTTAATGATATAAACGACATATACAATAAATTTGAAAAATTTCCGATACAAAATAAAGGTTTTGATGTGAGACCATTTGGAATTGAATTTGATTTTTATGGCAATTCAAGATTAAAGAAAAGCCAATGCGATATTGGAGTTTTTAATTACAGTGAATCCACAAATTCAAAACAAAAATCTTCTATCATAAAAATTAACAATACCACAATAATAAATAATAATATTATTGATGATTCTGATGAAAAAATTCTTCGGCTTCAAATATTCGATAATACCGGAAAATTGATATATAATTGTTTACCAAACGAAAACATCTTCGATTTAAACTTAAAAGATTACAACCTAAAGAATGGAATTTATATTCTCCGTATCATCACAAATAAAACCAAAAAAAGCAAAAAGATACTCATTTAATCAGTATAAACGAAGTATCTTTTTGCAATAATGTTAAGGTCATCCCTTTTTTTAACTATCTTTTTGAAACACCATTAGATAATATCTTATTTTTTATTGAAAAGAAATAATATCAATTCTTTCAGATGTACATAATTTTTTGAAAGCTATACACTTCGTAATTCCTCTTCGAAATAGGTTATAGTTTTTTTCAAACCTTCTTCGAGTTGTATATTAGGATACCAGCCACCAAGCCACTCTCCTGCCCTGCGAATATCAGGTTGACGTTGTTTAGGATCGTCGGCAGGTAAAGATTGGAATATGAGTTTCGATTTAGAGCCCGTCATTTCAATCACTTTTGAAGCCAACTCAAGCATTGTAAATTCGTTGGGATTGCCTAAGTTTACCGGTCCAATAATATCGTCACTGGTATTCATCATTCGTGTCATACCTTCGAGTAAGTCTTCAACATATTGAAAGCTCCTTGTTTGTTGCCCATCTCCAAAGATAGTAATATCTTGTCCTTTAAGTGCCTGAACAATAAAGTTCGACACTACACGTCCATCATCCGGATTCATCCTTGGGCCATAAGTATTAAAAATACGAATAATCTTAATCTTCACTCCATTTTGACGATGGTAATCCATAAAAAGTGTTTCGGCACATCGCTTTCCCTCATCGTAGCACGAGCGAATACCTATGGTATTTACATTCCCCCAATACTCCTCAGGTTGCGGATGCACATGTGGATCACCATAAACCTCGCTGGTGGAAGCTTGTAGAATTTTTGCTTTAACGCGTTTGGCTAAGCCAAGCATATTAATGGCACCCATTACTGAAGTTTTTACAGTTTTAATAGGATTGTACTGATAATGTACAGGCGATGCAGGACAAGCCAGATTGTAAATCTCATCAACTTCGGCCATATAAGGTGCTGTAACATCATGTCGAACAAATTCGAAATAAGGATGCGAGAGGTTGTGCTCTATGTTTTTACGTCTGCCTGTAAAGAAGTTATCCAAACAAATAACTTCGTTTCCTTCAGCCAATAATCTGTCGCAAAGGTGCGAACCAATAAAACCGGCACCACCGGTAATAAGTATTCTGCTCATATTTTATAATTTAAAATTTATTTTTTTATATTTATGCCCCCTAATCCCCAAAAAGGGGAAAAGAAAAAAAATAAAAAGTTCACTTTTGTTATTTAAACTTCAATTAGTTATATTTAATTAGATTTTTTCAAGAATTGAAAATTCAATTCTTGAAAAAAAATTATTTTGCACGCTGTGCTCGTTCCCAATTTACGCTTTGTGTTTTTTTCAGATAACGACCTATGCCCATAAAAACGGCATAATTCATTATGAAAAAATAATAAGGTACAAAAAAAATTTTGCTTTTCATTTCTTTGCTTTCGAGTATCCAACCTATAAGTGCCAACACATAAAACAAGATTTGCAAGCCCATTACAACCATAAAGAAAGTTGAATTTAAAGCCAAAACAATGTTCAACACAAAAAGCAAAACAAGCGCTACAGGAGTAACTGTCCAACGCAATACGCGGTGTGAAATGTACTGAAAGGACAATAAACCGTACTTGAAAATATTGAGCAAAGGATACAAACGCACCACCGATTGAATACCACCTGCCGCAATTCGAATTTTACGCTTCAACTCTTCTTTTACATTTGCCGAAGCCGATTCGATAGCATAAGCTTCGGGATCATAATCAATTTTATAACCCTGCATAGCTACGCGCAGCGAAATAATAAAATCATCGAGTAAAGTATCAGGTTCAACCTCATTGAAGAGTTCGGTACGAATGGCAAACAATTCTCCTGCAGCGCCCACTGCCGAATAAAGTTCTGCATCCCAACGTTTAAGTGTCGATTCGTATTTCCAATATAATCCTTCGCCAGCTGCTGAAGCTGCTTCCTGATCAGCGTTAAAGATACGTTTTTCGCCCGATACACAACCCGTTTTTGGATTAGCAAACATAGTTGCAATACGCCGAAGTGACTCATGACCAAGCAGCGTATTGGCATCCGAAAAAACCACGATAGGGGTCTCAACAAATTTAACTGCACGATTCATGGCAGCAATTTTCCCTGATCGCTCAGGTTTGTGTAATACTTTCACATGGGGATATACGGCCAATAATTCAGGCGTTTTATCGTTGGAGCCATCAGTTACCCACATTTGATGAAGCTTTTCGGCAGGATAATCCAAAGATTGGGAATTCTCAATTTTCTTTGCTACATAATCTTCCTCGTTGTATGCTGCTATCAGCAGTGTGATGTGGGGTAACTCATCATCAGTCAAAATTACTTCTTTTTTTCGTTTAAACAAACGCTTAATTTTCAAAAGCACAAACAAAACAATGCCATACCCCAAATATGTGTAAAACACCAAAAGGAACATTATCCAAAAAAGAATTTCAATCCAGCTCATAATATTAGTTTTTAAATGAATAATTACAAATGTTTAATTGATATTTCTTCTGCCTTTTTCCGTGGCGAAGCAGCTACTTTAAATGCATCGGGAGCAAAACCACAAGAAATTACAACCAAAGGAATTTCATTGCGTTCAAGTTTAAGAATTTTTCTCATTTTCAATTCTTTGTCTTCAGAAACAGCCCAATTGAGCGCACAAGCTGCAATTTTCTTAAAATGAAAAGCAAAAAGTAAACTCATGGCAAACATACCTCCATTGAGATGGTTTTCGTTACGCTCGTGAATATCTTTTGTGGTTGAAATTATTGAAGTAAGCACAATAAGCGTTTCAGCCAAATGACCAAAACCACGGTTACCATTTTGAATATTGAGTATTGCTTCCTTTTTTTCAGGTGATTTTACAATATGTACACGCGTAGGCTGACGGTTGCAAAACGAGGGACTTTTTTGTGCCAATTCAACGCATTCGAGCAAAAGTTCAAATGGCACTTCTTCCTGACTATAATTACGCACCGAATAACGTGAATGAGAAAATACATCGAAAGGGGCATTAATATTTTTGAAGTACGCCGCATTGGTAGTGCTTATTTGGGATAAACCCTCCACATTCTCAAATCCGGAAACTATTGGGGCTAATTTTCCACTTACTTCATCATCAAGTACATAGGCAATGCTTTGGTGAAAATTAAAATATTCTTTAATCACTGAAACCGATTGTGAAAATTCAAGTGCATCAGTAGGCAATTGCATTCTGTCGTACTTCATTACCAAATCGCAAAGTTTAAGCACAACAAGTCGCCCAAAACCTGGACGTGGCTCGGGCATCGTAAGACCTTTTTCAACAATGTGATATTGTAAAGTGAGGTCGCGTTTGAGGCGTTCAACTTCCGAGTCATCATAAACTTTATCGTACACCCTACGCTTTAAATCAGGCAAAACAGCCTTTTTGGCGCTATATAAATAATAGCGATACATAATAAACCTGGGAATTAACGCTTTCAATTTTAATTTTAATGCTTCCATATTCTATTTAATGAAATTGGTTTATTTAAAAAACTTTGCTTTAATCTTCAACAGAGGCTTCAACACCAATTCACGTTCGTAATTATTCATTCCCAAAAACCACAACGATGTAAAGAACAAAACAATATATGCAACTGCCGACAAAACAAAATATCTAATTTGCATTAAATCAACATATTTCATCAACAAAAAACCTGCAATTACAGGAATGATAAGAGCAGGTACAACTTTCAGTATTTGTTTTGCAAAGTAACCAATATTTAATCCTACTTTATAATGATAATACCAATTCATAATCAGAACATTTCCAATAACAAGTGCAATTGAAGTTCCAATGGCAGCTCCTAAACCGCCGTAAGCTTTTACCAACGGGATAGAAATAAGCACATTACCAATTGCAATACATAAATAAACCCATGACCGGAATTTGTGCATATTTTTGGCACGCTGAATTTCTATGCCTAAATTTTGTATTAGTGGAATGGTAACAGGAATAATTAGCAAAAGTGCCATATGGTAAGCATCTACATAATCGGTTCCCGCCCATAGACTGATAAATGCCTTGCCAAAAATCACCAAAAACGCTATAACCATGGCTAGTACCAAAAATTGCAAACGACCAATACGGGTAAATAACTCAGTGAGTTGCCAATTGCTGCAATTTGCAGCCACCATGGTATTTATACGTGGTATGTAGACATTAGAAATGGCTGTAGAAAAAGTAAGATAGTATATATTTATTTGAGCGGCAATGCTATAAACCGCTACTTCAACCGTCCCTCTGAACCAACCAATAATAAACCTATCTACATTCCAATTGATTTGATTCACCACCAAATTCATAAAAATAAACGATGAGAAGATAAAAAGCTCTTTTAGTAAACCTAAGTCAAAACGGCCAATTTTTATCTTCATTTCGGCTTTAGAAAAGCAAAACCAAACATTAACTAATTCAATAATTAAATTCAATAATGTTACAACAATCGCCATTCCCACCGAACCATAACCTAAAAGTAAAATCCCAATAATAAACACCGGGTTCAGTAAAGTTTTTACTACGAGTAAGAATTTTTGAAAAATAAACTTTTCGCGCGCACTTACATAAGAGTTAAATACAATTGTGGGGAAAGTAATCACCAAATTCAACAACATTATTATTAACAAGATATGAGCTTTTTCCAATTCATCGGCAGTAAGTTCATTTCCAAAAAGTCTATGCGAATTAAACACCAAAAATAATCCAGCCACAACTACTATGAGTCCTAAAACTGAAAATATAGTTAGGAACATGCCATTTAGTTTGGCCAAACCATTTACATCATTGTTCGATTTATAAATAGAAAAATAGCGAATGTAAGCACTACCAAAACCAAAACTGAACAAACCCAAATATGCAACCACCGAACCCACAAGGCTATAAAGCCCGTACTCACTTTGACCCAACAACCGAAGCATCACGGGCGTATAGAGTATAGACACAACACCACCTAAACCTATGTGAAGGTAGGATAGCATAGCGCCCATTTTTAATTGATTGATTTGCATGTTATGTTTCGTGTTCTGTATTTTTGTTTTGTTACTATTTTATCAAACTAAACTTTTAAATGGTAAATTGGAAATAATCAACTAGCAAATATCCGCTACGAACTTACAAGCTCCTTTTTGTCAATTCCCATAGCAGAGCACAAATAATCATTAAAAATATTTCTTTCATTTTTAACAATATCAGGCACGTGCGAGAAATCAATTTTAAAATAGTCTTCATCAGCCTTAATGTTATGGAGCCAACGGTGCTGCATTTTTAGTTTACCAAGCAAAGTATCGAGGCGCGAGGACATTACAGCACTTTTTCCTTCGCGATTGAAAACTACGAATGGTCGTTCCATTATAATTGAGAATATTGATGAATGAAATGAATCGGTACAAACAATAGAAGCATTTTTTATGTAATCAATAAATTCTGCAGGATCAGCATCAAAGCGCTTTGGATCCTGAAGACTATTA
>JFJP01040679.1_pt1 | contig 18324 bp, 19 predicted proteins | sample 431651 | NCBI WGS metagenome assembly JFJP01 (sample SAMN02602958, study PRJNA72255) | Microbial mat metagenome, whole genome shotgun sequencing project. | biome: fresh water; feature: sink hole; material: water; isolation source: purple microbial (photo- and chemosynthetic) mats found in...
AAATTACCGAAAACCGGATTGTCTTGAACAAAGAAAAGGTGTATTACCTAAAGTTGGATCAAATAAGCCGAAATATTGAAGGAATTGAAATACTTACTTATCAAAATAAAAACTACTTTATAATTAGCACCGATGCATTTCCCGACGATGGATTATATTTTACTAAAATGAATTAACAGATTGAATGAGAGTGGCTAAAAAGCAAACTCTGACAGCGTTTAAAACGCTGTCAGAGCTAATAATCAATAAATTAAAAATGCTTAAATTGTGTTTTTTTGACTTGTTAGACAGCCTCATTCAATTGCTGCATTGAATTTGTGCATTCAGTTGTAGTTCCTATTTAAAATTCGGTTTTCGCTTTTCAATAAAAGCATGCACACCTTCAATAAAATTTCCCGAATTAAAAACTTTGCCAAATTCTTCAACTTCAACCTTATAGCCATTGGTACCTTCTTCAAAATAAGCATTTATGCTTCGTATTACGCCTGCAACAGCTTCGGGCGATTTGCTTATAATTTTGGCGGCTATCTTTTTACATTCGTCCAACAATTGCTCAATAGGCACTACGTTGTTTACCAAACCCAAGGTTTGCGCTTCGGCAGCATTTATCATGTCGCCGGTAAGATGCAGTTCCATGGCTTTTGTTTTGCCCACATACTGTACTAGTCGTTGTGTGCCGCCATATCCGGCTATTATGCCCAAGTTTACTTCGGGTTGTGCAAATTTTGCATTTTCCGAAGCTATGCGCAAATGGCAAGCCATGGCCAATTCGCAACCGCCGCCCAATGCAAATCCGTTTACCGCCGCAATTACCGGCTTATTAAGGTTTTCAATTTTGAAAAAAATGTCTTGTCCGCGTTGTGCAACTCCGCCGCCATTGGCAGGCGCTACTTCTAAAAACTCTTTAATATCGGCACCCGCAACAAACGATTTTGTGCCGCTGCCGGTCAAAATAACCACGCGAATTGTATTGTTATCCGTAAGCATATCGAATACATGTTCCAACTCGGTTAATGTTTTGTTATTCAAAGCGTTTAAGCTTTCGGGGCGGTTAATAGTTACCACGCAAATGGCACCGTCGTTTTCAATTGTAAGGTTTTCGTATTTCATGTTGTGTTATTTAATGAATTTTTATATCTTTGGTAAAAATATAAAAGTTTGCGCAAATTCAAACTACGTATAGAAACTTTAATTTTTAAACTTATGTATAGGCTTACTAATAAATTACTTGTGGCTGCTTTGCTTATGGCCATGCTTACCTCCTGCAGTTCCGACAGTGGAATAAAAGGATTTTTTTCGGGGGCTGCAAAAACCGAAAATTTTGAAGCTAAAGAATACAGAATGCCTGCGCAAGTGTTTTATTCAAAAGAAGCGAAAGGCTTTTTATATGATAAATTTTTCCCCATAGGCTGGTCGAGCGATGGTAGATTTGCCTATTTTCAGCAATTGGCCGATGAGGCTTGCGGATGTACTTGGATTTTTTTCAGAATTTACGATGTTGAAAGCCAAAAAAATGTATGCGAAATAGAATACAACGACCACGGAGCCGGCGAATCGATTGAAACTATTTGGAAAAAAATATACCCCAATGCTGAAAAAAATATGTTCGAGCATAAAATTGTGCAGTATTTCAAATTCAACATACATTCGACAAAATTTGGAACCGAAAATGTAATTTATGAACTCATTCTGCATACCGAGCGAGCTTCCGACCCCGAATACTCTATTGAATTTGTAAAAAAAGCATCCATTGAACTAGTGAAACAACATACAGAAACACGACCGGTTAGCGAAATAAACTACTCGTCGCCCTACTATGTTTTGGATGCCTCGGTTGCAGGTATTGTATTAAGCCCTAATGGGTTATACGGAACTGTAATTTATAAAGAAGAGAAAATAGGGTATGAAGGACCTCCGCAAATTATAGGTTATTCTTTAATAGGAGTAGCTTTTTAATATTTTTTGAAAAAAATAGCACTAAATTTTCGCACAAATAAAAAAAAATCGTACTTTTAGACAATTGTTCGAAACTGCGTTTTCGAATAATAAATAAACACAGTAAATGTAACAAAAAAGCAAAATAATATGGAAATAAAAGATCATTTGCTCAAAGGTCCGAATGTAAAATTGGTTAAATCGCCGAACCATAGCGGTGTATTTAAAGCCGGCGACCTTGATACGATTATAATGCATTATACCGCTGCGCCAAGTGTTAAATCAGCTATCAATACCCTTACCAATCCTAAAGTAAAGGCATCAGCACATTTAATTATCGGTCGCGATGGCAGCGTTATACAACTTATTCCGTTTAACGTAATTTCGTGGCATGCCGGACAAAGCAGCTACAAAGGTCGAGTTGGTTATAACAATTATTCTATTGGTATTGAAATAGATAACGCCGGTCCGCTAACACCAAGCGGCGATGTTTTTAGAGCTTGGTTTGGTCAAACTTACGATAAAAACGAAGTAATTCAGGCACGCCACCGCAACGAAACCGAATTAAAATATTGGCACACGTATACCGCCGAGCAAATTGAAGTAGTGCGCGAAATTTGCGACTTGTTAATCGATGAATACAATCTTAAATTTATATTAGGTCACGAAGAAATTTCGCCCGGTCGTAAGTTCGATCCGGGGCCTGCATTTCCGCTCGACCGATTCCGCGATGGTTTGTTAAAAAGCAACCGCGATGACGACGACGACGATACCCCTTTGGAAAAAAGAGTTTCGGCAAGTAAATTGAATATTCGTGTTTCGCCCGATTCTAATGCTGCTATGGCTGCTGTTCCGCTCTTGCAAGGGCATAAAGTTACTGTTTTGGAACAAAATGGCGAATGGGTAAAAGTGAAAACCGAAATTGAAGGTTGGGTGTCGGCTAAATTTTTGTCGAACGGTTAATTAAAAAATATTCGTAAGTTTTTACACTTAATTTTGGCGTAGCTTTGGCAGAAAGTTAAATCTTTAGCCAAAGCCGCCTCAAAATAAATGAACCGTTGAAATTTACAAAAAAACATTTCGCAAATGAATCGAAGATGGATTATTCTTATAATTGCAGCAGTATTAATTATAGTAGTGCTTGTAATATTGTATTTTACCGGATATTTGAGCAATTTGAGCTGGCAAAAATTAACCATGTATTTTGCATTAGGTTCGGGGCCTGCAAAATTAGCTTATTCGAAGTTGTTGGAAGAAAACCCCAATTTTGTAAAAGAAATGCTCGATGACCATAAAGATACGATTGAAAAAGATAAGGTAGAGCGCGAAAAATTAGATAAAGAAATAGCTCGTAAAAAAGCCGAACTTAAAAAAATTGATAAAGACATTGAACAGATAAACACTAAATTGGTGGTAATTGAAGAAAAAAAGAAAACAATTGCTGCTGAAGTTAGTACAATGACTGTCGAAGAAAAAAAGACCGATTTTAAAGAAATGTTTGGCGAATAATTTTCAACCTAAAATTTTTATAGCAATGAAACTATTTTTCATGCTCAGTGCAATTGTTATTTTAAGCCTTAGCGCAAAGGCGCAATATCCTGTTGAAATATTGCCGGGGCAACAAAAGTCGTTTAGTGCCGGAACCGATACGCTTTGGGTTTTGAGCAACGGACAATTTAATAAAGCGTTGGCAAGCGGAAAAAAACTAAAACTTGTTGAAGAAGAAGTTAAGCTTTTTAAGGACAAAGAAAGTTTGTTCATAAAAAAAAGCGCAAAACAAGACAGTTTAATAAGTATTATGACCGCCAATAGAGATAATTATGAAAAAAAATGGAACACCTGCGAAGCCGATTTAGCTACCGTTGGTGCCGGTTATGAAACAGAACGACGAAAAAAGCGTATTTTTAAATGGCTTGCAATTGTTGGAATTCCTTCGGCTTTTATTGCAGGAATATTAATTAATTAGTAACACATATAAAATTTTCAATATGAACCTGACTTTATTACAAGTACAAATTTCGGAAATGATTTCGCCTGCATCGAATACGTTCATTTGGCAGGTATATGTGCCTATTATGGCATGGATGGTGTTGGTAATAGTTTTACTTGGGCTTTTGGTTAAAAAATATACTTTTGGCAATTGGACAAAGGAAAACCCAAACCCTTATTCTGCTGAAACGCTCGAATTGCCTCGCGGGGTATTTAGAGCAATTATTACCATTACCCTATTATACGTTGTTATTGTGTTGGAATTGGTAAACGTATATGTGCAAGATTTTGAACTGCAAATTCAAGAGTTTATGGTATCATTTCAAATGATGATAGCATTCTATTTTGGTTCTAAAGTTATGCACCACGTTACTGCCGCCGATAAAAGTAAATCGAAAGCTAAATCGGAAGCACAAGTTGCTTCTGTTACTTCAGGCTCAAGTTATTCGAGTTCAAGTTCAAGCAATACAGCTTCAACCGATACAGCAAGTACCGACTCAACTTTTGTTCAGAAAGATGACGAAGCAGCCGGCTAAACTACGGTAAAATAGAAAAAAAATAAGAGTCCGAAAAGACTCTTATTTTTTTTGACTGCCAATTAATTTAAAACTTTTTTGCAAAGAATAACATAAAAACAATGCTAGTTACGTTATTCTTTGTAACATTGCAATTCAAAAATGGACTAGTTGTACCGGCACATTAATTGCAGCCGATTTATTGAACAAATGGTTTTAAGAATACTATATATAAATTATAATACCCGATGAAAAAAACGCTGATAGTAAAATGGATTCTTGTTGGAATCATTGGCATAATGGCTTTAGAATCAAATGCCCAACTCAAAATTTTAACCGGAGTTGCCGGTGAAGAGTACGACCTTCTTGGTCAGGATATTATGAATAATGTTGAAAAAGACAAGGTGAAATTGCAAAATACCGGTGGCGGTAAAGCTAATATTGGTACCATGGTGGCGGGCGAAATTGCAATTACGCAGTATGATGTATTGCAAAAAGCACTTATGCAAGATTTGACCGAAGCAAGCGGAAAAACTGATAACATCAGAATTTTGTTGCCTTTAGGCCGAACCGAGGTACATTTAATTGTTAGAACCAATAAACGCGATTTTACATCGCTTAAAGATTTGAATAGCCCCGATGTGAAAGTTTCTGTAGGTACCAAAGACCATTCGAGTTATGTTACTGCTCAAGCTATTAAAGAACTTACCGGAAGTACTTGGACCGATGTTGAACTGCCGCTTAACGAATCAATTCAGGCATTGTTGAACAACGAAATTGATGCATTGCTTTATGTTGGAAGTGCTCCGGTTCCGCAGTTTGCCGTATTTTCAAAATTGCCTGTAAGCGAGCAAAATACCATTAAACTTATTCCTATTGAACATTTGAAAGTACGCGAGAATTATGATGCCGGAAGAGTTATGGGGGGAACCTATAAATGGGCTAATTATAACGTTGAAACGATTGTAGCAAAAACCATTTTGGTAGCCAATGTTGCTAAAGAAACCAAAGAACAGACCGATGCATATATTGCAATTTTGCGCGATATAAAAAAGAATATTTTACTATTGCAGAAAGATGGAAAAAGTGCTCAGTGGAAGCAGACAAATTTCATTTTCACCGGAATGGAGTGGGACGTACATAAATCGGCTGAAGATGTATTCTTCCCAAAAGCTGGAAGCGGCGAGGAGAAAAAAGACGGCGATGCCAAAAAAGATGTTAAAACCGGCGGCGAAGTGAAAAAAGATGCAACCACCGGCGGCGAAGTAAAGAAAGATACTAAAAAGACCGGAACAAAATAATTTTGTTTCAAATGGATTTTAAAAGGTGCCTTGTGCACCTTTTTTTTTAAATATTGTTTCGTTTTTTTTCTTGAAATAAAATAAGGAAATACTTCAAAAAAACGCTGTTACTTCAAGGTTTTGTTTTTGTGGCTATGGCTTTAAAACCTTATTTTTCAATGTATTAAACCTTAGCAGAGAAAAGAAATGGTGTAGTAGCCAACCTTATTCCCTTTTCAGAACTTAAAGTATAAGTTTATAATTCAATGTTGGTAAGTCAAACTTCCTGCTTAAAATCTTTCAGCGTCTTCAATAGTCAGCCGGTAAAGCATATTAGTTTGGTAAATTCAAATGGAGTAGTAGCTTCGTAATAATAAAGTGATGAGCAAGAGGATTTTTTGGTTTATTCTGGAAAGTGAAATTTTTAGTGCAATTTTACCCGATAAAAGGTAACAAATCAGAACGCTTAATTCAAAAAAAATAAGAGAGTGATTAAAAAGATAGATTTCTAAGTTAATAACTTAGTTAAATCTATACACTTTAAACACTCTCCTTTATATATTATTCCATCGGGCGATAGCTTTTTTCGAATACCTGATGTTATAATATTTACACATTTAAAAATCAGATTTCAAACAATTACTATAATAAAATAGTAAATAAATTAATCGGCTTGCACATTACCCCAATTCTCGCCTTTTCTGATACGATTTAATTGAGTGTGTGTAATGCCAAATTGCTTTGCAATCATTTTTAATCTGGTCGTTTTGTTGCGAGCTAAAATTCTTTTGATAAGTTTTACTTTAGTCTCGGTTAGTTTATGATTGGTAATTCTGCCGGTAACTCTATTTGGGCTCTTCTTTTTGTGTTCGGTAAGGTCTTTTTGAGTTGCCCAACTAAGGTTTTCAATGTAATTATTAAGCTTATTGAAATCTTTGTGAATTACATAAATTTGCTCATCTGATGTTTTAGGTAAGAAAGCTTCAGCAACAATTTTATGTACATAATTGGTAATGTTACGGCTGTTGTCCAATCTCACATTTAGTACTTTGTAACCATCTAAAATTGAACCTCGTAGAAATTTACCCTTTTTATTGGTAGTAAAACTTCTGATTCTACCATAATTAGAGATTTCATACTTTGACGGCTGATCGTCGCCTCGGAAAGTTATTGGCGCCCAATCTTCGTTCCAATACGATTCCGTTTGTTTAGTGTCTTTTTTTTCCATTGTAAAATTTATTTGTATTTATTCCTGATGCAAAAATAATTATTTTATTCATAAAATCAAATAAAATAACATTTTTAACACGAAAATTTTTAGTAAAAAGAACGTATGCATTCTTCGGTTGAAGATACACTTTTTCATGCTTATAAAGATAAGCATATATTTTATAATAAGCTAATTTTTTTTAAGAAAAAACGTATTTAACACAGTATTTAACAATAGTTGTTAATTTGCTTATAATAAGTTGTTTAAGTGAAGTTATTTTTATGATTTCAATGTTTTTTGTAATAAAAATCGCTTACATACCAAAACTTAAAGATTTTTTTTACTTTTGAATGTAGTAAATTGAAAAAATATTACATACGCAGCAGTTGTATTATAGAAAAATTATGCGTACTTTTATTGAAAATGTCGTAGATAGAATGAAAAGAAACTAAAAAATTTTGCAATAATGAAAACTGAAATTACATGGATTGACGCAATCGTAATTTGGGAAAAATACCTTAAAACGCCTTATTTGAAATTCCATACCCTGGAAAGTGCAGCTATTATGCAACGTTTGGCTCCGGAATTTAATGCAAATGCCGAATATTGGAGTATTACCGGCTTGTTGCACGACCTTGATATGGATGTTATTGCCGGAAATTACGAACTGCACGGGCATAAAACCATTGAGCTTATTCGCGCCGAAGGTTACGAATTGCCCGATATGTTTGCTGCCATTTTGGCGCACACCGAAGGCGTTCCGGGGGCGCCGGCAAAGCGAACTGAAACTTTTCATTATGTGCTCTCGGCTGCCGAAAACATTACCGGACTTATTACTGCCTATGTGCTTATGAAACCGGAAAAGAAAATTGCAGGTACCGAAATTTCTTCCATAAAAAAACGACTAAAGCAAAAAGCGTTTGCGGCAGGTGTTAATCGCGATTTTATTTACGATATTGAATTGAAAGCCGGAATGAACTTGGATGTTTTTCTGAAAAAAAGTATAGATGCAATGACCGAAATTGCCGATAAAACCGGCATGTAATGGTTTTTTTTACCGGTGAAATAGCCAAAAAACTCGGCAGATTCCCGCACAAGTGGATATCTGCCCGCTTTTCATACAAAAATAGGGGAACTGTGTTTTTTTAAATTAGTTACAAATGAAAACAATAGGAATTTTAGGCGGGCTTACTTGGCATTCCTCTTGGGAGTACTATCGAATAATTAATGAAGTAATTGCCAAAAAGTGTGGTGGTAGAAATTCGGCTAACATTGTGCTTATAAGTATAAATTTCGAAGAATTTTATCAACTTCAAGCAAATTATAAGATTGCCGAAATTAATAGTTTAGTCGAAAATAATTTAGCAAAATTAGCGGATGCAGGTGCCGATTTTGTGATTATTTCGTCCAATACAGCCCATAAATATCTTAGAACCGAAGCTTTGACGCTCCCTTTTTTGCACATTGCTCATGCTGCAGCAACCTATGTTTTGCAACAAAATATTACCAGAATTGGTTTATTGGGCACTTCGATTACGTGCTCCGAAACGTTTTTTATTTCGCACCTCGAAAAGGAAAATTTAACGGTTTTAACTCCGGCTGAAACTAAACTTTCGAATTTAAATGCCGTTATATTCGACGAATTGGCGGCGGGCATAATTAGCAAAGGTGCCATGGAATTGATGCTTGAATTATTCATAGAATTTAAAGCCAATGGAGCTCAAGCGGTGTTATTGGCTTGTACCGAACTAATTATGATTGCAAAGAAACTGGAATTGCCGTTGCCTTATTTCGATACTGCCGAAATTCATGCAGTGGCTGCTGCCAATTATGCAATTGAAGCTTTATAAATTATGCAACTGACGTTCTTTCTTTGTAAGTTTGGCTACAATTAAATTATACGAATCGTTTATCCATTCTTCTAATAAAATGTCCGGAATGCTGCCGGTTATAAGCACGGTGTTCCAAAGTTGTTTGTTCATATGATATCCGGGTGTAACATCCGTAAACTCCTCGCGTAGTTGAATTGCTTTTTCAGGGGCGCATTTTATATTTATACTGAATGCATCTTCCGTATCGGTTAATGCAAACATTTTTCCTGCCACTTTAAAAACCAAGGTGGTTTCGTCAAACGGAAAGCATTCGGTTACTGCAGGTTTGGCTAAACAAAAATCACGAAACGATTCTATATTCATCTGTTTATCGTTTATTCATTAAACATCAATTCATAAGGTCGCTCAAGCAAAGCCGAAAGCTCATCGATACCTATATTTCTGCTTCTGCGGAAAAATTCGCGACCTTCAAAATAGACAATAATACCGGGTACGGTAAAAATAGTGCACTGTGCAGCAATGTCGGGTGTTTTAACTGTATCGACAAAAAATAGCGCAATTTGCGGAAAATTATCCTGTAAAAGTTCGGCAACTTTGGGCTTTAGTACGTTGCAAACATTGCATGCATCGTGCGAAAAATAAACCAATACCGCAGCTTCGGTTGCCAATATTTCTTCAAAATGGCTATAACTTGCAATTGTTTTCATTTCTTAATAATAATTTCCGCGCAACATTACCAAGGTGCAATCTTCAACCGTTTCAATTCCTTGGTTTTTAGCCATTTTTATAAGTTCGTCGTTTTCTGTTCCGGGGTTAAATATAATTCGCTTCGGATTCAATTTCAGCAAATAATCGTAGTATTGTGGTTGGTTTTGTTCGCCCAAATACAAGGTTACCGTATCAATATCATTTTCAACGTATAGTTCTTTCTGAATTTTAGTTTCCCCAATTTCTCCATCACGCAATCCTACGGCAATAACAGGATGTCCATATTTACGTAATAGTTCAACGGCCTTAAACGCAAATCGTTCCGGTTTTGGGCTGGCGCCAAGTACTAAGGTTTTTTTCATAGTTTTCAGACTAAAAAGTAAATTAAATTTTATGAATTAGTACTATTGCCGAAGCCGAAACGCCTTCTTCGCGACCTTCAAATCCAAGTTTTTCGGTGGTAGTTGCTTTTATTGAAACGTTTTCAACTTCGGTTTTTAAAACGCTGGACAAAACTTTGCACATTTCCGGAATAAATGTACTTATTTTAGGCTTTTGCAAACTTATGGTAGAATCTATATTTCCAATGCGCCATTGTTTTTCGTGTAGTAGCGAAACTACGCGAGCCAACAGAATTTTACTGTCAATACCTTTAAATTCGCCCGAAGTATCGGGAAAATGCAGCCCAATATCGCCCAATGCAAGTGCACCAAGCAAAGCATCGCAAATAGCGTGTATAAGCACATCTGCATCCGAATGTCCTTCGGTACCTTTATAATGCGGAATGGTTATTCCGCCAATTACCAATTCTTCGCCTTCTTTAAGTCGATGAACATCAAAACCATAGCCTATGCGAATATTCATGGTTTTATTGTTTAGTTGTAGTAACAGGTTGATTAAAATTTAGGTATAACGAAAAACGTACGGTATTTTGTAACGGATTACTAACGGTGGCAGGTATTAAGTAGGCAAAATCGATTCCAACCGCATTTAGTTTAATACCCAAACCAACGGTTACAAATTTACGATTTCCTTTTGAAGCATGTTCGTGGAAATAACCGGCGCGGGCTGCAACTTGGTTTGCGTACCAATATTCAACACCTGCGCTAAAAGTAAGTTCTCTGAATTCTTCCAGTGCCACATTTCTGCTGCCATCGCTCATTAGTACTCCCGGAGCATCGCCAAACGATTGCAAAATACCGGTAATAACCGAAACTTCGGGGTCTTTGCCAAATAGAATGCTGGTTTGGTCGGCAGGGTCGTAAATGGGCGGAGTAGGAACAAGTAATTTGTTAATATCGGTGGTAAATGAAATTTTGTTATAATCGTCAATTTTCATGGTTAATCCGGCACCAAGGCCTAAATTAAGAATCGACTTGTTTAAAGCCTTTAGTTCTTTTGTATAGAAAACGCTAATGTCGGAAGCATAAGCATGTCCCGGATGGGTTTCGGAACCGGCAAAACCGCCGCTTAGGTTCGAATAAATATAGCGAAGTGCAATGGCAGCGCTTAAATTTCGACCTAATTTGAGCGAATAAGCGCCATCAATAGCCAATTCGTTGGGGTTGTAATCGCCAATTGGCTGCCCGGTATTAGAAGTGAATGGTATTTTTCCGTACGAAAAATAAAGCAGCGAAAATGCAATGGCTTGGTTTTCGTCCAATCGTTTGAACCCGGCAAGTTTAGCAATATTAATGTCGGGCACATAATTTATTAACCAAGGTGCGTAGGATAAGCTAAAACCGAAATCTTTTTCAATAAAAGCGTATTTAGCTGCATTCCAGTGTATTGCGTATTCATCGGGCGAGGTAGCAACGCCGGCATCGCCCATAGCACCTGACCTTGAGTCGGGGGCAATAAGCAAAATTGGAATTGCAGTGGTTATGGCAACCGAAGAATTATTATTAGTGTCCTCTTGTGCTTTAAGCTGAAAAACAAGCACTAACAAGCTGCTGATTGAGAAAATAATTTTTTTCATGACGATATTTCGATTAACAAAGTTTAGAACAAAAGTAACAATTATTATTTATTTTGAAAACCCGAATTATGAATTGATTTTACGTTAAAAACCTGGTAAAAAACATAATTCATTGCGGTAATGTACGACCTAAAAACGTATTTCTATTGAGTTTTATTCAATTTTAGCTAAATTTTATCGGTTTAAAACGAAATTTTTACCAATAATTGTTTTAGCACCCGATTCCGAAGTAATTTCGAATTTACAAAAGTACAAACCATTCGGAAAGTTGGATCTGTTTTCGAACCTAAGTTCAAACGGTCCGGCTATATTGCCATCGAAATACTGGTTTTTAAAAACTATTTTTTCAATTTCTTTGCCAATACTTGTATAAATACTTACTGTTAAGTCAATTGCATATCCTTCTTGGTTATGTGCAAAGTAAATATTGGTATATTCAATGGCCGGATTCGGAAAAAAGCTTAACTCGTTTACCCTAAAAGTAGCGGCTTCTTCAACATAAAAAGTGATAGTTTTGGTTGAAGAATTATTGAGTACGTCCCAAGCTTTTACGCTCAATGTATGCGAACCTTGCGGCAATGCTTTTAAATTATATTGTAAGCTGCCTTTAGTAAAATCGAGCCAATCGGTTTTATAGTATTCGTTTAAAACGGTGGGTATTTCGTTGTCCAATTGCAAGGTAATGTTGTGCCCTATGCCGGTTCCTGAAGTGTTTATACCGCTCAGGTCGCTGAAATCGACTAAAAGGGTCGGATTTTCGCCTACTTTTCCACCTTCTACAAAGCTTTTATGGTTTAAAAACAAACCAATTTCAGGACCTTCATTATCCTCGGTATAATTGGTTGAAGTTCCGCCAATTACTATGTTTTCGTAGGCACCTGAAGCACTTTGTTTTTCCGAAAAACCAACCAATACAATTTTACCTTTTCCGTAGGTGTAATTAATATCTTTTGGTACTTTAAATGTAAAACAAAAGCGTCCGTTTTCAATTTTAGCATTGCCTTTGTACAAAATATTATCGCTTTGCGTATAATGCATCGGAATGTTTTGGTCGTTTCCCAAAGTTTCGGTTGTGTAGGCTTTGTCGAATACGGTAGGGTTTATAAAACCATTAAAATTTTGCACAGTTTGTTGGTCGGAATCTTGAATACTGCCGCAAATTTTAACGGTCTGCAAAGCTCGTAAGGTATCTGTTTTCTGAATTTCACTACCATTTATCGAGTCTATTGCAATGGTTAATTCGGGCAAATTTATTTTTATTGCCGGATTGCCCAATAAGGCAAAATTAAGTTTGTTGGTGCCATAATACATATCGTTTTTTGTTTTACGTATAATATCGCCCAAGCGAAGTCGTTCGCCGTTTTCGTTTCGCGAAAGTGCGTGCGTGTAAAAAAACTGGTTTAGCGTAAAATTTGGCGACGAATACACTAAGCGAGTGGTTGAAAACAAGGCAATTCCGCCGCCGTATTTGTTCAACAGCACTTCTTCGCCGCCCGAAACCAATTCGTGGTCGTCGTATCGGCTAAATTCGCAAGTGGCAGTTACAAAAACCGGCAATTTATTGGGGTTTTTCCACGAACGAATATCCGAAATGGTTACCATCTTTTCTTCTCCCAAGCCGTTTTCGCTGCCGTGCCCGGTGTAGTTTATCAGTATCGAACCGTTTTCAATTTCCGATTTAAGCTTTGCATTCACATCGGGGTACCGCGAACCCTGCGAGGTGCTAATTTGGCGGTAAGCATCGGCGTAAATCTTTTTTACAACCAACGATTTTTCTGCAACGCCGGCTTGGTTTGCCAGTTCGTCCGCTTGTTCCATATGTATGGTCGAATCGTCTGCATCGTCGGCCAAAAAGCAAATGTTGGTTTGCCAATTTCCCGGGTCGGAATTACTGTAAGCTATCACTTTATCAACCATGTTTTTAGCTTGTTCTTCCGTATTTACCGGGTAGCGCCCTATGCCTATGTCCAAATCGCCCAATGCCTCGCCTTCCGAATCGTCCAGTAAGCCAAAAAAATCGTCGGTAGTATACGAACCGGTAAAAATATCCGACACTTCGCTTTGGTAAGTGGGAATATAATATTTGCTTCCGTATGCCAATTCGCTATTATCATAAGAGCCGTCGCCAAAAAGCAATAAGTATTTTATTTTTTTTGTTGAAGTTTTGCTTCGATCGTAAAACATTTTTACAAAATCGCGCAAGGCAGCAACATCGGGCATTCCCGACGAAAATTCGTTGTAAATAAGTTCAGGCGTAAGCACCAACACCTTTAGTTGGTCGTGTGATGCATGAAATTCGGCAAGGCGTTTTGCTTGAGCATAAAATTTTTGGTGGGTAATAATAAGCATGTCCGGAATTTCCAACCCATGCAAATTTTGGTTCGAAATAAAACCACCTTCTTTTGTCCAATCAATAGTTTGTGCGTCGGTTTCGGAAAATAGAACAAATTTTGCTGCAGAATTAAAGTTGGCATACTTGAAACTGTAATTGCTTCCGGACAGTGCGCCGGTATATTCTTTTACCGAATGCAAACTATCAACCTGCCATGCATTTATCAGTTTATTGGCTGCGCATGAAAACGCTATATTTTTGGTAGTTAAACCGGTTTCCAAATGCCAAAAGCTTTGTATTCCGGCGGTGTAAGTTATTTTTTGTTTATATTGAACAGTAAAATAATCGAGCCAAGCTTCAGCACTCGAATTTGGTTTTAAATAACTGATTTTAATAGGAATACTATTGCCTGTGCCGGCAGTGTAGCTGAAACTGAAAGTTTCGTATCGCGCATATCTGCCTTCATACGAATTCAAATCTACCGGCGAATAATCTGCATATTGGTTTTGGTTAAATGCCGAAACAGAAAGTGCCGAACTACTTCCGGCACGCACTGCTGCTGCACCTTTAATCAATAGTTGGGAACCTGCGGCAAACGAACGTTCGAAATTATAATCGTAACTTGTCAGGTACTTAAAACTTTCGCCAAACCATTTTCGCCCCGATTTTATTAAATTGTTTTCATTTTTTTCGTGAAATATAGTTTTTGTGCCTTCGGTTATTGTTTTTTCGGTTACAATTTCCGAATTATCTACCGATTCAATTAGTTTTCGAGCTTCGGTGTTTTCAACAAAATAATAATATGCATTGCTTGAAAATTGGTTTTTGGAAATTTCCAATTCAGTGCTAAACGAGTTGTAGGTTTCATTTATTGAACCTTCTAAATAAAAATACAACGAATTGTTGATTAATTTAACCGGAATTTGTTGCAAATCGGCAATTCGAGCGTCAGAATTCATGTACGAAAGTTGTTTTCCGCCATTTCCGTATAGTTTTACGTTTGCAGGGCTTGAAAATCCGAGTTCCGCCAACTTGCTGTAGCTTATTGAATAAACGGATGAATTTGCAATGCGAAATTTGAATATTTTGCCTTCTTTTAGTACCGAATTAGCTATTTCGAAATGCTTTAATGTGCTTAAAACTAATTTTTTAGATAAATTATTCGAAATCATGGAACTCAATGCACCATTCTTCGTATACATTGAAGTATTTTGAAATATTGAATCAATTGTGTTATTTCGCAGTTCGAAAATTGGTTTTTGGCTATAAGAATGAAAATTAAGGCTTGCCAACAACAGTACGATAAGCTGAAAATTTAATTTTAGCGAGCAAATGTTTAAAATGTAAACAGGTGTTTTTGTATTCATAAAAAAAGCAATAAAAAAAGTGCTGCAATCTAAATAAAAAAAACGATTTTTGCGTTACATTATTGTAATTTACAAATATGGAAAAAATAAGGTTGTATTTTGTTTTAATCGGTATTGCATTTTGTGTAACACCAAAGGTAATTTTTTCGCAGGATCCGCAGTTTTCACAATTTTATGCCAATCGGTTGTATTTCAATCCGTCGTTGGCAGGTATAAGCGATTATGCGCGTATTTCGGTCAATTATCGAAACTTATGGCCTTTAGCCGGTTTGCCTTTTCATACCTACAGTGTTTCATACGATCAAAATTTGCCTAAAATAAATTCGGGTATGGGGCTAAGAATTATGAACGACCAAGCCGGAGGCGGCGCAATTACAACCACTACTGTAGATGGTATTTATTCGTACCATTTTAACTTAACAAAAAAATTAAGTCTTAGCGCAGGTTTAGAATTATCGTATATACGACGTAGCATCAATTTGAGCAATTTAATTTTTCAAGATATGCTCAACGAAAGCGGAGTAGTGGTTAGGGCATCGGCAGAGGGTGTACCTTCGTTTTCACCCTCGGTTATAGATGTTTCCTCGGGCACCGTGCTGTATAGCGATAATTATTACATTGGTTTTGCTGCGCACCATATAAATCAATCGGGTGGTACAATTCAGCGAACCGACACCGAATTTCCGCCACGTAAGTTTACTATTCATGCAGGCGGTACCATTCCTATTGGTGCACGCACGGTGGACGATTCGAGAATTTATTTGCAACCATCGGTAATTTATCAGCAACAAGGTAAAATAAAACAAGCTTTTTTTGGTACCTTTGCCAATCGAAAATATTTAACCTTTGGTATTTGGGGGCGTTATAATGTTGGCGCAAATTTTGATGCCATTATAATATTGGGTGGTATAAATATGAAAGATTATCAGCTTGCTTATAGCTTTGATTATACGTTAAGTTCTTTATTTTTAAGAAGTTTAGGTGCACACGAAATAAGCTTTTCGTATCGTATTAAAACTAAAGGAAAAGATAAAAAACGAATGATTAGTTGTCCAAGATTTTAAATAGAATTAATAAAAAGCGGTTCAACCGAAAAATTATAGTAATATGAAAGGAAAAGTTAGTTTTTTAGTTGCAGGTATAATTGCAACCCTACTTTTAAGTTCGTGCGGAGGAGGAGGTTCTGTGTCGCCAACTACCGGTTGGACGTACAACAACAGCAAGAACGGCGGATTTGAAGTAAATACAACCTATTTGGACCAGGAAGCCGGTCCCGGAATGGTATTAGTAGAGGGTGGAGCTTTTACCATGGGTAAGCTTGAGCAAGATGTAATGTTCGATTGGAACAACATGCCCCGACAGGTTACCGTACCTTCGTTTTATATGGATGAAACTGAGGTTCGAAATGTAGACTATAAGGAGTATTTGCATTGGTTAGGCAGAGTTTTTATCGACGATTTGCCTAAAGTGTATTATAATGCATTGCCCGATACCTTGGTTTGGAGACGACGATTGGCTTACAACGAACCTATGGTGGATTATTATTTCCGACATCCGGCATACGACCAATACCCCGTAGTTGGTATAAATTGGTTACAAGCAGTTGATTATTGCATCTGGCGTTCGGATAGGGTTAATGAGCAAATTTTAATAAACAATGGTTTGCTGAAAGTAAACCCTGCTCAGCGCGGTGCCGATAATTTTAATACCGAAGCGTATTTGGCAGGCAGGTATGTGGGCGAAACCGGAAAACTTAAACCTTCGTTAGACCCCGATGACGATGACGGACGTCCGGTTAAAATGGAAGACGGTATGTTGCTTCCTAATTACCGACTCCCAACCGAAGCCGAGTGGGAATATGCTGCATTGGGTATTATTTCGTACGAAGAACGTATTTCGGAACGCAGACTTTACCCTTGGAGTGGGCACTATGTGCGTAACCCCGAAAGTGCCGATATGGGTTCGATGATGGCTAATTTTAAACGCGGACGCGGCGACTTAATGGGCGTTGCAGGTTCGTTGAACGATAATGCAGCTATTACTACCAAGGTAGATGCCTTTTGGCCAAACGATTTTGGCTTGTATTGTATGGCAGGTAACGTAAACGAGTGGGTGTTGGATGTTTATCGTCCGATGTCGCATTTGGATGTAGAAGATTACCGACCATTTAGAGGAAATACCTTTACGAAACGTATTATGGACGATACCGGTCAGCCTGAATTAGATACAATGGGTCGTATTAAAAAAGAGCCTATTAAATTTAAAGATGCATTGGGCAGAAATAATTATTCGCGTGCCGATAATATTAACTATTCCGACGGTGATGTTAAATCGAGCCATACTTCGGGAACCGATTGGGTGGTTGAAGGTGAAGAAGACCCGGGTTCGGAACGTATGTACAATTCGGGCAAAACCGAGCGTATGTTAAATGCTACTTCGCTTATTAACGATAAAGTTAGGGTTTACAAAGGTGGCGGATGGCGCGACCGTGTTTATTGGATGGTTCCCGGAACTCGTCGGTATTTGGACGAACGCAAATCGACCGACGATATCGGATTCCGTTGTGCAATGACACGTGTAGGAGATTCGACTCGTTTCTAACAAAAAACATAAAAATTTTATATATTTGGCATCAAATTAATTTGATGCCATTTTTTATGTTAACAATTCAAAATCTGCATGCTATATTTTTGCAATATCCGGTAATTTCAACCGATACGCGCAATATTATACCCAATTCAATATTTTTTGCACTCAAAGGCGAAAGTTTCGACGGAAATAATTTTGTTGAAGAAGCACTTGAAAAAGGAGCTGCATTTGTGGTTTCTGAGCGCAGTTTTGCTCAAAATAAACAGGTTTTTACTGTACCCGATGTGCTGGATTGCTTGCAACAGTTGGCAAATTTTCACCGCAATACCTTTAAAATACCGGTACTTACCATAACCGGTTCAAACGGGAAAACTACGACCAAAGAACTGACAAAGGCTGTTTTAAGCCAAAAATTTGAGGTCTTGGCTACTGAAGGTAATTTAAACAACCATATTGGTGTGCCACTTACTTTGCTAAAACTGAATTCAACCCACGAATTTGCCATTATTGAAACCGGAGCAAATCATCCCGGAGAAATCGATTTTTTATGCAAGATAGCCAATCCGGATTACGGTTTAATAACCAATAT
>JFJP01021665.1_pt1 | contig 18323 bp, 20 predicted proteins | sample 431651 | NCBI WGS metagenome assembly JFJP01 (sample SAMN02602958, study PRJNA72255) | Microbial mat metagenome, whole genome shotgun sequencing project. | biome: fresh water; feature: sink hole; material: water; isolation source: purple microbial (photo- and chemosynthetic) mats found in...
GCACTTGGCCTTCCCTTCCTCAGGCAAACATTGCGTTCGCCTGATACCTCATCATCACACACATTCACGAGTGGGGGAGTTACCCACTCATATTTTGTAATATAACGAATAATTCAAACTTGTCCATAAAATTATTGTTTAATTCTCGTGACAATCTGATTGTGATATCGTACTATATTTTTATTACAGGAGGTTACTATGGCTGACAAGAAATACGATTTTCTGTCTCATGAACAGACAAAAGAGATTGATAAGATGATTGCTGATGCCGATGCACTTGATGTCTCTATCCTTACTCAAATGAACAATGTGCGATACTTTCTCAAGGTTGATCAGAACAAGCTTAAAGTGAATGAGCCATCAGTTGCTGCTGCTGAAATTCAGATGAAAGCGTTGGCATCTCACTTTAATGATCGCCGTGAACAAATCGAAAAAGCTATTGTCGATGTTACCGATATGATCAGATCCATGGCTCAGCATGCCGATAAACTGACCAACATGGGCCATGCAGGAAAAGGTGCGAAAATCCTGGATGCATCGGCACCGTTAGAAAAGAGAATTACTGAAATGAACGATATTATTTCTCAGTTAAATGACGCAAAAAAAGAGCAGCTCGAAGATTTAAAAAAGAGCATATTAAAAGCCGAAAAAATTCGTCACTTCAAAAATCTTCAGTAGCAGTTTGGTCGTCAGTAAATAGATCTTTGTACCGTGCACGGCTGAGTGGCACCGTGGTGTTGTCGTTCAGCCGAATTGAGTACTTGCCAGCCCCGTGAACTAGGACTTCCGCAATTTCTTTTCTGTCAACGATATACGACTTGTGAACTCGAACGAACTGTTCCGGGAGTTGTTCTGTGATTTTTTCAAGTGATTTGTTGTAGAGGTGAAGTGATCCATCGGCAAGGTGAAGCTCAGCATAGTCGCCAGCTCCTGAAATGTATTTAATATCCGTCACTGGTATGAACTGCCTTCTCCCCTGATTTTTTATCACAAGCGTGGTTGCACCGTTGATACGGTTGTAGCGACCGGTAAATCGATTGAGAGCTCGTTGCAGTCGTTCTTCGTCAAACGGTTTTGGTATAAAATCAAGTATTCCCAACTCAAATGCTTCAATTGCTCGATCGGTATTCGCTGACACGACAATCGTTTGAAATGGATGGTCGGGTAATTGTTGAAGAATTGAAAATCCATCGTCGCCGTCGAGGTTCAGGTCGAGCATAATCAAATCTGGCGGAGTTATCTGAAGGTGCTCAAGAGCATCTTCGAAGGTGGTAAAGAGAGAAATTTCACAACCGTCGGGCAGTGCATTTTCGATCATTCGCTTGAGCCGCCGTGCGGCAACTTTTTCATCTTCTATTATAGATATTTTCATACAACTGATCCCTGTGGAATTGAGATTTTTGTTTCCCAACCGTCGTCGACGCTATAGGTCAGGAATGAGTATTTTGTTCCGTATAACTCCTGCAAGCGACTTCTAATATAGCGAATGCCAGTTCCTTTTCCTTCACCAGTGGCGGTTCGACTGCGGTTGTCTCCATTGTTGTGCATAGTCATAAGGATCTGGTCGTTAGATCGTTCGACTGTCAGAGTAAAAACCCCGTCATCCTTTTTCCGAAATCCATGTGAAACGCCATTTTCGATAACCGTATGAAGTATGAACGGAGGGATCTCGATTCCTTCCCGTTCCCCTTTTACAATCATTGAATAATTTTTTTCCTGACGCATATTCATCACTTTGAGGTGAATCTTACAGATTTTGATCTCTTGTGACAAGTTGATTTTCCGTTCGCCTGCGTAAGCCAAGAGAAGTCGCAGTTCCTGAGAAAGAGCATTAACCAGTCGCGCTGCCACAGCGGGTTCTTCTTCGATCCACGCAACAATTGAATTGAGTGAGTTAAGGAGAAAGTGCGGTTGAAGATGTCCTTTGAGCAACTCCAGTTCCAATCGCGATGCGCGCAGCTCTGATTTATAAAACTGTTTTCGCTCTTCCGCAAACTGTCGCGACAAGGCTATTGTTATGAATACATTGAGAAACGCAAATCCCACAGACCAACCGTTGGCTATATTGAACAGTGTTGTAACAATTAATCCTATAAGGAAAACAGTCATACCTATCAAAATAGTACGACTTCCTTTTCTCTTGCGCACCAATGCCCCTGCAGTCACGGCAATTGCGCTAAGAACCGAAATATAGGCATAGAACAGGTTGAGATCGTGGAGAGCTGGAAGGAATCGAACGGGCAGAATGTTGTAGAGCGCAAGCCGTGGTAGTATCACCACCGTAATTGAAAGAACCACAATAATTGTTCGTGTTATTTTTCTGCCGAACGCTGCAAAATGAGAGAGGAGGAAAATGGGTAGCAATGCGATCATGCCGAACCAGAAAAGATCTCCGGCGATGGCCAGATGTTGCAAATGATTTAGAGGTATTCCTCCAAAGAAAATCACCGTGTAGACTGCAATGTGCCCAGTACAGGATATCGCAAAGAGACTGAATAGAATGTGAGTGTGCCGCCGTTTTCGATTGTCGATGCTAAATAGATGAAACAGCGCCGTAACGGTAAAGATCCCCGCGAGAAAGATCGAGAGGGAGAATCGATTCAGCTGGATCTGCCGCAACTCTTCAGATCGACCAATGGCAATCGGAAAGGTTAGTGAACCGGTGTTGTTGGAGTAGTTTGCGACTCGAATAGCCAACACATGTTCCCCGGTTGAGCACTGCTGCGGGCTCAGGTAAAAGTGGCGACCGCTTTTACCGGTTTGATACGTTTCTTTTGAACCAACTCGGCCGGTAAGGCCTGTGAGTTTGCCATCCCAGTAGAGTTCGTAGGCATCCTGAAGTGCGGGGATTGAAATTGTAAGCCCTTCGGTCGAGGCAAGTGGTTCGGGGAAAAAGAGAACCGTTCGATACCAGTGAATTCCGGAACTATTAATTTCTCTGGTGCGCAATTCCTGTTTGCCGATGATGTAATCCGGTTTCGTTTTCGGGGTAGAATAGTTCGAAATCGCCAAATCGTTGTTGAATATTTCCCAGTGTTCAATTACCGTTTCGTGCTGTTCACTGGGGAAAATATTCTGAGGTGAACCAAGCGTAACAGCGGTGAGTATAAGTATGAGAATAGTAGTAATGTATTGAATCATCTGATTCTCCTTATATAGCACACGCCATTTTGGGCTCATATCACAGTAGAAAATAGGATGTGGCAATGCCAACAAAAAAAGTAAAAAAACAGTTGACAAAGAGTGATGGATGCTTTTATATTTTCCCCGTCTTAAATGTGGCAGCTTAGCTCAGTCGGTTAGAGCATTGGAATCATAATCCAAGGGTCCGGGGTTCAAGTCCCTGAGCTGCTACTCCTTTTCCTCCTAGGGGAAAACATGAATCAATCAAGCATTTCCGGATTTTTGCGGAAAAACGGCCTTTACGGTTCGAAGATTGGTGTAGCGGTGAGTGGCGGATCTGATTCTGTCGCTCTTTTTTTTGCTCTCCTCTCAAAGAAAAATGAATTCTCACTCGAATTATCTCTCATACATGTCAACTATCATCTTCGCGGTGACGAGTCTGATGGTGACGCCAATTTTGTCCGGAATCTCGCGACAGATCACTCGCTACCATTGTACTTGATCGATGTTGATTTGTCGAACTACACGTCCGGTGTTGAAGAGCAGGCGCGGCGCATTCGTTATGACTATTTCTCAAAAATGCGCGCAGAAGGATCCGTCGATTGGATTGCAGTAGGTCATACGCGGGATGATCAAGCGGAAACGGTGCTGTTCCGGCTGATTCGCGGAACGTCATTACACGGTGTTGGTGCGATGGAATCGATTCGCAATGATGGTATTATACGACCATTATTACAGGAGCCTGGAGATTCCTGTCGGAACTGGCTGAGAGAACTAGGGCAATCATGGCGGGAAGATTCTTCGAATGCCGGCAATGATTATTCTCGCAATGTTATTCGTCACGAGATTATTCCTGTCTTACAAAAACTAAACAGCGCCGCAGTGGAACATCTCGTTCAGTTTGCCGATCACGCCCGTGAAATCAACAGCTCTATCGTTGCAACTGGTTTGAAACAACTTCGCCAGAGAAACCTCTTTGCTAGCGATCTCCTCTTCCATTTCCGACGATCTGTATCGCTCGATTCTCTAGAAATAGCCGCGATTGTCCACCTTCTTCGGGAACGAGGATGTGCTTTACATTCAGTTCACACCGAAACAGTAAAAGAATCATCTACCAGAGCGGGAAAAACAGCGCTTCTTCCAAACAGATGGCGACTTTACTCATCGTACAAGCGGATAATCTTCTACCACGAATCCCAATTACCGTTTAGTCGTGGCTATTGGGAAGAGTTGTATAGATTCGATGCAGACTGGTCTGAAATCCGTGCAATTCGGCTCGAAGATGTGATCGCACGCGACAAGACAACTCCCTCTGCTATAAAGTTTCTGAAAAAAATGGGCGTTCCTCAAGCAGAACGTGCTGTAATTCCTGTTCGTGTTGCCAGCAACGGAGTCACTTTCCCACATTTTTTGTAGCCTTTCCTGACAAAAAAGAATTACTTTTGTAACCGTAAGCTAACATTTTGTGAGTTTCGTCGCAGTGGTTACAGAAACATTTAGAAATGTTTGATTGTGACGATCAGTGACTACAGCAGGTTGGCCTAATTCTGATATACTTGTTTTCAAATGGAGGTTTTTATGAGAAAAAATGTACTGACTGCATCGTTAGCAGTAGTGGTAATGGCAGGAATAGTGTCTGCTGCACCAGAATTTAAGTTTAGTGGTGATGTCGATTTTCGCCTCCGTGGCCAGTGGGATCTCCAGCTTGACACTGCTGGCAACTACTACGAAGAAAAAACCAAGCAGCTCTTTACCTCTGTGTACGCATGGAACCTGAAGAGCGCCGTAAAGGTAAATGACAATGTTTCATTGAAATTCCGTCTTTCAAATCCTGCGGGTTCAGCGCTAGAAACAATTTCAAAAAATGAGGGAACTGCTGGTGCGGGAAATTTCCTTGCTATTCCTCAGGCTGAAATTCAGTACACGGCTGGTTTTTTTGGACTTTCAGCGGGTATTCTCGAAGTGAATAACAGCACTGTGTTGAACCTTGTTCGCGCTTCAGAAGAAAAACTATACACCGGAAATATCGATCTTTCTAACAACTGGTCAACGCGTTACAACAATTCACAGACTGGTTTGAAATTCTCCTTTGCCACTGGTGAAATGGTAGATATCAATGTAGTCACTGCAATTGCTGAATACAAAGCACCGACAGATAGTTCAAAAGGATTCACTGATCTTCGCCTTATCGCTGATGCGCCGATCACCTTTGGCGAAGATGACAAATTTGTAGTAACTCCCTCTGCTGCAGTTCGTTCAGGTCTTGTGGGTGATTTTAGCAAACGAGAAATGAACACCAATGGTGGTGTTGATTTTTCTGGAAAGCTAACTGACAATGTTTCACTAAAAGCCGGTGCAGCTTATGGTCAGTTCTGGAATGCAACTGCGAAGAGTGGTGAGTGGGTATCTCCTGCAGCACTCCTTCTTACTGTAACTCCCTCGGTAAAATTTGGTATCAATACCGTGAGCCTTGGGTATAGTTTCGGACAGGCTAAAGACCGTGAACTGACCGGTGATGCAGCCTATTCAAAACGTACCAACCACGCAGATCTTCGCTGGGGAGTAGAGTTGGCTAAAAATATCTCAATTTCACCTCGCTACCGTATGTGGTTGAGCAGTGACACAAAAGATGGCAGTGATTCCAAAATTACGCACCGTCCTGAACTGATGTTCAACGCTCGTTTCTAAGAAAAATTCTCTCGTTGGTGATCTGCGGGCTGTCCAAGAATGGATGGCCCGTTTTTTGTGGGGCTATAAAATCGGGATCGCCTGAGCAATTTTTGCCATGTTGTTATTTTCAGCACCAATCACATCGTATACTTTCTACAGCCATCCCCTGTAAAAAAGCATACCCTATGCACCTCTGTTAACTGCAAACATTTAAGCGGAAAAGGTTGTAATAATACAAGCTGTATCGATTCCATCTCTGTAGCTAGGCAGGATAAATAGAATTTTGACCGCTATCTGCTAGTAGTAACATTAACGTTACGATTCATATTTATCACTACACTGTGGGCTGATTACCTGCACTTCATTTGTTGGGGATGTCAATACACTCCGCAACTGACCGACAGATTGATATCAATCGAACAAGTCTCAGTGCCCCGCCAATGCACAATATTATTGAAAGATTTGTGCAGACTCATTCTTTATGGGAAAAGGTTTCACGATGTTCGATTTAATCATAAGAATTTAGTGGATAAGGTAGACTGTAACCCAACCAATCAAGGAAGTTAAATCACCATCCTTTGTTGGGAAGTGTTATCATAATTTGCCTTTTGGATCGATATAGAAATTCGCACAATAAATGTTGCGCTACTAGCCGCCTTAACTACTGTTTTGAATGACTTATGCAAGATCTACCCAAAATTAGCGCCCCTGACTAAACCGGGCAGATATTAGATTCTGTGAATATTAACTTGATTGCTCATATTCGTGAAGCACCGAGTAGCATTAGAGATGATTAATGCGAAGAGACGAAAGCCTAATACCCTTCAACTAGCGGAGTGGCAAATTCAACTCATGGGCTCGAGCAGAGAGTGCTGAGTCATTCTAAAAAGGGGCCTTCCTTTAACATTATCGCTGGCACTGCCAGGTTCTATTTTCGGAGAATCTAAAGACATGGACTATCTGTATAAGTTTAATTTATATAAAGAGATGTTCACGTGCGAGCAGGTTTCAGAGCTATATGACAAGAGGTCGGATTGCGAAAACATTTACGATGAACTTAAAATTCATTGGGAATCACGTGGTTTTGCTTTCAAAATCAAGCAAGACTGACTTTGCCACCCGAATGGTCCTGTTTACCAGTAATACGAGGTCAATTTTCGTTCGGTTTTTAAGTTTATCGAATAAACATGATCCCCAGAATTCTCGGCGGGAATTCATGCTGATGCCGGCACGATTGGCTAAAAGTGGCTAGGAGAAAAGAGTACACATTTCCATGACTGATCGTTTAGTGAATCGGCCTGAAACATGGTATTCAAATCACCTATCATGCTGATGAAAGATCACCCGAAGAGGGATTTAAGTACTGCAATTGCTAACGTATCGATCGTATTTTGGGGAGACTTTTTGCCGTTTAAAATCAATGTACTGCGGAAATAAAATCCAACAAGGCACAGCAATGAACTCCACAACAACATTCGAACTTTGCAACCGACCCAACCACCTGAGAGTTCGCAATTGGTGAAAAGCGAATTCGCAAATAAACCGATTCTTTGAATAACAAATAGGCGTTTCTTCCCACTTTTCGTAGGAGTATGTATGAATATTTCAATTGCAAAACCGGACGATGCACCGAAAATTCTTGAGGTTCAGAAACGTGCTTTTGCAATCGAAGCCCAGAGGTACAACAACTTTTCCATTCGACCGATCATTGAAACAGTTGATCAGTATCGAATGTTTTTCGATATGCACACGGTGCTGATTATTCATCAGAACGAGGCAATTATCGGAAGTGTTTCAGTTCGATTAGAAAACGGCACGACCTATCTCAACCGACTAATTGTGGAACCGTCCTTTCATGGAAAAGGGTTTGCCAGCAGATTGATCGATGCGGCGGTAGGATATTTCCCAAACTGTTCGCGGGTGGAGCTGTTCACTGGCTGTGAATCATTTCACAATCAAGCGATCTATGTTCACAAAGGTTTTACAGAGTTTCGACGAGCTGAGTTGGATGGAATTGAAATGATTTATATGGAAAAGGTAATCGTACGTTAAACTGATGATTCTGAGGATTCTTGTATTTCCACGTTACATTTCGGTAAATGCCGAATATGCGAAACTAGGCTGCTTCAGTTTTATTATTTATCTTTGGGGTATTGAGAAGGTTCTCCTGCACGAAAGGGGAAACAACGACCGAAAAATTTGAAATTCAGCGAAAATTGGTGGGCGGGTGTTACACGACAGAGTAGCCATGAAATAATTACAATGAATATCGAATAGATTTAGGAGGAACTATGAACAAATGTGACACCGCAGCAGAGACTTTTATCGCAGGATTCAACTGTTCACAGGCTGTATTCAGCGCTTTTTCGGATGAGTTGTACATTGAAAAGGATCTCGCGTTGAAGATAAGCAATGGCTTTGGCGGAGGCATGGGACGGATGGAACTGGTCTGCGGTCCCGTGTCCGGTGGGATCATGGCGATCGGTGCAAAATTCGGCAAAGGCATTTCTGACGGTAAAGAAAACCAGGAGATGACCTACGCAAAAGTTCAAGAACTGATCGCGGAATTTACGGAGTCAACAGGAACACCTATTTGCAAAAATCTTTTGAATCTTACGGCCCCACTCACAACGGAATTAGGTCAAAACGAGTTTATTACCAAAAATCTCAAGGAGACCGCCTGTATCCCCTGTGTGAAAAAGGCCGTTGAGATTCTCGAACCGATCATGAAAGGATAAACATGGAAATTGTATTGGCAGATTTAGACAATGAATTTCAGCGGAACCAGATTCTTTCACTCTTTCACGACTATTTTGCTTATGGAAATGCACTGTCGCTAAAAGCCGCGGGAATTACGTTCGATATCACTAGCGACAGCGAAATCCTCGACTCGCTGGAAAAGTTCCGCACAACAAATGGCGGTCAGCAATTGTTGATGATCGAAAAGGGCCACTGCGTCGGGATGGGAGCCTACCGCGATCTTGAAAATGGTCGCTGCGAAATGAAACGAGTGTTTATCCAGCCTCACATTCGAGGAAATGGGTTCGGGCGGAAACTGGTTGAAACACTTATCCATGATGCGCGATCGCGAGGCTACTCTTCTATGGTTCTCGAGAGTGGAAACTATATGCCGGAAGCAAAAAAACTGTACGAATCGCTTGGATTCGAGGAGATCGAACCGTACGAAGGCTCTGAACAGGGCCAAAACTGCTTGGATTGTTTATACTATATGAAATTCGATTTCACAAAGGAGAAACTATGAACTTCATCGATCTCTTCGGAATCATTCCAGCGATAATTTTTCCTGCCGCATCCGTGGTTCAGTTGATCCACCTGATCCGTGTGAAAGATTCACGTGGTGCATCTGTTCTTTCCTGGGGATTTTTCGTCCTCGGCAACGTTTCGCTCTTTGTTTACACAAAAAAGTACACCGCATGGCAATCAATTATAGGGCTTCTGGGAACAGCGGTTCTTCAAATTGGGATTATTGTACTGATCATTCGCTACCGCAAAAAGGAGACCACCAGTGTCTGATTTTCTCGACCTAACATCGCCGAGAATTCACACAAAATCGATTCCCGAATCAGCACAGCGATGTCTCGATCTCTTTTCCGAAGCGTTCAATCGCGAAGATCGATCAGAAATGGATAGTCAATGCCATTTTCCTCACTATCTGATCGGAGAAACCTCGGTGACAGTTTGGAACGAACCGGGGCAAATCACTGACGATTTCTTTGATCGACTCAAGGAATCGGGATGGGCATTCACATCCTGCGAGAAGTGTGAACCAATCCTATGCACCGAATCAAAGATCCATCTCCTCTGGAGTTATGCGCGAAGAAAATCCGACGGTGAAATCATTTCGACGCACGAAAATCTTTGGATATTAATCGAGAAAAATGGTCGATGGGGAATTGCAGTTCGATCGTACTGAGCAGAAAGAGATGCGCTGAAAAGATTCATAATCCACGCAGAGAAAAACTGTTTTTTTTGCCACAATCAGTTTAAAAACCAGTCATTACATTTACTTGACCATCTAACTGTACATTTTTCTTCACAAACATTATCGACTTAGTGTATATTGAATAGTGAACGGTAAACAATATCGGAGAACTATCAATGTTTCAACTCAGTACAAAAACTCATTATGGCGTGGCGGCTCTAATCGATCTTGCCAACGCTCAGGACAATTCGCTTGTGCGAATCAAAGATATCGTTGACAACCGCAACATATCCAAAAGCTATCTCGAACAGATTTTTAACCGCCTTGCCAAGTTCGGCGTGGTGAAAAGTGTTCGCGGCAATCGCGGTGGCTATGAACTCGCAAAATCGCCGCGCGATGTTACTCTTTTTGAAATAATTGAAATTCTCGAAGGACCACTGGAGATATCTAGTGACAAAGGCGTGGAAGTACTCAATAATGTCTTTCTAAAATTGGAAGATGACATTCGCCGAAGATTTTCCATGACACTGTTCGAGATCGCCGATGAAGAGAAAAATATGAGCGGATCGCTCATGTATTATATCTAAAGCAACCGACACACTGATTCATCGAGTGGTTTTCTGTTTTGTTGAATCGGTGTAACATTGAATCATTGTTTCGTTTTTTAACAAAGGATTTTACTATGGCTTATCGTTTTGAAACAGCAGCCCTTCATGCGGGCCAGACCGTTGATACAGCAACTCATTCCCGTGGAGTTCCGCTCTATCGCACCGCCGCATATCTTTTTGATTCTGCTGAACACGGCGCAAACCTATTTGCATTAAAAGAACTCGGAAATATCTACACTCGCCTTATGAATCCGACAACTGACGTCCTTGAACAGCGCATGGCTGCTCTCGAAGGTGGCGTGGCGGCGGTAGCTACAGCCTCGGGGACTGCGGCGATTTTCTATGCCGTGATCAACGTGGCGAAAGCGGGCGACAATATCGTTTCCGCAAGCAATCTCTACGGCGGTACCTATACCCAATTTAATGATATTCTTCCCGCCTTAGGAATCACCACCACCTTTGTTGATTACTCCAAGCCAGAAGCATTTGATGCGGCGGTGAATGATAAGACTCGTGCGATTTTCATCGAAACAATCGGCAACCCAACGCTCGGTGTGGCTGATTTCGAAGCAATCGCAGCGGTGGCGAAAAAACATTCAGTTCCCCTGATCGTAGACAACACATTTGCCACCCCTTATCTGTTCAGACCAATCGAACACGGAGCGGATATCGTTGTTCATTCGCTCACAAAATGGATCGGCGGGCATGGAACAGCTCTTGGTGGAATCATCGTCGACGGCGGAAAATTCGACTGGACCAATCCGAAATTTGAACTGTTCAACGAACCGGACAACTCCTATCACGGCCTTCGCTACGCTCATGATCTCGGAGGGCTTCCACCGTTCGCACTGCGGGCGCGTCTGGTTCCGCTACGCAATCTCGGCGCATCGATCGCTCCGGATAATTCATGGATGATCCTTCAGGGAATCGAAACGCTGGCACTTCGCATGGAACGCCACGTCGAAAATACTCTCAAGGTTGCGAAATTCCTTCAGACCCACGCAAATGTAGGTTGGGTTCGCTATCCGGGACTCGAAAATGATCCAGCATATCCTCTTGCGAAAAAATACCTTCCCCAAGGAGCCGGTGCAGTTCTCGTGTTTGGCGTAAAAGGTGGCTATGAAAAGGCTAAAAACCTTATCAATTCGATTGAACTGATCTCTCACCTCGCCAACGTGGGCGATGCAAAATCGCTGATTATTCATCCGGCGAGCACCACCCATTCGCAGCTTTCTGAAGAGCAGCAGGCGGAAGGTGAAATCACTCCAGATATGATCCGCTTGTCCGTGGGAATTGAGAACGCCGATGATATTATCGAAGCTCTCGACAAGGCTCTAAAAAACGCCTAGTGGGCAATGCGTTCTTTCTCTTTTTATCTAACGGTTTGAGTTTGTTCTCAGACCGTTTTTTTTCTTGATTCCTTACTGTTTTCATTGTACCTTATGTAACATCTCTGTGAATATCTAATTGAGAGGTACAAATGCGTATTCTCGTTGTCGAAGACGAAATTAATTATATAACGATCTATCGTCGTTTACTAGAACAGATTGGTCACCAAGTCATCGTGGCAACGTGCGGATCCGATGCGTTGGATGTGGTGGAAAACCATCCAGAAATATCATTAGTACTTCTCGATCTACACCTTCCCGATTTCGATGGAATTGATCTCTGTCGATTGATCAAAAGTTCGTCGCGCGATAAAACCATGTACGTGATTCTCGTGACTGGCGATAATTCATCGGAAGTACACAGCGAAGGTCTCGATGCAGGCGCAGATGATTTCTTGACCAAACCAGTCGACCTTGGAATTCTGGCAAGCCGTATAAAAGTTGGCGTCAGGTCAGTAGAAATGACCCAAGAACTGCGCGATCAGCGAAAACGGGCTGAAACACTATTTCGCGAAAATGAACTATTCACTCAGGGGTTCAACGAATCAAAACAGCCACATGTCTTTACTGATCAAAATGGAATTATTACTCACGTCAATCGCGCTGCGGAAGAGTTTTATGGTTATCCACGCGGTCATCTCATTGGAATTAAAACATCCGTTTTCAATGCCGGACGTACCGTTTACGGCGAAAAGGGAATGGCTGATACCGAATACGATGACCATTTCCGCGGATTATGGGACACAATTCTCGATGCAAATGCCGGCCACTGGGATGGCTATGTGTACAACAGAACAGTTAGTGGTCAGGTAAAAGAGATACACCTGCGTATAAACTCACTTCGTGGAAGCAAGGGTGAACTACTCGGATTTGGAGCGATTCACCTCGATGTAACCGACATACTCGAACGAGAACGGCAAATCCGCTACGCGTGCTATCAATCTATCGTTGACCTCGCAGAAGTACGCGACAACGAAACTGGTGAACACCTTCACCGCATGAGTGAATATTCCGCACTTTTGGCAGAACGAATGGGACTATCGCGCCGTTTTATCATTGATATTCGCCGCTTCGCCCCATTCCACGACATCGGAAAAGTGGGAGTTCCTGATTCAATACTCTTGGCGCCGCGAAAGCTCACGCCGGAAGAGTTTGAAATCATTCAAACCCACCCCGTCATCGGATTCGATATTCTTAAAAATGCGGAAACACTACAGTTTGCCGCAGATATTGCTCATACTCATCACGAAAAGTACAACGGCAAAGGATATCCACAAGGAACCAAGGGCGAAGATATCCCCCTCTGCGGAAGAATTATCGCACTTGCCGATGTCTATGACGCTCTTCGCACGAAACGCCCCTACAAAGAGCCTTGGGAACACGCAAAAGTGCTTGAACTGATAAGCGCAGAGCGAGGCGAACATTTTGACCCCAAGATTGTCGACGTGTTTCTCCAATGCCACGAAGAGTTTAAGATGATTTCTGAGCGCTATTATGCATAGGATGTTCGGCGAGCAGAAACTATTTTCCTCGCCTATGAGAGGAATATTTGATGCAATTGCTGACATTGGATGAATCAACACGTATAGACCATCCCACAGTGCTTACCATGGGGAATTTTGACGGTGTCCATCTGGGCCATCGCATTCTCCTCGAAAAATTGGTCTCCCGCGCTAATCAACTTCGCGCGCGATCTGTGGTGGTCACCTTTGAACCGCACACCCGTCAGGTTATTCAGAACGAACCAGTGGCTCGTCTCTCTACCCTCGAAGAAAAACAAGCCCTTCTCGAATCATACGGCATAGACTACCTCGTGGTGATCCCTTTTACCACGGCATTTTCATCACTCCACCGCGATCATTTCCGCGAAAATGTTCTCGCAAAACAGCTCAATGTGAAAGAATTTATTGCCGGTGAAGGTCATCGATTTGGAAGAAAAAACGATTCTGATGAGAAAAACCTTTCTTTTGACGATGAAAAAAAGCATTTTTCGAGCATAAAAATCAAGCTCTACGGAGAGAACAGTGGCACAGCGAATTCCACTGAGATACGTAAGTACCTGTCAGAAGGTCAGATCTCAGACGCAGTGAACATGTTGGGACATCCGTATCTGGTTCTAGCCAACAGGGTGCGTGGTAAACAAATCGGTACAGAACTAGGGTATCCAACCCTAAATTTCATGACGCCGCCTTCGCAAAAGAGTGTTCCACCATCCGGGGTATACGTGGCAGAAGTAGAATTTAATTCTACAAGACTGAAAGGTTGCCTCTACTATGGGGATTGTCCGACATTCGGTGATCGCGAAATTCATTTTGAGTTCTTTGCTCTTGATGTAATCGAATCGGAACCGGAAGTTGGCGAGATGTGTCGAATCTGGATACATCAATTCATCCGTAGAGAAATTGCTTTCGCCGGCAAAGAGGAATTGACAGCGCAGATTGAGCAAGATGTGAAAATGATTAAAAACTATTTTGTGAAGGAGTAATAGATGTCTATTACCAAAGAGAGAAAAGCGGAACTTGTAAAACAGTTTGGTGTAAACGATCAGGATACCGGTAACACCCGTGTTCAGGTTGCAATTCTTACCGAACGTATCCGCAATCTTACAGAACACCTCAAAGGCAACAAAAAAGACCACCACACCCGTCGTGGACTTCTTATGATGGTTGGTCAGCGCAAAGGCCTTCTCGACTATCTCAAAAGCAACGAAATCGAAGCGTACCGTGCGCTTATCGCTGAACTCGGAATTCGTAAATAATTCCAACTTCACTAAAGTGATATACAAAGCCTTCCTGAAGCGATTCGGGGAGGCTTTTTCTTTATCAATTCACAGCATTTCGTTCGACATGAGAACATATTCTAGAATCGCCCGCGCACCAGCACCTGTAACACCGGTTCCCGTGAGGATCGCCGCAAAAGCTATTGTCTCACCGTTTGATTCCACAACTCCCACATACCATCCCACACCGTTTCCTTTGATGCCGTCAATGTTTGATCCTGAACCGGTCTTGCCGAACAGCGCCCCCTTTTCGGTTGATTTGAACCGCATCAACTCTTTGAGGAACTTCACAGAACTCTCTTTGGCGGGAATGGTTCTGTTCACCAGTTTTTGCAGAAGGATCGCCTGCTCTTTCGGGGAAATCTTGATCGAGGTTTTGTTTTCCCGGGGAAGCCAAAAATCATCGATACCGGAACTGATATTCTTGTCACCATAGTTGACTGTATCGATCCACGATTTCATGCGCTTTTCACCGATTGATCGGGCGAGATTCTGAAATGCGGGAACGCAGGAGACCTGAAACGATTCGCGAAGGTTCAGGTCTTTGTTCCACTGAACAATATCGCGACTGATCGAATCCCACGTCCAGAACGGCTGATCCAGCGACGTAAGAATTCCCGTTTCAATCCCCAACAGTGCATTCCAGATTTTGAACGTTGAGCAGGGCGTGGTTCGTTTGTTGATCAGTGAATCGTTAAAGACTACCTCTTCGCCGGTTTTGACATCGATCAGAATAATCCCGCCAATTTTTCCGGCAAAGGCGGAATCGAGTGAGATGGGGGAGATGTTCATTTTGGCGGTGAGTGATCCAGTGATCAGGATCAGCGAGAGAATCAGTTTTTTCATGGGAATCCTTTGTTTTCCGATGCAGGTTTAGCTATTAAACAAGTCTCGACTCGATCCATTCCGGATCTCTCCGACAATCAATAACAGCCTCAATCAGAACCATTTCCCCATCGAACTCATAGAAAATCGCAAAGGGGAATCGTTTGGAGAGCATTCGAAAATATCCGAAGTGGATTGAATGAATTCCCGCGAAGAGTTGCAATGAATCAATATCTGACATGAGTGTTTCGATGAAATATGTACCAAGTCCAGCTTTACTCTCTTCATAGAAATTATGCCCGACCAAAAGATCCTGTCGTGCATGTTCATGAATCCGAATAATCATTTGATCAAATCTTTCAATTCTGATTTCACATCATTCCAATCAAGATATGATGCGGATCCGTCAGCGATTGCCGCTTTGCGGGCTTTCAGAAGTTCTCCGTGCCAGAGGGGCGACTGAAACTCTTTTTGACCGTGAGTAATATCATCCCAAAGTATTTCAAGGAGAGATAACTTCTCTTCGTAGGACATAGTTTCAAGGGGGAGAGTAATCATTGTGAACCTCCATTTTGCGGTAAAATACATTGTTTGTTTTCGGTCCATGATGATTAAAGGCGAACCCTCTCTCGAGAATTCGCCTTTGTAACAATCTGCACGGACTGCGAGGTTCGTGTCGTAGTTCATTTTGCAATGGAGGAAATTGTGTTCATTCAAAAATCGAGGGCAAAGGTCTGATTTGAAATTTAATCTGCTCTTCTAACTTCCATTCTCTAGGTTTGTCTTCCGGTCTGAACCAAGTACATCCTTCTGAGACCCACTTATCATAGTATTCAATTGTGTTGTCATATCCATATTCACAACCGCATCACCTGCAAATATCATAACTACAATTTAGTTCTTGTATTGAATCATATGGTTGTTTAAATGGACCAAGCCACAAACAGGGCAATATTCAATTTTCATAAATCAATTTATCTCCCAAATTCATAAAAAGAAAATGAATGCTATAAATCAGGCGAACCCTCTCTCGAGAATTCGCCTTTATCATTTTTTCTTGTAGAGGCGGTTCGCGAGCGGCACGAACTGCGAGGTTCGTGCCGTTTTGACGATTATTGCAATTGCGACTTTGTCCGATTCAGTGGAATTTTATACCCTATCATAGTAGAAAATGATTTGTTTAGCATTAGATAATCATCCTCAACGCCTTCAAAAACAGGAGTAACACCATGGGTGAAACGTGCATCAATTGTTAATGCTCCAATTCCTAAACCCACAGCAAGAGCTCCTCCGACAGTTAATCCGACATCAACTGAATTTGCGCCAACATTTTTTTGGCGAGCATCCGCGAATTCATTAGGTGCAGTTATATCATCACGGAGAAGAAACCCCACAGTCGTTCCTGTATAAATAGAAGGCTTTATTCGATGTGTCCCAAATGAAAACGTGGCAAAGCATGGAATTGTCAGATAATCTAGGTTCACTTTAATTGCTTCCAAGTCAACTAAGTCCAGCTGGTAACCTTGCTGACAATACAAAATACCAGTTCTTAATCCAAACAATGGAGTAAATGAAATAGGTAGTTCAATTCCGCCAATAAATCCAACTTTACCATCGAAAGATTGACTGTCCATTCTTACATTATCTGTATTTGTAATGTTAAATCCGGCCAGTGGATTTAATGATATTTCCGTTGCATATGATGAGACGAATATAAAAAGTAAGAAAGCTACATTTTTTAACATGGGTACACCCTCATTCCGATCATTAAAAATCAATATTGGCGAACCCTCTCTCGAGAATTCGCCTTTAAAATCTGGATACCCACAAGGGGCATCCCTACAGAATTATTCTACAGGAAATAGTTCACACCAGACTCAAACAGTTTCTGATCCTTGGCACCGATGATGTTTTTCGCAACATTGGTTCCGAGGCGTTCGCTGTGGCCCATCTTACCGAGAATACGGCCATCCGGTGACGTGATCCCTTCGATTCCCCAGACTGATCCGTTCGGGTTGAACGGCATTGCTGAAGTCACATTGCTTTCGCCATCAACGTACTGAGTCGCGATCTGCCCGTTTTCAGCGAGCTTACGAAGCCACTCTTCGTTAGCAGCAAAACGACCTTCACCGTGAGAAACGGCAATCGCGTGTTCATCACCCTGTTCAACACCGGCGAACCATGGCGACAGTGTCGAACTAATCCGCGTGGTAACCATCTGAGAAATATGGCGACCGATATTGTTAAAGGTCAGCGTCGGCGAATCTTCTTCGAGAGCACGGATTTCACCGTACGGAACCAGACCGAGTTTGATCAGAGCCTGGAATCCGTTACAGATACCGAGCATAAGACCGTCACGATCCTTGAGAAGACGCATTACTGCATCCGCCACCGCAGGGTTTCTGAAGAACGAACTGATAAATTTCGCTGAACCTTCCGGTTCATCACCGGCTGAGAATCCACCGGGGATCATGATGATCTGCGAATTGTCGATCATTTTTACTGTTTTGGCAACCGTTTCATCGATATGTTTCGACGTCAGGTTGTTGATGATCAGCGTTGAAGCCTCTGCACCGGCACGGTTGAACACTTTCGCTGAATCGTATTCGCAGTTGGTTCCCGGGAATACCGGAATGAACACGCGAGGTTTCGCAATTTTGATCGACGGACGAACGATCATGCGGTCATCGCAGTTGATTTCAACCGCCGCCGCCGGTTCGTGAGCTTTCGTCGGGAACACCGATTCGAGCGGAGACTGCCACGCCGCAAGTGCCTTGTCAAAATCGATCTCTTCGCCGTTGATCAGAATATTGCCCTCTTCGATAGTTTCACCAAGATTGATCACTTGGAAATCAACATCGAGGAAGTCCGCGTCGAGTTCAACAATAAGTGAACCGTAGTCAGGAGCAAAGAGTGTAACTTCATCAAATTCAAGTTCGATGTCTGCACCGATGCGGTTACCGAAACTCATTTTCGAAAGTACCGCC
>JFJP01041023.1_pt1 | contig 18323 bp, 17 predicted proteins | sample 431651 | NCBI WGS metagenome assembly JFJP01 (sample SAMN02602958, study PRJNA72255) | Microbial mat metagenome, whole genome shotgun sequencing project. | biome: fresh water; feature: sink hole; material: water; isolation source: purple microbial (photo- and chemosynthetic) mats found in...
CTTATAACAACAACAAATGCCGAAACAACTGACCTTTCAACATATGATGTTCTCATACTAACTTCAGGCAGCTATACAAAACTCAAGGACACAATTATTGATTTTGTAAAAAGAGGAGGAAGAGTAATTGCCCTTGAGAATTCAATTTCAATTTTTTCTGCCGAAAAAACAAGCTCCCTTTTCAAGGCTATGGAAACAAAGACAGCCGAACTTAAAGCAGCTGAGAAAAAGATTAAAAGTGATGATACCTCCTACCTCAGAAAATTTGAAAATGAGAGGCGATACACACTTTCTGAAAGATCTGCCGGAAGTATTTATAAGGTTAGATTAGATGATACAAATCCATATGCATTCGGCATGGGTAAAGAATGGTTTATAATGAAAAGGAGTGCCGGATACCCCTACCTAACGACCGGAAACAACATAGGCTACATTCTTGATAAAGAACCAGTTGCAGGATTTGCCGGATTCAAATACAAGGATAAAATCAAAAACACCATGGTTCTTGGCTCAGAGACAATTGGAAGAGGTGAAGTAATATACATCGCCGACAATCCGTACTTCAGGGCATTCTGGAAAAGCGGAAGAGTGCTGTTGGGGAATACGATACTGAGGTAGCACAGGGCACAGAGCGAAGGGCTCAGGGCAAATGCAAGTTAAATTTTCGTCATCGTTGCAAGATCCCACTCCTGTGGATTAAATTTTCTATAAACCGGTTTATATGAAGGATAACCTCCAACTTCACTCTCACTGTTGATTATCTTACCTGTTCCATTTTTAACACCTTCTATAATTCTTTTGTCAATATCATCCCTGTTCCATGGAAAAGCACCGGCATTTTCGAGAACACTCTTTTTAACTTCTGAAGGGAGGAGAGGATTTAATCCTTGCGGCCAGAAGGGTTTGGTCTCAATTCGTGTAAAAGTGCCGTTAAGTTCCTTTCTTTCTGCAGCGGATACAATCATGTTATTTTCCCAGTAAACATCAACAGGTCCTTTGAATGAACCTGTCGCCATTGAGGTTCTGGTATCGGGCCCTGCCTCTATCATGTTGGCTTCAACTACCATTATTCCTTTCAGCCAGTCATATCCTTTCCATTCCTCCTCCACAAGACCGAAATGGATTGCTGCATTACCCGGGTTATAGATGTAGTTATTAACCACTACTCCCCGGGCTCCGCCCTTGAAGAGCGGATTTCTCTGCATATTGCTTGCATATAGGTTCCCTTTAATGAGAATTTCCGAAGCATTGTCATGCACGAGAGTGCCTTTTGAATGCTCTCCCTTTGAGTGTGTAGAATTGCTGAGCCCCTCAGCTATTATGCAGTTGCTTATAACTATTTTGTGAGATGTGTTCTCTCTCCATTCTTCAGGTCCATTACCATCAAATCTTGGTCCAGATGGCGATATGTTCTCATCTGTCGACCATGTTACGGTGCAATGATCAATTATAACATTCCATGCACCTTTGGAACATCCTATCCCGTCAACTTCCCATCCGCTCTTTTTTGGCTGTTCTGCCTCACCTGGTCTCACTCTGATATGCTGGATAATAACATCATGAGCCTGTATCGATAAACCGCCTCTGATAAGCGTTATCCCCGGATAGGGAGCTGTTTGTCCTGCTACTGTTACATACGGATTTGTTATACGCAAAGATTTTCTTTCGAGGTTGATAACTCCACCTACCTCAAAAACAATGATCCTTGGTCCTTCAAACGCAAGAGCAGCTGCAAATGATCCTTCACCCTCCCTGTTAAGGTTTGTCACTCTGACTATTTCTCCTCCGGCTCCACCCTTTGAATCGAGCCCGAATCCGGTTGCGTTCGTAAGCTGGGAGAGACCCTGAAATGAAAAAACTATTGATAATGAAAGAGTAATAGTTACTGAAACTATTCTTCTGATGCGTTTTGAGATTTTCATATTGATTCTGAGGTTTTAATTCCGGATTATTGTATTAAATTAGAAATTCAATATTATTTGTTATCATCTAAACTTTCGTAAATGTATAGAAAAAATTTATTGTTGATTTTTTTAATTGCCGGTCTGCTTTTTATTACTCAGCACAATTTCGGTAAAAGTGTCGAACAATGGGGTGTATATGAAGTAGTTCTCAATGGTCCTTCAACAGGGAATCCCTTCATAGAGGTTGAACTGTCAGCAGTTTTTTCTTCCAGGGGCGAAGATGTTAAAGTGCCCGGATTCTATGATGGCAACGGGGTTTATCGTATCCGCTTTTCACCTCAGAAGAAGGGAACCTGGAAATACAGAACCGTTAGCAACAGTACTAACCTTACCGGGAAAAAAGGCCGGTTCAGATGCGTCTCCCCGTCAGGAAATAATCATGGACAGGTAAGGGTTGTGAATACTTTTTATCTGCAGTATACTGACGGTACTCCTTTTTATAGTGTAGGAACAACGGCCTATCAGTGGACAAGCGTAAAACAGTCAATACAGGAAAAGACAATTAAAACCCTGGCAGGCGCTCCTTTCAACAAGATGAGGATGTGCGTCTTCCCAAAATCATACCAGTACGGAAATGATACTCAGCCATGGATCTATCCCTATAAAAGAGAAGGAAAGCAAAATGACTATACTCAACCCGTTTACGAATTTTTCCAGAACTTCGATACAAGGGTCAGTCAGTTGATGGAAATGGGAATTGAAGCCGACGTTATCCTTTTTCATCCCTATGATTCATGGGGCTATTCAAAAATGGGTAAGGAGATGAATGAACGATATGTCAGATACATGATTGCCCGGATAGGTGCCTACAGGAATGTATGGTGGTCACTGGCAAATGAATGGGATGTCCCGGCGATTAAACAGGCTATAGAGTGGGAGGGCATCGGTACTCTCCTCCAAAAAGAAGATCCTTACAACCATTTACGGGGTATTCATAACTGGTATGATTCAGAAGATCACTTTTATGATCACTCGAAACCATGGATCACCCATATTAGCGCACAGACAGCTCAGTTCTACAACGCAATTAAATGGAGAAACAAGTACCAAAAACCACTCCTTTTCGATGAGATGCGTTATGAAGGTGATGTTCCATCCGGATGGGGAAATCTTAAGGCAGAGGAGATGACCTCCTACTTCTGGATGGCCGGATTAAGCGGCGGTTACGGAACCCACGGCGACACCTTTCGGAACGATTCAGACAATGAAACTGAAGTGAGATGGTGGGCAAAAGGAGGTACTCTGCCAGGCAAAAGTCCTGATCGGATCAGATTTTTCAGAGAAGTTATGGAAAAGGCCCCGGTAATTCAGATGACACCGGTTCTCGTGAGTGAAAAAAATCCTGCCAGCCTCAGCAGAAATATATACATCTTTTCAAAGGAGGGAGAATATTATCTTGCCTATACTTCAGAAAAGGGCAGCACAATCGAAATTAACCTGACTGGCAACAACAGTTACAAACTAGAAGTTATTGATACCTGGAACATGAAGATTGTGGAGGAGAAAATTATTAAGCCGGGAATCTTTAGCTATCTTACTGATTTCCCATATACTGCGTTAAGATTAACAAGCGAAAATAACAATTAATATGTATAATTAATTATTCCTGTCATGAGAACAAGAACCACCTTACTGCTGATACTTTTCTTCTTTACATTTCAACTTGCAAATGCCCAGAATTTTCCGAAAATAAAGGAAGCAGACCGTATTACAAGACTTGAACCACCTAAGGGCAAAGTAAGAGCTGTACTCGACACCGATACCTATAACGAGATAGATGATCAGTTTGCTCTGACCTATGCTCTGCTTTCAAAGGAAAAAATTGAACTTGAAGCTGTATATGCAGCACCCTATTTCAATAACCGTTCAACCAGTGCCGGAGACGGGATGGAGAAGAGTTACCAGGAGATTCTAAGGCTCCTGAAGTTCCTCGGTAAATCATCTGAAGGCTTTGCTTTCCGTGGCTCCGACCGATATCTTGAAGATGTTTCAAGACCAATAAAAAGTGATGCCGCCCTCGACCTGATAAATAAAGCCAAAACAGCAACTCCAACAAATCCTCTTTATGTAATTACTGTGGGTTGTATTACCAATGTGGCCTCAGCAATACTTATTGATCCTTCAATAATTGATAAGATTGTTGTTGTATGGCTTGGAGGCAACAGCCTTGAATCGCCCCACCAGAAGGAGTTCAACCTTATGCAGGATGTGCCTGCCGCCAGAGTGGTACTTAACTCGGGCGTACCATTGGTAATTATGCCATGTCAGCCCGTTGTTGCCCGCTTCCATACCACTATCCCCGAAATGGAGAAATATCTTAAGGGCAAATCTCCTGTCGCTGATTATCTTCTGAAAACTACGATAGATTACAGCGGTGGGAACGACTATTGGTCAAAGGTCATTTGGGATGTCACAGCCGTAGCCTGGCTGGTTAATCCATCATGGATGCCGACAAATATTGTTCATAGTCCGATTCTTACCGACCAGGTAACATACAGCACCGACATGTCGAGGCATTTTATCAGAATGGCCACCTCGGTTAACAGGGATGCCATTTTCCGCGATCTGTTTGTAAAGATCGGAAATGCAGGAAAATGACATCGAACGACAGTGATAACCGAAAACAAATAATTATGAAAAAACACCTTTACATTTTCGCAATAGTTGCGTCATTAACTTCCTGTGGTGATTCCGATCTGAACAAAGCTGAACAAAGCATAACTAATTCTGAACTTTCGGAATACGTTAAAAACCTGGGATCAGATGAATTCATGGGAAGAAAACCATTCACGGAAGGTGAAAAAATAACTGTAAATTATCTTGCAGAGGAGCTAAAGAAAATAGGTTTTGAACCTGCCTTTAACGACAGCTATTTTCAGTCTGTTCCAATGGTTGAAATAAGTTCAGAACCCAAAGGCAAAGCCATAATTGTCTCAGCCGGAAAAACACTTGAATTATCTGCTCCCGACGATATAGCAGTTACTTCACCCCGACTTTCCGCGGATATCACTGTTAAAAACTCTGAGATTGTATTTGCAGGCTTTGGAATTGTGGCACCAGAATATAAGCGCAATGATTATGAGGGACTTGATGTAAAAGGAAAAACAGTTGTAGTAATGGTAAACGACCCGGGACTCTATACCGGAGATACTGCATATTTCAAGGGCAGGGAAATGACATACTATGGCAGATGGACATATAAGTTTGAAGAGGCTGCACGACAGGGAGCTGAAGGTATACTTATTATTCATGAAACAGAAGGGGCAGGTTATCAGTATACGATTCCAAGGAAAAGCTCAATATCACCCAGATTGTATATGCAGAGTGCCGACAGTAACAAAACACAATGTGTATTTACTGGATGGATCACAGCCGAATCAGCTGATAATCTTTTCAGTACAATGAATATTAAGGTTGTCGAACTCAGGAAAGAGTCATGCAAAAAAGACTTTAAGGGGTTCTCTATGAACTCAAAAATCAATCTTGCAATAAGCAACACTTTCAGGTTCAACACATCAACAAATGTCGCCGGCATTTTAAAGGGATCAGCACGACCTGACGAAAATATAGTTTACTCTGCACACTGGGACCACTTCGGAATTGGTGAGAAGGAAAATGGCGACTCAATTTATAATGGAGCTGTAGACAATGGAACATCAATGGCCTGGGTTTTTGAAATAGGTGAGGCATTTTCGGGCCTGAGAAAAAGGCCTGAAAGATCAGTTGTTCTTTTCTTCCCCACAGCTGAAGAACAGGGCTTACTTGGTTCCCAGTTTTATGCTGAGAATCCTCCCCTGCCTATAGATAAAACTGTTGCCTGTTTCAATAACGACCTGATGCTTCCAATCGGTAAAATGAAAGATGTAATGATAACCGGGTACGGACAATCGACTCTCGATGACATGATTAAAGAGGCTGCAAAAAGACAGGATCGCTATGTTGTTAAAGATCCCAACGCACATACCGGCATGTATTTCAGGTCTGACCATTTTCCTTTCGCTAAAATGGGTGTCCCATCTGCATTCGCCAGAGGAAACACTGAAAGCAGAGAGTTTGGCAAAGAATGGGCTGCGAAAGCTGAGAAGGATTATATCGACAATAAATATCACCGTCCATCTGATAATTATGAACCTGAAAAATGGAATATGGATGGTATTGCAGAAGATGCACGTCTTCAATTTTATGTTGGTTATCAGCTTGTAACATCTGAGATCTTTCCTGAGTGGAAAGCAAACTCTGAGTTTAAGAATATCAGAAAATAAAACAATCAGCATTATGAAAACAGAGGGACTTATTGCAGCTGCCTTTACTCCGTTTAATAAGGATGGCAGCCTGAACCTGGAAATGATTCCTGCACTTGTTGAAAAACTATATAAGGATAAATTAACCGGATTATTTGTTTGCGGCAGTAACGGTGAGGGTCCGAACATGACAACAGAGGAGCGAATGATTGTGACAGAATCATTTATAAAAGCTTCATCGGGCAGATTAAAAATTATTGTTCATGTAGGTCACAGCAGCATTGCAGAAGCCCGAAAACTTGCGACCCATGCTGCCGAAACAGGTGCTGATTCATTCTCAAGTGTTGCTGCCTTTTATTTTAAACCCACATCTGTGGAAAACCTTGCAGATAGTATGGCAGAGATTGCATCGGCAACTCCTTCCCTTCCCTTTTACTATTATCATATTCCCTCACTTACAGGTGTAAGTATGGATATGATTGATTTTCTGAAATATGCAGACAAGAAAATTCCGAATCTTGCAGGAATTAAATACTCTTCATCAACAATTCATGAATACCAGTCATGTCTCGAACTTGAAAATCACAAATACGATGTACTTTTCGGCTACGATGAAATGCTCTTATCGGCACTTGCAGTAGGTGCTACAGGTGCCATAGGCAGTACCTATACATTTGCCGCGCCTTTATATCTCAAAACTATTGATCTGTTCAGGAATAATAAGATTGATGCCGCGAGGGAAAACCATTCCTTTCTGGTTGAAATGGTCAGGATCTTTGCTCGTTTTCCATCAATTCCGGCGCAGAAAGCAATTATGAAAATGCTTGGATGGGATTTCGGACCATGCAGACTTCCTCTGGTAACCCTGACAAACACTCAGTACGAAACTCTTTACAGACAATTACGCGAGATCTCATTTTTTGAAAAAGTCCAGCCGTCTCCGGCTAAATAGATGAATCTTAAGAGATTATATCCATGGTTTCTTGTCGGCTTATTATGGGTTGTCGCTCTGCTGAATTATATGGACAGGCAGATGCTTTCAACAATGAAGCCTTCAATGCAGGCAGATATAACAGAACTGCAATCAGCAGCCAGTTTCGGATATCTGATGGCAATCTTCCTGTGGATCTATGGATTTATGAGTCCGGTTGCAGGTATTATTGCTGACCGGATCAACAGAAAATGGCTTATAATCTGCAGCCTTTTTGTATGGTCGGGGGTTACAATGGCAATGGGCTATGCCACAACTTTTAATCAGCTTTACTGGCTGAGGGCAATAATGGGAATCAGCGAGGCATTATACATACCTGCAGGGTTGTCGCTTATAGCAGATTATCATTCCTCATCAACAAGGTCGCTGGCAATCGGAATTCATATGACAGGATTTTACATGGGTCAGGCCCTGGGTGGATTCGGAGCAACAATTGCCTCAGAGTTTTCGTGGCAGCAGACATTTCATACATTCGGACTAATAGGTATCTTCTATTCATTAATACTTATCCTTTTCCTGAAAGAAAAAAAGGAACCTGTTTCTGAAACAAAAAGAGTTAATTATTTAAAAAGTAAACCTTCAAAATCGCTTTTCAGCGGATTGGCCTTACTGCTTACAAATATCTCATTCTGGATAATACTGTTCTATTTTGCAGTACCAAGCCTCCCGGGATGGGGTGTCAAGAACTGGCTGCCGACATTATTTTCACAAACCCTTAATATCGACATGAGCCTTGCGGGTCCGATGTCAACAATAACAATCGCTGCCTCATCGCTCTTCGGTGTTATTTTCGGAGGAATTTTATCTGACCGCTGGGTACAGAAAAATATCCGTATTGGTTTCGGGGGTACCCTGTTTCATATAGTCGCTGCAGCTTTCTTTTTCGGATTTGGCTTTGGTATGTTTGATGCAAACAATATGCCCATCCTGTGCCAGTTTGTATCTTCAAAACACAGGGCAACAGCTTACGGCTTGATGAATATGGCAGGAGTGTTCGCCGGGGCCTTCATTACAAATCTGCTTGGTAAATCGACAGATGCCGGTAATCTTGGAAGCGGATTTGCAGTTTTGTCAGGTATTGTTCTGTTGGCACTTGTAATTCAGCTCACTTTTCTCAAACCCAAAGCAATTGACTTTGTGGATACCTGATTATGAATAATTTAACTTATGATAAAATGAATAGAGTATTATTCAGTTTCGTATTTGCCCTCAATTTTCTTTTAGCTGCCGCCCAGCAAAAGGAGATTGAGGTTTTTAAATCAGGTGATAACGGTTACAAGAGTTTTCGGATCCCTGCAATTATTAACCTTTCTGACGGCACTCTCCTTGCATTTTGCGAAGGCAGGGTAAATGGAGCAGGTGATTTTGGCAATATCGACATTGTAATGAAACGCAGTGCCGATAAGGGACTAACCTGGTCACAACTGAAGATTGTAGCCGAATTTGGTGATCTGCAACTATGCAATCCGGCGCCTGTGGTTGATTTAACCGATCCCGCTTTCCCTTATGGAAGAATTTTCCTATTCTATAATACCGGGAACAATAAAGAGGCCGAAATATTGAAAGGAAACGGTATCAAATACTGTATGTACAAAACTTCTTCTGACGGAGGACTAACCTGGTCCGAGCCTGTTGATATAACAATGCAGGTACACCGTCCCAACATGCCTTCGGTAAATGCAGACTTTAATTTCAGCGAAAACTGGAGATACTATGCAAATACTCCGGGACACGCAATTCAGATTCAGTCAGGAAAATACAAAGGCAGGCTTTTTATTGCTGCCAACCATTCAGCCGGAGAGCCCCAGCCACAGGCTGGTCATTACCTCGCTCATGGCTATTACAGCGATGATCACGGGAAAACATTTACAATCGGTAACAGTTTAAACCTTCCGGGAAGCAATGAATCGATGGCTGTTGAGCTTTCAAAAAACCGGCTGATGATGAACAGCCGTAACCAGAGGGGAGATATCAGAGCCAGAATTGTCTCCATCAGCAGCGATGGAGGAGCCAGCTGGGATACCACATATTTTGACAAAAATTTAATTGATCCTGTTTGTCAGGGAAGCATTATCTCGGCAGGAACCAAAAATGGTAAAGAAATTCTGGCATTCTGCAATGCAGCAGATCCGGCTAAAAGAAACAATCTTACCCTGCGTATAAGTTTCGACGAAGGTGAAACATGGGCTAAAAAGTTTCCCATTTACAGCGGGACTTATACCGACAAACAAAACTATGCCTTTTCAGCCTATTCAGATCTGGTCGTCCTGACCAAACGGCATATAGGAGTATTATATGAAAAGGATAATTACTCTTCCATTACATTCCGAAGCATAAAATGGAAATAAAAATATTCGGGTTTATTTAGAACTAATTTAAATATCTGTTATTTTATTAACATTGTTATATTATTAACAGTAAATGTTGTAGTTTTGCACCGTAAGTATAAAAACCGTGAGTGAATTGGGCACTCTAAGTATTAATATTCAGTATATTACAATATAAAATGACAATTGAAAAAATAGCAGAGCTAATTGATGGAAAGATAATTTGTTGTGAAGATAAGAATTCTGCATCGGTTGAATACGCATTTGCTTCTGACCTTATGAGCGATGTTCTGACTGTTGAAAAGGATAATATGGTTCTTATTACAGGACTTGCAAACCTTCAGACCATAAGAACCGCTGAAATGTCGGATATAAACTGTATAATATTCGCACGTGATAAGAAAATCGGTGAGGAGATAATCTCACTGGCAAGAGAGAATAAAATGACACTTATTGAGAGCCCTCATTCATTATTCCATATTTCCGGTGAGCTTTACAAAGCAGGAGTAAAATCAATTTATTAAAAAATGCAATTCAGGCACAAAATAGCCGGCGGTGATTTTGCCAAAGCGGGGAATATTGCAAGTTCAGTAAAAAAAATTCTTCGCCAGCTTAATGTTGACCATGCTGTTACAAAACGCATTGTAATAGCGCTGTACGAGGGTGAAGTAAACGTTGTAGCTCATGCTTATTCGGGTGTTATTGAGGTAGAAGTAGATGAAGTAAAAATAAAGATTACGATAACTGATAAAGGTCCGGGAATAGCAGACATTGACCAGGCCATGCAAGAGGGTTATTCAACAGCCACCCCACAGGTCAGAGAGATGGGCTTCGGTGCAGGAATGGGGCTGGCAAACATGAAAAAAAACAGCGACTCAATGAAGATCTCAAGCATACCGGGAGAAGGAACAATTGTGGAACTTGTAACATATATCAAACCCAATGCAGGATAAAAATCAGAACAGGGATTTTCATCATGCTCTTTACGTGGATAATGATCTGTGTATCGGGTGCACCCATTGTATGACTGTTTGTCCCACAAAGGCAATCAGGGTCAGAAAGGGCAAGGCTCTTATTATTGCCAATAAATGTGTCGATTGCGGCGAGTGTTACAAAGCGTGCCCCGTTTCTGCCATTGGTGTTGAGCAGGACGACCTTCAGATGATATTCAGATATCCTGTAAGAGTGATATTGATTCCAAGTGTTCTTATCGGACAGTTTCCCCGCAGAATAATGACTACCAGCATTTACAATGCTTTAAAAGAGATTGGCTTTACACATATTTACGAGGTTGAAAATACCGTTGATATGGTTCTTGAGGCAAACAGGCAGTACATGCATGAAAATAAAAACCGTCCGCTTATATCATCATACTGCCCCGCTATAGTACGACTCATTCAGGTAAAATATCCTTCACTTGTTGATAATATAATGAAGGTCAACCCTCCTATCGACATGTCGGCAATGTATTACAGGGAAAAACTCAAAAGCAGCGGGATCCCTGAAACTGAAATCGGTCTCTTCTATGCCACCCCATGTGCAGCAAAAATAGCAGCAGTAAAGAGTCCGGTTGGGGAAGTTGAATCAGCAATTACAGGTGTTATAAACATTAATTTCCTATATAACAGGATCTTAAACTTCCTTCAGAGAAAATATACTGAGTCGGAACCTCCCGAAACAGATGATCTCCTGAGTTCAAAAGGGATCTTATGGAGTCTTACACGCGGTGAACTTGTTCATGCAAACGGCAGGGCTCTGGCAATTGACGGCATAAAAAATGTGAATGAATTTCTCGATAATATTGAAAACGAGAAATTTGACAATATAGATTTTCTTGAACTCAGAGCCTGCGACGAAAGCTGTGCGGGAGGCATACTAATAAGCGGCAACCGTTTCCTTACCGTGGAAAGGCTTAAAAACCGCGCGGCTGAATACAGGTTAAGGGAGGATGACAAGACGCGTAAGCCTCTCGCCGGATTTCTTGATATCAACCAACATGGTTTTCTTGGCAACATTGAACCGCGTCCTATAGGAAAGCTCGACGAAGACATATCGGCTGCCCTCAAAAAGATGGAGCGAAAACGAAGACTTATGTGCTATTTACCCGGATTTGATTGCGCTGGATGCGGTGCACCTGACTGCCAGACACTAGCTGAAGACATCGTTCAGGGTGATGCTCAGATCTCACACTGTATATTCATGCAGCAGCAGATGACAAGCCAGAACCTGCTGAGTCAGGATCAGGCTGTGAGAATAACCTCAAACATCTGGGGAAAAGAGAGACTAGAAAAAAACTGTAATAAACTCGGAGCTGAAGATGAAAATAACTGATATTATACAAGCGCTTGAACTTAAAGTAATTTCAGGACACTTTGGTCTATCGAATGAGATAACAGGGGGATACGTATCCGATCTTCTCAGCGACGTTATGGGCAATGCAAAAGAGGGTGAAGTATGGATAACACTCCAGACACACCAGAACATTATTGCAGTTGCCTCACTGAAGGATCTTGCTGCAATAATTATAGTTAAGGGAACTGTTCCCGAAACAGATACAATTGAAAAAAGCAATATTGAAAATGTTCCTGTTCTTGTTACTGAACTTGATACATTCACTGTTGCCGGACGTTTATTTGAACTATTGAAGAAAGAATGAGACTCTTTAAAGCTGATCTTCATATTCACACTGTCCTTTCACCCTGCGGTGATCTGGAAATGAGTCCGGTGAGAATTGTTGCTGAAGCCGAAAGAAAAGGTCTTGATATAATCGGGATAACCGATCATAACTCGACGCGCCACTGCAGTCTGACAACAAGTCTGGCTGCAGAAAAAGGAATATTTGTAATGCAGGGGGCAGAGATTACAACAAAAGAGGAGGTTCATTGCCTCGCGTTCTTTGAAAATACTGATACACTCAAAAAATTTCAGGAGTTCCTCGATGAGAATCTCCCCGAAATAATCAATGATCCATCAAAATTCGGCTACCAGGTTGAGGTTGATGAAAATGAGATGATACTTTATGAGGAGAAGAAACTTCTTATTAATGCTCTGAAAAAGAGCATCAATGAAGTTGAAGCTAAGGTTCATTCGCTTAATGGTCTTTTTATTCCTGCCCATATCGACAGAAAAAAAAACAGCATCTACAGTCAACTGGGATTTCTTCCAACTGACTTAAAGGCTGATGCCATGGAGATTTCGAGGGCGACATCACCTTCTGACTTTGTATCGAAATATCCGGAAGTAAAAAAGTTCCCGGTTATCAGATCATCTGATGCACACAGGGTTGAAGATATAGGGGCTGTGAGTACTCTTTTTCAGATTGAGAAAGCATCATTTCAGGAGATCTCAATGGCTATAAAGGGAATTAATGGCAGAACAATAAAGTAGTATGAAATCACTCTCATTAAATATTCTCGATATTGTTCAGAACTCAATAAGAGCAAGGGCCACTGAGATTTCAATAGAAATAGCCGAATCTGTTTCCAGCGATTTTTATACTATTTCGATTACAGATAACGGTACAGGAATACCTGAAGAGATTCTTGAAAAAGTTACTGACCCATTTACCACAACAAGAACAAAAAGAAGAATGGGTCTGGGACTTCCTCTGCTTAAATATCATGCGGAGTTAACCGGAGGCAGACTCGATATTTTTTCAGAACACGAAAAGGGGACAAAAATAACTGCTTCCTTTTCAAATCTTCATCTCGACAGGCAGCCGCTTGGCGATATTGCAGGTGTTCTGATGATACTGGTTGCAGCAAATCAGGGGATTGAATTTCTCTACAAACATTCAACTGATAAGGGAGAATATTCTTTTTCATCCAAAGAGACAAAACAATACCTGGGAGTCGAATCGTTATATGAACGGGAACTTCTTATGGATATTGAAAATATGATAAATGATAATCTGAGGGAGATTGAGGTATCAGGATTGCAAATTAAATGAAATGAACTGCTGAAAAGAGCAGAAATGAGAAATAAATTGAATAAATTTAAGGAAGTAAACCTCCCTGAAGGATTACTTATAAACAAAAACAAACTAAACAGATAAAAGAATGTCAAAAATCATGTCACTTGCGGATCTCAAAAAGAAGCGCGAAGAATTAAAGAGCGGGTTGGACATCCGGGTTAAGGCAATGAATCCTGAAGATGTTGTTCAGGTTAAAGTTGCTATGGCAACATGTGGTATCGCCTCGGGCGCAAAAACCATTATGGAGTTTTTCCTGGAACAACTCGACAGAAGGAATATTGCAGGTATAGTAACCCAGACTGGCTGTATGGGCTATTGCTATGCAGAACCAACAATTGAAGTAAAACTCCCCGGACAGGATCCGGTAGTTTTTGGGTTTGTCGACCTCAAAAGGGCTGACCAGATCATTGAGAAATACATTAAAACAGGCGAGCTTGTCGATGGCATCATCCCTGTTAATTATGAAACAATTGACTTAAAAGAATAAGGAGGAAAAATTATGTCAAAATACAGTATGCATCTTCTGGTTTGCGGTGGCACAGGTTGCCATGCCTCGGAAAGCGATGCTATTGTCTGCAATCTCAGGGATGAACTTGAAGCAAAAGGCCTTGTCGATTCTGTACAGGTAATTCTTACAGGTTGCTTCGGCTTCTGCGAAAAAGGACCGATAGTGAAAGTCATGCCCGACAACACATTCTACGTTCAGGTAAAACCCGAGGATGCTCAGACAATTGTTGAAGAACACGTTATAAAAGGAAGAAAAGTAACCCGTTTGCTCTATAAAGACCCTGTTACAAAAGAATCGATTTCTGATTCAAAACACATGGGCTTCTTTAAGAAACAGCTGAGGATAGTTCTCCGCAACTGCGGTTTCATTAATCCTGAAAACATTGATGAATATATCGCCCGTGATGGCTATCAGGCTCTTGGTAAGGTACTTACAGAAATGAGTCCTGAGGAAGTCATTAAGGTTGTAAAGGATTCAGGTCAGAGAGGGCGCGGTGGAGGCGGTTTCTCAACCGGTCTTAAATGGGAACTTGCACGCAAAAGCGTAAATGAGGAAAAATATGTTGTCTGTAATGCCGACGAAGGCGACCCCGGAGCATTTATGGACAGATCGGTGCTTGAGGGTGACCCTCATTCAGTACTCGAGGCAATGGCTATCTGCGGTTATAGCATAGGTGCTTCAAGCGGACTTATCTACATCCGTGCTGAATACCCGCTGGCTATAGAAAGGTTGAAAATTGCTATCAAACAGGCACAGGAATACGGCTTACTTGGAAATAATATATTCGGAACAGGCTTCAACTTTGATATTTCATTAAGGTATGGTGCCGGTGCATTTGTATGCGGTGAAGAAACTGCACTTATTCACTCAATGGAGGGTCTTCGCGGTGAACCTACTGTTAAACCTCCATTCCCTGCAGAATCTGGTTTCCGCGGAAAACCAACAAACGTTAATAACGTTGAAACATTTGCTGCAATTCCTGTTATCATTCTTAAAGGTGCAAAATGGTTCAGCGCAATAGGAACTGAAAAATCAAAAGGCACGAAGGTATTTGCCCTTGCAGGAAAAATAAACAATGTCGGACTTATTGAAGTTCCGATGGGAACAACTCTCCGAGAGGTAATCTTCGAAATCGGCGGAGGAATAAGAAACGGTAAAAAATTCAAGGGCGTACAAACAGGTGGTCCTTCCGGAGGCTGTCTTACAGAGAAACATCTCGATACTCCTATCGATTTTGACAACCTGATATCGGTTGGATCAATGATGGGTTCAGGAGCTATGATTGTTCTTGATGAAGACGACTGTATGGTATCGATGGCAAAATACTTTCTCGAATTTACTGTCGAGGAATCATGCGGAAAATGCGCTCCATGCCGCATCGGAAACAAAAGGCTGCATGAATTGCTGGGACAGATCTGTGAGGGTAAGGGAACACTTGAAGATCTTGACAGACTGAAGAATATGAGTCTTGTTATAAAAGACACTTCGCTCTGCGGCCTGGGCCAGACCTCTCCAAACCCGGTACTCTCAATGATGGATAATTTCAGGGATGAATATATTGCACACGTTACAGATAAGAAATGTCCGGCCGGACAGTGCAAAAGTCTTATGGAATATGTTATCAATGCAGAAAATTGCGTCGGATGTACAGCATGCGCCAGGGTTTGTCCTGTTAATGCTATAACAGGTGAAAGAAAAGAGCCTCATTTTATTAATGCTGCAATCTGCATTAAGTGCGGTGCATGTATGGAGAAATGTAAGTTTGATGCAATTTTTATCAGATAATCAAAGAAATAATGGAAACTATAAAACTTACTATTGATAATAAGGAAATTGACGTACCCAAGGGTACAACAATATTGAAAGCTGCAAAGGAGCTTGGAATAGATATCCCAACCCTATGCTATATGGAACTGCACGATATGGGAATCGAAAACAAACCTGCCGGTTGCCGTATTTGCGTTGCTGAAGTTCAGGGAAGAAGAAACCTCGCCCCTGCCTGCTCAACAAATTGTGAGTCTGGTATGGTTGTAAAAACACATACAACAAGGGTTCTGAATGCCCGCAGAACTGTGATGGAATTCATCCTTTCAGACCATCCTAAAGATTGTCTCGTTTGCTCCAAATCAGGCAGTTGCGAACTTCAGGATATGGCTCACAGATTGGGTATCAGAGAGATTCCCGGACAGGAATATGCCGCAACCTCAACTTACAGAAAAGATACCTCACCTTCAATTATAAGGGATCTTGACAAGTGCATCATGTGCCGTCGCTGTGAAATGATGTGTAATGATGTACAGACTGTTGGCGCCCTTTCTGCTGTTAACAGGGGATTCATGGCAACAGTAGCTCCTGCATTTGAACAGAATCTTGAGTATTCAACATGTACATATTGCGGTCAGTGTGTTTCTGTATGTCCTACAGGAGCCCTGACCGAGGTAAACCATGTTCCTCAGGTTCTCAGAGCGCTGAACGATCCGACCAAAACAGTTGTAGTTCAGACTGCACCTGCCGTTCGCGTTGCGCTTGGTGAAGAATTTGGTCTTGCACCCGGAACAATAGTTACAGGTAAAATGACAGCTGCCCTCAGAGCACTTGGGTTTGACTATGTATTTGATACAGACTTTGCTGCCGACCTCACAATAATGGAAGAAGGTACCGAACTTCTTGACAGGCTTACAAGACACCTTAACGGTGACAAAACTGCAAGAATTCCTATCCTTACATCATGCTGCCCGGGCTGGGTAAACTTCTTTGAACACTATTTCCCGGATCTCAAAGACGTTCCATCAACTGCCAAATCACCACAGCAGATGTTCGGCGCAATTGCAAAATCATATTTCGCCGACAAAATCGGAATAGACCGCAAGGATATGGTTGTAGTTTCAATTATGCCTTGTCTTGCTAAAAAATATGAGTGCCAGAGAGATGAGTTTTCTGTTGATGGCAACCCTGATGTTGATTTTTCAATATCTACAAGGGAACTTGCAAACTTCATCAAACAGGCCAACATTGACATCAAAAACCTTCATGATGAAGAGTTTGACAATCCACTGGGAGAATCTACAGGAGCCGCAGTAATATTCGGCGCTACAGGCGGAGTAATTGAAGCAGCATGCCGTACCGCCTATGAAGTATTCACCGGAAAGAAACTCGAAAGAATTGACTTTAATGAACTCAGAGGTATGGATGGCGTGCGTTCTGCAACAATCGATTTTAACGGATTGCCTGTTAATATAGGTATTGCACACGGACTTGGTAATGCCAGGAAACTTCTTGATGACGTAAGATCAGGAAAATCCCAGTTCCATGCCATCGAAGTTATGGCTTGTCCCGGCGGATGTATCGGTGGTGGTGGCCAACCACTTCACCATGGCAATTCTGATATTATCAAAGCAAGAGCTACAGCTATCTATGCCGAAGACAAGAGAAAACCTCTCAGAAAATCGCATGAGAACCCGTTCATAATTAAGCTTTATGACGAATTTCTTGGAAAACCGGGAAGCGAAAAAGCTCATCATCTGCTTCATACTCATTATTTTGATAAAAAGAAAAAGATCATTATTAAAAAATAATATTTAAGTATTGGTCAATAAAAAAATTCACGGCTATGTCTAGTATAAAAATAGAATTACGAAAAGAAGATGTGGACTTTATAAAGGGAGTTTGTGCTTCTTTTAAGAATGATCCACAGGAACTGATAAATGTCCTCCACTCATGTCAGGAGCACTTCGGATACCTCCCCGCTGAGGTACAGGAGGTTGTTTCTGAAGGACTGAACGTGCCGGTAGCAAAAATCTACGGGGTTGTTACTTTCTACTCCTTCTTCACAATGACACCTAAGGGCAAACACCCGATAAGTATCTGTCTGGGTACTGCCTGTTATGTAAGAGGCGCGGAAAAGGTTCTTGATGAATTCAAAAAGGAACTCAAAATAAATGTTGGTGAAACGACAAAGGATAACAAATTTTCATTGTCAAGCCTCAGATGCGTTGGCGCCTGCGGACTTGCTCCAGTTGTCCTTGTTGGTGATAAAACCTACGGAAGAGTTGCTCCGGATGATGTTAAGAACATACTCAAGGAATACGAACAACTTTAAAAATTTCGGATTGCGGAATGTCGATTGCGGATTAATAAATCCGAAATCCGATATCCGAATTCCGAAATCAGAAAATAGTTTTAGTTTAAGTTTTGGTTTATAAGTAATGGTAAGAACCGGGTCCCTAATTTGGCCCCGGTTTTTCTTTTAAATTTCCGTACTTTTATACCATGATAGGCAACTACAAAATAATTACACTCTGCGGCAGCACAAAATTCAA
>JFJP01005505.1_pt1 | contig 18320 bp, 15 predicted proteins | sample 431651 | NCBI WGS metagenome assembly JFJP01 (sample SAMN02602958, study PRJNA72255) | Microbial mat metagenome, whole genome shotgun sequencing project. | biome: fresh water; feature: sink hole; material: water; isolation source: purple microbial (photo- and chemosynthetic) mats found in...
TTCGTACTTCCTAAGCCGGTGCGTGTCACATCGCCAAATTCAACCTGCGCTAGCGTGGGTCCGCTTGTCCAAACTAGCGTGGTGCGTAACAGCCGATTGTCGGAAGCGATGCATTCAAGCAAATTGGATCTCATATCCTGCTATCGCACCAATGGTGGCCGGAAACTGCGGGTTCGATCAATCCTGTGACTTGGACACTTGGGATTGAAGTGCTGTTCTACATCATTGCCTGGTTCTTGGTAGGCTTCAGGGTTGTGTCGGTCGGGCGCGGAGCGGTGGTGATCGGTTTGATCATAGCTGCCAGTGTAGGGTATCGATTACTGGTTTTTCAATTGCAGCCGATCGAATCCCTTCGCATATTCTGGTCGAATCAAGTGTTTGGGTTATTGGACGGATTCATGCTTGGTACAGCCATTGCGCTGTGGCCAGGGTCCAGCAAAAGCTCTTCTTCAATTTCGGTAGCAGCGTACTTCATGAAGCCCTGGATCTTCATGATCGCCAGTGTTCTGACATTGACCCTTTGTTTGTGGGTGGTCGATTTCTATCTGGCGGACTTTTGGCAACACCGCTCCATCGTTGGAGGCTTTCGTACCCTGGCTGCAGGCGCTTTTGCCATGATGGTTTTTGGGGCGGTTCGATGGCAGCAGCAGGCTGTGCCGCGCTCTCTGGCGTTTCTGGGCAAGATCAGCTACGGCATCTATTTGTGGCATTTGATCATTCTGCTTTGGTTGCAAAAGAGCATCGGAATTTCCGGACTCCCGCTCATCGTTGCCACGCTATTGTTGACATTTTTCATGTCGAGCATGACCCACTTCATCTTGGAGCTTCCTGCACAACGATGGGGCTCACGTGCATGCGCAAAGCGGTTGCGTGGCGAATCTTGATGCTTGACACCATCTCCTCGATCGAATCAATCTGTCCTCCGACGGTGACCAGGGCATTGCGAAACGACCGTAGCGGCGACCGCCAGACCACGAACGATCCAGTTCTTCTGCGCCTCGCTTGGCGGGAATTGGTGGTTGGGTGCATTCATCGCGGCCTCCTCGTGTACTGCATGTATCGCAGTGTCAAGGAGCGCAACGGTGCATTCGCCTGTGTGAACCCCAAGAGGCGCTATGTGAAACTACATACGGGTTTGTGCCCTCCAGGCACGCCAGGAAAGCGTGATCCGCTATCCAAAAAATAGCAATTTCCAGAGCCTGAGCGGCAGAGCCTTCTGCTCCGTGTCCCCCGTCCGCTGTGCGGGCTCCTCGTTTACCTGCGCAGAACGCTCTGCCGCTCAGGCTCTAGCCGGCCTTGATCGAGGCGCGTTTGACGGTGCCAGAGATAATTGCCTCGCTATGACCAAACATCGAATCGTTGTCGGACTCAGTGGCGGAGTGGATTCCGCAGTAACTGCCCATCTGCTCAAGCAGCAGGGCCACGAAGTGGTTGGCATCTTCATGAAGAACTGGGAGGACGATGACAACAGCGAATACTGCTCATCGAACGCCGATTTTGTGGATGCGGCGGCGGTTGCCGATGTGATTGGTATCGAAATCGAACATGTCAATTTCGCATCCGACTACAAAGACCGTGTATTTGCGGAATTCTTGCGTGAATACCAGGCGGGACGCACCCCCAACCCGGACATCCTTTGCAACGCGGAAATAAAGTTCAAGTCGTTTCTGGACCATGCGGTTGCATTGGGGGCAGAGAAGATCGCAACCGGTCACTATGCGAGGGTTCGCGAGAACCCTGTGACTGGTCGATCTGAATTACTTAAAGGACTGGACCCTTCGAAGGATCAGAGCTATTTTTTGCACCGCCTGAACCAGACACAATTGTCCAAAACGCTGTTTCCTGTGGGCGAGTTGCACAAGACGGAGGTGCGCCGTATTGCCGAGGAAATGAAACTCCCCAACGCGAAGAAGAAAGACTCCACCGGCATCTGCTTCATTGGCGAGCGGCCGTTTCGGGACTTTCTCAATCGTTACATTGCCAAAGAGCCAGGCCCGATCAAAGATGCCAAAGGACGCACCATTGGCCAGCACGTGGGGTTGTCTTTCTATACGCTGGGGCAGCGCCAGGGCCTGGGCATTGGCGGGCTCAAGGCGAAAGGTGCTCAAAAAGGTGGTGGGGAGCACGCGCCCTGGTTCGTCGCGCGCAAGGACATGCAGGCCAATACCTTGTGGGTGGTACAGCGCCACGACCACCCCTGGTTGCTGTCGATCGCATTGGGCGCCCAGGATGCAAGCTGGCTTTCGGGCGAGCCTCCCAAAGAGATTGAGATGGCGGCCAAGACCCGCTACCGGCAGGCGGATTCGCCGTGCTCCCTTGAAGTCGCATCGGCTTCCAAGTTCAGTCTGCGTTTTCCGCAGCCGCAGTGGGCGGTGACCCCCGGCCAGTCCGCTGTGCTCTACGACGGCGAGGTGTGCCTCGGCGGCGGTGTTATCGCGTCAGCCCATGCGGGCGAGTAAAGTTTCCATGTCCTTGAGCATGTGCTCCAGGCCCGCCTGCTGCGCCTCGTCAGGTTTCATGCGGGCTTGCAACTCCTGCTCCATAAAACACACCGTCATGCGCAGGTAGGTGCTGTCGAGCGCCTTGCGAACGGCAGAAAACTGCTGCCCGATCTTGAGGCAACTCTCGCCTTCTTCCACCATGCGCTGAATGCCGCGAATCTGGCCCTCGGCTCGGCGCAAACGGTTCAGGACATCGTTACGGGCTTCGGATTTGCTGAGATTGGACACCGGACAACTTTCGGCAATGGGAGCAGTAGAGCCCCCATTTTCGCTGCTTAATTCCGAATTTTCCAGAACCGCTGGCATGGACTATGTTGGGCCGCTCAGCGGCTGCACGCCAGATTGGATTCGGGAACACCCAGCTTTTTGAGGATCCATCCCATAGGGCATACATTGGTAAACCCGAACTGGAATAAATTGGCTCCGACAAATGCGGTAAATGCGAGCCACCATTGCGATACGAAGATCGGGCTGCCCTGCACGCCGAGCGAGAGAGACAGCAGGATAAACAGCCCTGCAATGATGTGGATATAACGGTCAACGGTCATCTTTTTCTCCTTGAAAAAACTGGCTAGTGGGTGTCATTTCTTGTGATCGACCAGGCGCACGATGCCCAGTGACTTCATCACATACTTCTCGTAAATCGGCTCGGAGTTGCCCTTCTTGATTTTGCGAATGAAATACTTTTCAAAGGCAATTTTGGCCAGGTGCACCCATTTACCCTTCTTGAACCAATTCACGTTGCGCGGAGGAATTTGTGGCAGGGCTACAAACGCAGCTCCGGTATCGCCCATGTCGGCCAGGCAGATGGCGTTCCAGGTGCCCTTGTGCACGGCCGGCTTGCCTTCAAGTTCGTCGCGAATATTGTGGGCGATGGCACCCACCATGCTTTCGATCATGTATCCGGTTTTCGGTGTCCCAGTCGCAACTGGCGTTGCCTCTACCGGAGGGATCGCTACACACACGCCAGCCGAAAAAATGTTGCGGTGTGTCTTGCTTCGCTGGAACTCATCAATCAGCACAAAGCCGCGTGGGTTGCACAAGTTGGGCACAGCAGCGACTGCATCGACGCCCTTGAAGGCGGGCAACATCATGGAGAGTATGAAGGCGACTTCGTGCTCCTTATAGTCTTTACCCAAATCGTCGAGTTGGGTCACAAACAGTTTCCCTTCTTCGACGCGTGTGGTCTTGGCGTTGGTGATCCACTTCATGTCGCGATTGCGCATTTCGGACTCGAGCATGGACTTGCTGTCGCCTACGCCACCCAAACCCAGGTGACCGATGTAGGGCTCACTCGTGACGAACGTGATGGGCACCTTGTGGCGCAATTTGCGTTTGCGCAGATCGGTATCGAGAATGAATGCGAATTCGTAGGCAGGGCCAAAACAGCTCGCACCTGGCATCGCCCCAATGACCAGTGGCCCCGGGTTTTCCAGGAACTTTTCATAGTCCTTGAAAAACTCCTGCGCGTGGTCCACGCTGCAGATAGAGTGGGTAAACCCACCGCCACCGCCTGAAGTGGGACCAGCACCGGGAACTTCGCTAAATGACAGCTTGGGACCGGTTGTGATGACCAGATAATCATAGTCCAGCACTTCGCCGTCGTTGAGGGTGAGTTTGCTTGCCGTAGCGTCGATGGCAGTGACCGCCTTGGGAATAAATGCGATCCCCTTGCGCTGCAAATAGGGCGCTATCGGCAGGGTGATTTCCTCGCGCTGGCGCCACCCCACGGCAAGCCAGGGGTTGCTGGGTACGAACTGAAAATAGTCAACGGAATTGACGACGGTGACTTTGTGCTCCTTGGGCAAGAGCTCACGTATTTCATAGGCGGCGGGCAAGCCGCCAATCCCCGCTCCGACGATCACGATATGGGCCATGTTTTTGTCTCCTGTTATGGTTGGTTGAAGGCTTGCTGCCTAATACGACAAGGTGCTCGCGTCTGCGCGCGATTCCATGCGCCGCCGGTACAGCGCGTAATACAGCACCGGGATGACCACCAGCGTGAGCAGGGTGGACACCAAAATACCAAAGATCAGTGATACGGCCAGGCCATTGAAGATGGGGTCGTCAAGGATAAAAAATGCGCCAATCATGGCGGCCAGGCCGGTCAGCGCGATCGGCTGCGCCCGCACGGCTGCTGAGCTGACCACTGCCTCCTTGAATGCCATGCCTTGCGCCACCTGCAGCTCAATGAAATCCACCAGCAAAATCGAATTGCGCACAATGATGCCGGCCAGCGCAATCATGCCGATCATGCTGGTGGCGGTGAACTGCGCACCCAGCATGGCGTGACCGGGCATGACGCCAATGATGGTCAGCGGAATGGGTGCCATGATGACCAGTGGCGTGAGATAGCTCTTGAACTGGGCCACCACCAGCAGGTAAATCAGGATCAACCCAACGCCATAGGCGGCTCCCATGTCGCGGAACGTGTCGTAGGTGATCTGCCATTCGCCATCCCACTTCAACGCATATTGGCGATAGGGGTCCGTGGGCTGGTGGATCCAGTACTCGCCGATGGCGTCAGGCTGGCTCCTGGCCAGTTCGGCGAGCTGAGTGCGGATTGCGAACAGACCATAGAGCGGCGAATCAAGTTTGCCGGCCATGTCGCCCATGACATAGCTCACGCCCTTAAGGTCTTTGGTGAACAGCGGCTTGTCGATGATGCCGCGCTCCACCTGCACCAGTCCCGACAAAGGCACCAGCTGGCCGTTGGCCGCGCGCAAAGGCAAGGCCAGAATCTGCTCCAGTCCGACCTGGCTTTCGCGTGGCAACTGAATGCGTACGGGCACGGGGTATTTGGATTGGCCATCGTGTAAGTACGCCGCATCGGTACCGGACAGTGCAGCTGACACGGTTTGCGCAATGGCTGCAACGGGAATGCCCAACGATTCTGCCCGCTGGCGCTTGACCCGCAGGAACGCACGCGGTGCATCCTCGCGCAAGCTGGTGTCGGTACCGACAATGTCAGCCGTTGCGCCGAACGCCTTGGCGACTTGCTTGGCCAGTTCCTGGCGACCCTTTTCATCAGGGCCGTAGATTTCGGCCACCAAAGGCGACATCACGGGCGGGCCTGGGGGTACTTCCACCACCTTGATGCGGGCGTGGTGTTTGCGCCCGATGTCTTCCAGTGCAGGTCGCAGGCGCTGGGCGATCACGTGGCTTTTCTCGCTGCGATGTTGCTTGTCCACCAGGTTGACCTGCAGGTCGCCCTGCTCGGCCTCCGCACGCAGGTAATACTGGCGCACCAGACCATTGAAAGTGATGGGAGAAGCGGTGCCCGCGTAGGCCTGCAGATCGCGCACTTCAGGCTGCTCGGCCAGGTAAACCCCTAAGGCATGCAGAGTGGCCGCGGTGTCTTCCAGCGGTGTTCCGGCTGGCATATCCACAATCACCTGAAACTCGCTCTTGTTGTCAAACGGCAGCATCTTCAGCACCACCCACTGCACCATGGTCAGTCCGACCGACAGCATCAGTGCCACCAGGATGCCTGCCAGCAACAACCAGCGCTTGCGTGCGCTGTTGAGGAAAGGCAGCAACACCTGTCTGAAGACACGCTGCAGACGCCCCTCGGGCAGGGGTTCGACAGTGTCGTAGTCACACGGCTCTTCTGCCGTGGGCTTGTGGTGAATGACATGCGGCTTCATGAGCTTGAGCGCCAGCCATGGTGTCACCGTGAACGCGATGGCCAGGGAGATCGCCATGCCCAGACTTGAGTTGATCGGGATCGGGCTCATGTAGGGGCCCATCAGGCCCGATACAAACGCCATCGGCAGCAACGCAGCAATGACGGTGAGCGTGGCCAGAATGGTGGGGCCGCCCACTTCATCCACCGCCAGGGGAATGATGTCCTTGAGCGCCGCATGCGGGGTGAGCTGCTGGTGCCGGTGGATGTTCTCCACCACCACAATTGCATCGTCCACCAGAATGCCAATCGAGAAGATAAGTGCGAAGAGCGACACCCGATTCAAGGTAAAGCCCCAGGCCCAGGACGCAAACAGGGTGGCGGTCAGTGTCAGGATGACCGCTGCGCCGACAATGACCGCTTCGCGTTTACCTAAGGCGAACCCCACCAGCAAAATGACCGAGCCGGTCGCAAACGCCAGCTTTTGAATCAGCTTATTGGCTTTTTCGGCGGCGGTTTCACCATAGTCACGGGTCACCGAAACTTCGGTGTTGGCAGGGATGACGGTATTGCGCAGGGACTCCAGGCGTGCACCTACGGCGCGCGACACATCTACTGCATTCTCGCCAGGCTTCTTGGTAACACTGATCGTCACCGCTGGGTAAGCGTTGCCTGCCACGGGATTGGCGGTCTTGGCGGTCGAGTCGGCGGCAAATGCCGCACCGGGCGTAAACCACACATAGCGTTGCGTTTGCTGGGTGCCGTCTTCGATGCGAGCCACATCGCGCAAGAACACGGGTTTGCCCTGGCTCACTCCAACCACCAGATCGCCAACATCTTGCGCTGAGCGCAGGAACTCGCCGGCATCCACACTCAGCATCTGCGTACCGGCACCCGCTTGCGGGGACTCCAGAACACCACCAGCAGGCATACCGAAGTTGGCAGCTGCAACAATTCTCTTGAGCGACAGCAAGTCGATGCCACGTTCGCGCATGCGGTTCGGCTCCACGTGGATCCGAATGGCACGCCCGGGACCACCAAGCGTTTGAACTTCGCGCACGCCTGGTACCGCCTTGAACTCCACTTCTACCGAGTGGGCAACGGCTTCCAGTTCGGCAGGAGACTGTCCCTCTTTGCTCCACAGCGTGACGGCCACGACCGGCACGTCGTCAATGCCCTTGGGTTTGACGATGGGGGCCAATGTTCCCAAGTCACGGGGCAGCCAGTCCTGGTTGGCGTTGAGCACATCGTACAAACGTACCAATGCTTCCGTTCGGGGCACGCCCACCTTGAATTGCACGGTCATGACGGCCAGGCCGGGACGCGCCACCGAGTAAGTGTGTTCGATGCCGGCAATCTGCCCGAGCACCTGCTCAGCCGGTCGTGCCACCATGTTCTGTACGTCCGCGCTGCTGGCCCCGGGGAAGGGAATCAGCACGTTGGCCATGGTCACATTGATCTGAGGCTCTTCCTCGCGTGGAGTGACCAGCACGGCAAAGAACCCTAAAAGCAGCGCCACCAGTGCCAGCAAGGGCGTGAGGGCATTGGCCTGAAAAGCCGCAGCGATGCGGCCCGATATACCCATTTTTTCTGTGTCAGCCATGGTGTTCACTTGGCGCTGGTGGCGGGCTTGGCGTTGGCAAAGCCGGCCCGGATCGCGTCCAGGGCAATGGTCTCGCCTGCGGTAAGGCCCGCCTGTACCTCAACACCGTCAGAACTGGACGTGGCGCCCACCCGGACTGCACGCAAGGAGAACCCCTGTGGCGACACCACATACACCGCGGTCAGTTCGCCGCGGCGGACAATCGCTGACAAGGGTACCAGCAGCTTGTTTTGCTCCTGCGCCACCGTCTGCAAAAATCGAACCCGTACCTGTTGCCCGGGTACCAGGACCGAACTGTCGTTGGCGGGGAGGTCGAGGCGCCATTCTGTGGTTTGCGATACCGGATCGGACGATGGCACCGCACTGCGGGCGGTCGGGGTCATGCGTTGCGTCGCTCCGGCACCGTCCTCGAATTGCACGGTGGTTTGGGACGCGGCGCGCACGGCCTGGGCGCGCGATGCGGGCACTTGTACAACGGCACGCAGCGGTTGCGGCGCATACACCGTCAACAATGGTTTGCCCGGCACCGCCAGTTCGCCCGCCTCCGCATGGGTCTGAGCAACCCAGCCGTCGAAAGGTGCAGTGACTCGGGTAAAGCCTTGCGACAAACTGGATTGGCGTGCCGCAGCGCTGGCTTGATCGCGCATGGCGAGTGCCCCTTTGTGCTGGGTGTCGGCAGAGTCCAGTGCAGCTTTGCTGACAAAGCCTTTGCCTTGCAAGTCGCGCGTGCGCTCCAGTGCGGCCTGGGCATTGCGCAACTCGGCTTCGGCCTGGTTGATTTGCGCCTGGCTGCGCTGCACGCCTGCTGCTGCTTCACGGTCATCGATCGTGGCCAACAACTGGCCCGCCTTGACCTTGTCACCGGCCTTGACGGCCATGGTGACGATGCGGCCGGAAGCCTGCGCCGCAATGGTGCTTTGCTTGACGGCCTGGATCACTCCATCCAGGTCGTACGAGGCCGCGATGGCTTTTGCCTGTACAACCGCGGTGGGAACGGGGGTTGTCTGCGCAAAGGCGGGAATGCTCATAGTGGCACTGGCCAACAATGACAGTGCAAGAGGGCGCGCCGCCAATTGGCGAAGACGTTTACCAAACAGGGAAGTGGTCATTTTGAAAGAGTCTCCTGGATACCCCACGTAGTATACACGGATACTGTACGGGGTATCAAGAGGTCTCGCAAAAATCGGGGGCTAGTTAGCCCCCGTCGTTGCTAAATGGACTAGCCTGACAGGGCTACATAGACGTTCTGGACGTCGTCATTGCCGTCAATGGCCGCCAGAAACGCCTCTACTTCTTCCAGCGCTTCTGCATTCAGGCTCGCGGGGTCGACCGGATTTTTCGGCTTGTAGCCGAGTTTGGCCGACAGCACTGTAAAGCCATGCGTTGGCAACGCGCGGCCGACCAGGTCGAGATCGGCCGGGTCGGTCAGAAACACGGTGGGATCTTCGCCTTCACCGATTTCCACATCCTGGGCGCCAGCTTCGATGGCGGCCGTCTCGGCGTCAGCTGCCGGTGCTGCCGGTTCTGCTTCGATCATCCCGACATGGTCAAAGTCCCACGCGACAGAGCCTGAGGTGCCCAACTGCCCTTTGCGAAACAAAACGCGCATCTGTGGTGCCGTGCGATTGACGTTGTCGGTCAGGCACTCGACCATGACGGCCACCTGGTGTGGGGCGAAACCTTCGTAAATGACACGTTCAAACTGCACCGACTCACCGGTCAGCCCGGCGCCCTTCTTGATGGCGCGGTCCAGCGTGTCCTTGGGCATGGACACTTTGCGTGCCTGCTCCAGCATCAGCCGCAGCCGGGAGTTGGTGGCGGGATCGGCACCGCTGCGCGCCGCCACCATGATGTCTTTGGCCAGCCGTCCAAACAGTTTGCCTTTGGCATTGGCCGCCAGTTCCTTACCTTTTGCTTTCCACTGAGCGCCCATGGTTGATTTCCTTGCGTTGGATTGGGGCTAGGTTATACACCGTGCCTGAAGGCGATCCGTCGAAAGCAGGAAAAATGCTATTGAAATGGGAGCTGCTTGCGCAAGCCAGACGCGCGCTAGAGCCCAGTTTCTTATATGAAAATCTGATTGCGCAGGGCCTGCAGATTGAGCACCCGCAAGCCCCCATATTCAATACGAATTGCCCCTTGCGCTGCCAGATGTGCCAGCGCCTGGTTCACCCGCTGGCGCGACAGCCCGACCAGGTAGGCCAGCTCCTGCTGGGTGATCTGTAGCAGTTCGCCCACGCCCGGGTAGAGCACCGGGTTGAACAGGGCTGCGAGGCTGCGCGCTACGCGGATATCCGGGTTGGTCAACCGGTCAATTTCCCGCGCCGCAATAAATTGGCCCAGACGTTCGTTAAGCTGGTTCATCACGAAACGGTTGAAACCGATCGAATGGTCCAGCAGCCAGTGGAATGTATCCACATGCAGGCCAGCGACGCGGCTTTTGCGCAACGCCTGAATGTTGTAGCGATACGTTTCGCGCTTCAAGGCCGTGCCTTCCCCAAACCAGCCGCCGGGCGGCACGCCAGTAAACGTCATGGTCTGGCCCTGGGCATTGTCGGTACTCATCTTCAGCAGCCCATCGACCACTCCAAACCAATACGTTACCGGCCTGCCAATGCGGCATACGTAGTCACCTGGGCTGGCATCGGCAATGCGCAGATCATCCTGTGCCCGTTCGCGCTCCCGCACCTCGAGCAGGTGAATCCAGGGGATGGCGTCGAGCTCTTGGTCGGTGAGCGGTCGGCGGCGTTGGTGAAGGGAAGACTCGTTGTTGACTGTTGCCATTTCGGTGTAAGTTTGCAATAAGTGAAGGGAAAACACCTACCCATAAACGTTTGAATTGTCGTCCAAACGACAACATAGCGTCAAACTTGAGCACAATAATTGCGCCCTGTTGAGACTCTGGCGCTGCGCGAGGGTCTCAGTATCCGCAGACAGCGCAAGCCACAAGGACAGAGTGAATGCAGACAACTTTTCCGCGACTACTTCTGAAGCACGCCAGCGAGCGGCCCACCGCGCCTGCCATGCGGGAAAAGGAATATGGCATCTGGCAGTCGCTGTCGTGGGCGGATCTGGCCTCTATGGTCCAGCAACTGGCCGGCGGTTTGCATCAGGCCGGATTGCGGCGCGGCGAGCACATGATTGTGGTCGGAGCGAACCGGCCAAGGCTCTACGCCACCATGCTGGCGGTGCAGTCGCTAGGGGCTATTCCGGTGCCGCTGTATCAGGATGCGGCCGCGCTGGAGTGCGTTTTCCCCATCAATAACGCAGAAGTGCGTTTCGCCTTTGCAGAAGACCAGGAGCAGGTCGACAAGTTGCTTGAAATTCGCGACCAGTGTCCACAGCTTGAACGCATCTATTTCGACGATCCGCGGGGCTTACGCAAGTACGACGAGCCGTGCCTGGCGTCCCTGGACGAATTGCAAGCGGCCGGCAAAGCGTTCGTCGGCATCCACCCCGACTTCTTTGCCACAGAGGTTGAAAAAGCTGGCCCCGGTGACGTGGGCGCCATGTTCTTCACGTCCGGCACCACAGGCAACCCCAAAGGCGTGGTGCACACCCACAACTCGCTGCTCAATCGGGCCCGCGTGGGTGCGGAATTTGACAAGCTGACGGGGTCGGATGAAGTGCTGGCCTACTTGCCACCGGCCTGGATCGGACAAAACATTTTCAGCTATGCCCAGTGGCTGGCGTGCGGCTATGTGGTCAACTGCCCGGAGTCCGCTGCCACGGTGACCATCGACCTGAAAGAAATCGGCCCGACCTACTACTTTGCGCCTCCCCGGGTGTTTGAAGGCTTGCTCACCAGCGTAATGATCCGCATGGAAGACGCGGGCACCATCAAGCGCAACATGTTTCATTACTTCATGAGCGTGGCCAAGCGGGTGGGTCCCACCCTGATGGATGGTAAATCCATCACCTTCACCGATCGCCTGCTGTATGCATTGGGCAGTCTGCTGGTCTATGGACCGCTGCGCAACACGCTGGGCATGAGCCGGGTGCGCGTGGCCTATACCGCGGGTGAAGCCATCGGCCCCGATCTGTTTAGCTTTTTTCGCTCCATTGGCATCAATCTCAAGCAACTCTACGGTTCCACTGAAACGGCCGTGTTCGTTTGCCTGCAGCCCGACCACGAAGCGCGCGCGGACACCGTGGGCGTCCCCTGTGAGGGGGTGGAAATCAAGGTGGCAGATAACGGCGAGATTCTGGTGAAGTCGCCTGGGCTGCTCAAGGAGTACTACAAGAATCCGGCTGCCACCGCCGAGGTGTTGACCGAAGGTGGCTGGTACCACACCAGTGACGCGGGATTCATCGATGCCAATGGCCACCTCAAGATCATCGACCGCGTCAAGGACGTGGGCCGCATCAAGGGCGGTGCCAACGATGGCGCGATGTTTGCCCCGAAGTACGTGGAGAACAAGCTCAAGTTTTTCCAGCACATCAAGGAAGTCGTGGCCTACGGTGACGGGCGCGACCAGGTCTGCGTGTTCATCAATATTGACTTCGACGCCGTAGGCAACTGGGCCGAGCGGCGCAACCTGCCATACGCTGGTTACACCGACTTGGCGCAAAAGCCCGAGGTCTACCAGCTGATCAAGGAGTGTGTGGAGAAGGTCAATGCCGACCTCAGCGTGGATACCTTGCTGGCTGGCAGCCAGGTCAGCCGGTTCCTGGTGTTGCACAAGGAGCTTGACGCCGATGATGGCGAGTTGACACGCACCAACAAGGTACGCCGTGGCTTTATCGCCGAGCGCTACAACGTGCTGGTTGATGCGCTGTACGGCGGCAAAAAAGAGCAATACATTGAAACCCAGGTCAAGTTTGAGGATGGACGCACCGGCAAGGTCAGTGCCACCCTGAAGATCGAAGACGCCAAGACCTTTGCCCCTGTGAAAGCAGCAGCATGAATACAACGCAAGTTCAAGAGCAAGTAAGCGGCAAAAAGATTGGCGACGTCATTCTCGACGTCAAGAACATCAGTCTGAGTTTTGGCGGTGTAAAGGCGCTTACCGATATTTCTTTCAACGTGCGCGAGCATGAAGTGCGCGCGATCATTGGCCCCAATGGTGCTGGCAAGAGCTCCATGCTCAACTGCATCAACGGCGTCTATACGCCCCAGCAGGGCTCCATCACCTTTCGGGGTCAGGAGTTCAAGCACATGGACAGCCACCAGGTGGCGGTCATGGGAATCGGACGCACTTTCCAGAACCTGGCGCTGTTCAAGGGCATGAGTGTGCTGGACAACATCATGTCCGGGCGCAACCTCAAGATCAAAAGCAACCTGTTCATGCAGGCACTGCGCATTGGACCTGCCGAGCGCGAAGAAATCATGCACCGCGAAGCGGTGGAACGCATCATTGACTTTCTGGAAATCCAGGCCTTCCGCAAGACACCTGTCGGTCAACTGCCCTATGGTTTGCAGAAACGGGTGGACCTCGGTCGCGCCCTGGCCATGGAGCCGCAAGTGCTGTTGCTCGACGAACCGATGGCCGGCATGAACGTCGAAGAGAAGCAGGACATGTGCCGCTTTGTGCTGGATGTAAACGACGAGTTTGGAACCACCGTAGTGCTCATTGAGCACGATATGGGCGTGGTGATGGATATCTCGGACCGGGTGGTGGTGCTGGACTACGGCAAGAAGATTGGCGACGGCACGCCCGAAGAAGTGCGTAACAACGAAGAAGTGATCAGTGCCTACCTCGGCACCTCCCACTGACAGAGTACAGACTATGCAAAAACAGCAACAAGTACATACCGCGCTGCGGGAAAGTCTTTCAGGGATGCCGTGGAACCGGCTTTGCCGGGCCACTGGCATCGCCCCCTTGAGGGGGTATGCGGCTACACGGAGTGAGCAAGCAACGGGGGGGGGGCAATAGCATGGCATTCTTTTTAGAGACACTTTTGGGCGGCCTGATGGCGGGCATGCTCTATTCGCTGGTAGCACTGGGCTTTGTGCTGATTTATAAAGCCTCCGGCGTCTTCAACTTCTCGCAGGGCGCCATGGTGCTGGTAGCCGCCCTGGCAATGGCACGCCTGTCTGAATGGATTCCTGGGTGGACAGGAATTAGCAGCCCCTTGATCGCCAATGTGTTGGCGTTTATCGGCGCTGGAGTGATGATGTTTGGTGTGGCCTGGCTCATTGAGCGCCTGGTCCTGCGCCACCTCGTCAACCAGGAGGGGACGACCCTGTTGATGGCCACTCTGGGAATCAGCTACTTCCTTGACGGTATGGGGCAGACCATCTTCGGCAGTGACATCTACAAGATCGATGTGGGCATGCCCAAGGAACCCATCATCGCTTTCGAGCAGATGTTTGAAGGCGGGATTCTTATCAACAAGGAAGATCTGTACGCCGCGCTGATTGCTGCGGTACTGGTGGCCGCCCTGACACTGTTCTTCCAGAAAACAGCCACGGGTCGGGCACTGCGCGCTGTCGCGGACGACCACCAGGCGGCGCAAAGTATTGGTATTCCGCTCAATCGCATCTGGGTCATCGTCTGGTGCGTGGCAGGCGTGGTTGCGCTGGTGGCCGGAATGATCTGGGGCAGCAAACTGGGCGTGCAGTTTTCTTTAACAACCGTGGCCTTGCGTGCCTTGCCCGTGGTGATATTGGGCGGGTTGACATCGGTGCCTGGCGCAATCGTCGGCGGACTGATCATTGGCGTCGGCGAGAAACTGTCCGAAGTGTTCCTCGGCCCCTATGTTGGTGGTGGCATCGAAATCTGGTTTGCCTATGTGCTGGCGCTGGTGTTCTTGTTGTTCCGCCCTCAGGGGTTGTTCGGCGAAAAAATCATCGATCGTGTATGAAATACACGATCAACCCGCTAGCGGGTTCTTCGCTGCATGCAGCGAAGGATTATTTTTCAGCGCAGACTAACTTTGCGAAGCAAAGTTAAGCGTAGCGGGTTGTAGCTAAAAGATTATTGAGACTTCATATGTTCTATAGAGAAAACGGTCAATACAAGACTACTTACCGGGCAGACCAGCAGATCTTTCCCATCGCGCAGGACCGCTGGGCCGTTCTGCTGCTGATCGCTGCAGCATTTATCGTTGTTCCCCTGCTGGGCAGCGACTATATGTTCCGAGCCATCTTCATTCCTTTTCTGATCATGGCGCTGGCTGCCTTGGGCGTGAATATTCTGGTGGGTTACTGCGGACAGATATCCCTGGGATCAGGCGCATTCATGGCGGTAGGTGCTTACGCTGCATTCAATTTCTTTGTGCGTGTGCCCGGAATTCCCCTGATATTTGCTCTCGTTCTGGGCGGTTTATGTTCTGCTGCGTTTGGGATCCTGTTCGGTCTGCCCAGTCTTCGCGTCAAGGGCCTCTATCTGGCGGTTGCCACGCTGGCTGCACAGTTCTTTAGCGACTGGATGTTCCTGCGCATCAAGTGGTTTACCAACGATGCGCCCTCGGGCTCGGTGTCTGTGAGTGGACTGCAGGTGCTGGGCATGCCCATTGAGAGTCCCATTGCCAAGTACCTGTTCTGTCTGACTATTCTGGTGGTACTGGCGCTCGCCGCCAAGAATCTGGTGCGTGGTGCGATTGGCCGCGAGTGGATGGCCATTCGGGACATGGACGTGGCTGCGGCGGTGATCGGCATCAGGCCCATGTACGCCAAGCTCAGTGCTTTTGCCGTGAGTTCCTTTATCGTGGGCGTGGCCGGAGCGCTATGGGGCTTTGTCTACCTCGGATCGTGGGAACCTGCCGCGTTTTCGGTGGATATGTCTTTTCGCTTGCTGTTCATGGTCATCATCGGCGGCATGGGTTCCATCATGGGCAGTTTTTTTGGTGCCGGATTCATTGTGATCCTGCCTATTTTTCTGAACCAATTTTTGCCTTTGCTGGGATCGCTGGTGGGCGTGGAGATATCTACGGCAGGAATATCACACGCTGAATTGATTATTTTTGGAACACTTATTGTCTGGTTCCTGATCGCTGAGCCGCATGGCCTTGCCAAGCTATGGTCCCTGTCCAAGCAGAAGCTGCGGCTATGGCCTTTCCCGCACTAAGTTTGTTTTTTGCTGCGTTGTTTGTTCGTTAACCACAGGCATACCAATGCCGAACTTTAGGAGACTTTCGTGAAACTTCGAAATATCGTTCTTGCCAGTGCACTGGCTGCTGTTGGGGCCAGCGCATTTGCGCAAGCCAAAGAACAGTTCTTTCCCGTCCTTTCCTACCGTACGGGAGCCTATGCACCCAATGGTGTGCCGTGGGCCAACGGCTTTGTGGACTACCTCAAGCTCACCAACGCGCGCGGTGGTGTCAATGGCATGAAGATCAGCTTCGAAGAGTGCGAAACTGGTTACGACACCGCGCGTAGCGTGGAGTGTTACGAGCGTCTCAAAGGCAAGAATGGCGGGGCCACGATGTTCCAGTCACTGTCTACGGGAGCAACGTTTGCGCTGACTGAGAAGGCACCTGGCGACAAGATTTCCATCATCACAGCGGGCTATGGACGCAGCGAGAGCCAGGATGGAACCGTGTTCAAATGGAATTTCCCGTTGGCTGGCACCTATTGGCTGGCAGCCGATGTGTTGGTGCAGGCGATTGGCAAAAAGGAAGGCGGTCTGGACAAACTCAAGGGCAAGAAGGTGACCTTGGTCTACCACGATTCACCGTTCGGCAAGGAGCCTATTCCGCTGCTGCAGGAGCGCGCTGCCATGCATGGTTTTAACCTGGCACTGCTGCCGGTCACCGCACCCGGCGTGGATCAAAAGGCAACCTGGCTGCAGGTGCGTCAATCCAAGCCCGACTATGTGCTGCTGTGGGGCTGGGGTGTCATGAACTCGACGGCTCTGAAAGAAGCGCAAGCGACGGGTTACCCGCGTGAAAAGATGTACGGCGTATGGTGGTCGGGTGCTGAGCCGGACGTAAAGGACGTTGGCGATGGCGCCAAGGGCTACAACGCGGTCACTATGCAGCATGGTGCCGAGCCCAATTCGGCCGTGGTCAAGGAAATCATGGAAAAAGTCCACAGTAAAGGCCAGGGAACTGGGCCCAAGGAAGAAGTGGGTCAGGTGCTTTACATGCGTGGCGTGATGAGTTCCATGCTGGCGGTGGAAGGCGTGCGCCGTGCGCAGGAGCGTTATGGAAAAGGCAAGTGGATGAGTGGTGAGCAGGCCCGTTGGGGCTACGAGAACCTGGCACTGGACCAGAAGAAACTCGACGCCCTGGGCTTTGCCGGCGTGATGCGCCCCATCAGCACCTCGTGTGTGGACCACATGGGCTCGAACTGGGCACGCATTCACACGTGGGATGGCAAGAAGTGGGAATTTACTTCCGACTGGCTGCAGGCGGATGAGCAGGTGCTCAAGCCATTGGTCAAGACGACTGCAGCCAAGTACGCCGCGGACAAGAAGCTGACGCCGCGGACTCCTGCGGATTGCCAATCCTGATTCTTTTTTACTCATAACTTTTAACTAACCACTCATAACTCACCACTCCCCCCAACCCCCTCGCCTCGCCAGGCGAGGGGGAGCTTTAACAGCCGATTTGGTTGTTGGCATTAAGTGAAGCCCTTACGGAACCAGCATCTTGGAATAGCGATGTACCAAAGTGGTTTGAGCCGTAGAAGCGCGACTTGTAACGCGCGGTCAAATGTGGCTGTTGAGCTCCCCCTCGCCCAGCGGGGCGAGGGGGTTGGGGGGAGTGGGGAGTTAGAAGCGAGTGGGGAGTAAAAATAATCTAAAAGTAGAAAAGTTTGAAGTGAAAAGAGCCTTCAGCGCCCGTACACACTGCGTAAGCAGCTACCAATTCGATAGCAACTAGTTAACACCCGGAACAAGACATGGAACCCAAAAATATTGTTCTCAACGTCAATGGCATCGAGGTCATTTACAACCACGTCATCCTGGTGCTCAAGGGCGTGTCGCTGCAGGTACCCGAAGGCGGCATCGTGGCTATTCTGGGGGGCAACGGGGCGGGCAAGACCACTACGCTGCGCGCAGTTTCCAATTTGCTGGCCGGTGAGCGTGGCGAGGTCACCAAGGGTTCCATTGAGTTGCGGGGTGAGCGCATTGAGAACCTGTCACCAGCCGATCTCGTGCAGCGTGGCGTGGTGCAAGTCATGGAGGGCAGGCACTGCTTTGCCCACCTGACCATCGAGGAGAACCTGCTCACCGGGGGTTACACCCGCAAGAGCAAGGCGGAGGTCGCCGCGAATCTGGAGAAGGTCTACAACTACTTTCCGCGTCTCAAGACACGGCGTACCAGTCAGGCCGCCTATACCTCTGGCGGTGAGCAGCAGATGTGTGCGATTGGGCGTGCGCTCATGGCCAACCCCAGTATGGTGTTGCTCGACGAGCCGTCCATGGGACTGGCGCCTCAAATCGTGGAAGAAGTGTTTGAGATAGTGAAGGATCTCAATGCCAAGGAAAAAGTGACCTTTCTGCTGGCCGAGCAGAACACCAATATGGCATTGAAGTACGCAGACTATGGCTACATCATGGAGTCCGGTCGTGTCGTGATGGACGGTGCGGCCGACTACCTGCGCACCAACGAAGATGTGAAGGAGTTCTACCTCGGTATGGGTGGTGGCGAGCGCAAGAGCTTCAAGGATGTCAAGAGCTACAAACGTCGCAAGCGCTGG
>JFJP01038297.1_pt1 | contig 18320 bp, 15 predicted proteins | sample 431651 | NCBI WGS metagenome assembly JFJP01 (sample SAMN02602958, study PRJNA72255) | Microbial mat metagenome, whole genome shotgun sequencing project. | biome: fresh water; feature: sink hole; material: water; isolation source: purple microbial (photo- and chemosynthetic) mats found in...
TCAATGATATCATTTTTTTCAACATGAGTGATAAGGGGAAAAAAAATAGTTGGCAAATATTTAAGCAACAAGGTCAATCTTAAATCATGAATGTTTTTGACGGAGAATTCCTTCAACGTATTGTTTAGTAAACCTGCAACTCAAGACTTCCTGATGCTCTTTAGACCAGCGAAGCAAAAACAGCTTCCTTGACCGGCGATGCCTAGCCAGCAATGACTGAACAATTCTTGTATTAAAGCGCACCAGGAAAGCAAAGCGAGGATTTCCTGATTTTTCAAGTGACTTTCCGGGAAACGGTCATTATTGTCTGAGGCGTTGTCTTAACCTGGGTCATTTTAAGGAACCCCTCCGCGCATTTTTTGCCAATCATAACCGAGCTGCACGTTTGAATATCAATACCGCCGGCACAGACACACGTAACAGCAGCAAACGCGTTCCTTTTGCACAGCTTCGCGACCTCCTGCTGCCCTCCTTTCGCCGCCATCGACTGCAGCTCCTCGGCGGGCTGGCCGCACTCATCCTTGTCGACTTTCTCCAGCTTATTATTCCAAGATTTATCAAACACGCCGTCGACGGCCTTGAATCGGGGAGTGTTGGCGCCACCGGCCTCCTCACCATTGCCGGAACCATTATCCTCATCGCCTTTCTGGTGGTTGTCCTGCGCTTTATCTGGCGCTATCTGATCATCGGTTTTTCCCGGCTCCTGGAGCAGGCGGTACGAAACCGCATTTTCAGCCATATCCTGAAAATGGATGCGCCGTTTTTTGAAAAGCACACCACCGGCGATCTCATGGCCCATTCGACCAATGACCTCTCGGCGGTACAGATGGCCTGCGGCATGGGAGTTGTTGCCGCCGTCGACTCCCTGGTAATGTCGCTGGCCGCCATCGGTTTTATGGTGGCCATCCATCCGCTGCTCACCCTTTTAGCGCTCTTGCCGATGCCCTTTCTCGCCGTCGCCACCCGAATCCTCTCGGCCAAACTGCATCGCCGCTTCACCACGGTGCAGGAAGAGTTCTCCGAGCTGACCGAGTTCTCCCGCTCCAGCCTCATTTCCATCGGCCTTATCAAGGCCTATACCATGGAGGATTTTCAGACAAAACGCTTTGACCGCATAGGCAAACGCTATGTCCGCAGCAACCTGCGGGTCGCCGTTATTCAGGGGTTGATCACCCCTTTGGCAACCCTCGTCGGCAGTGCCGGCATGCTGGTGGTCCTCTATTTCGGCGGCAATCTGGTGATACGTTCAACCATCACCCTCGGCGATTTCGTTGCCTTCATCACCTATCTGTATATGCTCATCTGGCCGATGATGGCCATAGGCTGGGTCGCCAACCTGGTACAGCGCGGCCTGACCTCGCTGAATCGCATTTACGGCCTGGTGACAAGCCGTTCCACCCTGCCGGACCTGCCCCTCACCCAAACAGAACAGCTGGTTCAACCCGGCTTCCAATTAAGTGCCCTCACTTTTACTTACCCATCAGGCAACGGTCCTGTCCTTCGCGACCTGACCCTTACCTTTGGTCCCGGCATCCACGGAGTCACCGGACGGACCGGCTCAGGCAAATCGACCCTGTGCCGCATTCTGACCAGACTCTACCCTTTACCCGACAACATGCTGCACTTCGGCGGCAAAGAGGTCAACACACTGCCCCTGGCCTACATTCGCTCCCATATCGCGTATGTCGGCCAGGAACCGATTCTTTTTTCCGATACCATTGCAGCCAACATCGCCCTGGGTCGACCGGAAGCGACACGCGAGGAAATAATTGAGGCGGCGACAAATGGGGCCGTTCACGACGATATCATGTCCTTAAAAGACGGCTACGACACCATGATCGGAGAACGCGGAGTGAAACTCTCCGGCGGCCAGCGGCAAAGGCTGGCCCTGGCCCGGGCCCTGCTCTGCGACCGACCGGTGCTGATTATCGACGACGGTCTTTCAGCGGTCGATGTAGCCACCGAACATGAGGTGTTTGCCGGGCTTCGCCGCCATTTTCACGGAAAGACCGTGGTCATCGTCTCGAATCGCATCAAATTACTGTCGATGACCGACCATATCATTATCCTCGCCGACGGGACGGTCGAAAATGAAGGCCCCCACGAACATCTGCTGGCCACTAATTCCCTGTACCAAAGCATGTTTGAGAAACAGATGCGGCAGGATGGGGAGGTGGTCCTGCCATGATGGACTACGGCTACAGCGAAGAGGGGCGGCAGACCTCCCTCGGCGATCTGCAATTGTGGCGAAGGATACTGCAGTTTGCCGCACCGTATACGTTCGGCCTCGTCGGCGCCGTGGTTATTTCTCTTCTCATCACCTGGGCAACCCTGACTCTCCCCTACCTGGTCCAGACCGCCATTGATCATTTCATCACCGCCGAACAGCTTACCGTCGCCGAACGGGCCGCCGGACTTGCCGGAAAAGCCGGTCTGTACTGCGCCATTATTATCGGGGTGTTTTTTGCAACCTTTTGCCAGATTCTTGTCCTGGAGTGGGTCGGCCAGTGGGTTATGCACGGGGTTCGACAAAGGCTTTTCAGCCATCTCCTGCAACTCGACCTGCCTTTCTTTAATAGCCGCCGCACCGGCCAGCTGGTAACGAGATTAACAAACGACATCCAAAACATGAACGAGATGTTCACCTCGGTGGTGGTGACCCTCTTCAACGAGCTGCTGCGGCTGGCCGGCATCCTCGTTTTACTCTTCTGGATGAATCCGCGACTGGCGGCGCTGATGGCCATCTTCGTCCCCCTGGCGCTGATCATCACCCTCTTTTTTGCCCGGCTGGCAAGGGAATGCTTCCGCGCCATCCGCAGCCAACTGGCAAAACTCAACAGCTTCCTCTCGGAAACCCTGTCCGGCATCGCTATCCTGCAGCTTTTCGGCCGTCAGGAAAGCTCACGCCACACCTTTGAGAACCTGAGCGCCGGCTACCTGGAGCGAACCCTCAGTCAGATTCGCCTCTTCGGCATCTTCATGCCCCTGACCGAATTTCTCAGCTCGGCGGCGGTGGCGCTGATCCTGTGGTACGGCGGCGGCGAGGTATTGCAGAAACGACTCACCCTCGGCGAACTGGTCGCCTTCATTTCCTATATGCGCCTGTTTTTCCAACCGCTGCGCGAGCTGGCGCAAAAATATTCAATCGTGCAATCGGCCATGGCCTCCGCTGAACGGATCTTTCAACTCCTCGATACCAAGAGCAGCATCAGGGAAGCATCCCCACCCGTCTCCATCAAGAACCTCCAGGGCATGCTGGAGTTTCGCAACCTGCGTTTCGGCTATGAACCGAACACTCCGGTGCTGCACGATATCTCCCTGACCCTGCGGCCCGGACAAACGGTTGCCCTGGTCGGCACCACCGGTTCCGGCAAAACCACCCTTGTCAACCTCCTGTTGCGCTTCTATGACCCCCAGGAAGGACATATCCTCATTGACGGTGTCGATATCGCCGATCTTGCCCAGAAAGAACTGCGAACCCTGGTCGGGGTCATCCTCCAGGATGTCTTCATTCTTCAGGACACCCTGCTGGCCAACATCATCATGGATACCGGTCGTGCCAGAGACGATGTGGAAGCGATTCTTGCCCGCACCGGCATGGACCGCTTCGTGCGAAAATTACCGCAGGGACTCGACACTCCCATCGGTGAGGGCGGCATGGAACTTTCCACCGGAGAAAAGCAGCTGCTCTCCTTTGCCCGGGTCCTCTGCCGTAATCCCGCTATTCTCATCCTCGACGAGGCAACGGCGGCAATCGACACGGAATCGGAAAACATCCTGGAACAGGCCATTGCCGACAGCTTTCATGGCCGGACTTCTCTGGTCATAGCCCACCGTCTCTCGACAATCAGGCGCGCCGACCATATAATTGTTATGGCGCACGGCAGAATTGTCGAACAGGGCAGCCATGAAGAGCTCCTTCTGCGCAACGGTCATTACGCCATGCTGGTCGCCATGGATCTGCAAAACGGCAGTTGAGGAACACAAGCAGCATTTCCCGGTTGCCTTCGCCAAGGCGTTTTTGATAGGATATAACACGGGAGAACTATCCCCCAGGATTTTTCTTTTCCTGCCATTGCCTGCGCCACCCCAGCCCGGAGGTTCGACTATGCAAGGAATATCTTCTGCACACCTGGCGAAACCGCAGCAAGAAAGCCATCAATTCCGGCTTCAGCTCCTTTCTCAAGTCTTTATGAGTGTCTCCGATGCGATCCTCATCGAAGACCTGGACGGCAACGTCCAGGAAATGAACGATGAGGCCGTTCGCGCTTACGGCTGGCAGCGGTGTGAGCTGCTCGGCAAATCGCTGAAAACCATTCTCCCACCACAACAACACCCCCTCGCCGATTCCTTGCTGAACGACTGCAAGGCCGGCCGAGAAATCAGCAATATGGAAGGCGAGCGGTGGAGCAAAGACGGTCGCATTATCCCTGTTCTGCTGACCATGACACTGCTCCGCGACGAAAGCGGCAAACCGCTGGGCATTGTTACCATTGCCAAGGATATCAGCCGCCGTAAGCAGAAAGAACTGGAACTGGAAAAACAGCGGCAGGAGCTGGAAAAGCAGGTTGCCCAGCGCACTGCACAACTGCAGGCGGCCATAGTCTCGGTGGAAAAGGCCAACCGCGAACTGCAGCAGGTACAGGAACGGCTTTCCATCGCCCTTGATTCAGCCCAGATCGGCATATGGGAATTCAATGCGCAAACCAAGGAAGAGACCTGGGATGACCGGATGTATGAACTCTTCGGTATCGACAAGGCAAGCGCCGCCGATCCCCATACGGAATTCGCCAGGGGCGTCCTCCCCGCTGATCTTCTCAAACTGCAGGAAGAAATCCGCATGACGATGCGCGGGGAAATCGACTACGACACCGTCTATCGGGTGCGCTGGCCGGATGGCTCCCTCCATTTCATAAAGGGCTCGGGCCTCGTTATCCGTGACCATGACGGTGCGCCCCTTAAGGTTATCGGTGCCAATTATGACATTACCGAACTGAAAGACTACGAAGCCAACCTGCATATTGCCAAAGAAGCGGCGGAGGCGGCCAATGTCGCCAAAAGCGATTTCCTTGCCCGCATGAGTCATGAAATCCGCACCCCGATGAACGCCGTCATCGGCATGACGCATCTGGCCCTGCAGACGGAACTTACCGCCAAACAACGCGACTATCTGCAAAAGGCCCACGGATCGGCCATATCCCTTCTCGATATTATTAACGACATTCTTGATTTCTCGAAGATTGAAGCCGGGAAGATGGAACTGGAAAATACCGATTTTCTCCTCGACGAGGTGCTGGAACAGCTTTCCAACCTCTTTGCCGTAAAAGCCGCTGAAAAAAATATCGAGCTGCTGTTCCACGTTCATCCGGAAGTCCCTGCCTATCTTTGCGGCGATCCCTTGCGACTTCGCCAAATCCTCGTCAATCTCATCGGCAATGCCTTAAAATTCACGAAAAAGGGCGAAATCGTCGTCACCATCAAAGTAATAGAAACAGACGGGACCATCGTCCGTCTGCAGTTTTCCGTCAGCGACACCGGCATCGGCATGACCGAGGAACAAGTGACCAAACTCTTTACCTCCTTTTCCCAGGCCGATGGTTCGACGACACGAAAATATGGCGGCACCGGCCTTGGCCTGGTCATCTGCAAACGGCTTGTCGGTCTCATGCAGGGCGAGATCGAGGTGATATCCGGCCATGGCGAGGGCAGCACCTTCAGCTTCAGCGCCCTGTTTTCAACATCAGCCAAATCGGCCCAGCAGGAGTTTACCGTCCCCCAGTGGTTTCAGAATTTGCCGGCCTTGGTCGTCGACGACAATGTCGTCTCGCGGCGCATCCTCAGCTACGCCCTGGAGTCCTTTACCATGTCGGTTACGGCTGTTACCTCCGGCGAGGCGGCACTTGCTGCCGTCGTCGAAAGTAGGAGCAATCCCTACCGCCTGATCCTTATGGATATGGAAATGGCCGGAATGGACGGCATAGAAGCGTCCCGCAGAATTCTCGCCACACAACCGGCTGCCGCCGCCAAAATCATCATGGTCACCGCCTATGGCCAGGAAAAGGTTGCAAAAGAAGCGGCCGCGGCCGGCATACATGGTTTTCTCGTCAAGCCCGTATCGAAAGGCGCCCTCTTTGACGCCATTCTCGAGTGTTTCGGCTTTGCCCCGCAACGAATGGCCTGCAGCATGGGAACCGATTCAATTCTTCAACAAACCGACAGCATCCGCGGCAGCAAAATTCTCCTGGTAGAAGATAATCCCATCAACCAGCAGATCGCGGTGGAACTTCTGCAGCGGGCGGATATGCAGGTCACCCTCGCCGAAAACGGGGCACGGGGCGTCGCCGCGGCCGCAGCCGATCGATATGATCTCATTCTCATGGATATTCAGATGCCGGAGATGAACGGCTATACCGCCACCGAACAGATACGTGTTGCCGGCAATACTCTCACCCCCATCGTTGCCATGACGGCCAACGCCATGACAGGAGATCGAGAGAAAAGCCTGGATGCCGGAATGAACGATCATCTCACCAAACCCATCGAACCGGATCAGTTATACAAGATGCTTCTCAAATGGATACCTCCGGCAGCGCCGGTAAAACACTCTCCACGGAACAACGGCGTCATTATCACGAACGGCGGCAGCGACCTTCCCCTGGCAGCAATAGCCGGCATAGACACAACTGGAGGCCTGAAAAGAGTCAATAACAATCGGCAACTGTACCTGCAGTTACTCAACAAATTCGTCGAAATTCACAGCAGCGACGGCCAGCGTGCCGCCGACTGCCTGAAAAGCGGCGACACGCCGACGGCCTTGCGCCTTGTTCATACGGTAAAAGGCATAGCCGGAAGTCTCGGAGCCTGCGAGCTTCAGGAAAAAGCTGCCCTTTTCGAACAGGCATTACTGCAGGAATCAGCAGAAGAATATCCGGGACTGCTTTCAGAATTCCTGCGCCTTCTGCAGACCACCAGCAGGAATATCGAATTAAGCTTGGCTGAAATCAAGAAAACTGAGGCACCGGTGGAAATGCTGGAGGACGGCAACGGGCAACAACTCCGCACCATTCTCCAGGATCTCGTCCACCCGTTAAAACAGCGTAAACCGCAGCCGACCTCAAAGATACTCGCACACCTGAAGACACGGCAGTGGCCGGAAAACTACCATCGAGACCTTGCCGCCCTTGAGCGGGCGGCAAAAAAATACCAGTTCAAAGAAGCTGAAACGATACTTGCTACACTGCTGACAACCCTCGAAGAAGACGGTGGAGGATGATATGACTGAAATTTCTCAAGGCTCCATACTCATTGTTGACGATACCGAAGAAAACGTTGATATCCTCCTTGCCACCCTTGGCGAATTATACGATATCAGCGTTGCCATCGACGGAGAAACCGCACTGGAAATGCTTGAAGAATTCACCCCCGACCTCATCCTTCTCGATATCATGATGCCCGGCATAAACGGTTATGAGGTCTGCGAACGGTTAAAAAGACACACGCGAACCCTGAAAATTCCCATAATCTTTCTCACCGCCCTGAGCGAGGCACAAAGTGAGGAAAAGGGCTTGCAGCTGGGAGCCGTCGATTATATCACCAAACCGTTTAACCCCTTTCTCGTCAAGGCCAGGGTGAAAAACCATCTTGAACTGAAGATGCATCGCGACAACCTGGAACTCCTGGTTCAACAAAGAACCTCCGAGCTGGAATTGACCCAGGAGGTCACCATCGAAAGCATGGGGACGCTGGCCGAGTATCGAGACCCGGAAACCGGCGGCCATATTCAGCGAACCAAGCACTATGTCAAGATCCTGGCCAACCATTTAAAGAATCACCCCAAATTTTCCTCGCAACTCGACGAGCAGGCCATTGAATCCCTGCATAAATCGGCACCGCTGCACGATATCGGCAAGGTCGGCGTTCCCGACCACATTTTGCTTAAGCCGGGAAGACTGACTGAGGCCGAGTTCACTGAGATGAAAAAACATACGATTTATGGTCGAGACGCCATTTCCAGAGCGGAGAAGAAGCTCGGCAATCGCTCGTTTCTCCACTACGCCCTGGAGATTGCCGAAAGCCATCAGGAAAAATGGGACGGCAGCGGTTATCCGAACGGCTGGAAGGGAGAGGAGATTCCCCTCTCCGGCAGGTTGATGGCCATCGCCGATGTCTACGACGCCCTTATCAGTAAACGTGTATACAAAGCGCCTTTCACCCATTCAAAGGCGGTGGCCATCATCGAGGAAGGCAGGGGCAACCATTTCGATCCGGATCTGGTTGATGCCTTTCTTCAAGTAGCAGAGGAATTCAGACAAATCGCCCTGCAACATGTTGATTTTCCCGAGGAACGAGAAGCTCTGCAACAGTAGGCGACGCTTGTTAAAATGTTTTACAGCCTATGAGATGCCGAGGTAGGCCTTCTGCACCGCTTTATTGTTTCTCAGCTCGCCGGCGGAATCAGACACGGTAATCTCACCCGTCTGCAGGACATAACCGCGATGGGCAATTGACAGGGCCATAAGGGCATTCTGCTCAACAAGAAGGATGGTCGTCCCCTGTTCGTTCAACTTCTTGATAATATCGAAAATCAATTCGACCAGAATCGGGGCAAGACCCATTGACGGTTCATCAAGCATGAGCAGGCGAGGTGCGAGCATCAAGCCGCGGGCGATGGCCAGCATCTGCTGTTCGCCACCGGAGAGGGTTCCGCCGAACTGATCAATGCGCTCCTTCAGGCGGGGGAAAAGGTTAAAGCCATTCTCCATCCGTTCGTCGACCAGCCGGGAATCGGTAACGGTAAAGGCGCCCATTTCCAGATTTTCCTTAACCGTCAGCGTCGGAAAAATACCGCGTCCCTCGGGCACATGAACCATGCCCCGGTAGACTATTTCATGGGGCTCCATCCTGGAAATGTCCTTGCCGTCAAAGACGATCCGTCCCTTTTTCGGGTGCATCATGCCGGAAATGGTGCGAAGAGCGGTGCTCTTTCCGGCTCCATTGGAGCCGATGAGGGTGACGATCTCCCCCTCATTGACCTCCACCGTGATCCCTTTCAGAGCATGAATATGCCCGTAATAACTATGGATATTTTCAATTGTCAGCAAGCTCATGGCTTATTTCTCCTCATGCTGCCCGGCAACGGCGCCACGCCCCAGGTAGGCTTCAATAACGCGGGTGTTGTTACGTATTTCCGCAGGCGGTCCCTGGGCGATTTTCACACCGTAATCCATGACACAGATATCCTCGGAAATGTTCATTACCACACGCATATCGTGCTCGATGAGGAGAATGGTAATACCCATTTTATCCCTGATATTGCGAAACAATTGAACTATTTCCTCGGTTTCCTGAGGATTCATGCCGGCGGCCGGCTCGTCGAGCAGAAGCAGCTTTGGATCAGCCGCCAGGGCCCTGGCTATTTCCAGGCGACGCTGCGCCCCGTAGGGAAGATTCTTCGCCAGTTCATTTTCAACACCCGACAAACCGACATAGTGCATCAAGCGCAGAGCCTTCTGTTCCGCTTCCGATTCTTCCTTTGTAAAAGCAGCTAAACGAAACAGGGTCTGAATGGCCGTTTGTTTAAAATGAATGTGCATGCCGACCATAATATTTTCTATGACGGTCATATCGGGGAAAAGGCGGATATTCTGAAAGGTGCGGGCGATGCCCCGGGCGGCGATCTGGTCCGGTCTGAGACCGACCAGCGATTTACCCTGGAATTTGATCGATCCGCCGTCGGGTTTATAGATACCGGTCAGGGTGTTAAAAAAGGTTGTCTTGCCGGCGCCGTTGGGCCCGATAATCGAGACAATCCGCCCCTCATCAAGGGAAAAGGTAACGTCGCTGATCGCTTTCAAGCCACCAAAGGTCTTGGTGATATTTGCCATTTCAAGTAATGCCATATTCGCAGGTCTCCTTATTTGCTCTCTTCCGGGGTGACTTGGCGTTTGCGCCGTTTGGCAGGAATCAAACCGGCAGGCCGGAAGATCATCATGAGGATAAGAATGAGACCAAAGAGCAGCTTTTGATATTTTGCCGGATCAAGCTGGGTCGACAGATCTTTCCAGGCAAAATTGATAATGGGAATAACCGCATCGCTCTGCCGCAGGTCATTGAGATACAGGGAAAAGCCCTGGAGCACCTGCAGGTTGAGGATGGTCACCACCGCCGCCCCGAGAATAACCCCGGGAATACTGCCGGAACCGCCGAGGATAACCATGGAAAGCACGCCGATGGACTGCATGAAGGAAAAGGACTCCGGACTGATAAAGGTTCGGCTTCCGGCCAGCAACACCCCCATGACCCCGGCAAAAGAGGCGCCGACGGCAAAAGCGGTGAGTTTCATCCGCACCAGGGGAATGCCCTGGGCGATGGCCGCGGTTTCATCTTCGCGCACCGCCGTCCAGGCCCGACCAAGTTTCGAGTCGTCAAGGCGCCTGGTAACGAAGATAATAACGATAATTACCAGGAGGGCAAAAAGATAAAACATCAGGTTATACATATTCGCCGGTGTCACCGGATGACCAATCATGGGACTGAAAAGGTTGTTGAACAAGTCAACGACGAAATCAGGCATGGTCGGACGCTGAATCGGGGTAATACCCTGCGGTCCATTGGTGAAGTTGAGCGGCTTGTCGAGGTTATTGGCGAGTACGCGGATAACCTCACCGAATCCCAGGGTAACGATTGCCAGATAATCACCCTTCAGCCTGAGAACCGGCAGACCGAGGAGAATTCCGGTCATTGCGGCGATGATGACGCCGACGAGGAGAAACAGATAAAAGGCATCTCCCGGCAGGAGAAAAGGCAGATCGGATGGCTGCGTCCCGGGAGCATAATGCAGGACATAGAACTGCTGTGATCCGAAAAAAGCCCAAAGATACGCGCCTACTGCGTAAAAAGCGACATAACCGAGATCAAGCAGACCGGCGAAACCGACGACGATATTGAGACCTAAGGCCAGGGCGGCAAAAACACTGATCTGAAAAATAACCTCAAGATAAAAAATGTTCCTGACACCAACAACCGGGATGATGACAAAGGCCAGAAGTGCCCCGACGATCAGCTTAAAGCGCCCGTCGGCCCGAAAAAAATACAGGGACAAAAAGGAAGAGATAAGAACAAGAAAAGCCAGGTTCGAACGCGGCTGGGTATAAACCAGATAGGTACCGGCAAAGACGTGGACGATGATAAGCAGATACGCCAACGGTCCTCGATTGACTTTATCAAACAATTCTTTGAGATACGACGAAATCATGAGAATCTCCTATGCTTTCTGGCCGACATTTTTACCCATCAGTCCCTGTGGCCGGAAAACAAGCACAAGAATGAGGATACTGAAGGCGAAGATGTCCTTGTACTCAGAACCCGCCGCACCCATGGTAAAGGTCCCCATATACGATCCGGCAAAGGTCTCCAGCATACCAAGGATAATCCCACCGAGCAGAGCACCGGTCATATTACCGATACCTCCGAGGACTGCGGCGGTAAATGCCTTGAGACCAGGGAAAAAGCCAATAAAAGGATCAATCCTGGTAAACTTCAGGGCATAGAGTACACCCGCCGCCCCGCCGAGAAGTCCACCGACAAGAAAGGTAAGAGAAATGATGCGGTTGACATTTATGCCCATGAGGCTGGCGGTCGGCATGTCTTGCGCCACAGCACGAATAGCCTTGCCGACTCGTGTGGCATTGACCAGATAGTTGAGGCCGACGAGCATAAGAACGGCGGAAGCTATGACGATTATCGATTTTATAGAAATCCCAAGGGTCAGTTTGGAAGCCCCCAGGGCAAGTTTACCAAAGATTATTCGGTCATCAAAATTGCCGAAAGTCGGCATAATGCGATTGAACTGACCGGTGGTCAAGCCTTCAACCAGACGAATAACGTCCTGAAGCAAAAAGGAAACACCAATGGCAGAAATCAAAGGAACAAGCCTGGATGCCCCGCGTAAAGGGCGATAGGCAATACGCTCGACCGCCACAGCCAGACCGCCGGCGGCAAGCATACCAAGAACAATGGCAAGAATCAGATACGCATAGGCCATAAAGAGCGACGCCCCGGATAAAACCCCTGCCGACTGCAGAAAGATAAGGAATTCCACTCCGACAAAAGCACCGACTGCGAAAATTTCACTATGAGCAAAATTAATGAACTGGAGCACCCCATACACCATGGTGTAGCCGAGAGCAATGGCAGCATACACGAAACCTATCGTCAGCCCGTCGATAACCACCTGCGGCAAATTTGTCAGGGTATAGTTAAACACAGTAACATTGAGCTTGTCCATGAGATGCACACCGACGGCCGTCTGATCAAGGGCAAGGGCAAGCACGATAACAATGGCGGACATAGCCGCCGCGGTGCCGACTGAAAACGTCAGCAGCTGGCCGATTGGCCGAATTAATTCGTAAACATTGATGTATCTCAGGATTCGTTTCATAATAACTCCCCGGAGTTGATAAAAAACCGGCCCTTCAAACAGCGAAGGGCCGGGGTAAAGAACCTAGGAAGTCTTATTTGGGAGGCGCGATCTCAAGCGTCTGAACGATCGGATTTTTTGGCCAATCGGCAGGATCGGCAGATTTTACCTGCTGAATGAAATACAACGATTTTTCAGGATCACCAATTGCATTAAAGGTATAGGTACCGGTAATGCCTTTGAAGCCTTTCAGGGCACGAATAGCCTTGGCAACGGCCTCACGGGTCGGCAGCTCACCTTTGTTGGCGGCAGCGGCATTTTCAATGGCTTTCAGGCTGATTGCCATACAATCATAGCTCTGGGCGGCAAAAGGCTGTGGTGCGGCATTATACTTGGCGGTGAAATCCTTGATAAACTTCTCGGTACCGGGATAAACCGAAGCAGGACCGGCAACGGTTGAATAGAAAGTGCCACCACCGGCGAGAAGTGTTTTCTCTCCGATTTTTGAAGCGTCGGCGGAGTCGAAGCCGTCATCGCTCATAAAGGTACCCTCATAACCCCTCTGACGTGCTTGTTTGAAGAGCAGTGCGGCTTGGGCGGCCATACCACCGAAATAAATCATATCAGGATTGCCTGCAACGACCGGAGAAAGAAGGGCGTCAAAATTGGCCTTTTCTTCAGTCCCTTCAAAGCCTAAGAGTTTGATTTTGTTTTCTTCGGCTCTCTTCTTAAAAAACTCGGCGATGCCTTGTCCGTAAGCAGTTTTATCGTGAACAACAAAAGCAGTTTTGACACCCTTGGCAAGGGCAAAATCGGCACCGACCACACCCTGAACGTCATCACGACCAACGATACGGTTGACTTCCAGATAGCCGCGGGTGGTTACCTTCGGATTGGTGTTGGCGGGGGAAACGTTGGCAAGACCGGAGGTATGATACACTTCCAAAGAAGGGATCTGTACCCCGGAATTGTAATGGCCGACAACAGCAAGAATTGCCGGATCGGACACAATCTGCTTGGCATTGGCAACACCGTTGTCGGGATTTGCCTGGTCATCAAAAGGCGCCAAAGAAACTTTAAAGCCCATAGCAGTCAATGGTCCACCCAGCTGCTCAAGGGCCATTTCGGCGCCTCGCTTAATGTCCACGCCGACAAGAGACTGATCTCCGGACAGCGGTGACTGGGTGGCAACTTTGATAACTTTGTCTGCAGCGCCTGCAGAACCGATTAACGCAAGTGTCAAACCTGCGGCAACCATCATGGAAAATACCGGATTCCTTCGCTTCGACATACTTTTCTCCTCCAAGTTTTTAACAGCTTTCTTGTTCGGTTAACCATGCCGAGCCGTGCGGCATCCTTTCATCTTCACCGCACCACGACAGCATTGGTATCCTCAACGACCTTCTGTTTTGGTCAAAATCCAGGTGAAAAATCGGTATACTGAAATTGAATACATTTTGAGTATGCACCGATTTTCCTCCTTTACTCAAGCGACTTCATGCTAGCTGATTGATTCGTCCGGCGCAACAAATTTTGCGGCTTTTACCGCAACAGTGCGCATTTTTTTCAATCCTACAAAACCGTAGTCAACTGCGAAAAACTTAACGGTTTTGTAAGTATTGAAAAAAACCCCGACCTTTCACAAGGGAGGCAAAACCATTGCCGGTGTTTTCCGCACAAGTGCCACCATCAATTGCGCAGGGTAGCTTGCAGACGACTCGGTTTCAAGAAAAGATCAAGAACATCAAGGATATCAGTACAGACAATATCGGCGGCACGCAGGGCTGCACCGCTTGCCCCCTCCGCCTGGACCAGACAAATACCAAGGAGGGCCTCCTGCAGCATCAAAACGTCGTTTCGCCCGTTGCCGACGGCCACCGCATTTTCGGCACCGACATTTCGCAGATATTCCTGCTTCTGCAGATCCTGGTCATTGGCCCCGATTATTTTGATATCACAGGATAAATGTTGAAGTTGCGCGCTCACCGTTCCATGGGTGTCGGCGGTAATGACGTGTACTTTTAAATGGCGGCCGAGCTCCTGCAAACGATCCCCCACACCTGGGAGAAGTTCTCCGTCCTGCGCAAGGGTGCCGTTATAATCGAGGATCAGATGCTTTATCGGCAATGTCCTCCCGCCCGGCACGGGTATTTCCAGCATCCTATTCTCTTCCTGTTGATTTTCTTTATTTTTGCAGTTGAAAATGCAAGGTTTCCGGGAAAGTAAAGACCGTACCATTGTCCTGGGGCAGAAATTCCTTCAGCACGGTCTGGCCTCTTTGGTAGCCTTCTTTCACTGCGACAAAATCGAAGGTCCTGGGGTTACCGATTCGTTCGCGAATAGTCGTGGTAAAAGGTGTCTCGCCGATGGCCTCACCATTGAGGGTAATCGTTGCGCCACTTGGCTCCGAGGTTATGTACACGGCATATTTCTTCCGTTCCTCAAGGACAAAATGAAGGGTTGTCGGAATAAGGTCGAAAACCGTTTCATGATACAGGTGTTCCTTATACACTTTCCGCACCGGAAGATAATCCTCCTTCACCACCCGGAAGGTGTAAACGTTATAGTCACCGCTGCGCTGCTCGACCAGAGTATCCATGGGTGTTTCACCGATAACCTTGTCGTTGTAGAACACCATCGCCCCGGAAGGATCAGAACTGATATGCACAATATGGGGCTTCTGCCCGCAGCCTCCGAGAAACAGACCTGCAGCAAGAATCATAAGCAACAGATACGAATACCGAGTCTTTGCCACTGTCAATCCTCCCTTGCGTTGGTATTAACGAAGCGAAAACAACAAATATCTTGCCTTTCACCACAAAGAGCAGCACTGTAGCCATACTATGCTGTGGTGTTCCTATTCTAGCCAATTCCAAGGTAAAAAGACAACCCCTTCCTCGCAATACCATGCAACAATCATCGAATTCAGTCGGCGACGAAGAACTGAAACGAGTTATTGCCGACTTCCTTGACCAGGGTCATGTTGAAAATATCGTTGCCATGTTTCGCCGTGAACCGCTTTACTATGGCTGGGTCGGCGACATCCTCCGTGACCACCGCTTCAGTGTGCGCCTCGGCCTCTCCGTTCTCTTTGAAGAGCTGCGCTGTATCCAACCGGAAAAACTCCCCCTTGCCATCCCCTGCCTGAAGGACGTCCTGAAAGACGACGAACCGCTATTGCGTGGCGAAGCGGTATCACTTCTGGCCATTATCGGCGGCGAAGTACCCGTCGATCTTATCAAGGAAATGGCAGGCGACCCCGACCCCAGGGTGCGGGAGATGGTGCAACTGGTGCTGGGAGACTGTCCATGAGCGACAAACATCTCCTCCATCGATTGCCGTGGTGGAGCTTCATCCTTCTGGCGATTGTCGTTTATTGCAGCTTGAAATACGGTTTGGCAGGGTTTGCTCCGGAACATGCCTTGCTCCGGCAACTGGTAGAAGCGGCACCGGTATTTGCCCCGATCCTGACCATTCCTCTCCTCCTCTACGCCGCCAAGCGACTCTACGACACAGACCCGGAGGAAAAGGATAAGCTTTAAGATTCCCTTGGCTCAACAGTCAATCCCACCAGTTTCGCCTTGATTCCTTTGTACCAGGAAAAACGGTTCATAACGGCCGAATAAAGCATTCTGACGAGGATATAGAGGAGAATAAAGGAGGCGACGTAGTGAAGCGAACTGCCGAGAAAGGGGATATGCAGCGGCAACTCCAGAGGGGTCTCAGCAAAACGCAGATGCAACCAGGCAAGGACAAAGGGCATCGGCCAGATGGAAACGCAGAAAATGGCCGCCCCGAGGGAAAAGGAATACCCGAAGGCGTCGAGAGCCTGCCGATTAACCGCCTTGTAACTTTCCTTATCGCCCATTCTCAGAGCCTTTTCCGACAGGTCATGATTCCTGTCCATCTCTTTTTGAAATTTTCGCAGATAGCGGCGATTAAAATAGGTGACGGCGGTGGCCGAAAGATCTCCTAAAATAATGCATTGCAAGGCAAGAACAAGGGTTCCGAGAACATAGCCGAAACTCGGCGAGGACAGCCAGCGAAAAGGGGCGATAAACCAGGGGTCGAGCAGCAAAAGGAAGGGGGTAAGTGAATACATCAAGCACGGCTCCGTCTAAAATAAGGCGGAGCCGTACTTGCACTCAACGCCGGTTGTTATGAACCTAAGATTATGATATTGAAAAATCCTCTCAGAACATAATCGATACCAACATAGAGCGCCAGGACAATAAAGAGACGCTTCAGCCACATATCGGAGAGGTACTGCGAGGTCCGGGGTCCGATAACCGAACCAACGGCGATGCCTACCAGTTCAAGACCGATAAGTGCCCAGTCAAATTGAACCCCCTTGGTGATAAGAGTAATAATACTGGTAATCATGCTGATAAGAACAGCCAGGGCGGAGGTGCCGGCAGCGAGGTACATCGGCAGTTCGGCAACGCTGGTCAAAAAGGGCACGAGGAGGAAACCGCCACCGACGCCGAGGAATGCGGCAACCGCGGAAATGGCGACACCGCCGAAGAGAGGAATGAGCGGATTGAATTTGAACTCAACACCGTAAAAGGTGAAACAGATCTCGGTCAAGCCCATCTTGGTTACCTTGACGCCGAGAGCAGCCGTATCCACCTTCTCGCCGCTCTTTTGTTTTTTTACCGAGGCCTCAAAAGCGGAAGCAGCGGCTTTGGCCTTTTTCTTGCTCGCCTGTCCTGCGGCGGAGGTCTCATACAGCAGATAGCAACCAAGGACCAGAACAAAGAGGCCGAACCATCCCTGGTACTGGGAAAAGGAAATTTTGCCGGCGGTCAAGGTCACCGAACCCCAGGCGCCGAGAATGGAACCAATGCCCAAAGAGACGGCAAGGGGAACAACAAGACGGCCCATGCGATAATAGTTGAAAGAAGAAATGAGTGCCGACAAACCGACAAGGTATTGATTGGAGCCACGAATGGAATCGGTAACCGCCTTATTGAGACCAGGGGCGGTTTGTTTGAAACTTTTTGCATAATTACCGAGGCCGAAAATCGTCATATGACCAACACCGGCCATAACCCCACCGAAGGCGCCAACGGTGGAAAAAATCCAGCCGACCCACACCGCCCAGGCAAAGGCGAGGATCAGGTTGACCTGCGGAGCACCGGGGATACCGAGAAAACCGACGGGTTTAGCGGAATCAATCTGCCCAGGACCCGTTCCCTGCGGTGCCGAAGCGATGGCATCCTGAAGTTTTCCCGCCCAGGCGGGTTCAAGCCACACACTCACCGCCAGCAATGAGAATACGGTAAAAATGAAAAATTTGAAATTTTTAGTCACAGTAGACCTCCATTTAGTAAAAAGTTAAAAACCTCATCCCCAATGACGGGTAACACTGGCAAAAGCATGAGCAAGCTCTATGCCAATGCTGTCCTCATTGCATGAAATTGCTCGCCGACGATGCTCCAGGCGACGAGCAAATGAGCAAGAACCGACGGCCGACAAACTAAATAGTGTTATTCCCCAACATGTTATGAAATTTTTTACGCAGCATGGGGAGCCGACTGAACGGCCCGTAAAAAATGAACCGACACTTTTAAACAGGCTCGGCTGAGAAATAATCTCGACATACTGCAACAGAAGCCATGCACCAGCCGCGACCCTGTTACACCTGCAAACACTACGAAACCATCTGCAAACCATGGCAACACTTTTTTTGCACTGCAACGGGAAACATGCACCGGTGGGTTCCCCTGCCGCCCCTCTTAGACAATACTGCAGCAGCCTCTTTCCTTTTTCCTGATACTTCGCTACAATGCATTCTTCATTGCCCGCAAAACCCAGCCGCCGGGGAGAAACCGATGCTCGACACCACCGACAAAAAGATCCTTACCATTTTGCAGCAGGACGGCCGAATTACCAATGCCAG
>JFJP01027600.1_pt1 | contig 18310 bp, 9 predicted proteins | sample 431651 | NCBI WGS metagenome assembly JFJP01 (sample SAMN02602958, study PRJNA72255) | Microbial mat metagenome, whole genome shotgun sequencing project. | biome: fresh water; feature: sink hole; material: water; isolation source: purple microbial (photo- and chemosynthetic) mats found in...
ATGAATACATTCTTCTTTAATTTTTGTAAGTTTTCTTTTATTTCACCCATTTATTCAACTCTTGATTTATTTCATTTACAGAAATTTCCTCCTTCAATTTAAAAATCCCTTTGATTTTATTAACAATTTGCAAGAAAATCTTCTTCTCACAAATTAAATTATTCAATTGATAAATAACCTCTTCTTTGGTTTCCCCGTTCAGCATTTGTTTAATCTTCCTATATATTTCCAATTCCTCATTCGAACCTTCATATTTCACTTTAGTTTCCTGATAATTTTTTATTGTAAATTTCAAAAAAGACCACATTTCCTTTAAATTTGGCTTTGTATTAACATTTGGCACGATATTTTTCATTAGATCTGCAATAGAATTTAAGAATTTATGAGTATTTTTTTGAAAATTCATCATTTCTTTGATCATATTCATTATATTTTCTGGGGATTTATTACCTAAAAGACCTATTATTTTTTCCAAAAGGTCCTGTTTTTTATTTATAGGAAGTTCGTTTTCTTTATTAGAAATTTTTTCTGGATTTTTTTTCGAAATTCTTAAGGATTTATTCTCTTTTTGTAAATCCTCTATCATACTCTCATATTTCTTCAATTTGGCCTTTAATTGTAATTGTGAATTCGCAGTTAATTCCTGCAATTGTGTTAAATAATTCGCTTGCATTTGATGTTCTTTCTTCTTGAAATTCTTCATATTTTCTTCATTTTCTTGGTAAATCCTTTCATTTTCCTTATAAATTTTATCATTTTCTTTATAAACCTTATCATTTTCTTGTTTTAATTCTTCATAATTAAGCTTTTCTTCTTCAAAAATTTCTTTGAATTTTTCAACTTCTTGCAAATTTCTTTCTAATTCTATTTGTAGAAATTCATTTGTGTTTTGTAAACTCTCATATTGTTTTTTAGAATTTTCTAATTCGCGAATTAAATTGATCAATCTTTCATTGTCTTGATAGACATTTTCAAGAACCAATCGCGATTTCTCTAATTCATTCTTCAATTTCTCATTCTCTTGCATGTATATTTCCTTTTGATTGTTATTATTATTCTCTATAGAAAATCTCTTTGATGAATTATCAAATTTATGAACAGAATTTGATTTTCCACGGGGTTTATTCATGGAATTATCATGAAATTCTTGATTAATTCTCTTTAAATTATTGTTTTCTTTGAGAAAATGCTTCTCTTTTGCTTTGTAATCCTCAATAACTGATTGAGATCTTTCGATTTTTTCTTCATATTCTTTCAGAATTTGCTTTAGTTTCTGAATCTCTTCTTGATTATTTTCTAATGAATGTCGTTTGATATAGGGTTTCTTCAGAGAATTTCTCTGATTTTCAATAGATTCTTGATTAATTCTCTTTAAATTATTGTTTTCTTTGAGAAAATGCTTCTCTTTTTCTTTGTAATTGTCAATAATTGATTGAAATCTTTCGATTTTTTCTTCATATTCTTTCAAAGTTTGCTTCATTTTTTCATTCAAAGAATAATTCTGATTTTCTATGGATTCTAAAGGATTTCTCTTGTTTTCTTTAATGAAATGCTTTTCTTTTTCTTTGTAATCATCTATAACTGATTGAAAACATTCAATTTTTTCTTCATATTCATTCATAATCTGCTCATGGGAATCTTCAATTTCTTCTATTTTCTCTTTATAAAACCTGATTTGTTTATTGAGTTCCTCTTGATTATGGGTCATTTTCAATAGATTCTCTTCTTTTTCTTTTAAACGAATCTCTAAAACCATGTTTCTTTTCTTTTCGGTGTTGCAATCATCGATTTCTAAAGGGTTTTTATTGTATTGTAAGAGATTTCTTTGTGAATTTCCTGTAAAACTGAACCCGTTTTCTTCAGGAAAGGCTTCAGGGGAAGAATTTTTAAAGGAAAGATTGAGAATTTTAGTACGCTCTTCATTAAATTCAGAATAGTTTAAATGCTTGAATGAATGCATGGAGGAAGAGGAACGAGATTTGTGATATTGATAAGAATTTTGAGAGGTTTGTGACATATTTTTTCTAAAAATCGGTTTATTTTTTAAAAATTTCTAATGTTTTTTTTAAAATTTTATGTTTTTAAAAGAAATTTTAAAGAAAAAAATATTTCTAATTAAGAAAAAATTATGATTTTTCCATAAAAACACTTAAATAAATTTCATAAAATAAATTAAAACCTTGTTTTAAACATTTTTTAACTAATTTCCTCTCATATAAACATAAATAAGCTCGATGAAATCCAACACCTCAACACACAAATCACATCAGAAAAACGAGCTTCAACCTTCTTTCTTTTCTCCTACTAAATCCACCATTCGTGAATATTCAATTTCTTATGGCGCAAATGCTAGTTCTTCTTCAGATATTGATCAAATATGTGACTATTTACCAATAACCCCTGATAAAATCACAAATAGAACACCTTCTTCCAATACCAAATCAGTTTCTTCAGAAAGCCTGAAACTTCAAAGGCAATATATTGCGATTTTTGAGAATAAAACAAATGAAAACACCTTTGTAAAACCAAGCAGCAAGAAAAACATGGACTTTGAGGAAAAAACATCACAAACTTCAAATAAAAAAAGAAGTGAAGAAGGAATAAACTATGATAAATGCCAGGAATTAATAAAAAACTCTCCTTTGAATAAGAAATTCATGAATATCGATGATTTCCTTGGAAAAGAGCTTGGTAAATTCCCTCAAATTTCTGCAAACGAGCAGGAAAATAGGAAAAAACCTTTGAAAAATGAGGTTTTATCCTCACAGAAACAAACAATTTACAATAAAGAATCTTCTCCTATTAAACAAATAACTTGTGAAGATATCATCAATAATATCTCAGGAAATAGTCCAAAAATTGAAAAAACAGGCAATAAACTCGAAAATCAAGATGAAAAAAATGAAATTCCAGAAGAAAAAATCATGAAAACAAGTCCTTCTCAGAAAAAAGACTTGGATTTTAACACTTTAACCCCAAAAACTTATGAGAAAAAGAACAGAGAGCAGTATAATTTGATCAGTCCAGAGAATAAAGACAAGATTTCTTTGGATTTTCTGTTCCAAAACCACAATAATTTGAATGTAAATCATAAAAAACCTGCTTCTTATCAAAATGCCTCTTCAAGTTTCTTCATCAATAAAGAAGAAAATCCAAGAAAATCTGTGAAAAAATCAAATGAAATACAAAACACAGAAACAGCCAAATCCCCCCAAAACATCACAAGGTTGGAGAATTTAAAGCCGCAAATCATGATAAATAGCATTAAATCCAATAGAAATTCAGATTTATTGACAAATTCTTCAAAAAAACCTGGGAAAACTGATGAGTTGAAGGTAAAAGCTTATGAGATTTTTGAGAAAAAAAACTCGAATTCCCGGATTTCTGGGATGAAGACAACAGGTGATAATCAATTGAAAGAGATTGATGAAACAGGAAAAAAAGAAGAAAATCAAATAAAAGATAGTCATAGTCCTAAAATGAAAAAAAGTGAAGATTTAGGGAGAAAAATATTTTCTTCTGACAAAAAAAATGATTTAAAGAATAAAGTCTTTGAAATTTCAAATACTTCACCAAAAGAAATCTTCAAAATTTCTTCAGAAAAAGAGAAAAACATAGCAGTTATGGTTGAGAATGAAATTTTAATAAAAAACGGAAAAGAAATTTCATTATTAACTAATAAATCATTGATTAAACAGAATTCAACGTTAATAATAGATAATTCAGCAGAAGAAAAAACGAATTCATCAGAAGAAAAAAGGAATTCATCAGAAGAAAAAAGGAATTCATTAGAAGGAAAAGACCAGTCTTTAGAAGGAAAAGACCATTCATCAAGAGGAAAAGGTTCAATATCATTAAAAGAAAATTCATCAATTGGAAAAGACAATTCATCAGATATTGGCAAAAAAATTGATATTTCAACTTTTACAACAGAAAAAAAAAAAAACAATGAAGAATCTGTGAGAAAAAGCATTCCTTTTGACACAGAATCAAGCCCAAGCAACTATGAAAGCGAGGAATCCGGAGGGCAAATCGCAGAAAAAAATGAAACTGAACAAAAGAAAGAGAAAAACTTCTCATTTTCAACGAAAATAAACAAAAAACAAATAGAAGATGAAGAAGAACTTAAAAGAAAAAAAAATATAGAAGAACAGAAGAAAAGTGAAGATTTTAAAAGGAAAAATTTGAAAAAAACCATAAAGAAGACAGAAGACACTCTAAATGAAAAAAAAATAATTTCTGAATCCAATGCAAAAGAAGAAAATATTACCAAAAAGAATTATTCAGAAAATATAGAAATTTCATTGAAAAATATTGGAAAAAATGAAGATTTTACTAAAAAAAACAAAAATAATAACGAAATTTCAATGAAAAATCAGAAAGATTTTTTGAAAAATAATGAAATTTCTTTGAAAAATAATGAGAGTTTTTTGGAAAATAAGGAAAATCCATTGAAGAATAAGGACATTTTGAAAAATGCAGAAAATATTGCATTAAATGAGAGTGAATTTCCTTTGAAAAACAGCGAAAATCCTTTAAAGAAGAAGAAATTAATGAAAAAGTCTTTAAAAACTGAGGAAGAAGAAAAAAAACAAGAAAGTCCAAGAAAAAATACTGAAAATCAAGAGAATTCTCTTCTAAAAACGAGTTCAATAATGAAAAAATCAAGAATTGACAATTCTTCAATAGAAAAAAAAGAAAAACAACAACAACCTGCTAATAAACAAATGAAAAAGTCAATACACAATCCAGAAATTGAAGAATCAAATGAAATTCAAGAAAAAAGCGAAGAAAATCTTATGAAACCTGTGATTATCACTGAAAAAAAGGTTTCTTTTACAGAAAATACTGAAGAAAGCCAACAGAAAATGAAAATTGAAAGAAATCTTCCGATAAAACACTCTATTATAAAGGAAAAATATAGGAACAAACCTATAAATTATGAAAACACTACTAAGAAGAAAGTCTGTTTTTTTAATACTAAAAAAAGCCTTTCAATGGATGGAAATTCAGAAAAAAACAATGAAAATTCAGAAAAAATAGATGAATGTGCTGATAAAAAAAATAATTCGAAAAAATCTGAAAAAAATCTGAAAAATACCAAGAAAAATAATTCCGAAGAAAATTCAGATAAAAAGGATAATTACACCATTTATTTAAATGGTTGCAAAACAACGAAGAATCAAGACTTAGTGCAAATTCCTGATAAAAATTTCCCCAAAAGTTCGACCAATAGTTCGACCAATAGCCTATCAAGAAAAAAAGGAACAAATGAAACGAATTTCCTAAATTTGAATGAATTTGTTTCAACTTTAGCAAGAGGTTTTTCTAATTTCTATGTAATATCCATAAAGGTGAAGTTTTACCAAAGCGTAACAGTTGCAAGACACCCAACGATATCTTCATCAATTTGCAACTTCTTCAGAAAATCGATAAAGACCCCCAATCAGCCACCATTCTTAGAAAAGAAAGCAACCCAAACTCTATCAAGAACTTCAAACCTAAAAAAACAATCATTATGCCTGATATTCTTGAAAGAACAAATAAACATTCATCACCAAATAGCATAGACAATAAAGAAAATGAGGTTTCAATCAATAGTGAATCATCAAATGATTCTGAATCTAATGAAAGTTCTGAGGTTTCTTCTGCTGAAAGAATCGAATCATTTAACAAATTGGATAATTCAGATAGCAGTTCATCTATGGAGATCATTGAAAGTTTTAATGAATTGAATGTCATTTATTATATGACCAATATGAAGAAATTTAACAAACCAAATTGCAAATCAAATTATTTCAAAGAACTTTATTGTGAGCATTTGCTGCAATCGTTCAAAGCTTTGAATTTCTGCAAAATACTATCTCCTGTAGAAGAGGAAGCTTTGGCGAAAAGAAAAGTCGTTTTACCCAAAAAAGATACTCATCTAAGTAAAATAAATATGAATATTGAGGAATTTTTTATTTTCATTTTTAGATAAAAAGACTTTGATTTTCGATCTTGATGAAACTTTAATTCATTGCAATGAGAACACTGAAATGCCTAGTGATGTGATTTTGACGATAAAATTGGGAACAGGCACAATCATTGAAGTAATTAGATTATTAATTTCTATCAACTAAACAAAATTTATTTATCAATAAATTCATTATATATGATTATTTATCAATTTTTTAAAAAAATAAATAGGCTGGAGTTAACATTCGGCCATATGCAGTAGAATGCTTGAAGGAATTAAGCAAAGAGTTTGAAGTGATTGTGTTCACTGCTTCACATGGCTGCTATGCAAATCGTGTGCTCGATTATTTGGATCCAAAAGGGGAATATATACATCATAGGTTATTTAGAGAGAATTGTGTTGTGAGTGAGGATGGAGCTTATATTAAAGATTTAAGAGTATTTGAAAATAGAGATTTAAAGGATATTGCTATTATTGATAATGCTTGCTATTCTTTTGCGTATCATGTTGAGAATGGGGTCCCCATTATACCTTATTATAATAATAAAAATGATGTGGAATTGAAACATTTGAAGAATTATTTGATGAGATATATTGATCAAGATATTAGGGAATTGAATAAAGAGACGTTTAAACTGCATTTATATGGCGATTGTGAGGATTATAAAGAAATTGTGGAGAAAATGTTTTCGGATGAGTTATGAATTAAAGGAGGAGAATTATTATAAATTTATAGTATTTTATCTATAAATAAAGTATTCACTTTTTAAAAAACTTTTTAATAATGCTTATTTTTTTCTTTCTCTTTTTTTTAGTTAAAAAACAAATAGGTGTTATAATAATTAAAAAAATTACATTTTCCTTTAAAAATGCAGAATTTAACATTAAATATACAGGAAAACTCCTTCCATATGATTCATCGTATCAAACAATTGAATGTTCTGATATATTCCCCCCAAAAAACCTTGATAATTCTCCTGATCAACCTCTACAATCGAACTTCGATCATTAGTTTCTATTCAAAGAGCTCACACAAAAAAATCTTATCAGATTTTGATCCATTATCAGAAATTCTCAAAATCAAATTAACAGACCTAAAAACCAGCAATTCTTTCTTAAAAGCACATAAAAATGACTCTTATTTGTTGATTCTAACACCTTATTCAATAATATTATACAATATCTTTCAAAAGAAGAAATTAAGGGAAATACATCTCGAACATAGCATAATTTCGCATAAGAATTCTTTTGATGATTTCTTAATAATCCCTTTAGAAAAAGAAGAAATCACAATAGAAATTTCGAATCAGACCAAAATAATACCTAAATTCCTTATTATGACTTCTTCGAATGATTGTTTGATAAAAGTCTGGAATTTATTAAAAGGGACTCAGGTAAAAAGCTTTAATTCCTTGTTTTTGAACAAACAATTCATACATTTCCCCATGAATAAAGTCGCTAATAGAAGCGATATAAGTTATTTAGCATCAGTTTTTCATGCTAAAAACTTCAATCTCACAAAAATTGAGATAAATATTTGGGATTGGAAAAGGGGAGATTTGAAGAAAACGCTGAAAAATGGACTGAATTTTCGTTCGATATTACAAATGGATTATATAAATCTTTCAGAATTTGAAGGGACTTTGCTGCTAATGGGGGGAATTGAAAACGATTCTAACTATGGAATCTGTGTTTTTGACTGGGAAAATGAAATTTATATCAAGAAAATCAAGAGTTTAGTGTCTTTTAGCTATTTTCTGTGGAAACACTCAAATAATTTTTGCGAAAAGGAGGTTTCATGTGAGAAAATCATTACCTTTAGTAAGAATTTTGTTATTAGATGGGATTTGATGGGGGTTAAAGAAGACGTTCTGATGGAATGTGGGGAGGATTTTTTTAATTTTACTGCTGCTGTCGGGACAAAGAAGACGGATGATTCCTATATTGCTAAGGGGTTGAATGTTTATTCTTTATAAATTTAATTGTTGAAAAAACTAAATACTTCATTGTTTATTAAAAAAGATTTTCCTTTCAACAAAAATTTCTTTTGTAAAAAATAAAATTTCAGGGGCTATTTTGTTTTTTCGCTATTTTTCCATAAAAATTGGGAAGGCGTTATTGCAAAAATAATAAAAATTATTCACGTTTTGTAAAGTTTTCTTTTTTATAAATTTAGATTTTTTTTTTCTTTAGTATTCCATTAGAATTTTTGATATAAATGAAATTAAAAGAAATTTTTTCTAATTTCTTTTAATTTAAAAAAAAAAATTTTTATTAAATTATTAAAAATTAGTTTAATGAAAATTTTGGTTTAAAAATTAAAATTTTCAAATATTATTAAAAAATCTAAACATTTAATAATTTATGTAGATATTTCAAAAATTATCTGGATTATTATAAAATTATTCAATTATAATAAAAATTTGACAGATATGGCGAAATATATTTAATCTATATAACTGATTAATATCCTGCAAATATATTAAACTTTTCTAAAAATTAACTTTTATCTAAAATTTTGAAGTTTCTTCAATTTTTAAAAAATTCAGTCCATTTTATTTTATTTTGATTTTAAGCCTCGTTAAACTCATCCATCATCCCATCCTTCATTTTCTTCTGCACGTTTTCCTTGATCTCCTCAATTTGTCCCATCATCCTATCAAAATTCAACTCATCCTTATTTTTCTTCCCAATTTCGCCCTTCACATCTTTTATTTCAAGTTTTATTTCATCAATGTTCTCCATAATACTCTCCATAGAGACTTTTTTCTCTTGATCCTTTGTTTCATTATAGATATATAATAAATATTTCCCCACTAAATCACCATTATTCTTAATATTCTTATTGTTTTTTTTTCTCAATAAGTTGTTTTTATGTTTTCTAAGTTCAAAATCTATTACCAAAGATAGTCTTTCATAAGTTTTCATTGATTCTTCTGTCTTAAGAACCTTTGAAAAAGTGTCCGTTATAATAGATATCAATAGATTTAAAAGTATTATTGTCATAAAAATAGTGGTTATCATCAAGAGAATCCAGAAAAAAAATGGCACTTCAATCTTCTCATTATAAAATACATCATAATTTTCAAAATCCCCTAGTATTAATCGATAGAACATCTTCCAGACTTCGAAATGATTATAATTCTCATTAAAATCTTTTTGCAAAAGGAACGCAGAATACGTGAATCCAAGAATAAAGATCAGAATAAACAAAAGAAAGAATCTTATATCAAAAATAACTCTGAATATCAATCTCAAAAGAAACCCTGTTGATTCAAACCCCCTAAAAAATGAAATAACTCTGAACCAAAGCAAGAACATAGCATATGAATAAATTATTTTCGGTACAGTCATTTCTAATTCATGAAGAGATAATTGCACCATATCAATGACGCAACTTGCGGGAACAATAAAACAAAGGATGATATCAACTATATTCCATATACTAAGAATGTATTTCCAGCTTAGTTCCCGAATTTTATTAACAATTCCAAAGAGAAAAATCCCAATGAAATATATTATAAGGATAGCATTAAGAATAGTTGATATTATTATCGCTCTCATACCAATAAGCTGTTCTTTTATTGGCAGAACATATGCGAAATTTACAAGGAAACAAGCTAGAATCAAAAGAAACATGAGCAATTCTTTCTTAAAGCGGTTTGTGTAGATTTTTTTCCATTTATAATCAGCGATTAAACGCAATATTTCATTGGAATATATCGTGTTTGTGTCAGAAACTAAGATCAATTTCTCAAAGAATTCATGAACTTTTGGTTTAGAAGAATCTGTGAAATAAGGTAAAGCCACGATTTTCGCTTTGATTGTTGCATTGTTATTCTCTTGTAATTTATGCTTTCTTTTCTGTTCAATTTCATATAAAATAGCGATTTCTGCTTTGTTTTCATTTGAAGTTATTGCATAAGTAGCACTTTTCAACTCTTTTTGTTTAGATAGATTGATATTTTCAAGCTCAAGCAAAGAATTATCAAGGATTTGTGAAACAATGCTTAGATCATTCTTATCTTTAATCATCAATCTTATCATATATTTATACATGTTAAATTTTTCAGGAATATCCTTTTGATTTTCTTCATAGATTTTTTTTTTAAAAAATGGATGTGTTGAAATTCCAGGCGAATAGAACAAAAATTTTTGTTTGAAAAACTTCATTTTCTCAATAAAATTTGTTATTTTAAACGATTTAAACAATGCTTGGAAATAGATCTTTATCAATGCTTTATTGTGATATTCTAAAAGAATTGATATAGGTGTCTGTTCTAAAGAGTTCTTTTGAATGTAAGCTTCTAAAGGAACCCCTTCTAATTCTTCGATATTATTCAACACAAACTTGGTGTTTTCAAAATAAGCATTCAAATGTAGGAAATTACAATAGAATGGGTATAAAATGCAAGCCCCATTTAAAACTCTATTCAAACGCATTGTAGTATTTTGAAAAAAATTATGCAATTTGCTGAATTCCTTCATATATGACAAAAGGCTATCATTAATTAAAGAACAATTTGATAAAATTCCTGTTAATTTATCAAAGGAATAGAAGGTTTTGAACTTAGAACAATATATTTTCTGCTGGGTGTTGTTATTTTTATTGCTTTTGAACACAATTAATTCATTCGAAATATCATAAACTAGGTTATTAATCAATAATAATCGATCTTTAACTAAAAAGGAAGGCTTTGCGATTTGAAAATCAATATTTTGTTCCATCACTATTGTCTGTAAAAGATTCCCGTTCTTCAAATTCCAGAACTTTATTGTGTTGTCAAGACTGCTACTAATTAATTTCTGATTGTTAGAAGCTATTAAAGAGGTAATTTCTTTTGTATGGCCTTTGAATTTTAATTCAGCTATTGAACTTAAATTTTTCTCAATTTCAAATTCTAAAGTTTCAATTTCAAGCATTTTTTTCTCATTTTGGTGTTTTATTGTAGAAATAGCATAAATTTTACCATTGCCATAACCTAAGATTATTGAGTTTTTTAACGCGATTATGACGACTACATAGCTCTTTTCCCTCTCGGTTTCGATTTCTAAATTTATATCAGGATTCAATGTTTTTCTCTTAGTCAAAGTTCTTTGTAATGGTTGTGAGCCTGCTTTTGTTTTCTCAGTTGATTTTTGTAGGGTATCGCTTTCTTCGATTTTTATCGTGATTTGGTTTTGCAATTTCATATTCCAAACCTCTAAAACTCTTCCCTTTGATCCAATAATCAAAAACAACTTCTTCTCTTTCTGTTTATTATATACATCATCAACCTTTTCATCAGGAGAATATATTGCAATGCAAGTTCTAAAGCAGCTTCTTAACGAGTTTCGTTCAAATTTCAAAGAACTTTCAATGATTTCAAATTGCATTCCTTTTGAATCGGACTGGAATCTCCAAAGGAAAATATTATTGTCAAAACTTGCTGAAATTACAATATTTTCATTAGGATTCAATGTGCTATTCGGAAGAGCAATAATGCTGAAAATCGCATCTTGATGGCATTTTTCTTTGTAAACAACCTCACAATCGGATAATCGCCAGATGATTAAAGAGCCATCTGAACCACCAGATATCATAAAAAGTCCATCAGGAGTTAATTCTATTGCTGTAATACGAGAAGAATGCAACTTGATCAGGTTTTGGATATTTTTTTTCTGAATAACAAGATTGTTAGGATCAGAAACAAATGCTAATGTAGTTTCTAGAGGAATTTTAATCAATTTTGGTTTATTTTCTAAGGGTTTTAGATTTTTTGTGTGATTTTTTTTCTGTGAAAATATTGATTTAGGATTTTTTACAGTTAACGAATATTCTTCTAATAAAATTTGTTCTTTTTGAACGAAAATTTCATTTTTTTTTGAAGGGATTTCTTCAGAAAGTTGTAAAGGGACAAAATTTATTGCAAATCTATTTATATTTTGACTATTGTCTTCAATTTCTACACCTATTTCTTCTGTTATTTTATCACCGTTCTTCTTTATCCTAAAAAAGTTAATGTTGTTTTTCTTGGTAATATAATAGATTTCATTCGGATTTTCTGTATTTTTGATCAAAAAACGAACATTGAGTTTAAAATCTTTAATATATTGACAATTAGCTCTATTCCAATAAATAATTTCCCCTCCACAACTTATTATAAATTCACTCGTCAAGACAATAGAATTAATAATGTCTGAATGTTTCTTTTTCTTTGTAATATTTTCATTCATTTTTTTCGTCTTTATATCCCATTTGCTAAGATTCCTTTCAACATCTCCCACAATAAACTCATTCTCATTGATGACTTTAAGGATATTTACAGCATCAGACACATGCTCTTTAAAACCATCTATATCTATTTTATAATATTTATCTTCAAAATTCCAATCCCATTTGATAATTTTCCCTTTCCTTGTCACTGCTATCAAAAAATTATAATTTTCTGATAATGCAAAGGCCCCGAAACCTTCATAATCAAGTTCAGTTTCATCTAATAATTCCTCATTTGTATTTAAATCCCAAAATTTAATGGCATCTTCTCCAGCAGATATCAAAATATTATGATTCTTTGAATAAATTATCTCTTTTATACTATCATTATGTCCTTTCAAAATTAATTTTTGTTTCCCTGAATCTAACTCCCAGCATCTTATAGTCTTGTCCAAACTGCTTGTATACAGGTATTTATCAACAATAATAAGACTGGTTATTTCTCGAGAATGTCCCTCTAAGCAACATAATTCATGATTTGTGGACAAAGGCCAGAGTCTTAATGATTTATCTACACTTCCTGAATAAATAGTCTTACCATCAGGAGAAATTGCTAAGGTTTTTATCGCTTTATGATGACCTTCAATTTTCCCAACAAGATTATTCCATCGCATGTCCCAAACCTTTATTATAGAGTCTCCGCTGCCAGAAACTAGGAATTCACCATTTGGGAAATATTTTAATGTATTGATTTCTTGGTCTTGATCATTAAATTCCATTAAAAAACTATTGGTAATCAGATCCCATAGAATGATTCTTTTATCAGAACTTCCAGAAACAAGGCGATGATCGGAAGGACTGACTGCTAGGGCGTTTATGGCTTTTGTATGTTTATTGAGAATTATTGGATCTGGTTCGAATTCATAACGAATATATTTTTGAATATTTTCATAAAAATTATTCTTCTGGGTTTGGCTTCCTTTGATTTGTGGGATTTGTTCTGCTGAGAACTTTTGGGTTTGGTTTTTTTTTATTTGCTGATTTTGGTTTAACGGGAAGAAATTCTGTTTTGAGTTTTTGAATTCATTCCAATTATATGGCTTTAAATTCCTCTTAAAATCCTTTATATCCCAAATTTTTATCTGATTAGACCTTTTTGTACCTCCTGAAATTATTTTTTTTCCATCAGAAGTCATTGCTAAAGCAAGAATTTCGTTAATAGGATCTCCTTTTATAAAGAATTTCTCCTCTATATCTATTGTTTTTCCTATTGTCATTTCCCAGAATTTTATATTGAAACCAACAGAAATAATTTGTTTATCATCTTTTGTCAATAGAATCTCTGTTAAAGGACCTTGATCAGGATTCTGATTTTCTGAAATTTCCATAAAACAATCAAAGAAGCCTTCTTCATTTTTATTGTTTTTCGCTTCTAAATCCCAAATTTTTATCGTTTTATCACTAGATCCTGATATAAGATATTTATTATCAGAAGTTACTTTGAGACAATTCACAGCAGCTTCATGTTTAAACATTTTTTGTAAAAGAAGAGATTTTGAATCCCAAACCGTTATTATGTTGTTTTCTGTTGCTGAAATGATGTTTTTTCCATTATGAGTCACACAAAGAGCATTGACTTTCCCTTGATGCATGATATAATTCTCTGTGATTTTCTCAATAGAATTATAATCATAAATTCTGATTGTTCTTTTGCTGCATGTTAAAATCTTTCTTGGACCATTTATATTGAAATTAAAGACTTTAAGATGTTTTAATTCATTTTTTTGATGGCAAATTCCGACAAGCTCACTTTTATAGTTTTCATTATCCTTTTTTTCTTTTGAAATTTTCCAAATGCGGAGATATTTATCAGAACTTGCGGAAATTATTCTTAAATTATTGTTATTTTCATTGGATACATAACTTATAATAGCAGTGATTTCACCTACGAAGTTTGAGTTTATCGTTAGTAAAGGCAAAAAGTTTAGTTCATCCTTTTTATTAGCCTCTTTTTTCATTTTGATAAATTCAAGATAGTTCCATAGTCTTATTGTATTGGATTTATCGCCTGAAATCAAATGTTCTTCTTGATTATTTTTTTTTGAAAAAATCAATCTTGTTATTGGTTCACTATGCGCGTCTTTTATTGTTAATGGTTTTGAAAATTTTGGTTCTGCGCCCGATGTTAGGCTATAAATTTCAATGTCTACTAACTTGAGAGTAATTCCCGCAAAATTGCTTTGATTTTCATTATAAATCAAAGAATCATCAAATATTAATATCCTCTTTTTTGCGCCCTTCAATTTTTTTGCAATAGCCTTCGTTTCATTTTGATAATTCTTTATATTTAAAACAGAACGATCTTTGAAAATGAACAAACAATTCTCTTGATCCTTTACCATTATTGTCAGGATCTGTTTGTCAAAATATTTTTTAGGATAAGTCGAAAGAGTTTTGATTAATTTAAAAATCTCAATTTCATTCATTATTTTTTTTTCTAGATTTTTCTTTAAATCAATTTCATAAATTATGATTTGTTGCTCAGTGGCGACGAAGAATAAAAGTTTTTTTTCCTTTGGCTTAACTGTTTCTTCATTTTGATCATCAGCCATAAATTTCATATCCTCTTTATAAAAAGCTAAAGAGTATATTTTTGAACGATAATCCATCTTTATAAAATCATTATCATTATTTTTATTCTTAGCATTATTTTTCTCTTTTAATTTCTTTAAATAACAGGAAAAAGTTCCATTCTCAGTTGTGGATTCAGCTACATAGGCTAAAATCAGGTTCGTTTCGTCAAAAGCAAATGATGTTATAGCAATTTTTTCTTTGTTTTCTTGCATAGTTTTTGGTTTTATTTCAATTTTTTCTGGGCTCGTTTTTTGCTTGACTTGATCTGTTTTTTTGTTCATCGTAATTTCATCAATCTCCACCATTATTTCTTCAAAAATAGGCATTTTGCAAACTTTAGCAATGGGAAACTCATCATATTTCTCTAAATCTTTCATCATCTCTTTCTTCACATCCTTCATATTGTCATTATATTTATAAGGGTTGAGAATCAATTGATCCATAACTCTCTCCATCAAATAGTTTGGATTGCTCGGATGAGGATCAAACAAACTCCCATAACCTTTGAATTCAAATTCATTAGGGATCACAGACAGCCATTTTTTTTTTTCATTTTTTTCTGGATTATTAGGGTCTTGCTTGGAATTTATGGATGCTATTTCAAAGCTTTGGGCTTGTAAAAGAGAAATTTTTTCCATCATTGAAGTGGAATTTGGTATGAGGGGACTTTTTTCAGCTTGATCGAAACGGGGTCTGGACGAAATTCGCATTGTAAAATAGAAAAATTATAAAGAAAATTATAAAAATGAGAAATTTAAGATAAATCTATAAAAATCTGTTAAATAAAATCTATAGGAGTTTTGATTAGATTTTAGATTTTGGTTAATATTTCCAAAATTATGTTAATTAGTCTTCTTTTTTTTTAATTATTTATTGAAGAAAAAAAATTAATTTTTTTTATCATTAAATTTTTTTTCTCATTAATTTTTTTTAAGAAAAAAGCAAAACAACCCAAACAAAAATTTAATAATGGAAATTCAAAAAGTCACCAAAACTCAAGTTTTTCTTTCTTTTCATTTATCTCCCTTTTAACTATGAATCTAGCGATTAAGCAATCCATGCAGTCGATCTTTGCAGGATATTATTCATTTCCCTTCAATTTCTAACGATGAATTGGAGGTAGATCTATTTTAATATATAAATATGAAATTTTCTATTTAGAACCAAAGCCTTATATTCAGAGCTGAATCATTTGACTCCAAAGAGTCTTCGCATTTGCTATTGAATGAAAAAGATGAATCAAATGGGTTTAAAAGAAATTTGGCTCCAATTGAGCCACCTATGCCTTATAATGGAAAAGAAAGGGTATTGGGAATTATGAAAGAGTATATTTTTTAAAATTAAGGGATTTTTTATTGGGATTTATGAAGAAATAATGAAATTGATAAAAAACTTATGAACGAGAAAAAGTATTTCACAAGTTCAAATGATGATAGCATATTTTTGAATAAAGAAATCGAGAAATATGTAAGAAATCAAATAGATGGCTTTAAATTTGAGGTTTTCTGAAGATTTTTATTCATTAATTTAATTTTCTATGTGAAATAAATTTCCTTCTGTATAGATCCTTACAAAATTAGAGAAAGTAGAGCTTAGACTTCAATCTCTTGAATCCAAGTTTGACAGTGAGCTTCAGTTCAACCTCGAACTCCAACAAAAACAACAAGAATTATCATCTCTCATTGATCAAGACTCGAAATCTCTCAAATCAAGTGTCGAAGAGCAGCTTTCGAAATTCAATGAGATTTCCAATCAAAAATACCAGAAAATCAAAGAATATTTCACCAAATTCGGTGAGAAATTCAAAACACATTTGCTTTTATACGATAAAAAGAAAAAAGAAATAGAAAATAAGCTTCAAATATTTGATAATTTCTTAAAAAGTATGCCGAATTTACTTGAAGAGGCTTCTTTGCAAAGTGATGCCAAAATAGATCTATTTGAAGCTGAAAAAAAGGAAGAATTTAAAAAGATTTTCGATCAAATGAAGAACTTTAAAGATGAATTGAATATCCAATCGATTGTTCATAATGAATTTCAAGGAATTTTTGAGCTGCAAAACATGGTTCAAAACGATAATAAAAGCGAATTTTTGACTTTTTCGAACCATATAAAGGAAATTAAAAATAAAATAGATTTACAAATAGTTTTTCAAAGGGAATTGGAAAATGAAATGAAGATTATGAATGAAACACAAGGGGATTTATTCAAAGGTTATAAGAAACATGAAGGAGAAATAGATAATTTATCAAAGATTCTACAAAATTTAAGCTCTAATTATAATATTTTCAAGAAAGTACAAGAAAAAGAAACTGTTATCAAAAGTCAGCTCATTGATCTTTTGCAAGATATCAGTTTTTTAAAGAATAAGATGAATTCGGATGGGGAAATGGAAAAGTGTGTGAAGAAGGGGCAAATGGAAGATATTTATAAGGTTATTGATCAGAAATTTGAAGTTTTCAGAATTGAAAATTTGAAGAAGGAGGAAAATCAGAATGGGCAAGAAAAATGAGTATTTCTCTGTGATTTAAATTGATAAATAATTATCATCATAAAGATATTTTTCATGAATTTTTGTCAATAAATAAAATTTATTAAGTTTTGCAAAGGAAATTTTTTTATAAAAAATAGAAGAATTTTATATAAAATTAATTTAAATGTTGAATTTTTTAATAAAAGTTTTTGCGTTTGGTTTTTTTTAATTTTTTTCAATATTAATTAATTTTAATTTTTCTTTATCTTCTCGGAGGGAATGCTTGCCAACTTTTCCAATTCATATTCCTTTCAGGTCTAGTCTCCAAAATTTTCTCAATTCGTTCCAAAACTTCTGGTGTGAGTTTCTTATAAACTTCAATCGCTTTCAAATTATCCTCGACTTGAGCTATAGACCTTGCTCCAAACAATGCACAAGACACATCCTTATTAAAAATAACCCATGCCAGTGCCAATTGAGCTTGAGTGCATCCTAATTCCTTTGCAATAACTGCAATTTCTTTCAAAGCTTTTCTTCTTTTTTCATAAATCTTCTCATCGAAGAAAATTTTATTATATAATGATCTAATAAAGGGTTCAGCATTAGCTATTCTGCTTTCCTTTGGTATTTCATCATTGTATTTTCCTGTTAAAATACCTCCAGCCATGGGTGACCAAACTGTAGTTCCAAGCTTATATTGTTCAAACAAAGGCACATATTCGTTTTCTAATTTCTCTCTAACCAACATGTTATATTGTGGTTGTTCTGTTATCGGCTTGATTAAACCCAATTTGTCGCAAACTCCCATAGCACCCATAATCTGTTGAGCAGTCCATTCGGAGGTTCCCCAATAAAACGCCATCCCTTTTTCAATCAAAAAGTTAAAAGCACGACAAGTCTCTTCTATTGGTGTCTCATGATCATATCTATGTGCTAATACAACATCCACATAATCTAATTGCAAACGTTTCAACGAAGCCGTTAATCCTTCTATGACATGTTTTCTGGAAGTGCCTGTTCTATTGATATTTGATTTTCCTTGTTCAAC
>JFJP01038298.1_pt1 | contig 18310 bp, 15 predicted proteins | sample 431651 | NCBI WGS metagenome assembly JFJP01 (sample SAMN02602958, study PRJNA72255) | Microbial mat metagenome, whole genome shotgun sequencing project. | biome: fresh water; feature: sink hole; material: water; isolation source: purple microbial (photo- and chemosynthetic) mats found in...
GCCATAGTTGTGAATTTATGTTGAAGCCCCTAAATTAATAAAAAATCCAATTGTCCAAATTGGATTGCAATATATCTTCATTTGGTATTACCGACGAACGACTATTGTAGAGGCCCCAACTGCACATTTTGGCAACGAAGGTTTTCGAGCTTTCACCCAAAAAGCGATCCGGGGGCCCTCCGGAGGGCTTCCTCGGGGGTGTTTTTTTTCCATTTGAGGGAAGCCCCGCGAGGCGATGGGCAGCCTTGGCCAAGCAGGTCCGGCGTCCTCGTACCAAGTCGCGTTCAAAGGTGATGGATTGCCTTGAAGCCTCGCCCAACCCCGAAGTGGTGAAATGATAAGCGGACCCCGGCCAAAGGAGAGAACCCCGAAGGGGTGAAATGATTGTAGAAGTCGGATCCAGGCCACAGAAGAGAACCCCGAAGGGGTGAAATGATTGTAGAAGTCGGATCCGGCCACAGGAGAGAACCCCGAAGGGGTGAAATGATTGTAGAAGTCGGATCCGGGCCACAGAAGAGAACCCCGAAGGGGTGAAATGATTGTAGAAGTCGGATCCCGGCCACAGGCGAGAACCCCGAAGGGGTGAAATTATCCTCATCTGTAGGATGGGCCGGACAATGCCATCCCTTCGGGATTCGCCAAATCCGTGTCACCAGCGTGCATTTCGACCCAAATCATGCTCGACGCTGGCGATTTGCATATCCTACCATCGAACGCGACTGGGTATCAGTCCCAGGCGAAGACCTTGAGGTCGTCGTAGAGCACCACGCGGCCGCCGTCGTTGAGCAGGTGGAAGTGGAGCGAGTCGCGGAAGCTGGAGTCGAGGGCCAGCTCGAAGGCGACGCGGTCGAAGCCGTCGCGGTGGCCGACGACCTGGCCGCCCGAGAGCGGCTGGCCGCCCGCGGCGGGCGCGAGGACGATGCGGCCCCAAGGCTCGCCCTGGACCATGAGCTCGACGCGGAGCTTCAGGCCGGGGTGGACGGGCATGGAGAAGCCGAGGCAGCGGGGCGAGTCGGCGTCGGAGCGCAGGGCGAAGCGGCCGGAGCTGGCGGCCTCGTCGGTGGCGGTGTGCCCGGCCTCGAAGACGACCTGGCCCATGAGGTCAACTGGGCGGCCATCGACCAGGGTCTCGGCGTCGCAGTGCACGCGCAGGAAGGAGTCGGGGGGGAAGGACAGTTGGTCGGCCGGCAGGGTCGCCTGGATGCCCAGCTTGGCGGCGTCGTAGTCGGGCGCCTCCACGAGGTGGTAGAAGCGCGCCGAGGGCCGGGCGCGGAAGAAGGAGTCGAAAAAGGCGGCGCGGGTCATGGAGTCCCAGTGGATGGCGCCGTAGTGGTACTTGATGACGTTGAAGAGCCCGGACGCCCCGAGCAGGCCGTAGGCCACGCCCAGCGCCAGCCGCGGGCGGAGGCGCAGGCGGCCGATGGCCTCGAGGCCCGCCGCCAGGGGGAAGGCCAGCAGCGGGAACACGTCGATCATGGGCCGGCTGGCCAAGCCGCCGCCGAACCACCAGGTCCACCACGATGAGAACAGATAGACGCTCAGGGCCACGACCAGCAGCGGTCCCAAGAAGAGCGCCCTGCGCCGCCGCCAAAGCGGAACGAAGCCCGCCAGCGCGAACAGCAGCACCGGGTTGTAGAGGAGCCAGCCCTTGCGGAAGCTGAAAAGGAACTCGACCCACCGCGGCTGGAGCAGGAAGAAGCCCTCGTCGCCGTAGGAATAGAAAAAGAAGTGCCCGGTGATCATCTTCCAGTAGAGCATTTGCGGCCATTGCACCACGAAGGCCACCAGCACGGCAGCGGCCAGCTTGGGCGATTGCCTGGCCCAGAGCCATAGCCTCGCCCGCGCCGAGGGCCAGTCGGCCACGCCCATGAGCGCCAGGGCCAGGACCAGCAGCCCGTTGGTGGGCCGGACCAGGAAGGCCAGGCCGACGACCAGGCCCAGGGCCGTCGCGGTGGACCACCGGGGCTGCTCGTGGAAGCGGAAGCCCAGCTCGAGGGCCAGCGACAGCAGGAAGAAGCCGTAAACGTGCGGCATGGGCGCCTCCGCCGTCGCGTAGTGCAGCATGTTGGTCAGCAGCGCGAAGGTCAGCAGCGCCAAGGCCACCGCGCCCGGCCCGAAAAACCTCCGCAGGGCCGCCCGCAGCGCCAGCAGCCCCAGCAGCAGGTAGAAGGCCGTGGCCAGGACCAGCGCCATGCGGTACGGCAGGCTGTAGCCGTTGGGAGCGTGGCCCAACGGCTCGCTCAGGGCGTGGGCGATGGTGAAAAACGGGAAGTAGAGGACGGCCATGCCCGAAGTGGTCTTGATCACGACCTTGCCATTGTCGAGCCAGGTGCCCCAGATGCGCACCTCCGGGCTGCTGGCGTTGGCCTGGTCGGCGTAGCGCAGGCTGAGGTCGCCGTAGATGAAGGTCGCCGGCAGGTAGCCGTAGTACGACACCACGTCGTGGTTGATCACGCGGTCCGGTCCGCGCCAGACCACCAGGTTGAAATCCACGTACAAGACCACGAAGACCACCAGCGCGATGGCCCACCGGTCAGCCCCCAGGCGGGAAAAGAGGCGGCGGGGGCCGGGTTTGTCGTTCGTATCCATGAGGTCGGGCTTTTGAGGGTTAGCGGGCGGGCCGAGGCAGTTGGGAAGGCCGGGCAAGCGCGTCCGGCTACAAGGGCAAAAGTACAAGGAATAAGGCAAAGCCTCCGCCTCCGGTCCGTTTGGGCCGAAGGCGGACCGTTGAAGCGGTGAGCCAGAAGGCCGCGGCGGCCGACAATCTTGGGCCAAGCTCCGGATTCCCAACCGGAGGCGGGGCAAGCGCATGGCATCACAAGATACTGCCAACCAAGGCTTTGCGCTTGCGGAAGCCAGGCCGCCAAGGCCCGCGCCGCGCTCCCGGCGCGGGCGGCGGAAAGCGCCAGCCCGAGGGCCGAAGGCTTGGGATGATGGGAGCTTGTGGGCCCATTAGCGAAAATGTTTGCTATCTTTGCCCGCTCAAAGTGTCAGGACATTTCAATGGATGAACAGAAAAAACAGCGCTGGATCGACCGCATGAGGTTCAAGTACAGGTTGATCGTTTACAACGACTCGACCTTTCAGGACGTGGGAACCTACAACCTCTCGCGGATGAACCTTTTCGCGCTTTTCGCCTTGGGGCTGATGCTGATGTTCGGGCTGTCGTTCGTGCTGCTGGCCTACACGCCCCTGAACCGCATCCTGCCTTATTCGAGCGACGAGGACACCAAGCGCGAGATCGTGCAGACGGCCCTGCGGCTCGATTCGCTGGAGTACGCCATGCAGGTGCAGGAGCTCTACTACCGCAACCTCCGCAACGTGATCGAGGGCAAGCCCATCGAGGACCTTACGGCGGCCCGCGACACGACGGTCCGCTACGACGACATCGCCTTCACGCTCTCGCCGGCCGACTCGCTGCTTCGCCTCCAGGTCGAGACCGAGGAGCAGTACAACCTCACGAACGTGAACACCAACCAGGACAAGAAGGACTTCAGCAGCCTGCACTTTTTCCCGCCGCTGAACAAGGGCCTGGTGGTCAACAGCTTCAACGCGCATGAGCAGCATTTCGGGGTGGACATCGTGGCGGAGGCCAACGAGGGCATCATGGCGGTGCTCGACGGCACGGTCATCTCGGCCACCTGGACCCTCTCGACGGGCTACGTCATCTCGGTGCAGCACGAGCACGACCTGATCTCGGCGTACAAGCACAACTCGGCCCTGCTCAAGAAGGTGGGCGACAACGTGCGCTCGGGCGAGGTCATCGCCATCATCGGCAACACCGGCGAGCTGACCACGGGCCCGCACCTGCATTTCGAGCTGTGGCACAAGGGCGTGCCGCTCGACCCAGAGAATTACATCATCTTCTAACCCCAAAGCCTGATCCTTTGGAACAAGCAAACCGTCTCCCGACCCGCAGCCTGGCCATCCTGGGCTCGACTGGCTCCATCGGCACGCAAGCCCTGGAAGTAGTGGCCGCCAACCCGGAGCTCTTCAGCGTGGAGCTGCTCACGGCCAACCGCAACGCCGACCTGCTGGTCGAACAGGCGCGCCGGTTCCGCCCCAACATGGTGGTCATTGGCGAGAAATCGCTCTACCACAAGGTACACCAGGCCTTGGATCCCCTGGACATCAAGGTGTTCGCCGGGGCCGAGTCCATCGCCGAGGCCGCCAGCCTGCCGGGCATCGACCTGGTGCTGACGGCCATGGTGGGCTTCGCGGGCCTGCTGCCGACCATCCGGGCCATCGAGGCGGGCAAGCACATCGCCCTGGCCAACAAGGAGACCCTGGTGGTGGCGGGCCAGATCATCACCCGCCTGGCGGCCCGGCACGAGGTGGCCCTGCTGCCGGTCGATTCGGAGCACTCGGCCATTTTCCAGTGCCTGGTGGGCGAGCCTTCGCCCATCGAGAAGATCTTCCTGACGGCCTCCGGGGGGCCCTTCCGCGGCAAGGACCGCGCCTTCCTCGAAAACGCCACCAAGGAGCAGGCCCTGCGCCACCCCAACTGGAGCATGGGCGCCAAGATCACCATCGACTCGGCCACCCTGATGAACAAGGGCCTGGAGGCCATCGAGGCCAAGTGGCTGTTCGACCTGCGGCCCGAGCAGATCGAGGTGGTCGTGCATCCGCAGTCCATCCTGCACTCGGCCGTGCAGTTCGCCGACGGCTCCATCAAGGCGCAGATGGGCCTGCCCGACATGCGCCTGCCCATCCAGTACGCCCTGGGCTTCCCGCACCGCCTGCCGTCCGCCTTCGCCCGCTTCGACTTCATGGCCTACCCGAGCCTGACTTTCGAGGCGCCCGACCGCGGCAACTTCCCCAACCTGGGCCTCTGCTTCGAGGCCATGTCCATGGGCGGCAACGCTCCCTGCGTGCTCAACGCCGCCAACGAGGTGGCCGTCGAGGCCTTCCTGGCCGACCGCGTCGGCTTCGCGCGCATGTCGCGCGTGGTCGAGCAGACCCTCGGCCAGGCCCAGCACCTGGCCGAGCCCAGCCTCGACGACCTGCTGGCCAGCGACGAGCAGGCCCGCGCCATCGCCCGCTCGCTCATCTGAGGCGCGGCCGCGGGGGCCTGGCCTTCCGCCCCCCGTTTCCATCCTTCCTAAACCCACGAAAAAGCCATTTTCCTCCCCATGGAAATACTCATCAAAACTGGCCAGCTCCTGCTCAGCCTCTCCATCCTGATCGTGCTGCACGAGCTGGGCCACTTCGCCTTCGCGAAGCTGTTCAAGGCCCGCGTCGAGAAGTTCTACCTCTTCTTCGACCCCTGGTTCTCGCTCTTCAAGTTCAAGAAGGGCGAGACCGAGTACGGCATCGGCTGGCTGCCGCTGGGCGGCTACGTGAAGATTTCGGGCATGATCGACGAGTCCATGGACAAGGAGCAGCTCAAGGAGCCGCCGCAGCCCTACGAGTTCCGCTCGAAGCCGGCATGGCAGCGGCTGCTGATCATGGTCGGCGGCGTGCTGGTCAACTTCCTGCTGGCCATCGCCATCTACATCATGGTGCTGTTCGTCTGGGGCGAGGAGTACCTGCCCGTGCGCAACGCCAGCTACGGCGTGGTCTGCGACTCGACGGCCATGTCGATGGGCCTGCGCGACGGCGACAAGCTGCTGGAGGTGGACGGCCAGCCCGTGGACGACTTCTCGGACTTCAAGCGGAAGGTCCTGCTCGATGAGACCCAGACCATCCGCGTGGAGCGCGAGGGCCGGACGGTGGACATCGCGGTGGACCAGTCGGACGTGGCGGCCATCATCCGCAGCGAGAGCTACTTCGTGAACCCGGCCTTCCCCTTCGTGGTGGACGAGTTCGCCGAGGAATCGCCCGCGCGTGCGGCCGGCCTCTCGCCCGGCGACCAGATCGTGGGCATCGACGGCGATACGCTGCTCTATTTCGCGGCCATCAGCAAGGCCCTCGAGAACCGGGCCGGGCAGGAGGTAACGCTGGCCGTCTTGCGCGACGGGCAGCCCATGGACATCAAGGTCAAGCTGACCGAACAGGGCAAGCTGGGCGTCTATGCCCGCGCCCCGGCCCAGTTCCTGGAGATGGAGCAGCTCGAGTACTCGCTGGGCGAGGCCATCCCGGCCGGCGTCGGCAAGGGCTACACCGAGGTCAAGGACTACCTCAAGCAGCTCAAGCTCCTGTTCCAGCCCGAGACTGAGGCCTACAAGTCCGTGGGCGGCTTCATCGCCATCGGCAGCATCTTCCCCGACACCTGGGACTGGTACGTCTTCTGGAAGATGACCGCGCTGCTCTCGATCATGCTGGCCGTGGTCAACATCCTGCCCATCCCGGCCCTCGACGGCGGCCATGTGCTCTTCCTGCTCTTCGAGATGGTCAGCGGGCGCAAGCCGAGCGACAAGTTCCTGGAGTACGCCCAGCTCACGGGCATGGTCATCCTGCTCACGCTGCTGATCTACGCCAACGGCAACGACATCGTCAAACTTTTCGACTGATCCTTGCGTTCTGGCCTTGCTTTCCGACTCTGATTTGAAACACCAACCTTCGCTCAATCCCACCACACCATGACCCAAGCCTTCGTAATCGGATTCATCGGCCCCTTGCAGGCTTTCATCGTCGTCTTGATGCTGCTGCTGCTCTTCGGCGGCAAGAAGATCCCCGAGATGATGCGCGCCCTCGGTCAAGGCCTGCAAGAGTTTAAGAAAGTCACCCGCGAAAACAACCCCGAGGGCGAGGCCGGAAAAAGCGAGCCCGAACCTCCGACCAAGCCCCTGGACCAGTGACAAACCCCGGCCTCGCGGCAAAAAACCACCAAACCGACACGCCATGAGAAAAGCCTGGTTGCTGCTGGCGCTCCTGCCCCTGCTCTTGCCCTCGTGCGACACCGACCCCAACGGCATCCTCCAGCCGGGCGTCACCGGATCGGCCAACGAAATCCTGGTCGTGGTCAACGACAACCTCTGGGAGGGAGCCGTGGGCGACAGCCTGCGCGACACCTACATGCAGATGCAACTGGCCCTGCCCGAAGCCGAGCCCATGTTCGGCCTGGTCAGCATGCCCGCCCCTTCCTTCACCAAGATCTTCCAGACCAACCGCAACCTCGTCCGCGTCATGGTCAACCCCGCGCACGAGAACCGCGTCGAGTACAAGAAGAATGTCTGGGCCGCACCGCAGGCCGTCATCGACATCTATGCCGCCGACGCCGCCGCCTGCGCCGAGCTCATCGGCAAGCAGAAGGACAAGCTGCTGGCCTTCATGCTGCAAGCCGAGTGGGACCGGCACATCACCAACGCCCGCAAGTACGAGGCCGTGCCCGTGGGCAAGTTCCTCCGCGAGCACCACGGCGTCTCGCTCTACGCCCCCACCGGTTTCGACCTGGCCCGCACCGAGGACGACTTCGTCTGGATCGACTACGAGACCCCCGAGCTCAGCATGGGCCTGTTCGTCTATCACTACCCCTATGTCGATTTCGAGACCTTCACGCCCAAGTACCTGATAGCCAAGCGCGATTCGTTCCTGCGCCTCTACGTTCCCGGCCCCACCGAGGGCAGCTACATGGCCACCGAGACCCAGGTTCCCTTCTTCGTGGAAGAGCTCAAGCACGACTCCAAGTTCACGGTCGAGACCCGCGGCCTCTGGCGCGTCGAGAACGACTTCATGGGCGGGCCCTTCGTCGGCTTCACCCTGCTCGACGAGGCCCGCAACCGCATCGTGACCGTCGAGGGCTTCGTCTATGCCCCCAACGTCAGCAAGCGCGGCCACCTGCGCCAGCTCGAGGCCATCCTGCACACGGTCACCATCCCCGACGACCGGCCCAGCGACCAGTGACCCGCTGTCCCCGATCCGCCTTCTGGCCCGGAACGCGCCCTTCGCCCTAACCCGCGGGAGGCGCGTTCGGCCTCCCGCCCCGCTTTGGTATCCGCTTTGCGAAAGCTTGACCCAAAACAAACCCCCTACCCATGAGGATCCTCTTTTCTTTGGCGCTGATGCTCCTGGCCCACGCGGCCAACGCCCAGTTCTTCCCCCTGCCGCAAGACGCCCGCGCGGTGGTGGACCTTTGGGAAAACGGCAAGAAGAAGCGCGTCGGCAAGACCGTCGGCGGCCGCGAGCAGGGCCTCTGGTCGTACTGGAACCAGGATGGCACCCTGGCACAGGAAATCCAGTTCCACCAGGGAGTCCCGCATGGCCGGATGACCTACTTCTTCCCCAACGGGCAGAAGGAATCCGAAGGATACTTCCGCTTCGGCCTCCGCCACGGAGCCTTCCGGCAATGGTACAGCGACGGGCGGCTGCGCGAGGTCGGCAGCTACCACTACGAGTACCCCGACAGCCTCTGGACCGCCTGGTACCCCAACGGCCAGAAGCAGAAGGAGGAGCTCTTCTTCACCTGGAAGGACAGCGTCACCCTCGAGTTCATCGCCAAGTTCGAAGGCCAGGCCAACGACTCCGTCCGCCTGCTCAACTACTGGGACGCCGACGGCAAGCCCTTGGTCGAGCAAGGCCAGGGCAAGATGAGCTACTTCTACCCCGGCGGCCAACTGCACCAGGAGGGCCGCTACCGCGACGGCCTCAAAGACGGCAACTGGACCTTCTACTACGAGTCCGGCGCCAAGAAGTCCGAAGGGAAATACGAGGACGGGCGCGAGGTCGGCAACTGGGACGGCTGGTACGAGGACGGACAGCCCCAGAGCCGCTACGACCACGACAACGGCAAGGCCATCTTCTGGTACCAGGACGGCCAGAAGGAGATGGAGGGCGAAATCCGCCGCGGCCAGCGCCACGGCCTCTGGCACTTCTGGTACGCCGGCGGCCAAGAAAAGGGAACCGGGATGTTCGCCGACGGCCGCAAAGAAGGCGCCTGGGAGTTCTTCTACCCCGAGGGGACCCCGAGATACTCCGGCACCTACCTCCGCGACACCGTCCACGGCGAGTTCACCACCTGGTTCCCCGGCGACCAGCTCGAAAGCCGGATGCACTTCGACATGGGCCAGAAGCACGGCCGAGCCCAGTGGTGGCTCCCTACGGGCCAGATCGACATCGAGGGCGAGTTCGACCACGACGTCCAGCACGGCCTCTGGACCTACTGGCGCACCGACGGCCAGAAGGGCAACGAAGGCCATTACCAGAACGGGCAGATGCACGGCCAGTGGACCTGGTGGTACGGCAACGGAACCGTCTGGAAGCAAGGGACCTACGAGAACGGGCACCGGCACGGCCCCTGGGTGGTCAACTACGAGAACGGCCAGGTCTTCCACCAGGGACAGTTCGCCCACGGCCTCGAGGACGGCCCCTGGCTGGCCTTCTACGAGAACGGAGCCCCGCTTCGCGAAGGCAGCTTCGCCTCCGGAAAGATGGACGGCCTCTGGGAGGAATGGCACCCCAACGGCAAGCAGGCCTACGGCATCGAGTACCGCCAGGGCATCAAGCACGGAAAGGCCGTCTATTGGCACGAAAGCGGCCAGCTCCGCCTCAGCGAGAGCTACGCCGAGGGCCTGCTCGACGGCCCCTGGACCTCATTTTCCGAGGTGGGAAGGCCCCTGGTGCAAGGCAACTACAGCCGAGGCGTCCGCCACGGCCAGTGGGCCTACTTCTTCGAGCATGGCCAGCAGATGCGCCTTGAGGTCTATGAAATGGACCGCCCCAACGGCCTCTGGAAACAGTGGGACGAGCAAGGCCGGCTGCTCAAGGAGATGCCCTACAAGGACGGCAAGAAGCACGGCGAGTGGAAAAGCTACCACCCCTCGGGCCGCCTACGAAGCCTGACGACCTTCCGCGAGGGCCTCAAGCACGGCACCTCCGTAAGCTACGACCGCTCGGGCACCGTCCTGCGCCAGGCCGAGTACAAGGACGGGGTCAAGCAGCCCTGAGGCCCGCGCCACACGACAAGGCGCCGCCGCCCAGGCCCCGTTTCGCGGGTCGGGCGGCGGCGCCTGGCTTTTCGGGCGGCAGGGCTAGGCCTCAGAGGTCCATGAAGATCTGGTCCGGGTCGGCCAGGTGCTCGGTCGGGTAGTCCTCCTCGCCCCGCAGCAGCACGCCCTGCTCGCTCTTGAGGCGGAAGGTGCCGTCGTCCTCGGGCAGCAGGCGCACGGCCTTGAAGCCGAAGACGCGCTGGGCCTCGTCCTCATAGACCACTTTGTTGCCCTTGGAGCGCTCTCCCCCGACGCGGACATGCCCGCCGATGACGCCCTTGATGCTGGGCAGCTCGACGCTGACGCTGGCGCCGTTGGTGTCGGTGAACTCGGTGGAAAATGAGTTGCTCTTGAGCGTGGCCACGATGACGTAGAGCTCGTTGCCGTGCAGGCGCTTGGCGAAGGCCTTGGCGTTGGGGTCGATGCGGGCGTCGTGGATGTAGCGGTCCAGGGCCACCACGTCCACGCTGTTCTCGACGACGTTCTTGAACGAGAAGACGACCTTGTCCACGTCCTTGAAGGTGGCGCCGAAGGTGGGCGGCGGGCCGGGGGCGGCTCCCTGCTGGTTGGGCGGGGGCGTGCGGCGCAGGAAGTTCTTGAGCAGCTCGACGCCCACGTTCATGTCGATGCCCAGGCTCTGCTGGTTCTCGATTTCCTTGGCCACGGGGATGTCGCGGCTGATGCTGGGCAGGGGCACGCTGTCGCCTTGCAGGAACAGGTCTTTGATGTGGCCGACGCGCTCGAGGTCGCGGCCGTTCTTGGCCAGCAGTTGCAGCGGCAGGATGTCTTGCTTGGGCAGTGTTACCAGGTTGTAGCCGTAGCCGCGCAGCAGGTCGGCGATGGGATCTTTGCAACGGATCATTTTCGATGTTTTTTTGGGTTGGGTCGAGGGCTTTTCGGTGGGTGGGCTTGGGCGCGCTCAGGCCTTGAAGAGCGTGGGGAACTTTTCGGCGGGCTGGCCGTCGTACTCGATCCGCAGCAGCTTGACGGCCAGGACGGCGTCCTCGAAGGCGTACTCGTAGTTGGGCTCCTGGGCCAGCGACTGGTAGAAGGCCCGGGTGAACTCGATGGCGGCCTCGTCGGGGATGAAGTTGTCCATGCCGATGGCCAGGGGCACGACGCCCTTGAGGGCCTCGCCGTGGGTGCGCGAGTTGCAGGCGTTGACCAGCACCAGCTCCAGGGGCGCGCCGCGGCGGACGGCCAGGGCCACGGCGTCGGCCAGGTGCGCGGGCAGGAGGCTGGCCTCCAGGCGGTTCTGGTCTTCGAGCAGCAGGCCCTTGCTGATGCTGGAGTGGCTGGAAATGTGCAGGATCTGCGGCTTGTGCTCGCGCAGCAGAGGCAGCACCTCCTCGGGCCGCACCGAGCCGCGGGTCTCGAGCGCGAAGGCCGGGTCCTTGTGGAAGGCGTTCTGGATGTGCCGGATTTCAGTCGAAAAGCGCAGCTCGCCCTTGTTCGCGGGGCTGGCGTAGAGGAAGAGCACCTTCTTGGCCGTCGCCTCCTGGGCCGGGCCGTCGTCGCCGTCAGGCTTGGGCGCGTCGAACTCTTCGAGGGCTTCGAGGTTGGGCTTGCGGATGCGCTCCAGCTCGGGCAGCATGCCCAGCATGGCGTGCTGTATGCGGGCCACGGTCCGCTTGCGCTCCTCGTTGCTGGTCAGGCCCATGTCGAAGTCCCTGTTGGCGCCGTTGAGCTGGCCGCTCAGGAGCACGATCTGGTTTCCCAGGTGGTCGTCGGACTTCGCGTAGGCCCGCATCAGTTCCAAGGCCTCGCGGTGGCGCTGGTCGTTGACAAAGTCGGTTACGATTTCTGTTATTCTTCCCATCGCTCATAAAGTTTTCTGGCAAAAGTCGAATTCCGTCCACGGCGGGAGGTTTCGGTTTCGCGTTGGTCTAATTCTTTGGTTTGAAGCCATTTGCAAAAATAAAAACCCGATTGCCCGATTTTGGAAAACCATGCCTTAGTTCTTGCTTTTCAATGCTTTGGATGTTTTTGCCCCGGCATTGGCATCCAAGCTCCAAATATAGCCTTTTTTACGGAATCTTGGAGCGCTGGCGTCCGAACTTGGTTTGCTTCAGCCCACCACAACCCAGGAGGACAGGGCTCGGATGCAAGGGGGCCAGAGGTTATGACTGGACTCAAGTATTTCTTGCCTGACGGAGAGCCGTAGCAGCCATTTGTCTTTTTTTGAGCGTTGGCATTTTGCCGGTCGTGGAGACAATGAAAAACGGTCGGTTACTACATGTTATGATTCTTTGTCAATTTCCTTTTCAATATTTTCAAATTGTTGAATTGTCTCTTCCTTTTGATCAATATCCTTGTTTTCAATATCTTCAATGGCAAAACCATGTTCGTCTATCTCATCTTTTATCGTTTGATAAAAGGAAAGTGAAGTCATTAACTTTTTAAAATTGTTCTTTGACTTCTCTTCATCTTCCATTTTTATTTTTGAAAATATTTTTTCAATCGAATACAAAATAACTTTCAAAAACAATTTATGCTTTTCATCGTCCTTTTCTTCGAATGCTCTCCTTATGTAAAGGTTGATGTTCAATTCTTTGCCTTTGTTTGGATATTTGATTTTCAAATATTTAGACAAAACAACATTTGATAGCGCCAGTGCAGGCATGAAGATGGCAAGTGTAGAACTGGATACGACGATTGAATTCTGATCATCCTCGCCTTCCTTGCCGTAGGTTCTGATCAACAATTCCCACATGTAAAACGAAGACAACATATTGTCATATTTTGTGTTGGCATTGAAAATATCGTCATAAAGCCCTTCGCTATCTTCTTTGCGAGAAATGAAAAAATAATCTTGTTTTGCAATCGCATTGATTGGATTTTGCATATGGAATGCGACGTAGGCAAGGGTCATGATATGGTTAGGAACAATTTGGACTTTTAAATTTTCAATGTTATGCTCTTTCATCCTAAACTCATCTCTGCGCTTTTCGTACCAAACACTTGTATTAAATGACTCGTTTTGTAGTCTTTGTTGAATTTCATGATTGGCCACAAAATCTCTGTCATACAGTGGGTTTTGAGAATTTGTAAATCTTGTAATTTCTAAGTTGAAATCTTCATCACTTGACCGAATCAACCGCAATGTGATTCTTGCGTCTGTATCCATGATTGTCCTATCTCTTTCATTTGCTTTGCTATAAGCCTGATAAACAGAATAAACAGTCTGAGCGCCATTTATAATTTGCAATCCGTTTAGAGTTACTTTCTTTGCATGCAAGCCAACTTCTGGAATAACTTCTGTGATTGCGGTTAATCCATTGTTGAAATACCAAAAAGAACGTGGCTTTTTGATCAATGTTTCGACTATCTTTTTGTTATAGTTGGATTCGTGGATCGGGTTTCTTACATTTTTAAAAAATAAGTTGAATCTATACTTTTCAAATAAATCATAAATTGTTTTTGGTTTCAGGAGAAAAATGTATGCCTTTTCTCTACCTTCAAATTCTAAAAAATCTCTTTTGCTCAAATATGATTTTTTATCGGAGCTGGGTGTTCCATCACGAGAACCATCAAATCTCTCAATAGGCAATTCAATTATCGCTTCTTCTGGATTGTAATTGTATTCAAGCGGATTGTTTGTTTGCAATTGTTTGAATCGAAACTCAATGTAATCACGCCTTATTCGATTGATATCAATGACTTCTAAGGAAACATTAGGCGCAAAGTTTTTATTAAAGCTGCTTACCGCGTCTTCAATCGAATTGTTAAATGTAGCAAGGGTGAAAAAAATGAACTTTACCTTGCCATTCTTTTCTAAGTGTTCGATCAGTTCTTGATATTTCTTGTTGAACTTTTCATTTTCAGTATTCTTTTTGCTCCCACTTAGTATCAATGAAAAATCATTGAGTGCTTTGCCAAATTCATCACTGTCAATGCTGTCCAATTCTTTGTTCTCTGTAAGTTTAACCCATTTTGACTGGACGACATAGAAAATAGTTTGATTCTGACTATCCGTGTTTGAAAAGATGATATCACACGAATAATCCTTGTTCCCGTCAGTAATATAGTTTTTGTATAGCGGTTTTTGTCCATAAAACTCTAAAAACCATATTAGAAAAGCATAGGATTTCCTTTGTTCTGTTCTGTTTTCTTTATGAATCTTGATATTTTCATCATCTCTGTATTTATCTACCAATGAGGCGATTTCACTGTCAACCAAATTGTAAAACTGTTTTATTAACATGATTGCGTATTTGAAGTCAAAAAAATCATTGCTGTTCACAACTCCCAAAACCGCACAAACCCTTCCTCGTTTGGGGTTTGGCCTTGCCAAGGTACGAAATTGATCTTGAAACCGCAAGGGACAGGGCCTCCATGGCGGATCCTTCTGTCCTGCATCGGGATGCGCAGCCTGGCTGGCGACGCCTTTGCTTGAAGCGGCTTGCCTGCCGCGGGGCGGGCAGGCGCTGGCCTAGAAGGCCGCGGCGGCGAGCTGGCGGTCGTCGGGCGCGAGGCGCATGGGGCGCTCCCAGAAGGTGCCCCCGGCTGGGCGGAACCCGTTGGCGGCCAGGGCCTTCTGCGAGGCGATGTTCTCGGGGCTGACGTCGGCCACCAGGCGGTTGGCCGAGCCGATCCACTGGGCCTTCTCGATGGCCAGGGCCACCATCCGGCTGCCGTGCCCCTTGCCCAGGGCCTCCTTGGGACCGATGAGGTAGTCGAGGGCCATGGTGGCCTTGGGCTGGCCGCGCCAGATTTCTTGCGGGGCCATGCGGGTCTCGTAGAGCTGGACGAAGCCGATGGGCAGGCCGTCGAGGCAGGCTAGGTAGTAGTGGGTCCAGTCGGCGTTGGCCAGGTTGTAGGCGATGTCGCCCAGCCACTGCTTGGGGTCGCCGAAGTAGAGGCGCACGTGGGCCTGGTTGAGCCAGAGCCGCAGGAGGCTCATGTCCAGGGGCGAAAGGCTGCGGAGTCGCATGGGTTCGCGGGGGGGGAAGTTGGGTTGGGATGCCGAGGCTCAGAGCTTGCCGCTGTCGGCGAAGCTGAAGAACTGGTTGCGCCCGACGATGATGTGGTCGAGCACCTTGAGGTCGAGGGCCAGCCCTACCTCGACAGCCCTGCTGGTGAGGTCGATGTCGGCCTGGCTGGGCGTGAGCTTGCCGGAGGGGTGGTTGTGGGCCAGGATGATGCCGTTGGCCAGCCGGGTGATGGCATGGCGGAAGACGAGCTTGAGGTCCACGACGGTGGCGGAGGTGCCTCCGCTGCTGATCTGCCTGACCTCGATGACGCGGTTGGCGCGGTTGAGCAGGAGGACGTAGAACTGCTCGACCTCGAGGTCTTGGAGGTGGGGCAGGAGGATCTCGAAGGCGGTCGCGGCGCTGGTAACGGTCGGCAACTGGCGGGCCTCGGCGGCACGGCGGCGGCGGCCCAGCTCGAGGGCGGCGGCGATGGTGATGGCCTTGGCCTCCCCGATGCCTTTGAACTGCTGGAGGTCTTCGATGCTCATGCGGCCGAGCTCGTCGAGGTTGTTGTCCACCTTGCTCATGATGAGCTGGGCCAGCGCTACGGCGGTCATGCCGACGATGCCCGTGCCCAGGAGGATGCCCAGGAGCTCGGAGTTGGTGAGGCTTTCGCGTCCCTTTTCGAGGAGCTTCTCGCGGGGGCGGTCCTGGGCGTCCCACTGCTTGATGCTGAGGCGGCGCTCGGCGGGCGGGCTGTTCTCAGGCATGGCTTCCGCTGGCCAGGTATTGCCGGACGTACTGCTCGACGGCCTGCTCGAGGGGGGTGAAGTCCTTGGCGTAGCCGGCCTCGCGGAGCTTGCGGACATTGGCCTGGGTGTAGTACTGGTACTTGCCGCGGATGTCGGCGGGGGTGTCGATGAAGCTGACGACCCGGGGCAGGCGCATGGCGTCGAAGGTGGCGTGGGCCAGGTCGAGGAAGCTGCGGGCCTGGCCGGTGCCCAGGTTGTAGAGGCCGCTGGCGCGGCGGGTCTCCATGAGGTGGACCAGGACGTCCACGGCGTCCTTGACGTAGATGAAGTCGCGGAGCTGCTGGCCGTCGGCGTAGTCGGGGTGGTGCGAGCGGAAGAGGCGCATCTGCCCGGTCTCGCGGATCTGGCGGAAGGCGTGGAAGACCACGGAGGCCATGCGCCCCTTGTGGAACTCGTTGGGCCCGAAGACGTTGAAGAACTTGATGCCGGCCCAGTAGGGGGGCTGCCCCTCCTGGCGCAAGGCCCACTGGTCGAAGTCGTTCTTGGATTCGCCGTAGGGGTTGAGGGGCCGCAGGCGGAAGGGCGACTCGTGGTCGTCGTCGAAGCCGTGCTCGCCCATGCCGTAGGTGGCGGCCGAGGAGGCGTAGATCAGCGGAATGGCGTATTGGGCGCACTTCTGCCAGACCATCTGGCTGTAGTGGAGGTTGAGGCGGTCGAAGACGGCCTTGTCGAACTCGGTGGTGTCGGTGCGGGCCCCCAGGTGGAAGACCAGTTGCACCTGGCGCTGGTGGGCGTCGAGCCAAGGCCCGAAGCCGTCGCGGTGGACGCGGCCGTGCTGGGCGCTGAGCCGCTTGCCCAGCAGGTTGCCCTCCTTGTCGGCCCGGCTGAAATCGTCCACGGCCACCACGTCGTTGTAGCCCATCTGGTTGAGCCGACTGATGAGGTTGCTGGCGATGAAGCCCGCCGCTCCGGTTACTATGATCATGTCTTTCAGTGCTTTAGGGTGAAATTTCCATCGACTAAATTACGAAAACGATCGGATTTGAGATTTTTTTCTGCCAAGAAGTTTCCATTGTGCCAAATTTTCGCTTTTTTCGCGACCCTTGTAAGCATAGCCCGAAATAAATCGCTAATTTCGCGCTTCCACCAAGAGATGTAAATGACCGACTAAAAACGACTTCCGATGAAAAGGACTTACCAACCATCCAGAAGAAAACGCCGCAACAAGCATGGATTCCGCGAAAGGATGTCCACGGCCAACGGACGGAAAGTTTTGGCACGTCGCCGCAAGAAAGGGCGCAAGAAACTCAGCGTTTCGAGCGAACCCCGCCACAAGCGTTAAGCCCGGCCTCCGCCCGACGGCGCTCTGCTGTTGTGAAACACCCTTGGGGACATGGTCGCCAACGGGTGTTTTTTTTTGCCATTGATTATCTTCGCGGAGTAAAAGACGCGAACGTCCGATTCGGCCCCACGCAAGGGCAGCCCGCGGGCCAGGCGGAAATCCCATCACCCCAAATACGACGAAAATGACTGACGGCAGCACATTGGACATCATCCTGGAGAACACCGACCTCGACGAGCAGCTCAAGCGCATCGGCGACAAGGTCCGCAACCACGAGCGCATCACCCCCGAAGAGGGCGTCCTCCTCTACGAGCAGGCCGACCTGGCCTTCCTCGGAAGTCTGGCCAACCACGTCCGCGAGCGGCTCCACGGCGACAAGACCTTCTTCAACCGCAACTTCCACGTCGAGCCCACCAACATCTGCGTCTATAGCTGCAAGTTCTGCTCGTACTACCGCAAGGAGGGGCAGGAGGGCGTCTGGGAGTTCACCATCGAGGACGTAACCCGCCAGGCCGAGAGCTTCAAGGACAAGGGCGTCACGGAGGTACACATCGTAGGCGGCGTGCATCCCAAGCGCGACCTGCACTACTACGGCCAAATGATCCAGGCCATCAAGCAGGTACTGCCCGACATCCACGTCAAGGCCTTCACCGCCGTGGAGCTCTACTTCATGATCCGCCGCAGCCGCGTGAGCATCGAGGAGGGACTGGCCGCCCTCAAGGCCTACGGCCTCGACTCCATCCCCGGCGGCGGAGCCGAGATCTTCGACCCCGTCGTCCGCAAGCAGATCTGCCACGAGAAATCGGACGCCCGCCAGTGGCTGCACATCCACGAGACCGCCCACCAGCTCGGCATCCCCTCCAACGCCACCATGCTCTACGGCCACGTCGAGACCTACGCCCACCGCATCGACCACATGGACACCCTCCGCAAGCTCCAAGACCGCACCGGAATGTTCAACACCTTCATCCCCCTGAAGTTCCGCAAGGCCAACAACGAGATGGAGCACGTCGGCGAGGTCAACACCCTCGAGGACCTGCGCAACTATGCCGTGGCCCGCGTCTTCCTCGACAACTTCCCCCACCTCAAGGCCTACTGGCCCATGATCGGCAAGCAGACCACCCAGGTATCCCTCTCCTTCGGCGTGGACGACATCGACGGCACCATCGACGATACCACCAAGATCTACTCCATGGCCGGCGTCGAGGACCAGCAGCCCACCCTCAACACCGAGCAGCTCGTCAAGCTCATCAAGGACGTAGGCCGCCAGCCCATCGAACGCGACACCCTCTACAACACGCTCCGCGCATACTGAGGCGCGGCGCGGCGTGTGCGCCTTGACGCGTGACGCGCGCCGCGTGACGCGCGCCGCGTGACGCGCGCCGCGTGACGTGCGCCGCGTGTAGAGACGCGATTAATCGCGTCTCTACACGCGGC
>JFJP01000300.1_pt1 | contig 18308 bp, 13 predicted proteins | sample 431651 | NCBI WGS metagenome assembly JFJP01 (sample SAMN02602958, study PRJNA72255) | Microbial mat metagenome, whole genome shotgun sequencing project. | biome: fresh water; feature: sink hole; material: water; isolation source: purple microbial (photo- and chemosynthetic) mats found in...
GCCAGTCTGGGCCTGCGTTTCTAGTCTGAAGGGATTTCCCGGTATCGTATTTCGCGATCACCGCGCATAGCATGCACATGGGCCGCGAGAGATTGCGGCCCATTTTGTGATTACAACGGAGAGTTGGGAAATGCCGAACTGCGCCCTGAGTGCCACCCTTGAGCCCCAACTCCGCCTGCGTTCTCTCGATGTGTTCAGAGGCTTGGTGATTCTCGCCATGCTCTTTGTGAATGATATCGCCGGAGTTCAGGGTGTGCCGGAGTGGCTGAAGCACGCGGACTTTCGCAGCAATGGGATGACCGTGGTGGATGTAGTCTTCCCAGCCTTCTTGTTCATGGTGGGCATGGCGCTGCCCTTCGCGCTGGGCAAACGCTTGGAGACGGGTGCTTCCTTGGGGCGAGTATGGGCCCACATTGGAATCCGCTCAGGGGGGCTGATGATTCTTGGCCTCTTCATGGTCATTGCGGATTCCGTGCAGCCGGGAGGTGTGTTGAGCCCAGCAGCCTGGACGTTGGGGGGCTACCTGGGCGTAATTCTGGTTTGGCATGCCTACGATACATGGCAGGCGAAACATCCCTGGCGGGTCCGAGCCTTTCGTTTGGGTGGCGCGCTGGTGATCTTCGCCGTACTCGCATTCTTTCATGGGCCGAAGGGGGATGGTTTCTCTGGGTTGAGCCCTCGTTGGTGGGGCATTCTTGGCATTATTGGCTGGGCCTATCTAGCCGCCTGCGTGATCTATGTGCCGGGGCGTCGACATCCGGAAGCCATACTCGGCGGCGGCGCGCTACTGGGGCTCCTGGCCATGGCGGCACCTTTCGCGCTGGGATCATGGCCAGGATGGAGCCTGGGGATCGTGGGATCGTTTGCACCCCATGGCCTCATCGTGTTGATGGGGGCGTTGCTCGGGGTGATGCTCCAGGTGAAGCCTGAATCGGCACAATCTCTGTCTGTGGTTGTGTTTCGTGTTCGCTGGACGCTGCTCTTCGCAGGGGGGCTTTACCTTGCGAGCGCATTGCTGCACACCCTCTCTCCCTTGCATGGGATGTTTACGGTGAGCAAACTCCTGGGCACGGTGACGTGGTGTCTTCGCTGCTCTGCCTATTCCGCACTCTTGTGGCTGCTTATTTACTTGGTCGTGGATGTATGGAAAAAGAATCCAGGGACGGATTTCCTGGCGATGGCAGGAGGGAATGCCTTGTTGGCGTACATCCTTTCTCCTCTCTCCGTTGCAATCTGGGATGTCGCGGCAGGACACCTGAAACCATACGATGCTTTGGGTGAAACCCTCCTTGTCGGGTTCCTTAGAGCCTTGGGCTCGGCTTTCCTGCTCACATGGCTGGCGGGCTTCCTGCGCCGCAAGGGCCTGAATCTGAAACTGTGAACTGATTGTTAGGAGGCTTCTTCATGACAAGGCTCGCTCACTTCATAACCACGGCTCTCCTGTTCGCCCTGGCCACGGCGCAAGGCCTGGCCGTGAGCCCGGAGATTGCGCCTCCTGAACCCAAGGTGATCATTGGGTACATTTTTCCTCAGGATCAACGGGTGAAGCCTGCGACCATCGCAGCCGAGAAACTCTCCATCATCAACTACGCCTTCTCAAATATCCGTGACGGAAAAATGGTCGAGGGCTTCAAGCACGATGCTGATAATTTCCGGCTGCTCCATGGCCTCAAGATGCGCAATCCGCAACTCAAGGTCGTGGTCTCTGTGGGAGGTTGGACGTGGTCGGGAGCCTTCTCTGATATGGCACTCACCAAGGCCTCCCGGCATCGTTTCATCGACAGCGTTTTACCCTTCCTCAAGCGCCATCGTTTGGATGGTCTGGATCTCGATTGGGAATACCCAGGCCTGAAGGGCATCGGGAATAAATTCCGCTCCGAGGACAAGGTCAACTTCACGGCCCTGCTGCAGGAATTGCGCGAAGCCTTTGATGCGGCCACGCCCAAGGGTGAGCCGCGCCTGCTTCTCACCATTGCTGTGGGAGCCATGGACGAATGTATCGAGCAACTGGAGCTGAGCAAGATTTCACAGACTCTGGACTACATCAACCTGATGACCTATGACCAGTCCGAAGCTGAGTCGGACCCCATCGCCGCGCACCACGCGCCGTTGTTCATCCATCCAGACAGCCCCAAGGCCGCCTCCGCCTCCACCAGCGCTGAACATTTCGTCGCTGCGGGAGTACCTCCCCACAAGCTGGTGATGGGCGTGCCGTTCTATGGCCACGCCTGGGCAGAGGTCGGTCCTGCCAACCATGGATTGCACCAACCAGGGAAGAACCCAAAACCGGGCATCTTCGCGGCCTTCCGCAACATCAGGGCCATGGAGGGGAAGGATGGCTTCGTGCGTCACTGGGATGACTGCTCCAAGGCGCCCTTTCTGTACAACCCCGAAAAGCGCCTGTTCATTTCTTACGAAGACGAGGAATCGCTGCGGGAGAAATGTCGTTTCATTCGAGAGCGGGGGCTGGGGGGCGTCATGTTCTGGGAATACAACGCGGACAACGAAGGGTGCCTACTGGACACGCTGTATCAGGGGCTCGTTAAGAAAAAGTAGGCCGTACCGCTGAAATTCAAATTCATTTCCTGGGCTAACGACTCTTGGGAATGAGTAGGACTACTCATGCAGAAAGAGAGTGTCTCCTCATTGTCCCGTGGGTGACGTTCCGGGATCGTTGAGCCAACGTTCATTCAACGGTGAGGAGTCGGTTCATGTCCAAATATCGCGTTTCACGGTTTGGCCGCAGCCTGCTGGTGGCAGCTGCGGTGTTCGGCGTCGCCCAGGCCCAGGAGTCTGGGTTCACCCGGGACCTAAAAGTCCGTCTCGGCTACGCCCCCAGCACCAAGGACAATCTGGCCAACAGCATGCTGGGGTTCGGATTCCACATGGGCTTCGATATTGCCATTGGGCAGCTCGGAGTCGAGCTCGGCTACGCCCAGAAGGGTGGCGATCAGTTCCAGAAACCCGTCACGGGTGTGATTCCGGCGGGTCTGTCTCCCATCGACCCCGGAAGTGAGGATGCGGCCGCTAAAGTGGGCGACTCTCGCCGCAATAGCTTGGATGGATTCTCGATGCGCGTATCCCTGTCACGCCCCTTGGGCGAGGACTGGCGCTGGCAGGCGGGCCTGATGCTGGGAGGAACGCGCTTCAAGCACGAGTATGTGGGCGATGTCAGTTCCGAAAATTGGCACGGGGACAACACCGAATCATGGCGGGATTTCTACCATGGCACGCCGACCGAGGGGGGCATCAGCGTGAGCCCCTACGCGGGGGTTTCCTACAAGATCAGCAACCGTTCCAGTCTGGAATTCAATGCACTCCTGCTCAGCTACAAGGCTTTGGACTACAAGCACCTTCCGGGCACGGGTTCCTACGGTACGGCCAGTGGAGATCCTGATTCTGCCGGGCGGTTTGGTGCGGTGAATGTTTTCCCCCAGGACGTGCTTGAGAAGAAGACTCGCCTCATGCCCCACCTGGAAATCAGCTACGTCTTCCACTTCTAGTTCCAGTCGATGCAACGGAGCATATCCATGAACATCCAACGTGCATTGTGTCTTACTTCGGTAGCTGTGGTGCTTGCGGGCGGCAGCAGCCTGATGGCTCAGACAACTACGGGTGGCCTGAGCGGCAAGATCACAGACGCCAGCGGCAAAGCGGTCGCAGGGGCCCGCGTCTCGGTCGAGAGCCAAGCCCTCTTCCAGGCCCGGGTCTTCACCACCAACGCCAAGGGTGAATACCGCGCCCAGCTGCTGCCCGTGGGCAACTACACCATCAAGGTTAGCCGCGACGGCTACCTGGGCCGGACGGTGTCCGACTATCGCATTGGTGTCGGCACCAACCTGTCCCTCGATGTGGCCCTCAAGCCCATGGCTTCGGCGGGTACCACGGTTGAGGTGGTCGCCACCGGCGCCCAGGAAAGCAAGACAGAAGACAAGATCAGCGTGAACTTCAGCGCCGAGCAGCTGTTGCAGCTTCCCACTTCCCGCTCCTTCGATGGCGCCCTCGCCCTTGCGCCTGGGGTCTCCGGCAGCGGCACCAGCACCAGCATCCGCGGCGGCAGCGCGGGCGGCTTCTCCCAGGTGCTCTATCGCATCGACGGCATCGATGTGCAGGATGGTGTCACGGGTCAGCCCGATGCCATGAGAAGCAACGCCAAGCTCTACGAGCCGCTGCCGGACTCCATCGAGGATGTCCAGGTGGTGCTATCAGCCCTGAATGCCCGTAACGGACGCACCCAGGGTGGCCAGGTGAACGTGGTGACCCGCACGGGGTCCAATGAGTTCTCCGGCAGTATCCGCGCCAGCCTCTCTCGGCCCTCCTGGACCACCAATTTGCCCAAGGGGCCGGTGGACGGGGACATGACGCAGTCCGAAACCCATGCCGTCGAGAGCTTCTCCCGCTACACCGACATCACCTTCAGCGGCCCGATCATCAAGGACCGTCTTTGGTTCTACGTGGGCACCCGCCTGCAGCCCAGCGCTTCGGACATCAACACCCTGGGATGGAATGGCCATGCCGAAGGTAACGACAGCCTCGGTGTGGCTGATATCGCTCGCTACCCGCTGCATTCCTTCGGGCATTTTCCTGGGGCGGACAGCGTGATCATGAACCGTACGGGTGCACCCGCCGGATTTGAGTTCATGAATCTGCGCACCATGTCGGACTGGGGCAAGACCGTGCCCAAGAACACCAAGTACGAGAAGTTCGAGGGCAAGTTCACGGGGATGGTTACCGCCAGCCACACCCTTAGCCTGACGGTGCTTCATGACAAGGCGGTCATCTCCGGCATTTCTGGCGAACGATCCAACGGAGAATTTAGCATCAACAAGGAATTCATGGGGGATGAAACCGACGAGACCAATGCCTGGACCCTGGCCTGGAATGGCAGCATCGGCGACCGCTGGTTCATCGAGGCGCGGGCCTTTAAGAGTCGTTTCTCCCAGGGCGATGTGACGGGCCCCACCACCTACCCCTATTCAGTCCAGAGCTACCTGGGCACGGGGGATCGGGACGTTCGCATTGTCCAGACCACTGGGACCCAGCAGGCCTACGAAGGTGCCACCGTATGGTACGGTCCCATCTACGCCCAGCGTTCCTCGGCTTCCATCACTCCGGCGAAGCGGGGCAACGATGCCATCAACCTGAATGTGCGCACCTTCCAGGAACTCGCAGGGCAGCACGAGATCGATTTCGGTTTCGAGCAGTTCGAGACCATCCACCAGTTTGGCCGTGAGCGGAACGGGGACCGGAACTTCTACAACGGTGGTTTCCTCTACAACCCCACCACCCATGACTACCGCTACGCAACGATGTACACCTCGGAAACCCCTGAGTACATCCTGGACTGGGATGATCAGAACGAGGCCTTCATGCAGTACTGGGAGGCCATGCGCGGGCCCGGTGCCCACATGGAGCGCTTCTGGTCCGGCGCCGCCGAGGCCAAGAACAAGAGCCAGGCCTTCTGGTTCAACGACAACTGGACGGTGAACAGCAAGATCAACGTGATGCTGGGACTCCGGGCCAACAAGTTCAAGGTCTACGACACCGACGGCAGCCAGCAGGCCAACCTGAGCATCACCGAGCCCCGCTTCCAGGTGAAGTTCAACCCGGATGGCGCAGGCAAGGAGGTGCTGAGCTTCTCCTACGCCAAGCTCGCCAGCGCCTACAGCGATGAAATGGCGGCGGCCTTCCGCTCCAATGGCTGGTATACCCGCACCGTCCACGGCTGGCGCGGCCTGCCGGGCCAGATGGGCCTGGATGATCCCAACATCGCCGATGATCCCCTGTTCGGTGTGCGCTGGGTGGACTACGACACTCTGACGGACATCAACAACTACGATCCGATGCCCTTCATGATCCTGGATCAGCGCCAGACGTACAAGACTGACGGGCTCGAGGTGCCCTATGCCCTGGAGATGACCCTCGGGTACCAGCGGAACTACGAGACGGGTTACGTGCGCATGACGGCCGTGGAACGCAAGTACAAGAAGGAATGGGTGTCCTATGTGCGACCAGGCTGGGGCCTGGAGTACATGACCGAGAAGACAGATCCTAGCGGCCTGACCGACTTCACCCAGTGGGGCCAGAACCTCCACTTCCTGAACAGCAAGTTCGACAAGACCTACCGCAGTATCGAGCTGGCCTGGATGGAGAACCTGAGCTCGCGCCTGAGCTTCGGCGGCAACATCACCTACTCTCAGATGACGGGTCGTGATGGCCTCGAGTACTACAACTACGCGGCGTTGAAGCAGGCCACAGGCACGCCTGATACTGACTACGCGCCGGATGGTTTGCTGAGTCGGGATGTTTCGGCCCGGGCCCACCTGACCTATGTCCACCCCATCGGCAAGGGGAATGTCTCCGTGTCGGCGCTGCTGGATTATGCGAAGGCCGGTGTGCGGAGCTTGGTGGGGGTTGAGGATCTGCCCCAGAACCAGATTCTCGATGAGTTTGGTAACGTGGTGCTCGAACCCTGGAGTGTGCTCGATTACACCGGGCCCAGCAACACGGTCAACCCGAGAATGAATCGGTACTATGGAGCCGTGGGGGCCTACCACGGGGGTTCGGATTGGTTCAACGTGGACCTGCGCTTGCAGGGCCAGATCCCCCTCAAGGGCAAGTTGACTCTTACCGCCTATGTCCAAGTGAACAACCTGTTCAATCGTATCCTTCGCACCAGTGTGTATGACTGGGGCTACGGTGAAGAAGGCCGCGATGGCGCAGACGGAATCGTGGCAGGCGTGCCCCTCTCGAACTTCGCTCGCCCCTGGGGGACGGCCAACAACCACAGCTACTACACGGGTGGCCGCACCTTCACCGAGTTCAGCGTCGGCCTGAAGTTCTAGTCCCAGAGCCTGGAAGGAGATCCCATGAACGCATTCATTCGTACATCCCTCGTTGGGCTACTGGCGCTTCCCTTGGTGGCCCAGGATAGTGGTTTCGGCATCAAGGGTGGCGCCATCCTGGGGCTGAATAGCCTGAAGAAAGCCACTAACGGCACCGCCGGCCTCACTCTGGGCCTGGACTACCGCACCCACATCACGGGAACCCAAATCCCGGCGCGGATCGGCATCAGCCTTTCCTCCATGCCCGGCAAGACCACGGGTGGCCCCACGGCCTATTCCTGGGTGTGGAACGACGGCACCGATGACCATCACGAGGAAGGCATCATCCCCAGCAGCGCCCTGAAGACCTCCCTCACCCTCGCTCAGCTCCACGGCGACATCTTCATCACCACGGCCATCCCCGAGCTCCAGGCCTTTGTGGGCTTGTCTCTGAACAGCTACTCGGCCAAGAAGACCGGCACAGAAGTCCCGGGGGTTCCCGCCCAGGCTGCAGGGCAGAGCGACGAATCGTACGAGGCACAGGTCAGCGCCTTCCACGAGGCGACCATGCTGGATGCGAAGAACCACTTCGCCGTTCGCGATGCCAAAGGTCTGAAACTCGGTCTTCGCCTTGGGGTCAGCTACAGCTTCTCCAAGCACATGAGCGCCGAGCTTCTCCTGCAGCAGACGGAGCTTTCCGGCAAGGATCTTGAGGACCCCCTGGTTCGTCAGGGCGGCATCAACCCCGCCTGGATCGAAGTGGGCGTTCGCTGGCATTTCTAGGTAGGTCTGGAGGCTTTCATGAAGAAGAGACTGGTTGCACTTTGCGGGCTGTGCGCCTCGATGCTCGTGGCCGCCCCAAGCCTGCCCGGGGTCGGTTCCAGCCAGGGATTGGCCAAGGGATGGATGCTCCAGTCCGCCGACAAGGCCGGAGCCCAGGGCGCGGATATTTCGCGCCCCGGGTTCACGCCCAAGGGTTGGTTCTCCACGGAAGTACCCTCCACTGTGATGGCAGCACTCGTGCAGAACGGTGTGCACAAGGATCCCTTCTTCGGCCAGAACATGGCCAAGATTTCCATGGAGCCCTTCAAGCAGGGCTGGTGGTACCGGACGGAATTCCGGGTTGAGGACACCACGCCGGGAACCCACACTCGCCTGCGCTTTGATGGTCTGAACTACCGGGCCGATGTATGGCTCAATGGCAAGAAGATCGGTGATCGCAAGGACATCGCCGGGGCCTTCTGCACCTTCGACCTGGACATCACGTCCTCCCTGGTTGCGGGGGCCAATGTCCTTGCGGTGGAGGTGCTCCCGCCGCAGCCCGGGGACTACTCCATGGGATTCGTGGACTGGAATCCCCTGCCTCCGGACCGGAACATGGGGCTCTTCCGGGAGGTCAAGCTGCACCGAACCGGGGCCGTGGCGCTGGAGGATGTCTATGTCCGGAGCACCGTGAACCTCAAGACACTGAAGGAAGCCTCGCTCGAGATCGGCGCCGAGCTGATCAACCGCGGGGACCGCCCCCAGGTCGGCACCTTGAAAGGCGCCATCGGGGAGATCCGTTTCCAGGTTCCCTACAGCCTTAAACCCAGTGAACGGCAGTCCCTACGCTTGGGGCCGGACCGGATTCCCGGGCTCCGCATCCGCAACCCGAGGCTGTGGTGGCCGCACAATCTCGGAAAGGCCGAGTTGTACTCGCTGCGGCTGAGCGCCTTGGAAGGCGCGCGCCTCAGTGATGCCCGTACCGTCACCTTCGGCATCCGGCAGGTGGGCGACTACCTCAACGAGCAGGGGCACCGCGGGTACACCGTCAACGGCCAGAAGGTCCTGATCCGGGGCGGAGGCTGGGTGGATGATCTCTTCCTGCGGGAGGATGAAAAGAACCTCGAAGCCCAGTTCAAGTACGTCAAGCACATGAACCTGAACACGGTGCGCCTCGAAGGCATCTGGGGCAGCAGCGAGCGGCTCTACGACATCGCCGACCGGGAAGGCATCCTGCTGATGGCGGGATGGAGCTGCCAGTGGGAATGGCCCGAGTACCTGGGCAAGCCCATCGAGGAGAACGAGACCTTCGGGGGGCCCAAGGCGCCCGAAGAAGTCGAGCTGGTGGCAGGGTATCTGAAGGACCAAGTGCGCTGGCTGCGCAATCACCCGAGCATCTTCGTGTGGGTGTTCGGCAGCGACAAGCTGCCCTGGCCCGAGGTCGAAAAGCGCTATGTGGCGGATCTGGCCGCCCTGGATCCCTCCCGACCGACCCTGGCTTCCTGCAAGGCCTGGACGAGCCCCGTCAGCGGCCCTGCCGCAGTGAAGATGGTGGGGCCGTATGACTATGTCACGCCCAACTACTGGTGGGTGGATACCAAGACCGGAGGCGCCTTCGGTTTCAATACGGAAACAGGCCCCGGTCCCCAGGTGCCACCGCTTTCCAGCCTCAAGCGCATGCTTCCGGCCGACAAGCTGTGGCCCATCAACGAGGACTGGGACTACCACTGCGGTCGATTCCAGTTCGGCAAGTTGGACATCTACCTGAACGCCTTCAATGCCCGCTACGGCGAAGCCAAGTCCGTGGAAGAGTTCGCCTTCAAGACCCAGGCCGCCAACTACGAGGCGATCCGGGCCATGTTTGATGCTTTCGGCGCCAACCGCCCCAAGACCACGGGTGTGGTCCAGTGGATGCTCAATGGGGCCTGGCCCAAGTTCTACTGGCAGCTGTACGACTACTTCCTGATGCCGAACGGGGCCTTCTATGGCACCCGCAAGGGCAACCAACCCTTGAACGTGGTCTTCGATCCTGAGACTCGGGCGGTTCATCTGGTGAACGACACCCTGAAGAGCCTCCCCGAGGTGTCAGTGCGGGCAAGGGTGTACCGGGCGGATTCTTCGCTGGTGTCCGATCAGGTGATCAAGGTCCCCTGCCTGGCGAACCATTCCCGCGAGGTGCTAGAGCTGAAGGATCCCGGGCAGGGTAGTCCCGTGCATTTCCTGGATCTCCGCATCCTGGGCGCAGACGGCAAGGAACTGGCCGACAACTTCTACTGGCTGTCCGCCAAGGCCGATGTGCTTGATCCGGCGAAGACCACCTGGTACCACACCCCCAACACCGCCTTTGCCGACTTCAAGGCCCTGAACACCCTGCCCGCAGCCTCCGTCAAGCTGGACACCAAGATCCTCAAACAGAAGGACTGGACTTCCATCGTTACGCTTGTCAACACCTCGAAGCGCATCGCCTTCGGTCTGGAACTGAACCTGGTCGATGCTGAAGGCAAACCCCTGGTGCCGGTGCTCTGGGACGACAACTATCTGTCGCTGCTCCCTGGTGAGCGTCGTACGATCCGGGTGCGTTTGCCTGGGGTGGACCTACACGGGCAGACCCCACGCATCACCCTGAACGGCTGGAACACGCCCTCGAAACCCTGAAAGGTCTTGTCTCGATGAAACGCAACTACTTCCTGGTTCTTTTGGTGATGCTGATCTTCGTGGTGATCAGCTTCGTCAGCAATATCATCGATCCCATGGGGACCGATGTGCAGGCCTCCTTCCAGCTTACGGAAACTCAGACAGGCTACCTGGCCACGGCGCTCTTCGCTGCCTATGCCGTCATGTCTATTCCGGCCGGGATGCTGGTGGAAAAGTTCTCGGCCAAGGGCGTATTACTGCTGGCATTTCTGCTCTCCACCCTGGGGGCGGCCTCCTTCGCCCTGCGGCCCCTGTACGGCGTGGCCCTGCCTGCCTTCTTCTGCATCGGAGTGGGTTTCGCCATGATGCAGGTGGTCATCAACCCCATGCTGCGGGTGGCTGGCGGCGAGGAGCACTACGCTTTCTGGGGCAATGCCTCGCAGATGATCTTCGCCCTGGGTTCCACCCTGAGTCCCCATCTGTACGGCTGGCTGGTGAATGGCCTGAAGGCGCCGGGCCCCAAGGAGGGCCTCTTGGGCCTTTTGACCCGCCTCGTGCCAGCGGAGATGCCCTGGGTGAGCATGTACTGGGTCTTCGCCGCCATGCTTCTGGTCATGGTGCTGGTGATTGGGCTCATCCGCCTGCCCCGTATGGAGCTGAACGAGGATGAAAAGATCGGTTCCTTCCAGACGGTGCTGGAACTCCTGCGCAGCCGCGTGGTGTGGCTCTACTTCCTGGGGGTCGTGTGCTATGTGGGCACCGAACAAGGCGTGGCCACCAAGATCAAGGGCTTCCTCTTGAACTGCCATCAGGTGGATCCAGATGTGGCCAACCGGGCCGTCTCGGGCTTCTGGGGTGCCATGACGCTGGGGTGTGCTGTAGGCTTGGTGCTGCTGAAGGTCTTCGACTCCCGCAAGATCCTGGTGGCCTTCATGGTGGGCGGTGCCATCACGCTGCTGGTGGCGCTTTTCGGACCCACGAAAGTGGCCCTCCAGGCCCTGCCGTTGATGGGCTTCTGGTGCTCCATCGGCTGGCCCATCGTGTTCTCTCTGGCGCTCAACTCCGTAGAAAAGCATCACGGTTCTTTCGCGGGCATCCTCTGCACGGGCATCCTTGGGGGTGCGCTACTGCCCCCAATCGTGGGCAAGATCGCCGATCATTCCGGCACCTTCGGCCTGCGGTACGGCATGCTGGCGGTCCTCGTGACCCTGGGCTATCTGATCTTCCTGGGCCTCTGGGCCAAGCCCTTGGTGAACAACGCGACGCTCGGCTCTGGGAAAGAGCCCAAGTCTGGCCAGGCGTGAGGGTGCCCCATGAACGCTAGAATTCTCATTGGGGTTGACCTCGGTGGTACCAACATGCGCGCGGGGCGGGTGGAGGGTGGTGTCATCGTGGCGCACGCTACCCGTGCCACGCCTTCCAAGGCTTCCGCTGAGGTGGTGCTGGAGGAACTCTGCAGCGCCATCCAGGAAGTGCTCACCCCCCAGACCCAGGCCATTGGCATTGGGGTGCCCAGCGTGGTGGATGTGGAGCGGGGCATCGTCTACACGGTAGAAAACATCCCCTCCTGGCAGGAGGTCCACCTCAAGACCTTCGTAGAAAAACGCTTTGGCATTCCGGTCTACGTCAACAACGATGCCAACTGTTTCGCGGTGGGTGAATTCCACTTCGGTCAGGGGCGGGGTTTCCGCCACATGGTGGGCATGGTGGTTGGCACCGGCCTTGGCGCCGGGATCATCCTGAACGGACACCTCTACTCCGGGGCCAACTGCGGGGCCGGCGAGATCGGCGCCATCCCCTACCGGGAGCAAACCTTCGAATACTACACCAGCGGACAGGTTTTCCTCCGGGATCACGGAACGAACGGTTCGGTCATCCACGCCCAGGCGCTCAAGGGTGATCCATCTGCGCTGAAGATCCTCTCGGACTTTGGCGAGGATTTCGGCCAGGTGATCATGTCCACGCTCTATGCCTTCGATCCCGAAATCATCGTGCTGGGCGGCTCGGTTTCCAAGGCCTTCCCCTTTTACGAAAAGAGTATGCGCAAAGTGCTGGCAGATTTCGCTTACCAGCGAGCCCTGCAGCGCCTCCTGGTGAGGGTGAGCGAGGAGCCCCAGATCGCCATCTTGGGGGCCGCAGCCCTCGGTATCGACGCGCTGACCTGAGTGCGCCCTTCCGGAGACTGGGCGATGAATGTTGCGATGGAGGAATCCCCCAGGGATCGTTTACTCTCCCTCGACGTCTTCCGGGGCCTTGCGGTCATCGGCATGATGCTGGTGGACTGGCCCGGCAGCTGGGAGACGCGCTTCGCTGTCTTCGAACACAGCCCATGGTTAGGGGTGACGGCCGCCGATTTCATCTTTCCCGCCTTCTTGTTCATCATGGGCGTGGCCGTTCCTTTCTCCCTGCAGGCCCATGAGCCAGTGGGTCAGAGCGGCTGGAAACGTTACGGCGCCATCCTGCGGCGCGCGGCGCTGCTGTTTCTGCTGGGGTACTTCCTGAATTTCTGCTGGGATGCCTCCCCCAAGGTGGTTCCCGTGGACTGGTCGCACCTGCGCCTGCTGGGCGTACTCCAGCGTTTCGCCCTCGTCTACCCCGTGGTGGCCATCGCCAGCCTGCACCTTTCGGCGAGAAAGATTGCCTACCTTGGTCTCGGGATCCTGGCGCTCTACTGGGCCCTGCTGACCCTGGTGCCTGTGCCGGGATTCGGCGCGCCGAATTTGGCCCTGTTACCTCAGGGGGAGGTTGCGCCCAATCTGGCGACCTGGGTGGACAAGACGCTGCTTGGTCCCAAGGTCTACGCTGCGACCTACCCCTACGACCCCGAGGGTCTGCTGAGCACGCTTCCCGCCATAGCGACGGGCCTCATCGGCGCCCTCGCCGGGCTTTGGCTTCGACAAAAGGAGATTTCCGCTCCCGAACGGCTGAACCGTCTCTTTGCCTGGGGTGTCGTGCTGCTGGGGGTGGGCTACCTGTGGGGCCTGGCCTTTCCCTTGTCCAAGAAATTGTGGACCAGCTCCTTTGTGCTGCTCATGGGGGGCTGGGGCCTGCTGGCCCTAGGGGCGCTGCACTGGGCCGTAGACCTGAAGGGGAAGACGGGGCGCATACTGGCGCTGCCCCGCTGGTACGGAGTCAACGCCCTGCTGGGCATCGTGGTCTTTACCTTCCTCGATAACGTCATGAGCCGTCTCCCCGTGGGACATAAGGCCGACAATACGGTCTATGCGCTCAAGGAATTCCTGCACGACCATCTGTTCAGATCCTGGTTGTCGGATCGGAATGCCTCCTGGGTCTACTCCGTAGTCGCGATTCTGGTCCTGGGTCTATTCTTTCGAATGCTGCATGACCGGAAGCGCTATTTCCGGGTCTGATCACAGAGCGCAAGGAGTCTGCATGGAAGTCATCATTACGCCTGACCGCGACAAGGCCGCGCTATTGACCGCACGCATCGTCGCCAAGGAGTTGCGAGCCAAGCCGAGCCTGGTATTGGGCCTGGCCACGGGACGCACCATGGAGCGGGTCTATGCGTATCTCGCTCATTTCCACCAGCAGGAAGGGCTTGATTTTTCTCGTTGCCACACCTTTAACCTCGACGAATACATTGGTATTCCCGCGGGGCACGAGGGCACCTACCGGCAGTACATGGACCAGCACCTTTTCCAGAAGGTGAACATTCCGCTGGAGCACACCCACCTGCCGGATGGCGCGGCTCCTGACCTTGGGGCAGAGTGCCTGCGTTACGAATCCCGCATTCGGGAATTGGGCGGCATCGATCTCCAGCTCCTGGGCATCGGGATCGATGGGCACATCGGCTTCAACGAGCCCCTGTCTGCACTCCTTTCTCGTACTCGGGAAAAGGCCCTGACCCCCGCGACGCTCGCCCAGAATGCCGAAATGTTTGGCGGGGATGTCGCCCGCGTACCCCGCCGCGCCATCACCATGGGCGTGGGGACCATCCTGGACTGCGGGCGCTGCCTGCTGCTGGCGACAGGCAGCACCAAGGCCGCCGTGCTGGCCCAGGCGGTGGAGGGCCCCATCACCTCCATGGTAACGGCCTCGGCCTTGCAACTTCATCCTCGCTGCCAGGTGGTGGTGGATGAGGAAGCTTCGACGGCCCTTAGAGGGCAGGAATACTACCGTTGGATTTTTGCCAACGAGCCGGAATGGGCTGAGTTCCGGGATCTGGATGCCTTGGAACCCCGTTGAAGGGGCTGAGAGAATGAGCGGGTTTCCGGGAGCAGGCATGAAGGATCGGGCTCATCACGCTCAGGCGGAACTCGAAGACTTGGTGGAGCAGCGCACCCGGGAACTCGCGGCGGAAATCGCCGAGCGGGAGCGCCGGGAGGAGGAACTTGGCGTCGAGCGGCAGTTGCTCCGCACGGTGATCGACAATGTGCCGGACTACATTTACGTGAAGGACCGTAAGAGCCGATTCATCGTGAACAACATGGCCGTGGCCAAGAACCAGGGCTCCCTGCCTGAGCAGATCATCGGCAAGACAGACTTCGATTTCTTTCCCAAAGAGCTGGCCCAGCAGTTCTACGATGACGAGCAACGCGTCATGGAAACCGGCGAACCGCTCATCAGCCGAGAGGAACCCAACTACTACCCCCTGACGGATTCCTGGGGCTGGCACCTCACCACCACCGTACCCCTGCGCGATCTGCACGGCGAGATCATCGGCATCGTGGGGGTCAGTCGCGATATCACCTCCCACAAGAAGATGGAAGAGGCCGTGCGGGAAAGTCTGGTGCACCAGAAATTCGCCCGCCAGCTTATCGATTCGCAGGAGGGAGAGCGCAAGCGGATCGCCAGCGAACTGCACGATCATCTCGGCCAGAACCTGCTGCTGGTGAAGAACCGTCTGCTGCTGGGCCTCCGGGCCATCGAGCAGGGGCAGGATCCCTCCAGCGCCGTGAACGACGCCATCGCCCTGGTGACGGAATCTCTGCAGGATGTGCGCGATATTTCCCACAACCTTCGCCCCCATCAGATCGATGAACTGGGCCTCAGCAAGAGTGTCGAATCCATGGTGCGCCGCCTGGCCCAGAGCACCGGGATCGTGTTCAAAACCGACATCGAGCCTGTGGATCGGCTCCTCTCTAACGATGCCGAGATCAATCTGTACCGCATTGCCCAGGAGAGTCTCAACAACGTGGTCAAGCATTCCTCGGCGGGGGATATCACGGTCGTACTGCGGCGGGCAGGCGACAGCGTGATGCTGCGGGTGGTGGACGATGGCTGTGGTTTTGATGTGGAGGCTCTTACCCACGGGGCCGAACGGCACCACAGTTTCGGCCTCATGATCATGTCCGAGCGGGCCCATATGGCGGGGGGAACCCTGGAGTTGCACTCGGAGCCGGGCCACGGTACCACGGTCTCTGTGCTCCTGCCGATCCGGAGATCCCATGACGAATAGACTTTCCGTAGTCATTGCGGATGATCATCCCCTGTTCCTGGCGGGCGTCCGGCAGGTGATCGAAGGGGTCTCCACTCTGGAGGTGGTGGCCGAGGCCCGGGATGGGGCCGAAGCCTTGCAGGAGATCGAAGCGCGGCAACCGGATCTCGCCGTGCTGGACATCCGGATGCCCAAGCTCAGCGGACTCCAGGTGTTGCGGGAGATGCAGCAGCGGAAACTGGCGACTCAGGTGATCTTCCTCACGATGTATGACGATGAGGAAACCTTCAACGAGGCCATGGATCTTGGGGTGATGGGCTACGTTTCCAAGGAGTGTGCCGTCAACGATGTGGTGGCCGCAGTGGAGGCCGTGGTGCGGGGTCGGCATTTCATCAGCTCCTCCCTCATGGACCTGATGGTGGGGCGTCGGGGGCAACCTGCCCCGATCATCCAGAGCAAGCCCTTGAACACGCTCTCCCCTACGGAGCGGAAGATCTTGAAACACATTGCGGAATCGAAGACCAGCAAGGAGATCGCGGAGATCTTCTTCATCAGCCAGCGGACCGTGGAGAACCACCGCGCCCACATCAGCGCCAAGCTGGACATCCACGGCAGCTACAGCCTGCTCAAGTTCGCCCTCGAAAACAAATCGCGCCTCTGACCGGCGCAAGGAGTCGTTCCGTGTCCTCATCCTGGCGTTTCAACCCGCTCCGTGCCCTGGTCTGCGTTCTGCTTGGCGTCACGCTGCTGGGAGGGACTGCAGCCTACGGTCAGGGCGATGACACCTACCGTTTCAGCCCTGGGGCTGGCGTGGCCCAGACCCTGAACCTCGAGGCCACCCCGGAGGGTGCGTGCTGGACCTGGTCTTGCCCCTCCGCTGCGGCGAACTGGGATTCGGCCCTCCTGGGGCTTCGCCTGCGGGCGCTCAAAGACAGCAGGGATGCGCCGAGGGTGGAATTCACCACGGGTTCCTCCCGGATCGTTCAGCATGTGGAACGGGACATCAACGGTCTGCGGTGGCTGAATATCTCGGGCCTTCGAGGGCAGGTGGCCCAAGGTCGCACTGTGGAAATTCGCGGGTATGGTGTCCTGATTGAGCCCGGTTCCGCTCAGCTGCGGCTCTTCACTAACCGTCTGGATCTGAAAGGTCGGGTCCTGATCCTCGCGCCCCATCCCGATGATGCCGAGATCGCCGCCTTTGGTGTCTATGCCGGCAGCAAGGCGACCATCGTGACTGTGACCTCGGGAAATGCGGGCGACGCCAACTATCGGGACCACTTTTCGGATCCGGCGGAGCAGTACCGCTTCAAGGGGTTCCTGCGCGTTCTGGATAGCATCACGGTGCCCTGGATGGGCGGGATTCCGCCGGAACGCTGCTTCAATCTGGGCTACTTCGATGCCCGCCTTCCGGACATGCACGCCAAACCCAGCGAGGCCGTGGCCGAAATGTATGGCCCCAACCGCGACATCTCCGTGTACCGCCGGGCCAACCTGAGTGGGTTGCTCGCCAAGGGGCCGCGCACCAACACCTGGGTTCATTTCGTGCAGGATCTGGTGGCGGTCTTCCAAAAGGTTCGCCCCCGGGTGATCATCCTGCCCCACCCGTTCCTGGACACCCACGAGGATCACGCCTTCACCGCTGTGGCGACGATGGAGGCCCTGGTGCAGTGGAAGGCCCCCGTGACCCTGCTGCTCTATACCAACCATGCGGGCGGTGACCGCTATCCCTATGGGCCTGCGGGAACGCCTGCGCCCCTTCCGCCCTGGGCAGGCCGTGGGCTCGAGGTGGAAGGCTTCTACGCCCATCCCGTGAGCCCTGAAATCCAGCGGCTCAAGCTCTTCGCGTTGGACGGAATGCACGATCTCCGCCTCACGCCCGCCGAACAGGCCGCCTGTCTCGGCGGAGAGGTGAAGCCGCAGCGCGACGACTATCCCAGAGCCCCGGAGGTGGACTACTTCCGCCGCGGCCCCCGGCCGGAGGAACTCTTCCTGGTGTCGAGCCGTCAGGGGCTCCGCAGCCTCGTGCGCCAGTTCCTGGAGGATCGAGCCGAATAGCGATTCTGGGGGTCGAGGGCATCGCGACTCATGGGTGATTCTTCATCCATTCAGTGGTCCGATCCCTGCTTAGGAGATGGGACGAATCACCGTACCCCTCTGGATAAGGCACCCGGAGCTCCTACGGATGGTTGCCACTGACGCGCTGCGTCCCTGCAGTGCCTCCCAAGGTCACCCAGGAGTCTCCATGATCCCGATATTTATGGTCATTCTTGCAGGATTGATCCTCAGTCTGGGATGCGGCGGGGGCTCCAAGACGACTTCCCCTGGGAATCCTCCCACCCCCAGCGTCCCGGTGATCCAGTCCTTCAGTGCCGCGCCGTCATCCGTGGCGCAGGGGCAGTCCAGCACCCTGTCCTGGAGCGTGACCGGGGCCACTTCGCTCTCCATCTCAGGGGTCGGGCCGGTTTCGGGCAGCAGTCTTTCGGTGACACCCGCTTCCACCACCACCTACATCCTGACGGCTTCCAACGCTGCAGGAAACGCCACCCGCAGTACCACCGTCACCGTAGGCAGCGCGGGGGCCGCGGCCACCGTCCTACCCAGCCGCACCACAGGTGTGGCGCCCCTCTATGTCAACTTCGCGACCGATTATGTCGGCACCCTGGGGGATCGGGCCTTCCACGACTATGCCT
>JFJP01038299.1_pt1 | contig 18306 bp, 14 predicted proteins | sample 431651 | NCBI WGS metagenome assembly JFJP01 (sample SAMN02602958, study PRJNA72255) | Microbial mat metagenome, whole genome shotgun sequencing project. | biome: fresh water; feature: sink hole; material: water; isolation source: purple microbial (photo- and chemosynthetic) mats found in...
GGGCACTGCAGAGTTGATAGTGTTTACCTCCCCGGTTAAATCGCCGGTTGAAATCTGACTGAAGGAGTTAAACCCGGTAAACAACAGCAAAATCAACCCAACAATTCCGTACTTTGGATTATTAAAATTCTCTGACATTATGAAAAGCGTTTTTAGGTGCACAAATATAACTAAAAAAAATATTATTTATTGCAATTAATCTATCGGGTGAGAATCAGCTTGCCCGATTTTTCCGCCGACTCCCCTTCAGATGTTGCAACCCGTATCCTGTAAATATATACCGATTGGCCTGTTTGGGCACCCGATCCATCCCAATAAATATTTTGTGAACGATAACCGGTATTGGATTCAACGGCTTTGATTGTTTTAACCAATTTCCCGTCTAAATTAAGAATATCCACAATGATTTCCATGTCGACACCGGGTTTATTATGACCGAAACTTATATTGGTGTAGTCGCTGAACGGATTCGGGAAATTCATGAGTCCTTCGAGAATGAAATCATCGGATTTCATGACAATAAAATCAGTTGTTCCGATGCTGGAATTATTGTATATATCCCAAACTTTAACGATTATTGTATGATGGCCTGCCTCAAGATTGTTCAGAGGATAGCTGATAATTCCACCCTGATAGGAGTCGAGATAGGCTTGATAATACTCGTTGAGAAAAAATGCATTTTGGGTTCTGTCGTCAAGGACAGCGGTAATATCATGTCCAATGCCATTGCCGGTGGTATTTACACCGTGCTCATCGCTAACCTCAACGTATAAAACAGGGTTTTCGTCGGTTATACCTCCCGAACGAAAACTCGGGCTATTCATATATACATCAATCTCTGGACCTTCGATGTCAATATTCGCTTCATAAGAAGTCCCTCCGATTTGTATACCGTTGTATGAACCTGAAGCATCAAACAATGAATCGTGTGCATAAAAACTAAGTCTTCCAGAACCATAGGCGTAATTTATATCTTTGGGGACGAGGAATGAGAAATTGAAAACCCCATCGGTAACGGTTGACTTACCCTTGTACAAAATATTATTCCGAAGTCTAAAGGTTTTTTTTGTTCCCCCATCATTTGCGAGAGTTTCCTGTAGGACCGATTTATCAAACACTGTCGGGTAAACATAGCCGCTGAATCCTGTCATGAGGTTTCCTTCAAGATCGGCAAGGTGTCCGCTTATGGAAACTTTGCTCAAAGCCTTCAAAGTATCGGTTGCCTCGCTTATCAATTGCCCGTTAAGAGAATCGGCATAGACAAAAAACTCAGGATATGAGAGCCGTTGGGAAGGGTCACCCAGCAGGGTAAAATTCCTTTTGTTGATTCCGCTACCTGCATTGTTTTTGGTATACCGCATGATGTCTCCCAAGCTATAGTTCTCTCCCTCTGAATCTTTTTCGAACACGATTTCATAAAACTTCTCGTTCAGAACACGATTGGGCTGGGAATAAACCAGTCGGGTAGTTGTAAGCAGCGCAATGCCCCCTCCTTTGGGGTTAAGCAATACCTTTTCGCCGGCAGAAATCACTACATGATCATCGTATCTGCTGAACTCGCAGGTTGCGGTCATAAACAAGGGCATCCGGTCATCGTTCTTCCACCTGTCGATATCGTTAACACCCAGGATTTGTTCATGCGCCCATCCCTTGATTCCCCCGTGTCCTGTGTAATTTATGATAAGAGCTCCCCGTTCAACCTGATCGTTGATGGCACGGTTAACATCCGGGTACTCTTGTCCCACAGGGGTAGTAACCTGTTTATAAGCATCGAGATATATTTTGTTCAGGTTAAAACCCGGATATTTTGCCTCAACAAAATTTGCCAGGCCGTCTGCATCGGTCATATGAATGTTTGAATCTTCATCGTCGCCAATAAAACAAATTGTGTTTCTCCAGTCGCCCATTCTTTCGGGCGATTCGTAACCCAGAATTTTATCGACAATGAGTTTTGCTTCTTGAGGAGTACCAACAGGGAGACGCCCCACTCCTATATCGAGCAGACCACTGATCATGCTCTCTCCAGGGTCCAGCAGACCGAAAAAATCATCAGAGACATAGGAGGCAGTCGGGCTAAGGCTGTTGTCGGACTGGTAGGTAAGGATAAAATTCGTGGCGCTCTCGGTTATCCCCTTATTGTCGAATGTTCCATCCCCAAAAAGCAGCAAATACTTAGGCAGAAGAGAAATATCTCCCTCAGCGCGTGTATACAGCATTTTCATGAAATTGCGATATGCAGCGATATCAGGGCTTCCGGAAGAAAACTCGTTGTAAACCATTTCCGGGGTAACCAGCAGCACATCCAATCCATTATTTTCACGCCGATAGGCAGCAAGGCGCTCAGCCTGATCCATGAAGTCGGGGTGAACAACCACAACCATATCGGGCTGTTGCGGCCCATGAAGGTTCTGGTTCGGAACGATTCCCAGGCCTGAACCCTGAAGTATGGGAGTGGGAAACGAAGCATTCTCGTTAAATGCCACAAACTCGCGCAAGGAATCCGTTGCAACAATAAAAGATAAGGTGGTGCCCGACAGTGTTCCCGGAATCTTCCTGATGTTGTTCTGATTGCTGATATCCCATACCATCGTTTTTTCAGTTGCGCCAGCAATGGAAAAGCGGGTAATAGTTCCGTTGGAACTTACCTTTTTATCCCTGAACTCAAAGAAATCGGCAGGCATGCGTAAACTTGCCCTCCCGTTCAAGAGGATGTAATCGAGCCAACCTTTGGCTGAGCCGTCGGGCTTTATGTATTTCAACTTTAGCGAAATACTGTTGGACTGAGCGACGAATTGGGTTTTCTGTTGGGCTGTATAGCCAAAGATCGAAGTGTAGTCGCTGAGGTTGGATGCAGGTACAACCATTGTTGAAACTGTGCTGTTATTATAGCTCATCTGAAACTCCGAAGGCGTCAGGGCTTTTGCCATTACCTGAGTCTGAATTTTAATCGGCTCGGTTAGTATCAGGTCAGGAACTGTAAATGCAAATGCGTACTGAACCACAAGGGCAAAAAATTCCCCAAACCATTGTTTTCCGCTAAGTAATACGTTTTCTTTTTCAGATTCGTGAAAAGCTCGATAATCGTACGACTCAGAGTTGGCATTTGGTGTCCCGGGGCTTGTTGATTCAGGTTGGGGGAGGTCGGGCGCATCGCCGGAAGTCACATAATAGTAGCTGAAATCCGAATAGGGATTAAGCTGATGCCGGAACATGCCCAAAACCGAATCGTATTGCCAGGAAATGCTCCCCTTTGAGTAAAACAGAATGAAATCCCCGGAATTAAAAATCCCGTCGCTTCCTTTAACCATATGTATTTGCACCGGTGAAAGATCGTCTTTCTCCCCTTTCCGGCAATCTTCGGGAAGAACAACCCCACCACTCCCAAAAATCCGAACATTGGCAGGATTGCCAACCGACATGGAGTTGATCTGGTCGTAACTCAACTTATAGATTCCGGAAGAAGCCAGCTTGATTTTATACCACTTGCCGGTCGAAAGCACCGAATTATCAGGTGCCGAAGATTTTTTCTCTCTCAGAATATCTGCGGTGGGAATTGCAATTGACTCCAGTCGTATCACAAAATTTTTGAGCCTTTCCAGCTGCCCACTCTCAGGGTTTATCCGAAAAGGGAGAAGACTTAACTGGACAAAAGGCTTTTTCTGCATATATTCAAGAGAAAAGGAAAAAGCGATGCTATCAGACAGGTTCATTATTAAAGAGGAATCGGGGATCGTTCCGGAGAAAGACTCATAAACGGGATAAACGATGGAAAGATTAACCTGGGCCCGGTCGGGATTCCATGGTATCAGGTCGGAATAAGACGGCAGACGGTTTGTTTCGTCGGGGTAGACCTCTCCTGAAAAAGAAACGAATTCCGAAAACGAAATTTCTTTGGCAACGGGATTATCGAACTGTAAAATTCTTTTCGTGTGCCAGATCTGTGCCTGCGCTTCGAAAGATAGAAATAAGAGGGCTATAATTAAAAATTTCATTATTTTCGTCTAACTTTAAAATTCATATCACATCAAAACACAATTATGATCGAGGGTAAAACATTTATCCGGCAGAAACGTTTGATGAATGAAACGAAATTCTTGTTAAATATATTGTAAAAAAACTGTGGCTCAAAGATAATCATAATCGATGATGCATAAATCACTGATTTCAATACTTTGCAATTGCTTACTGTGTCTGGCAACCAATGTCCTGGCACAGGATTCTCATTTCTCACAGTTCTATGCCAACCGTCTCAATCTCAACCCGGCATGGGCAGGCGTTGGGGAAGAAAACAGGGTTTTTATAAATTACCGCAACCAATATCCCGGTATTGGCAGCATATATAAAACCTACACCTTATCGTACGACCAGTATGTTGAAAACCTGCACGGGGGATTGGGACTTTCTTTCAGTAACGATGTTCAAGGTTCAGGAGCGATGAATCAAATGGTGTTTTCATCGATGTACTCCTACCATTTCAAGGCAAGCCGGTCGCTTTCCTTTTCAGGTGGAATTCAGGCTGCGGCAATATCTCGAACGGTGGTGTCATCTGGCTTTGAGTTTGCCGACCAGTACGATCCTGCAACAGGCACAGTGAATCAGGGAGGAGGAAGCGAGTCCTATCCGAATTCATCAAGCTTTTTTCCCGACTTTTCCTTCGGTGCGGCAGGTTTTCACAATGAATTCTACGGGGGAGTCTCGCTTTTTCATGTTCTTAAACCCTTCCAATCACCAAACAAGTCTGAGGAATCAAGGCTTCCACGCAAATTCACCTTGTTTGCAGGGACATATATCCCTGTTTATGAAAGAAGATTGGGAAAAGAGGTGCTAAAGCTCAACCCGAATGTGATATACATTCAACAAAAAGACCTGAGTCAGTTGGTATACGGGCTGGAATCAGTGTACAAATCGAAATATATTGCAGGCTTATGGCTCAGGCAAAACCTTGGCTTGAAATACTCATCCCTGATTGTTTCAGGGGGAGTGGTTTTCGACACTATGCGCCTGAGATACAGCTACGACGCACAATTTTCGCATCCTACAATTCAAATTCCCAGGCTTGGTGCACACGAGATATCCTTGATACTTCTTGTTGCCGACAATAAGAAAATCAAGCACAAGGCAATAAAATGTCCTAAAATTTAGTTTTTTTTGTGAAATAATATTATTTTTAGTCCGAATTTTCAATTAAAAAGAATAAAGGATAACATTATGAAAATCAACCTGAATCTTCTTCCGGTACTTCTTTTGGCAGCTGTGGCATTGTCTTCCTGTGGCGGAACTGACGCCGGGCAAACTGGCAAAGAATCAACAACAACCGGTTGGACCTATAACGATCCGGCTAGTGGTGGGTTTGCTGTCTCAAAGACAGAAGAGCAGATTACCGGTCCCGGTCTTGTGCTTATTGAAGGAGGAACCTTCACAATGGGCAGAGTGCAGGACGATGTCATGTACGAATGGAATGCTGTTCCCAGAAGGGTAACGGTATCATCGTTTTATATGGACGAAACCGAAGTGAGAAATATCGACTACCGCGAATATGTCTATTGGTTGTCCAGAGTTTTTGGCGACAATAACCGTCAGGTTGTTTATAATGCACTTCCAGATACATTGGTATGGAGAGATCCTGTAGCCTACAACGAACCTTATGTTGAATATTACTTCAGGCATCCAGCCTATAACCAATATCCTGTTGTTGGGGTAAACTGGCTTCAGTCGAATGACTATTGCAAATGGCGTACCGACAGGGTGAATGAGAAAGTGCTTGTAGATATAGGTTATATTGAACTGAGCACAGACCAAAAAGACGAGAACAACTTCAACACCGATGCATATCTTGCTGGTATTTATCAGCCGGTTATCAGAAATCCTCTGGAAAGTCTTAATCCTGCTCAGGATTCACGTATCTACACCATCGAAGACGGAGTTCTTCTTCCAAAATACCGTCTTCCCTCAGAGGCCGAATGGGAATTTGCAGCCTTTGCTCTTCGCGGAAACACTTCCGAAGAACTGGTTTGGGAACGCAGAGTATACCCGTGGAGCGGACACAACGTAAGAAACGATGATCCTAAAAACCTTGGCGAAATGAGAGCCAACTTCGTGAGAGGCAATGGTGACATGATGGGTATCGCAGGAAACCTCAACGACGGAGGATCAATCACTACTCCTGTAAGATCCTTCTGGCCCAACGACTATGGCTTGTATTGCATGGCTGGAAACGTAAACGAATGGGTTGCCGATGTGTATCGCCCCCTTTCTTTTGAAGATGTCAGCGGCTTTAACCCTTACCGTGGTAACGAATTCGACAAACTTTACAGGAATGCCGACGGAAATACTGAAATCGACAGTCTTGGAAGATTGAAAACCGTACCCATTACAGAAAAAGATGCTGAAGGTCGTTTCAATTACAGAAAATCCGACTACCGCAACTACCGAGATGGAGATCTTCAGTCTTCAGCCAGTTTTGAGGAAAAAGACACTGCCAGCGAAGCCTACAAAAAAGGAAGCAAGAACATGTATGTTAACGACCAGTATGAGCAATCATCACTTGTTAACGACAATGTTCGGGTTTACAAAGGCGGATCTTGGAAAGACAGGGCTTTTTATCTTAGCCCCGGCACCCGTCGTTTCCTTTTGGAGACCGAGGCAAGAGACGATATCGGTTTCCGTTGCGCTATGACCCGCGTTGGAAGTCCTACCGGGTTTTAATAATGCGATCCATATAATATAATAAAAGGGTGTCTCTACAGGACACCCTTTTATCTTTAGCACAAAGTAGCTTGTAATTATCAGCTCTTCCCAAAATTCCTTATCTCACGATGAAAATCGAAGAACTATATCTGCTCTACAAAGAATGCCGCAGCATTTCTACCGACTCCCGCAAACTTATCCCTGGCTCGATGTTCTTTGCCCTTAAAGGGGAAAATTTCAATGGCAACCAGTTTGCTTTGAAGGCTCTCGAGAATGGATGTTCCTATGCAGTTGTTGACGAGACTGAATTACCAAAGGATCATCGACTGCTGGTTTTTCCCGATGTCCTTGCAGCCCTGCAGGAGCTTGCTCAATATCACCGCAATCAGCTGAAAATACCTTTTATTGGAATAACCGGATCGAACGGGAAAACCACAAGCAAGGAACTCATTGCAACAGTTCTGAGCCGCAGGTACAAAGTATGCGCAACCCAGGGAAACCTGAACAACCATATCGGTGTGCCTCTCACCCTGCTTTCGGTGAACGAACATGATATTGCAATTATTGAAATGGGAGCAAACCATATCGGCGAGATTGCCATGCTTTCGAGAATAGCCAACCCCGATTTTGGACTTATAACCAACATCGGCCGAGCCCATCTTGAGGGATTTGGTTCACCGGAGGGAGTTGTCACGGCCAAATCGGAATTGTACGAACATCTTGCGCAGAGAAAGGCTTTTGCCTTTGTGGACTCGGATAATAATCTTCTACAAAACCTTGCCCGGGAAAAGAAACTCGAATGTGTTTATTATGGCAGCAGCCCGGAATCATTGTGCTCAGGTGAAATCACAGACAACGCCGAATTCCTGAGAGTCAAAATAAGTTTGAAAGCAGAAAACAAGGTTCTGGATATTCAGACTTCACTTATCGGCGATTACAACCTCAGCAACTTATTGGCTGCGGCTTGCATAGGCAGTCATTTTTCGGTCTCCCCTGAAGAAATAGCTGATGCACTCACCAATTACAACCCCACCAACAGCCGCTCACAATTGGTAAAGACGGCAGGCAACAAAGTAGTTCTTGACTCTTACAATGCGAACCCCAGTTCAATGGAAGGAGCCCTAAAAAATTTCCTTTCCCTTCAGGAGGAAGCTCCCAAAATGGTGATCCTTGGAGATATGCTCGAATTGGGAATTTACTCCCACGCTGAACACCGGCAGATTCTTGATCTCCTGAAGAAAAATAATTTCGCAAGTGTAATCCTTGTCGGCCCTGAGTTTTGCAGCGTTTCAGAGCCGGAATCCCCTACTTGTTTCAAGAACGTTGAGGATGCGATTGAACATTTCCGCTCAAATCCCGTTAAAGACCATTCGATTCTGCTCAAAGGAAGCAGGGGGATCAGGCTGGAGAAACTGATGGATGTATTGTAACGATGAAAGCAGAGCCGGCAAAACAATAATTGCAGCAACTTGATGGTGCTTCTCTGCCTTTCAAGTATCAGAATATTTTATTTTATACAACTTTTAAAACAAACAAAGACATGGCAAACAAACTGATGGATCCAATTGGCCGCTTAATGGGATTACGATATAAATCACATCCATGGCACGGCGTAGATATTGGTCCTGAGGCTCCGGCGGTAATTACCTGCTTTATCGAAATGGTTCCCCGCGACACGGTTAAGTATGAGGTAGACAAGGTTACAGGTTACCTGAAAATCGACAGACCCGGAAAATATTCCAATTCTGTGCCCGCTCTTTACGGCTTCATTCCCCAGACATTGTCAGGCGACATGGTGGCCCAACTTGCTCAGGAGAAAACCGGCAATACTGAAATCACAGGCGACAACGACCCGGTTGATATCTGCATACTGACTGAGAAAGAAATCACTCATGGCGACATTTTGGTAAGAGCCAGGCCAATTGGCGGATTCAGGATGATCGACAAGAATCAGGCTGACGACAAGATCATTGCCGTACTAAAGCACGATGCCATGTTTGAGTCGTTCAACGACGTTTCTGAAGTACCCCAAAAAGTTGTCGAGCGCCTAAAACATTACTTCCTTACCTACAAGGACCTCCCCGGGCAACCCAGTCAGTGTGAGATTACGCACACCTACGGCAGAGAAGAGGCTATGGAGGTTATTAACCGTTCGCTAACCGATTACACGAAAAAATTCGAGAACCTGGACAACATCCTTTCTCTTGTATAAAGGTTGGTTGAAGGTGCCCTTTTGTCTCGTTTTTAATGGTACTGAGAGAAGTTCTTAATACAACCTAAAGCGGTGAGGAGAATTTTAGGGGTTGCGGTAAATCCAGCGCAGGGATTGGAAAGTGATTTTTTTCTTTAAAAAGTATTCCTTTACAATACTTCCGGGATAGATTTCCCGGTGCTCAAAACGGCTGATAAATTTCTGCTCCTCTTTCCTGAATTGTTTGTATCGCCCATAATATCTATAGAAGGCCATATGAGCCCTGAAAACGGAGAAAAACTCCCCTAAAGAGAACTTCAGCAAAAAGCGGAAAGAGGATAAACCGTCCAGCAGCAAGCGTGAAAAAAGTATGCGCCCCAGAAATTCCTCAGGCAGGTTTTTATAAAGGATGAAAAGATTGTTACGGTAATTGAGAAAGGTCTTACGGGGATTTCCCTGCGGCAGTGTACCTCCCCCGAGATGATACACCAATGATGCAGGCTCAACCATGATGCGATAACCGCGATTCTTCAGCCTCCAGCAAAGATCAACTTCTTCCATGTGAGCGAAAAAGTCGGGATCGAGCCCCCCGGCAAGTTTAAACAGAGGACCGCGAATCATCAGGCAGGCACCTGAAGCCCAGAAGATGTCCCTTTGTTTGTCGTACTGCCCATAATCGGTTTCTATGCTGTCGAAAATGCGTCCCTGGCAAAAGGTATAACCATAGCGGTCGATAAACCCTCCTGCACCGCCGGCATATTCGAAAAGATCGTTCCGCTCCGCCGACATTATTTTAGGCATACAGGCAGCAACCAGCGGATTGCTGTCCAAAAGTTCAATCAAGGGATTTAGCCAGCCGGCACTGACATCCACATCCGAATTCAGAAGCAAAAAATATTCGGCTTCGAGTTGGGCAAGAGCCCGGTTGTACCCTTCGGCAAAACCGTAATTTTTTTTAAGGGGGATAATGCCAATTTCCGGATAAGTGCTTCTGAGAAACTCAACAGAGTGGTCGTTCGAACCGTTGTCGGCCACAAAAATACGGACGCCTTCAATTTCGGAATGTGCCACAACTGAAGGGAGAAAGCGCTTCAGAAAGTCTTTCCCGTTCCAATTCAATATTACCACAGCTGCTTTTAACATGGCACAAATATACTATTTACGGGTGTTATTTTCCGTAAACCTGAAAATCCCTTTGCTTTCCTCATTCTCACGCTTGCGGGTATGCTTCCACCTTCTGTGCGACCATAGCCAGTATTCGGGTTTTTCAAGAATCGATTCCTCAAGCAGTTTAAAAAACTTACGGGTTATCACAAACTCTGAAGTATCGAGCGGGTTTTCCTCAATGGGAATTAGTTCAACGCTGTACCGTCCCCTGCCTGTTTTACTCACTTTCCCGTATAAAACAGCCATGTTGAATTGCTTTGCCAGCTTTTCCGGTCCAAGATATACAGGGGTAATCTGGTTCAGAAAGCCTGTCCAAAACTGTATTTCTTCCCACACCGGCGACTGATCGGCGATAAAAACATTAAAGCTTGGGGTATTAGCTCTTTTAAATTTGAGCAGAACGCGTACCACTTCCCTCATACCCACCATTTCTGTCCCAAACCGACTTCGCGCGCGATTCACAAGGCTATCGAAGCGCTTATTGTTCAATGGTTTGTAGACTCCTGTAGTTTTGTAATTCAGATGCTGCACGATGCCGAGAGTCCACTCCCAGTTACCGTAATGGGCTCCCATGGCTACAATGGATCGGCCTTCGCTTCGGTATTTATCCAATATTTCCGGATTAACAATGGGGATCCTGCTGCTGAGTTGCTTTGGGGTCATGTGGAGCATTTTCAGGCTTTCCACAATCATATCGGCCAAATGCCGATAAAACGCCTTTTCTATCATAAGAAGTTCCTGCGGACTTTTCTCAGGAAAAGCACGGCTTAAATTATCCTTAACCACAACTTCCCTGTATCTGACAATATAAAACAGAATGTAATACAAGCCATCGGACAGGAAATACAAAAAACCCAAAGGAAGAAATGCTATCGTCCGGATAAAAAAGTAGATAAGGTAAAAACCAATTGCAGACATTGGGGCGGATTAACGGATCATAATTGATTTTACATCTTCGAGAAACTCATCAAAAACGAGATCATTTGAAATTACAATTTCCCCGCCAAATAAATAGTTGTTTCCTCCCCTGAAATCAGAAACCCTTCCCCCGGCCTGTTTCACGATTAATATTCCTGCAGCTACATCCCATGGGCTGAGGCCATATTCGTAAAACGCCTCAAATCGGCCACAGGCAATGTAGGCGATATCGGTAGCAGCTGAGCCCAAGCGTCGCAAGCCGTGCGAATTTTCCATGAAAAACCGTATCGTCTCCATGAAGTACGAAAGATGAGCAAAGTTGGTATATGGAAAACCTGTTGCAATAAGGGAGTTATTCACTTTATCGACTTTGCTGACTCGGATTTCCCTGCCATTCAGATATGCCTTGCTATCTTTCCATGCGTAGAAACATTCCTTCAGGGAGATTTCGTAAACCACCCCCAAAACAATTTCTTCGTCCGCCATTAACGCAACACTTATGGCAAATGGAGGCAATCCGTGAATATAATTGGTTGTTCCATCCAAAGGGTCTATAATCCAATTGTAGGTATCGCCTCTTTTGGTACTGGTTCCTTCCTCGGCAATAAAACCGGATTCCGGGAGCAAAGATGACAATCCCTCAACAAGCATTTTCTCCGCGGTTTTGTCAACATGAGTCACGTAATTGTGCGTGCCTTTAACTTCAATGTTCAACTCAACCCTTTTCTCAAGTTCACTGCTTATGAACTTCGCTGTTTCTCCCACAATAACGCAAACATCCGCGCAAAGTCTTTCTAAATTCATTCCCGTATTTTTAATTATTTTCCCTCGCTCATCTTTTTATAGTAGTTGAAGAGTTCAACCTGCGAGCGGATAGGTTTTTGACCTGTTTGTTTTTTATAATGATTGCTTTGTGTCTCATCGATGATGCGAGCCTTAACGTTGTCCCTGAGCTGCACATCGAGAATATGGCGCAGTTCGGCCTGCAGGTCCTTGTCAAAAATCGGGGCCGACACTTCGATACGGTTGTCGATGTTTCGCGTCATCCAGTCGGCAGAGGAAATGAAATAAAGCTCATCTCCCCCGTTACAGAAAACAAAGATGCGGCTATGTTCCAGGTATTTATCAACGATGCTGATGGCCTCGATGTTTTCGCTTTGTCCTTCGATCCCGGGAATCAGCGAGCAGGTTCCCCTAACAATGAGCTGGATTTTGACGCCGGCGTTGTTGGCCTGATAAAGCTTGCGAATCATTTCGGTGTCAACAAGGCTGTTGACTTTCAGGATTATAAAAGCCGGCAGGCCGTTTTTGGCATTGGCAATTTCGGTGTCAATGAGGGTGTTCAACCGCTTTCGCTGATAATTCGGCGAAACCATAAGGTGTTTGAAACTGTAGTTCTTAAAGGTGTTGTGAAAGAAATCGAAAACCTTCCAGACTTCTGCGGCAATATATTTGTTTTTGGTAATCAGGAGGATATCCGAATATACCCTGGCGGTTCCTTCGTGGAAGTTTCCGGTTCCGATGGCCGCGTAGTTCACGGTCCTTCCATTTTCCAAACGTGAAATAAGGGTGAGTTTACTGTGCACTTTCAAACCTCTGATTCCAAAAGTTACTTTTGCCCCTACCTCCTCCAGTCGTTTGGACCAGAATATATTGGATTTCTCGTCAAACCTTGCCTGAAGCTCTATGTTAACTGTAACGCTCTTACCGTTAAGCGCCGCATTGATCAGTGCGTTTATAACAGCAGAGTCGTTGGCAACCCTGTACAAAGTTGTTTTGATGGATGTTACCTTGGGATCCATTGATGCCTCCCTCAACCAATTGATGTAATGGTTGAACTTCTGGTAAGGGAAGTGAAGCATCAGATCCTTTTCGGAAATCACATCGAAAAGGCTGTGCCCAGGGTGAATTCTCGGGTGGTTAAGGGGAGCCTGGGTCTCATATTGAAGATGGTTTTTTCCCAGGTTGGGAAATTTCATGAAGTCCTTGAAGTTATGATACCTGCCCCCCGGAATGAGGTTATCGTCTTCATCAAGGTTTAGCCGATGAATAAGATAAGTGAGCAAATCCTTCGACATTTTCTCATCATATACAAAACGTACCGGTTGGCCTTCGCTGCGGTCCTGAACGCTTTCGTCGATTTTTTCGAGAAAACTCTTCGAAAGGTCATTATCGATGTCGAGTTCGGCATCACGGGTGAGCTTTATGGTGTAAGCCTCAAAATGATGGAAATGGAATTGGGAAAAAACGATTTTCAATCCATAACGAATAACGTCATCGAGCAAAATCAGATATTTACGCGTTCGAATGGGGAAAAGCAAAAACCTGCCGAGCCTTTCGGTAGGAACTTCGATAATGGCATATTCGTTTTCCACATTGGCAGTGTGGCTTGTCATTTTTACGGCCAGATAGATCGACCTGTCTTTCAAGTTCGGAAACTCCTTAACATTATGGAGCATGATTGGGGTCAGCACAGGAAGCACCTGTTCGATAAAATAGCGATGAACAAATTCCTGCTTTTTTCGGGTGAGTTGCTTCTCGTCAATAATTATTATCCGCTCCTTTTCAAGTTCTTTGCGGAGACCCTGATAGATATTCTCAAACTTTTTTTGCTGCTGAATTACGATCTGTTGGATCTCATTGAGAATTTCTTTTGGTTTTTCTTTAGAAGGAGATCCGGAGTTCGACTCAACGTCAATCATTCTTTTGATGGTGGCTACCCGCACCTTAAAAAACTCGTCGAGATTGTTGGAGAAAATCCCAAGAAACCTAATTCGTTCCACCGTAGGAACATTCACATCAGCTGCTTCCTGCAGCACCCGTTCGTTAAAAGACAGCCAGCTGATCTCTCTGTTTATGAGTTTTTTATTCTTCATCTGCAAAAATCTAAGAATTGTGGGGGTAATCGACAAATTCGCTGGTCAGGTTCTTTTTACTGATATCGCTCCAGGCAGCTGCTTTGAACCTAAGCACTGCCAAGCCTGTGGTTGGAAGATTTTCAATCTCCAGTCCTGAAAGAAGATTAACCAAATCGGTAAACCCCGGATTATGGCCAAAGATCATCAACGATTTCCGGGAATTGTCGGTTGCTTTGATAACGGAAAGAATTTCGTCGTAATCGGCCAGATAAAGTTCTTCATTAATAACAATTTCATCGGCCTGCAACCCGATGACCCGCGAGAAAATTATGGCAGTGTGCAATGCACGAACGGCAGGGCTGCTGATGATGACATCGGGGTACAAATCCCTTTTCACAATTCTGCCTGCCATTTCATGGGCATCCTTGATTCCGCGGTCTTTCAGCGGTCGGTCGATATCCGACACAGAAAGGTAATCCTGTGTTGATTTGCCATGACGAACGATAAAAAGAATTTTTTCTTCAACCATAAACGACTATAATAAATTACTGGCCAGATCGGCAAGATAGCTTCGCTCCCCTTTTACCAGATTAACATGAGCAAAGATATCCTGTCCTCTCATTCTGTCAGCAAGATACGATAATCCGTTTGATTTTGTATCCAGGTAAGGGGAGTCAATTTGCTGGATATCCCCCGTAAAAATCATTTTCGTCCCCTCCCCTGCCCGGGTAATGATTGTTTTCACCTCATGGGGGGTAAGATTCTGAGCCTCATCCACAATAAAAAACACACGCGAAAGGCTGCGGCCCCTAATGTATGCCAAGGGAGTAATAACCAGCTTATCCGACTGGAGCATTTCCTCAATTTTAAGAAAATCCTTGCTGGTGGGCGCGAATTTCTGTTTGATCACAGAGAGGTTATCAAACAAAGGCTGCATATATGGCCCCATTTTGTCGTCTACCGTTCCGGGGAGGAAACCCATGTCGCGATTGGACAGCGGCACAATAGGCCGTGCGAGGAAAATCTGCGTGTACTGTTTTCTCTGGTGCAGCGCGGCAGCAAGAGCCAGCAGGGTTTTGCCGGTTCCCGCCTTACCGGTAAGGGCAACAAGCTGCACTTCGGGCCTGAGCAGTGCATCCAGCGCAAATGTCTGTTCGGCGTTTCTGGGCTCTATGCCATAAGTTTTAAGCTTTTCTACCCGGTTTATGGCTTTGTTGTAGGGGTCAAAATGTGCCAACGCACTTACGTTTTCATTTTTGAAGATGAAGTACTGGTGGGCTATAATATCCCTCTTTATACCGAATTCCTTTGATGCAACCCCTTCAAACTGGCTGTACAACTTCGAAATGGCTTCTTTTGAGGCATCCTCAACAATGTCGATGCCCTTGTAGATATCGGCGATATTCTGAACCTTGTCGTTCTCGTAATCCTGTGACATGATTCCCAGGGATTTGGCCTTCATCCTCAGGTTAATGTCTTTGGTAATAAGCACAACAGGTTGCTTTTGATGCTTGCTGTTAACATACTCGGCAATAGCCAGAATACGGTGATCCGGCGTGTTTTCGGGGAAAGAGTTGTTGAGCTTCTCCGAAAAAGCTTTTCCGGTTTCAATCGAGAGTTTTCCCATGCCCTTTCCAAGAGATAACCCCCCGTTGAAAAGCGTGTCGCCCGAAATTTTATCCAGCTCCCGGGTAAACTCCCGGGCATGAAAGTTGATCAGGTCGTTTCCCTTCTTGAACTTATCCAGCTCTTCAAGCACGGTGATGGGGATTACAATATCGTTTTCCTGAAAATTGTAGATACACTTGTAATCATGCAGTAGCACATTGGTGTCAAGAATAAAGATCTTTTTTGTCTTCTTCATGTAAGCGTTTTTTAACTATTTTTGACAAAGGTAAAAATAGTAAAATTCCAATCTCCCCAATCGTTAATAACCTGTTCATAACCGCTATTCTATAAATAAGTTTTATGAATACCCTTGACACCATAAAAAAGAGAAGAAGCATTCGAAGTTTCACGACTCAAAATATTGAAAAAGAGAAGATTGAGACTTTGCTGCAGTCGGCCATGTATGCACCCTCGGCTGTAAACAAGCAGCCCTGGCATTTCATTGTTATCGACAATCGGGAAATCATGGAGCAGATCATGAAGATTCACCCTAACTCAAAAATGTTTGAGACTGCCACGCTGGGGATCCTGGTGTGTGGCGATTTGCAGATGCAGCACGGCAACGGATACTGGCTTGCCGATTGCGGAGCAGCCACCCAAAACATTTTGCTGGCCGCTGCGGCAATGGATCTGGGATCGTGCTGGGTAGGTGTTTTCCCCCGTGAAGACCGGATGAAGGCATTCAAAGAGCTGTTTTCGCTGCCGGCCCATGTGGAAGCTTTTGCATTGGTTGCCCTGGGATATCCCGCAGAGGAAAAGAAAACTCCCCAACGATACCGACCTGAAAGTGTGTTCCTGAACAAATGGGGAAATTCCTGAGCCTTTTCAAAATAAACAATCCGGAATCCCATGAACTACACCCAAACCGTAGACTACCTGTTCTCGGCACTTCCAATGTTTCAGCGAAACGGTCCGGCAGCCTACAAAGCGAATCTCGACAACACCCATGCGCTGGATGAGTTTTTCGGTCATCCTCACCGGGATTTCAAAACAATTCATATTGCCGGTACCAACGGCAAAGGTTCTGTGTCGCACATGCTGGCAGCCATACTTCAAGCTGCCGGCTACAAAACAGGCTTGTTTACAAGTCCCCATCTCATCGATTTCCGTGAGAGAATACGCGTAAACGGAAAAATGATCTCTGAAGATTACGTTTGCCGGTTTGTGGAGGAAAACAAGAGCCTGATTGAAAAAATAAGCCCCTCGTTCTTCGAACTCACCACACTTATGGCGTTTGCCTATTTCAAGGATTCCAAAACCGATATTGCCGTTATCGAAACCGGGATGGGTGGGCGTCTCGACTCAACAAACATCATTACTCCGCTGGTGTCGGTAATTACCAATATCGGGCTCGATCACACGCAGTTTCTGGGCAACACGATTGAACTGGTGGCGGCCGAAAAAGCAGGTATTATCAAGGAAAACGTTCCGGTGGTAATCGGTGAATGGCAAAAAGAAACCGAAGGTGTTTACAGGGATTATGCAGGGCGGATGAAATCGGAACTTTCCTTTGCCTCGCAGAAATACTCCATAAAAGCCAGTTTTCAGACCCCTGGCCGAAAACAGATAATGTACGTGCGAAGCGGCGAAATTCTGGTTTACGAAAGTCTCAGCATCGATCTTCTGGGCCTTTACCAGAAGAAAAACCTGCCGACAGTTCTTCAGACTATCGACCGCTTAAGGGAATCTGGCATTTCAGTTTCGAGGGAGGCCATATATGACGGACTACAAAACGCAAGCGCGATTACCGGTTTACGGGGACGATGGGAAGCCCTCGGCTATAACCCTTTGATTATATGCGACACAGGTCACAATGCAGAAGGAATCTCGGAGGTGGTTCAGCAGATTCGCCAAACCCCTTACAGAAAACTTCATTTCATTTTTGGAATGGTAAGCGACAAAGACCCCAAAGCTGTGCTTTCCCTACTTCCGAGGGATGCTGAATATTACTTTACCAAAGCAGATATCCCCAGAGCACTGAGCCCCGAGTTACTGCGCGAGGAAGCCGGATCGCAGGGATTAATTGGAGAATCGTATCCTGATATAAAAACAGCTTTTGAGGCGGCGAAAGCCAGGGCCACGATGGACGATTTGATTTTTATCGGGGGGAGCACTTTTGTGGTGGCGGATCTTTTAAAGCACTTTCCGAAGCGATTTTAAGGTAAAAGCGAAAAAGAACAAAGTTTTTTATATTTTTGCAGCCTGAAGAAAGGAGAGATGCCGGAGTGGTCGATCGGGGCAGTCTCGAAAACTGTTGTACCTTTCGGGGTACCGAGGGTTCGAATCCCCCTCTCTCCGCTTTAAATGAATTCAATAAAAAAGCCTGAGGCCGTTGCGGTTTTCAGGCTTTTTTTATCTTTTCTTAAGCAAGATTATACGCTTTAACAATCTGTACGCGGTCTTTTGCAAGCCTTGCCATAGGAGCGACACAGACGCAACACAAGGCTTGCAAACTCCGGATATAGCTCTCTGTTAATTGAAAGGCAAGAATCCAGCCGATCAAAGATTTACACATATCGATTAATTGTGTAAATTTGCTAAAATACTTTAATGAAACAGAGAATTTACATAGACTTGGTTACCCAATGATTGAAATTAGAAGTCCAAAAGACTTGATAAAATATGGAGATTAAAAAAATGGAAAAAACATTTGATACTGTAAAAATGATGCGTGAGATTCGCGATAAAATAAGCGCAGAAACTCAAAATATGTCATTTGAGGAATTCAAAAAGTATATTGATTCTCAATTGAAAGCAAGTGGAATTAAACCTATTGGACAATAGCTGCCCTTCTGCCAATCGAGTTGGGAGTGTATG
>JFJP01038374.1_pt1 | contig 18306 bp, 18 predicted proteins | sample 431651 | NCBI WGS metagenome assembly JFJP01 (sample SAMN02602958, study PRJNA72255) | Microbial mat metagenome, whole genome shotgun sequencing project. | biome: fresh water; feature: sink hole; material: water; isolation source: purple microbial (photo- and chemosynthetic) mats found in...
CGCAATGACAAACAAATACGCCTATTCTTGCCATAATTTGGTATATCTTAAGAAATTACTTTGTAACATTATTTTGTTCAACGGGTTGCTGAGCCTTGTTGTAAGGCAAATCAACCTTTACGAAATGGCGGTTTATGCCCAACGTTTTTTCGCTGAGACCTACAGAAAGGCCTATGGCTTGGGAGAGGTATATTACCGGGATTGAAAGTTTCTTGCCCATAGCCTTTTCAATTTCAGGCCTGCGCATATCCAGATTAGAGTGGCACATGGGACAAGCTACTACTATGGCTTCTGCACCACGTTCGGTAGCGTCTTCCACTATATTGCCCGAAAGTTTGCCTACTATATCGGTACGGGCTATAGACATAGCAGCTCCGCAGCATTCAGTTTTGTAATTCCAGTCTATGGGCGTGGCGCCCAGGCTTTTCATTATTTCTTCCATGGTCTGAGGATCTTCCGGACGATCGAAGTTCAGAATTTTGGGTGGACGCACCATCAAGCAACCATAATAGCATGCCACTTTCATGTTCAGAGGTTTTATTTTCTTTTCATCTATGGCTTTGGTGGCATATTTTTGCATGAACTGTATGATGTTCATTACATTGGAAGTGCCATGGTATTCCATTTCAATCACTTCGGAAATACGGTTTTTGAGAACCGGATTTTCGTGCAATTCGTGCTGGGTTACACTCAGGCGGCTGTAGCAAGCGGCACATGGTACCACTATATCTGCCAGACCTTCGCGCTCAGCAAGGGCCAAATTGCGTGCAGGCAACGAAAGTGAAAGTTCTTTATTGAGATTGTGGGCAGCAGTAGCACCGCAACAATTCCAGTCAGGTATTTCAACTATATCAATTTGCAGCGCTTTAGTAACTGCTATAATCGATTCGTAATATTCTCTGGAAGAGCCAGTAAGAGAACATCCGGGATATAATCCGATTTTCATAATCTGAGTAGTTGAATGATTATTTTTTAGTTCTTTTAAAAATACGAGCCATTAGCGCAGTATCTTTTATTTTCTCGGCCAAGATGTGCAGTTTTCCCTTTTCAAACATCTTAGGGGCCAGGAAGATATCCTGCGTCAGATTGCCTGTTGTGAGTTTATATTCCATCACAAATCCCATTTCGTGCAAGCGACCGGTTTTGCGAATAGAATTGATGAACGCCTCGTGAGAAGCCACAATGCGTTTGGCTTTAGGATGTATGATTTTCTCTTGGAGCGATTCCTGTCGCACGTAGTCCATTACGGTAGGAATATCAATCTCCATAGGGCATCTGGTAAAGCACATTTCGCAGGTAAGGCACACCCAAATGGCATAAGATTTCTTTACCAACACTTCATTTTGTTTATCTTCAGTCTGAAGTAAGCGCATGATCATGCTAGGCGGATATTCCATTTCATCGTAGGCTACCGGGCATCCGGCAGAGCATTTCCCGCATTGATAGCACTTGTAGATGTTGACTCCGGTGTTATTTTTAATCCGGGAGATAAGATTATTTTTTACAGGATGTTCATTGTGTGAAGACATGTGAGTAAGTTTTTATCATACTGACGATACGTAGATATACAAATATATATACTTAAGTTTTTGCTTATTCTTCAAAATGAGGTTTGAAAGTCTGTTTCACAACACCAAAATTCATGATTAAAATCATTCAGGAAATCAATAATTACGGATAGATTGTTGGTGAAAATTTAACAAAAATCAGATTAAGTGTTAATTAAGCTTAGGAGTATTGTGAAAAAAATCACAGCTTCAGAAAAAGCTACTTAAATATAAAGCCCACAGCGAGATAAAATATCGGCAGAGAAAAACCAAAGTGGGATAAAAATGAGCAAAAAAAGCGGTACAAAAGAATCAAAAAAAAGTTTGTAGAACTTATGGAATTATGCAAAAACTGAATCTCAATATAAAGCAAAGTTTATATGAAAAACGCTAATGTCCATTTTTTTAAAAAATTACTTTGATTTTAGTATAATTTTAATAAACTTTGTGGCCGTTATGTTTTTAAATAATTAACAAGAACTACTAAAATTAAATTATTTTCAACTATTAAAAGATTATTTTTATGGCTAAAGGTACAAGTTCAATTAAGGATCTAATTCAATCATGGTTTGCCACAGGTGCTATACTTATAGCATTTGCTGTTTCTGTCTACCTGTTTTTATATATCATGGGAAGCCCAGTAAACTTTGAAGGTGGAAATCCAAAAGGTCACCCACTACCAGGTAACTATTTAGGTATTATTTACAAAGGTGGGTATATAGTACCATTGTTGATGACATGCGTACTTGTAGTGCTAATTTTTACATTCGAGCGTTTTATCAGCCTTGGACGTGCTGCAGGTAAAGGCAGTGCCAACAAGTTTGTACGTAACTTACAGCAGATGTTGGAAGCGGACAAAATTGAAGACGCAGTTGTAGCATGTGACAAACAACGTGGTTCTCTGGCAAATGTAGTACGTGCCGGTCTGGTTCGTTACCGCGATTTACAAAATGATAAAAGCCTGGAGAAAGATCAGAAAATATTATCAATACAGAAATCGCTGGAAGAAGCTACAGCTCTTGAGTCACCTATGTTGTCTCGCAACCTGGTAATTTTCTCAACTTTGGCTTCTATCTCAGTACTTATTGGTCTTATCGGTACAGTACTTGGTATGATTCGTGCGTTTGCTGCACTTGCAAGTGCTGGTGCACCTGATGCATTGGCTCTGGCAACTGGTATCTCTGAAGCGCTTATCAATACAGCATTCGGTATCACCGGTTCTACTATTGCAATCATCATGTTCAACTACTTTACTTCTAAAATCGACGCTTTCACTTTCAAAATAGATGAAGCAGGTTTTAGTTTAACTCAGACTTTTGCCTCTTCGTTGAAAAACTAAGAAGTAATATAACAATCAATTTTATTGGCCATATAGCATTTTTCTATGCCAAAAATTAAACTACCAACAAAGTCACCACATATGGACATGACTCCTATGGTGGATCTGTTTTCGTTGCTGTTGACATTCTTTATGTTAACTACAACGTTCCGTCCACAGGAGCCCGTCCCGGTTGATACACCCTTTTCCATCTCGGAAAAGCCTACTCCGGACAATAATATCATGACTCTTGTTATAAGTAAAGATAAAGGTGTTTATTTTAACTTTGACAATGGTTCTGATACCTCTTTCCACTTCCGGAGTAAGATACTCGAGCAAATGGGTGCTCACTACAACGTGAAATTCACACCCGAACAGTTGCAGAAATTTGAGAAGTACAATGCATCTTTTGGAGTACCTATTCAGAAAGTTGGCGAGTTCATAGACGCCAAAGATCCGAATGACCGCACCGCAATGCAAACAGGTATACCACTCGATTCAGCAGACAACCAACTTGCCAACTGGATATTGTACGCACGTACCGTAAACCCTAATATCAAAACTTTGATAAAAGGCGATGGACAGGCTGAGTATCCGATTGTAAAGAAAGTACTCGATATTCTGCAAGATAAAAATGTAAACCGCTACAACTTGATTACTAATCTGGAAGCAGTAGTAGTTAAAAAAACTGAATAGAAATGGCAGAAATAGTTCAAGAAGAAAAATCCGAAAAAGGCGGTAAGAAAAAGAAACATCATGGTTCCGCGCATGTAGACATGACGCCCATGGTTGACCTTATGGCTTTGCTTATTACCTTCTTTATGCTCACCACAGCGTTCAGCAAACCAAAAGTTATGGAAATTGTACTTCCTGAGAAAAAAAAGGACCAAACGGAAGCTCCAAAAATTGCAGCCAGCCGTACCCTCAACATCATCTTAGGACCTGACGATAAAGTATATTGGTATCCTGGAAACGCTGATCCTACTAAATTACCATTGCCTGTACTTCAGCTTACTGACTTTAGCGACGAAGGCGTACGTACAATTTTGTTGGACAGAAACATAGCTCTGTTCAAAAAAATAGACCAGTTCAATGATGATATCAAAACCGGTAAAATTGAAATCCCGCATGATTCAGTTCCCGAGATGATTCGCCGCCTAAAAAGAGATGACGATACCGGTCCTATAGTTCTTATAAAGGCCGATAAACGTGCAACTTATAAAAATGTGGTTGATATAATTGATGAAATGGCTATTTGCGGAATTGCCCGTTATGCACTAGTTGATATTAATTATCTTGAAGAGGGAATGTTGAAAGTGGCACTCGGAGAGGCTACTTCAGTATTGCCAGAAAATGGTAACAAATAATTTTAACGAGCATTATGGAAAGCAATGTAATGAATAACGTTCCAAAACTTGATGACATAGTTTTTGAGAACAGAAATAAAGAGTACGGTGCATATGTATTGCGCAAAAAATACAACCGTACTATGATGTGGGCTATTGCCTTTGGTATTGTTATTCTTGGTTCAGTTGTGGTTACGCCATATTTAATGGCCAAAGCAAATGAGCGTCGCTTCAAGAAGGCAGAACGTGAAGTAATAGCTGAGATGGCTGATGTAGACCAACCGGATGAGGAAATTGCTCCTCCGCCACCTCCTCCGCCTCCACCTGCTGAAACTACTACTGTGGTTAAGTTCGTGGCCCCGGTGGTAGTGGACTCTATAAAACCAGAAGAGCAAACCACCATCATGACTGCTGAAGAGAGCATCGAAACTACTACCGACGAGGACGTTACGATAGTAGAAGAAGTTCGCGAAGAAGTGAAAGATGAAGCGCCTACTGAAGTTTTCGTTATAGTAGAAGAGATGCCTGTATTTCCGGGTGGCGACATAGAATTGATGAAATATATTGCTTCACACGTGGAGTATCCTACTTTGGCTCGTGAAAACGACATTCAAGGAAAGGTTTTCATCCGTTTCTGTGTTAACTACAAAGGAATGGTAGAACAAGTATCTGTAATACGTTCGGTTGACCCGCTTCTCGATGCTGAAGCTGTTAGAGTGGTAAAAACTCTACCTGCGTTCAAGCCTGGTAAGCAAGGTGGTAAGCCTGTGAACGTTTGGTATAGTGTACCGATAAACTTCAAATTACAGTAATATCTAAAATGAAAAGGCTGTTAATTTTTTAATAGCCTTTTCTTTTTCATATAACATACAAGAATGAATCCCGAAAAAGTTTATAAAACCATCATGTTGGTTTTCAGCGGCGTAATGTCGTTTTTTTACATCGGACTTAGTCTCTATTTTCTTTTCTCACCATACTTTAGTACCATGGACACCGGACTGCGAGCAATCGTTTCCATCCCCCTCTTTATCTATGGTTTGTACCGCATTTACGTAACCTATACAAAAATTAAAGATCCGAATCGAACATTTGGAATTGACTGATTTGGTTCGGACAGAACTTTTATCAAAACCAAAATTTATACAAATGAGTATGAAGGGAAAAAAAATGATGCAGAATGCTATTTTACTTATCACTATAGCATTTGGCTTTGGGGCATGCGCCCCTCAAGGTGGTGCGGCCACCGACGAAACACCTACACGCGGAAATATTAATATCAGTATCGACGAATCTTATCAACCTGTATTCGATTCCGAAATACGCACTTTCACTTCTTTTTATCCATACGCTACCATCAATGCTTCTTATAAGCCGGAAACTGATGTAATCAATGATTTGATCAGAGATTCGGCCAGGGTGATAGTAGTGGGATCTAAACTGACTGCAGCACAGGATAGTTTCTTGAGACAATCGCTCGTAATTGCTCGGACTACCCTCATAGCATACGATGCAGTAGCTTTCATAGTGAATAAGGATAATGCCGACTCGCTCTTCAGGTATAGTACCATCAAAAGTATGTTTACCGGTGAAATTGATACATGGAAGCAGATAAATGCAAAATCCAAATTAGGTAAAATAAAACTGGTGTTTGACCATGCCGGTTCATCGAATATTCGTTACCTGAAACATATGTTCATACGCGAAGGGAATTTGCCTGAAATATGTTATGCAGTAAAAAATAATGCTGAGGTAGTAAATTTTGTTGAGAATAATAAAGATGCCATAGGCGTAATTGGCGTAAACTGGATAAGCGATCCGGAAGATTCTACAACCATCAATTTCAAATCGAGGGTGCAGGTAGTGCACGTTTCCAACCAGTTCATCGAAAGTGAGTATTATGGCCCATATCAAGGGTTTATTGCTCAAAAGTCTTACCCGTTTATACGTGAGGTGTATATGATCTCCCGCGAAACATTCTCAGGGCTTGGCTCAGGCTTTATACAATGGGTAGCAGCCGACCAAGGTCAACGTATATTGCTAAAAGGGGGTTTATTGCCTGCCACTATGCCCATCCGCCTCATGCAAGTAACGAAAGATGACCGCTACAAAGAATGAAATAAATTGTGTTCAACTGTTTTTAAACAACTTTGAATATTATAATAGGTTGTAAATTAGGGTATTGATTTAGGGTGTTTGTAATTTTCTACTCAATCGCTATACTTTTAAAATTCAAAAAACTATATTTGCAATCGAAAAAATTTAGTTATTACATTATAAATAAATTATTACATGAGAAGAATATTAAAAAGTCTTATAGTATTTGCTGTGATGGCCGCCTCTTTTTCTGCGCAGGTTGTAGCCCAGGATTTACTCGAAGCACGTAAACTTACTTCAAAAGAGCAATACGAGCAAGCCAGCGATTTGTATAAAAAATTAATTGCCACTACTCCTACTGCCGATGCTTATTACTACGCCGGCGAGAATGCTTGGTTGGCTTATTTCGCTGATACTATTTCAAATACCATTGGTGAAGCAGCAAAAGAAGCCGGCGATTTTTACAAGAATGGCGTAAAAGTGGACTCAATGAATCCGCTTAACTATGTAGGGTTGGCTAAAACCTTGTATTATATTGGTAAAGATAACGAAGCAAGCCAATACCGCACAAAAGCAAAGTCCTTGCTGCCCCCGTACAAAAAAATTAAGAAAATTGCAAATCCGACACGTTACGCTTACACGCTTATCAAACTTGCCGAAACAGGTATGAGAAACAATAAGGTGGACACCTCAATTGTAATGCCTTATATGCGTGAATCTTTCATGATTGATATTAAAAATGCGGAAAGTTACATTATTGCAGGTGATATCTACCTGGTAATGGGAAATGGATCAAAATCCATTAGCAATTACAATTTGGCTCAGGATTTGGAACCCCAATCTACGGTAGCATCTATGAAAATTGGCTCTATATACATGAAAGCTAGAAACCTGCAAGTAGCTATACCTTATTTTGAAAAAGCAATAGAAATTGACAGCACCTTTGCACCAGCATATCGCGAGCTTGGCCAATTGTATTCTTTGGCCGGAAAGTACGACCAGTCTAAACAATACTATAAAACATACCTCGACCTTACCCAAGGAAATATACCTGCAAAAATCCGTTATGTAAACTCATTGTATTTTGCAAATGACTATGCTGAGGTAATATCTAACGTAGAGGAGATTTTTGCCATAGACCAGTCTCGTACATACCTCAACCGTATTGCGGCTTATTCTTGCTACGAGAAGAAACCTGCCGATTTTGAAAAAGGTAAAGCATATATGCAAACACTGATGGCTAACCTCGACGAATCAAGAATCTTGCGTAAAGACTATATTTACTATGGCCGTATTTTGTTGAAAAAGAATGCTGATTATTCTAAACTGGCTACAGATACCGCCCGTATGATCAAAGATGTGGATAATTTCCAGAATGCATTTAACAAAGCCAAAGCTGATGCAAAACCTGCTCTCAAAGTAAAACTCGATTCATTGAGCAATGCATTAAATGCTCGCAGAGCCCTGCTAGCAAATGCGAATAGCGAAATTGATTTAGGTATAAAACAATATCAAAAGGCATTGAGCATTCAGCTTGAAGACGTTGAAACCCTTACTGAATTTGGTAACTCTTGCTACAGCGTAAAACGCTTCAATGATGCTGCATGGGCATTCAAAACTCTGATCAGTTTGGGACGAAATACTTTGGATTATAATATGTTGGTTGGTAAAACTTACTATCAAGCTAAAGACTTTACCCGTGCCGATTCTACATTTACCTCAGTGATTGAAAAATTCCCTAACGAAATAGTTGGTTATGTATGGCTTGCAAACTCTGCCGCAGGTGCCGATCCTGAAAACGAAACAGGACTTTCACTTCAGAGATATCAATCAGTAATAGATTTTGGTCGCAAGGATACTGTAAAATATGCAAACGAAATTTTTGAAGCTTATCGTTTCTTTGGCTCTTTTTACCTTTTCGACAGAAAAGACTACAATAAAGCAAAAGAGTATTTTACCCTGATGCTCAATTTGGCACCCGACAACAAGGATTATAAAGTAAAAGCCTATACTTCACTTGCTACGCTCTATACAACTATGGGAGCTTCAGAAAGAGAATCGGAGCCTAAAATTGCTCAATACCAGCGCGCTATTGAGCAATATCAGAAGATTCTTGAATTGGAGCCTGCAAATGCTGCTGCCAAAGCAAATATCAATACCCTAAATACGGCTATTAGCAATATTCGTAAAGGTATAAACCCGGATTTAATAAAAGGTATCGTAACCGACAAATCTGGCAAACCAATTGGTGGCGCTTCAGTTCGCGTCAAAGATACCGCTGCCGAAACCATTACTGGTGCCGACGGTAAGTATGCGTTTGAGATTCCTAAGAGTTCTGAAGCCCTGCTGGTAACTGCCCCAGGTAGAAAACCTAAGGAAGTGCCTGTAAGTGCTTCTGTAAGGGTTTATAATATCATACTTGACTAAGTAGAATCAATTATTTATTATACAAAGAGCTGCCAAATTTGGGCAGCTCTTTTTGTTACCAACAAAAAGAAATCTTTCTCAATTGATTTGCATAATTCGGCTTCATTGGTTTATTTAGCCATCCCAATCCCTTTCTTAAGCATACAGTGTTCATGGAGATCATTACCATTTTAGTTCTTGCAATTGGTTTGTCTTTTGATTCTTTCGCAGTTTCCGTTTCTACAGGTATAGTAGTCAATTATATACAATTCAAACCTGCATTGCGTTTTTCTTTCGTATTGGGTATTTTTCAGGGATTGTTTCCTCTGATTGGTTGGGTAGCCGGGACTTCTTTTCAAGATTACCTGCAAGACTATGACCATTGGATTGCTTTTTTATTGCTCGGTGGTTTGGGAGTGAAGATGATTTACGAAAGTTTTCAAGGAACCAAAGTGAATAGCAGCAATTATAATCCACTTAAACTTTCCACCAATGTGAGTATTGGTATAGCCACCAGCATAGACGCACTTATAGTAGGACTCAGTTTGGCTATTCTGAATATCAATATTGTGTTGTCGGCGAGTATAATTGGTGCAGTAACGGTACTGGCTTGTATGATAGGCCTGTTGCTTGGTAAAAAAATTGGCAATAAACTTGGTAGACGTGTTGAAATACTGGGGGGTATTATGCTGATAGCGATAGGCTTAAATATTGTTTTACAACACACTCATTATCTTTAAAAAAAAGAGTTGCTATTTTACAGCGTGTGTAAATAGCAACTCTCTTTTCTATTTTTTCATATCCTGATAATGCCTTTAGCTACATGCATTTGCACCAAATGAGTCAGATTTTTATAATCCTGAAAAACTCACGATCAAATACCGAAAAATATTTCTCAGCTTTATGTTCTTCAAATTCAGGAATATAAAATCCGAGCACTTTTCTTTCCCTTTTATTATATGACCGTAAATAGTTCATCTTAAGTACAGCTACATCAGTGATATTCACTTGAACATTGGGTTGCGGCATTCCGGCTACACCATACGTTTTTTTTGCTTCATCCCATTCATTCCCTGGGAAACCCCAGCTTTTCATTCTTTCTGAATGACGGGTCATGATAGTATTTTCCATATGGTCGGTAAAAACACTTTGGTACACATATGTAGGTGTAATGGTTTTTGCAACAGCCAGATCTAGTACCATTTGGCTTATCAGTACATGCTCAGGATGCCCGTATCCGCCAATTTCATTGTCGAGCGTAAAAATTACTGTTGGCGCAAAAGAATTTATGATTTGGATAAGTTCTGCTTCTATGATCGATTTATTAAATACTTTAGCAAATAAAGCTTTGGGTATGGCATAATATTGCTGCTTTGTTGTATCCAAGTCATTTCGGAATTCATGTGGTTGAAGATTTACAAACATTACTGTATCCAAAATGTTACGACATGCTTTAACTTGGGCCGCATTTCGTTCGTTGGTTTTTGTGAAACTTATCACTGCCACTTCCCAACCCAAGTTGTTGAGCTTGGCAATTGTACCAGACATGGCACACATATCATCATCGTGCGCTATCACAATCATAGCTCTTTTAGGAGAAATACTTTGAAGCAGTGTATCCGTCGGAAATGTTTCGGTTGCCGCAAATTGGCTCACATCGTCCATCGTTTTGCAAGAATTAGTGGTTACACATAACACGACCAATACTATAAATGACCAAATAGATTTCATATTTTAAGTGGTTTTTAGTAAGCTACCAGATAGCTTTTGTAAATAGAAAAAGTTGGTAAATTGGGGTTGGTTTATTTGACTAATTCTAACTCTGCAAGAGCAATGTTTTTCTTTATATACGAGAGCTGAAAAAGTATATAGATGAGTGGTTCGCGTTCAAAAGATAGATATTCATACGGATCCATCTGTTCGGTAAAATCGAGATGGCTCATAAGAATTTGCCGCTCATCTTTATCTTCAGTTGATGAAAGCGCAAGATTCCTGAAATCTTCAATTTTCTCAGCCAAAATTTTATCTTCATCAGTCTCGTCCAGCATTTTTTTTCCCACCTTTTTATCGTCTTTTATGCTAAAGTTTCGGAGGGTAGCTTCAGGTGAATTTGCAGATTGTATTAGGCTGAGCATAAGTTTGTCGATATCTGCAGCCAAAGCAGTACTGGCTGTGTGCACAGATCCCAAAGCTTGCAATGAGTTTGTAGAATCGGGAAGCGAGTACAATGAGTCAGATTTGTGGGCAAATAGTTCGTATGCATCCAAATTAGCGTTGTATGCCTCATAATACCTGTCAATTCGATCTTTGGTCATATTTACTGCGGAAAGACTGTACATAAACGAAAAGCCAATGGCAACCAATAGTATGATAAATAAATAGTTGGTACGCGTTTCGTTGGACTTGCGGAACACACTCACCAGGTAAAATGGCAGGAAGAGTGTTGCCAGCAATAGCGGCCCGAAGAAGACGAGAAAATCTGTACCCGGCCAATGCATGATTTTAAAAACCGGACCTAGTATAAGAAATGATACGGTAAGATAGCCAATAATGGTAAGAAACAGATTGCGCTTCTCTTCATTCTCTCTGTATCCGACTATGAAAAATGTGGGAAGAAATAAAGCTACAATAATAAATGTAGCCAATACCAGCATTATGCCGGCTCCCGGCCAATGGTTAATTTTAAATAGGACGCCCGATATGAGCATGAATGTACCTATGGCACCTGAAATGAACATTGATTTTTTCATATTCTGAAATTTTAAGTTAGTTGATAAATTGGTTTGAAATTGTATTTTTGAAAATTGATTCTGATGCAGTGTATTGATGAAGTTTTGGTACAAAGTATCGAAAGTATTATTCTCACTGAGTTGTGGCTCCAACATACAACAAATGTGATCTACCATTTCATGTAGCAGATTTTCAGATGTAATGCCCTTGGTGCGGATATCATCGTATATGAAATCGATGTTCTCATCTGTTAAGTAGGTCATGATACCGAAGGATAAGGATTGAGTACATAATTCATTACTTTCACAAATTCAATGAATTCGTCTATTTTTACTGTTGCCCAACTATTGCCTTCAGGCGTGAGTCTATAATATATGCGAACCCGCTTGCCTATGCTTACACTTTCAGTTTGCACATATCCTTCGGCTTCCAGCTTGTGTAGCACCGGATATAAAGCACCAAAAGTGAGTTTTATTTTCCCAAGCGAGAGTTCTTCTACTTTTTGAGTTATTTCATACCCATACATTCGGGGATTTTCAGACAACAGTTTGAGCACTATGGTGCGTAGGGTGCCCTTTAATAAATCATTTGCTATCATATCCGATATCTTTTTATGTATATATTATGACTACAAATATATCACAAAATTATATATAAACAAATTATATATAAGAAAATTTTACATATTTTTTAAAACACAATCTTAGTACCAAGAAAAGTGTTTATAAAATATTGATATGTAATGTATTGGTATCGGAATCGTGATAGATTTCTGAAAAATTCATTTGTTAAATTGCTTCACTTAGCTTGTACCAGATTGTACTTTATACTTAACGGGCAAATTTGAAGCTTAAAGCTTTCTATATTTTTTGTTTAAAGTAATTGCACTGTATAAACAATTTTGTAACTTGTAAAAAACAATAAGTACTATTGTATGAGTGAGGAATTTGTATTAAACAAACGTGCGGAATATCTGAATCTGATAATGGAGAACTCGAAAGAGCTGATTTGGGCAGTAGACCGGAACAATAATATGCTTTTGGGCAATAAAACCTTTTATAAGGTTTATGAGCAATCGGGTGGAAAGATGGGGCAGAACAACATTACGATTTCGACTGACAATTTTGCAAGCGATACCGTTAAGTTTTGGCAGGAAAGCTATCATAGATGCTTCCAAAATGAATCATTTATCATTGAAACTTCTGTAGATTGGTCAGATGGAAGGCACTATTTTGAGAACTCGTTTAGTCCGATTCTGCAAAATGATGAAGTGATAGGGGCAATTGTGATTGGCCACGATATTACCGCTCGAAAGCAGATAGCGATAGAACTCAAAAAAGCTAAAGAGCAGGCTGAAGAAAGAGAAAGCTACATAAACGCCCTTTTGCAGTCTATTGACGATATTGTAGTGGCTCGCAACGAAAACAATGAAGTAGAATATTTCAACAAAGCATTCGAGGAAATTACTTTAAAACTATTTGGTATACAGGCTTATAAAGGATTGAAGACTATGGATATGCTTCAAGAGCCAGCCCGCGAATATTGGCTCGACCGATTGAATCAAGTAATGCAGGGCAGAAAATACGATGAAGAATTTGAATGGACTTATGGCGATGGCGATACCCGGAATTACGAAATATTGCACCTTCCTATATATAAGAAAGACAAGATTATAGGCTCGTTGGAACTAAACAGAGATATCACTTACAGGAAACAATATGAAAAGCAACTGTTACAAGCCAAAGAAAGGTCTGAAAAGAATGAAGCAAGACTCATAGAAGCACAGGCCGTGGCCAAGGTCGGGAGTTGGGAAATTGAGATTGAAACCATGAGGGTCACATGGTCGAATGAGATGTATAAAATCTTTGAGATTTCACCTTCAAAATTTTCACCCCAATACGATTCTATTCTCGGATTTGTGCACCAAGATGATAAGGAACGAGTAAATGCTGCTTTCATGAATTCGTTGCAATCGGTAGATTATAACGAAATTGAGCACAAAGCTATTGCACACAATCAAATGCTAAAGTATCTGGAACACCGTTGGCGGGTGCATACAGATGAATACGGAAGAAATAAAATTGTATTTGGGACTTGTCAGGATATTACGGATAAGAAAAATGCCGAGTTTGAGTTGGTCAACGCCAGGAAAAAGGCAGAGGAAAGCGACAGGCTCAAAACGGTTTTTTTGCAAAACATTAGCCATGAAATAAAAACACCACTCAATGCCATTTCAGGTTTTTCAGGTATACTCAATAGGCCAAATATTTCGGAGGAAAAGCGCTCCAGCTATTTAAGCATAATACAAAAGAGCAGCGAAAAACTTACTTCCATTTTTACAGATATCATTACCCTGGCCGCATTAGAAACCAACCAGGAAACTGTAAACTTGTCAAGAGTAAGTGTGAATGATTTGACGAAAGATTTGTATACATCTTTTAACATAAAGGCGAAAGAAAGTAAACTTGAATTGCACCTTGTACAAGGACTTAATGAATCTCAATGTGAAGTGTATACCGACAAAAACAAACTAAATCAAATACTTAGCAACCTTTTGCAAAATGCCATAAAATTTACACATATAGGATATATAGAGTTTGGATTTTATCTCGAAAACAACGACATCATATTTTATGTGAAAGATACAGGCATTGGTATACAAAAGGAAGTTCATCTTCATGTATTTGAGAGTTTCATGCAAGCCGGAAAGTTTGTAAGTAAGCAATACGGAGGCACCGGGCTCGGGCTCTCAATTTCCAAAATTTTGGTAGAGTTGTTGGGGGGCAGAATATGGGTTGAATCTGAACTCATGGTTGGTACTACTTTCTTTTTTAGTATACCGTATAAGCCAGCAGGTGAGATTAACACAAATTTCACAATGAAAAAATCGAAGGATATTTATATTTTGGTTGCTGAAGATGAAGAGTACAATTATATGTATCTGGAAGAGTGTCTGAAAGTTTTCGATGTCATTTGCATTCGTGCTACCGACGGACTCGATGCAATAGAGGCATGCCAGAAAAACCCTGACATCATGTTGATACTTATGGATATTAAAATGCCCATTATGAATGGAGATGAGGCTGCTATCAAAATCAGGGAATTTCGTCCTCAATTACCCATCATTGCCCAAACTGCTTACGCACTCAATTTCGAACAAGCTATGTATAAAGACAGTTTCGACGGATATTTGACAAAACCCATACGTGAAGATGATCTGAATCAGATAATGCACAAATTTCTTTTGCCGCAGAGAGGCCTCAATTAGAATAATTTTTAACGATATCCACTTTTTTTATCAATTCCGATAATTTGTTTGTAGCCAATCAAGGCAGGTTTGCAGGATAAATATGGCCATAGGCAGACTTTAATTGTTTCCGGCTCTTTTGAAGTTCATTTTTGTATCATGTTTCTCTTATAAACAAATACAATTATGAAAAAGTCAATTGAAATCTTTGTACATCTTTCTTTCTGGGTATTATTTATCCTATTTGCCGTTTTACTTAGCAAAATCTATCTTGAAGTAAAACCCGATGCACCCTTTGCTCAGCACTTTGCATATGTAATATTCATGGAAGCAGCCATGGGAGTTATCTTTTTTTACACCACCTTTTTCGTTTTGCCCTGGGTCGGCAAAAAAACTACAAATGCCGCTATATTGGGTGGAATACTTCTGGCACTACTTATTTTGTTTGCCATTCCTGCTATGGGTCTAGGAATATGGCAAGTGCTCAGCTCTGTAGTACCTCACCTCATGTTGGTTCTACTAGCTTTTGTATTCAGAAAATATGCCGATTCATTGCGTGCTGAACAGCACTAAAATACAGGGTTTTTAACCCCTGCGTCAGACATACAAGCTATAAAAAACTGCTACATTTACACATCATATACTTTACTCATGAAAAAGACCGTAGAAATAATAGTTCATACATTTTTCTGGATTATTTATACTGCCATCACACTTATGCTCAGTAAAGTATATCTTCAGGCAAAACCGGATGCCCCATTTTCTGACCAATTGGTTTATGTAATAAGCCTAGAGTTGTTTATGGGGCTCCTCTTTTTCTATATCACTTTCTGGGGGATTTCATGGACCAAAGGAAAAACCATGAGGGTGGCTATACTGGCGTTTATATTGCTATTTCTGCTGCTTTTTTTTAGTTACCCGGCTATGCGCATAGGTGTATGGGAAGTAATGAGCTCTATTTTGCCTCATATTATCCTGGTTTTTCTGGCTGCTATATTCCGGAAATTTTCTGACTCGGTGCAGCTGGAGCAGGAAAAGCAAAATCTGATGTATCAGAATATGCAAAGCGAATTGGCTTTACTCAAGATGCAACTGAGTCCGCATTTTTTATTCAATACACTCAACAATATTGATTATTTGGTACATACCGATGCCGACAAAGCCTCGGATACATTGGCCAAACTGGGCGCAATACTCAGATATATGATATACGATGCCGCTGTAGACAAAATAGACCTTTGCAGCGAATTGAGCCAAATTGAAGACTACATAGGCCTTATAAAACTCAGGGTTAAAGATGAGAAATATCTGAAATATAAGCTAAGCGGCAATTGCCAGGGATTGAGAATAGCCCCCATGCTTTTTGTGCCACTCATAGAAAATGCATATAAACACTCGGCCAGCAAGGAGGGTGAAAACATCATTTCGCTGGAAATACAAATAAGTGGGCGCAATTTGCTTTTTAACATCTGCAATGCATACAAACCTGATGAAAGAGAACCTCAGAAACACAGCGGACTGGGAATGAATATTGTAAAACGAAGGCTTGAGCTGATTTACCCAAATCGGCATGAGATAATAATAAGCACCCGAGAGAATGTATATACTGTAGAATTAAGTTTGGAACTAGATGAAAATGAAATGCATAGCAGCCGATGATGAGCCGCTGGCTCTCGAGAAAATAAAGCTTTTTATAAGCAGGGTGCCTCAGTTGGAATTGCTTGCTGCATTCACCGACCCTTCTGAAGTGTTGCCTTTTGCCAGACAACATAAGCCCGACCTGCTTTTTCTGGATATACAAATGGGAAAAAGTACGGGGATAGAATTGGCTGAGAATATGGCCGAGCGACCCCAAATCATTTTTACCACTGCATACAGCGAGTATGCCCTCAAAGCCTTTGATTTGGCTGCTACCGATTATTTGCTCAAGCCTTTTACCTACGACCGATTCAAGCAGGCAGTACACAAGGCAATAGAATTGCACGAATGGCAAACAACAACGCCTCAGGCCAACCAACAGTTTTCGGACTATATTTTCGTAAAATCAGGCTACAAATTGGTGAAAATATTTCATGCAGATATACTTTACATGGAAGGTATGCGCGATTTTGTGAGCATAAATATGGAAAATTCCAAGATTCTGACGGGTCTTACATTTAGTGAATTGGAAAAAATATTGCCTCCGGTTTTTGTCAGATGTCACAAATCGTTTATGGTTTCGCTGGCCAAGATTGAAAGTATAGAAAAGGACCGGATACGCATAGGAAATAAGTATATTCCCATAGGTGACAGTTACAAGGAATCTTTTTATAAACGCTTGTAAATATGCAGGATGAGTGAAAAAAGCGAAATGTTAACGGTCTGAGAAATATACCTGCGAATGAGGTTTGTACGGCACGTTGATATGGATTTTATGCAAGGAAAACTGCCGGTTTTTGGTTTAAGATATTATTTCTGATGGCCTGAACCGGCAATTTGTATTTCTTTAATTATTCAAGAAAAATTCGGCACTTAGTACCTTTGAGTAATACCCATTGAGTGCAGCCAAAAAGCTATTGTGTACTTCGGCTGCGGTAGATTTTACCCCATTCACTTCGAGTGGGCGGGTGGCACATGCATCGCCTATGAGGGTTATCTCGAACCCGAAATCTTTGGCCGCGCGTACGCTGGCATCTACACACATGTGTGTTTGCATGCCGCACACTATCAGATTTTTAATTCCCATTTGGATCAAATATGCTTGCAAATCGGTTTCCTTGAATGCATTGGGGTATTCTTTGCTTATCACTTTTTCGTCTGCAAGCGGAAATACATTTGCATGAATCACCATGCCGTTTCCTCCTTCTTTGAATAGGGTGGCTGCTTGTCCTTTAGACAGATGCTGAACATGTATAACCGGCAACTTTTCTTTCCTGAAATATTCTAATATGCGTTTAGCCTGCAAACTGGCTTCCAGCGAACCGGTCAGAGGCAATACGCCTCCTTCAAAATAGTCGTTCTGAATGTCGATGATGAGTAGGGCTGTATTCATTTTGTTGATTTTAGATGCAGTTTGTGCAAAAGATAAGAAAGGTAAGAAACAAAATAAAAGGATCGTTATTTTCAGTTTCATAGTTCAAATGCTTAAATAGTAAAAATAAGATTTCAATCTGTCTGCGTATTCAAAATTGGCAGGCAAGCCACCAGTATGCCAGAAAAGGATATTGGATCCCTCAGGAATAAGCCCTTGCCTGCATTGGTGCAACATGGCATAAAATGCCCGTCCGGTGTAAACCGGATCAAGCAGTATGCCCTCGGTGGCTGCCAGTAATCCAATGGCATGAGCCTCCTGCGATGTGAGTACACCATATCCGCTTTGGTTGTAGTCGGGTAGCAAGTGCAAATCTTCTAGTGGTATAAGGCCATTCCATTCAAATTTTATTTTAGCCTCGTTTATAAGCTCGGCAATGGTTTGCCCCATAGAAATTTCGCCTGGCGAGCTTTTGTCTATAGCCACCGGCATGAGCTTTGTGTTGAGCCCACTCAGGGCATTTCCAAAAGCTATGCCGGCTTGTGTGCCTCCTGAGCTCGATGCGAAGAATATGTAATCGATAGTAATATTCTGATCCTCGATTTGTT
>JFJP01059075.1_pt1 | contig 18295 bp, 14 predicted proteins | sample 431651 | NCBI WGS metagenome assembly JFJP01 (sample SAMN02602958, study PRJNA72255) | Microbial mat metagenome, whole genome shotgun sequencing project. | biome: fresh water; feature: sink hole; material: water; isolation source: purple microbial (photo- and chemosynthetic) mats found in...
CGTTGGGACCGATGAAGACATCATCCTCGATGCGGAGGCCGTCCCAAAGCTGGACACCGCATTTGATGGTCACCCGATTGCCAACGATGACATCGTTCTCGATGAAGACGCCGTCGCAGATATTGCAGTCGGCGCCGATGGAGCAACCGGGAAGCAGATGGGCAAAGGCCCAGACGCGCGAATGCTCGCCCACCTGAGTGGTCTCGCAGAGTGCCTTGGGATGGATAAACGTGCTCATGTGTGGTCGGAGAAATCAATGACCGCCCGAATGGACACATTCAAGGATATCGCCGCTGTCTGAACGTGTCGTGGCCGTGATGGAAAAACCCTGTGATGCCAGCTTGTCCAGTGCAAGGGAAAGCTCCGGGGAGTGGAGGAAGTGAGGCACCACGAGCCAATAGACCTGGCGGCCGGGTCCGGTCTCCGCCGCCAGTCGCGGGAGTTCTTCGAGACGTGCAGAGGCGGAAGTCCGCTGATTGATGTCGATCGTGTCGAAGAGCGGGGGCTGCCGATTTGAAAGCAAAAACTGGACGTAGGGAACCGTGGAATAATGAAGCGGCACGAGGTGGTTGGTCCGCCCTTCGCGATGGACGATGGTCCGCCGGATCAGGTCGTAGATGGCGCGGTCGGGGTCGACGGGAACCTGATAGGTGACGAGCACGGGAAACGTGAGCACCAACACGAACAGGAGCGTGAGGAGGACGGGGTCCTTGAGTTTGAGCAGCAGCCTGATCAAGACTGCGAGCCCCAGGGCCAGGGCAAAGTACCAAGGCCAGAGGAGCGCCAGGTTGATGCGGTTGAGCGGGGTAAGCACAGCGAGCGGCCAGGGGGAAAAGAAGGCAGCGCAAACGGCAAGGAGGCCGGGAGAAAAAAGACTGACAAACCAGATAGGGTTGGCCTTCCAAAGAGTCCACAGGCCGACCAGGGCGAGAAACGCGAAGAACACCACGCAGAGAACAAAGTACCGATCGCTGAGCTGGAAGAAACAGGTCGGCAGGAGTGACCTGGTGAGGTTGGCAGGAAAATCTGCGAGTGCCTCGAAAAGACGAGGGAGGGAGTGCCGCACAATCATCGAGCCCCAGAAAGACTGAAGGGCTGCGGAATTGGCTGAGCTGCCACCGCCGTAGCCGAAAAGGACCATATAGCCCGCTGAAGCGACGGCGAACCCCAAGGAAGCAAGGCCAGGGAAAAGCCAGGACGTGCGAACTGTTTTCCCAAGCAAAAAAAGACTGAGCACAGGAAGGAAAAATAAAGGGGAGATACAGAAGAGCGGAGTCGCGGCAAGCGCGAGCAGCGCGGCGCGGCGGCCTGAGGTGCCGAGCGTTTCCCAGCGCAGGACCAGAGTCACCAGCCCGACGGAATAAAAGACCTCGAAAAGATACGGATTGATATAAGTGACCGCGCTCTGGACGGGAGCGCAGAGGGCGATGAAGGGAGCTGCGGCGAAAAGCGTGCAGCCGTACAGGCGCTGGGGGGACTTGTTGAACTGAAGCCCCGCAAACTGCAGACAGGCCACCGAAGGCAGAATCCAGAAGGCGCTGAAAAAGCGGGCGATCGTGATCGGATCGCCGGGCAGCCAGGAGAGGCAGATGCCCAGCAAGGCGGCCCAACCCGGGGCGAGAGGGGTGTGGAGAGCACGTACCCTGGAGAAGATCGAGCCGGAACTGGCGACATCCAGTTTCCAGATCTCGTCGTAGAAAGGAGCGATGCCATGGATCTCCCGCATCGCATACCAATAGAGCGCCCCCAGGAGCAGAGACACGAAAAGGGAGAGCGGGAGTCTGGGCATGGAGACTATTTGCCCTTGAGGAGCATATCCTGTGCGTAAGTGGGGCCGCTGAACTTCACGTACAAGTAGCCATTTTTGAAGAGCACGGAACCCGGAGCGGGCCAGGTCGGGGCGTGGAGTGCCACGTCCTTGGAGTCGGGCCCATTGAGCACGGAGTAGGCCACGAGCCTGCGTTCCCCGAGGAGCCGCAGGTAGCAGGCGATCCGATGGGCGTTTTCTCCATCGTGGGCGAAAAACGAGGAACCGAAGACCTCGACCTCCCTGGCGGGTCCGACCTGTTCATGGCGCCACTCGCCGATCGCGATAAAAGGCAGCGTGGGGAGAGACTGGACGGCCTCCAGTTCGGAGATGCGATTCTGCAGGGCCAAAGCCAGAAATTCATCGCGCGTGCGCACGAGGTGATCGGAGTAAAACAGCGCCACGGAAATAAAAACGTTTCCAAACAAGGTGACACCAAGCAGGAGATTCACCGGCCGTTTCCAGGGCAGGCCGACTGCGGCCAGCACCCCAAGCAGGGCAAATAGAAGAGGAATGGAAAGTAGAGCCCTTGCCGGAATGCCACCGGCGGAGGCGATGACGAGAGCGAAGACGGATACAAGGGCCAGCAGAGCCAACACGCTCAGCTTAAGCCCCTGGGCGAAGGGGTTTCTCAGGAGACTCAGTAGGCCGACGGCAGCACCCAGCCAGACCAGACAGAGGGAGGCTATACCAGTACCAAGATAGATATTGGACCTGCCGAAGCTCAGCTCGAAAATACGCTGAAAAATGGCCTTCGAGGAAGAAACCATTTCGGAAAGCCGGATATAGCCATCCACATAGGCCGACTCGACATGGAGCAGTCGTTTGACTCCCCAGTCCAGGCCCTTGTAGGCGGCGGCGCTGGCAAGCAGTGTGAGGGCCAGAAGGAAAAGCGCTCCAGCCAGTTCTCGCCAGGAAAAGCTCCGCTTCCCCGTCTTGAGCTCGGCAGCGAGCCAAAGAAGCACAGCCGTAGCAAAAAACACCAGGAAGGCCTGATAGACGGCCGTCGAGAAAGCGACCAGCAGAACGGCAAGCGCGAGCGAGGGAAGGCCCCCGCGTTTGTAGAGGCGCAGGGCCCAGAGCAGTGCGACAAACCCGAAGCCCAGACCGATCGAGAAGGTGTTGAACTCGGCGATATGGGGCCAGATGGGATTGGAAACAAAAAGACAGATGAAGACCACGCTGGCCCGCTCGGAAAGTTCGAAAAGCGAGCAGAGCTCGACGGCGGAATACGCCAGACAGAGGGCGAAACCCAGAGTGGCGATGAAGGGCATGGAGGAGATGCCATTGGGCATCGCGGCCACAATCAGCCCCATCCCCCAGCGGCCTTGTGCGATCCATGCGAGCCAAGGCTCCAGGTTGTAGCCCATGATCTCCTCGTCGATCGAGAGGGAGAAATTGAAGATCTCATAGCCGAACATGCAAAAGGCCACACCGAGGGCCAGGAGAGGCAGACGAAACTGGGCGAAGGTCCTGTCGAGTGGCGAAGTCACCGAGGCTCCTGGGTTGAAGCGGTTGCAGAGTTCCCGCCGGGGCGGGTGGAGGAGGCGAAAATCAGGATCATGGAGCTGGGGGAAGTCGGGGCGAGACTAGTCCGTGCAGGATGCTCGAAGCCACTGATAACATTTTGAGAGATGCTCATATTCGACACGGGTCATGGTGGCGGAGTCCAGACCCAGAAGCTCACCGGCGTGGCGCAGCACGCGCAAGCCCTCATCCCATTCCAGGATACCAGGTCGGGAGGCGCGGACGTTGGAGGAGTCGAGGCGCCAGAAGTTGAGGGGCTCCGGAGTGAAAAAAAGCCCTCCCGTGCCCAGCATGCGTATCCAGTGGAGCCAATCCCCGCAGAGGCGGAAATCCGTCTGCAAGGGGAGGCAGCGGGAAAGATTCGAGCGCCGCTGAAGCACGGCACTGGCGTTGGGGAGCGTATTTTTCCTCACCAGATAGCGGGCGATCTCATCTCTTCCCTCGTTTGTGAAGGGTGCCTTCCAGCGCTGGGCGTCGAGATCCTCGGTCCAGCACACGGCGTTGCCGGTGATCTCGAATCCGGGGTTCACGATCCAGGATTGGGAATAGGCCAGGGCAAGGTCGGGTTGCGCGCGAAGGACGGGCACGAGGGTCTCCAGGAAGCGGAGGTCGGCCCAGTCGTCGGACTCGGCGATCCAGACAAAATCGGAGTCGGTCATGGAGATGCCGCGTTCCCATTGCCTGAAGACGGAGCCGCTGTTGGTGGTGTTGGAGTGGATACGAACCTTGTCCCTGCCCCGGTAGGCCTCGATCAGGGCCGGGGAGTTGTCGGTCGAGGCATCATCGAGGAGCAGCACCTCGAAATCGGGAAAGGTCTGATTCAAAATGGTGTCGATGCGCCAGTTCAGATAGGGCGCGTGGTTGTAATGGGGGACAATGACGCTTACGGCGGGCATGCTGCTATACGAGATGGCTGCTGAGGAGGGAGTGCAAGGCTTCGAAGGATCTGGAGCTGTTGTAATGCCGTTCCACGAAGTCCCTGGCATAGGCTCCCGTCTTCTCTCGCGTGCGAGGGGAGGCCTCGAGTTCCTGGATTCTCGTCGAGAGCAGGGATAGATCGGGATAGGGGACGACCTGGGCTGCGCCCGCCTCGGCCAGTTCCTCAATGCCGCCCGTCTGCGCGAAGCCAAGGAGGGGCAGGCCGCAGCTGGCTGCCTCGAGCATGACCAGGGGAAAAGGGTCCTCGCGCGAAAGCAGCACGAAACAATCGGCGGCCTGCATGAGCTCGCGTGGCCGTGGGCAGTGGCCGGTGATCTGCACCGACTCGCTCAGGCCGGCGAGCCCCCGCTCGTATTGAAACTGCTGGTACACAAGTTCGGATCCGTAGGAGCCTATCCAGGTGCCCTTGAAGGAGCCGGGCGCACCCTGCCTGCGAAGGCAGGCAAGCAGAGGGATGAACAGGTCGGCACCCTTCCTCCAGTCGAAGGTGCCGCAGGAGACGACCCAGAAATCCCCCGGCCCGATCAAGTGTTCCTCACGAAGCCGCTGGCGCTGCGCATGCGAAAGGCGCTCGCCTGGTGGAAGGGAGAAGGAGGAGGCATGGATGGTGTGGATCCTGTCGGGCTCCACGCCGCAGCGGACTTCGAGATTCCTGGCCACCGGACGGGAACAGGCCACAAACAGAGTGGTCGCCCGGAGCTGTTTCTGAAACTGCAGGAGCCCCACCCTCGCCTCGATCCAGAAGGCCAGTTCGTGGATATGCGAGATCACCGGCGAAGAACAGCCCTGCAGACCGGCGAGGAGAGGCCCCAGCGTACTGGTGTTGGCGTAAAGAATACGGTAGCTGCCGGAGAGGATTTCCTGAAAATTTTCGGGAGCTGAAGTGTCCCTTGAAATAAAATAGACCGTCCCCAGAGCCTCCAAATCCTGGAGATAGCGCTTTTCCGCTGCCGGAAGCGTGGCGAGGTCGGGACGGGGGACATTGAGCAGGATATCGAAGCTGATCACCGAATGCGCCCTCAGCCAGGTGAGAAACCGCAGCAGAAGCAACTGAGCCCCGGCCTGGGCATGGTCATGGCCGATGAAGAGCACCTGCTTTTGTTGCGGCGCCTTCGAAGCCCCCAGTTCTGCGATCGTTTGCAAGGGAGCGTCCACCGAAATGCCGAGCGCGTCATCAAACAGGGTCGGCGAGAGCACACTTAGTTCCTTCCACCGCTCCCCCATGCGAACCTCCAGCGAACAGGCTTGCCGTGCCATCTGCGGCGCCACTTGCACGGAGAAACCCACATGCGGATCTTCGCAGCGACCCCTGTGATGCGACTGAACATCCTCGCGCAGGATCCCATGGAAACCAGGGGCAAAGGACGCGCCGGTGCGAATTCGCAGCCCCCGCAGGGCCTGTCCCCGCGGAGCGAGAACCCAGCCCTTGATCGTGATCAAGGCGGAGTTGCCGCCTCGCTGGACGGACTCGATATGATGAAGCCACTCAGACATTGGCGACGTGGAACCAATCACCGCCCTTTTCAGAGAAGGCGATGATGGACTCGGCTCCCGTGAGGAGCACATTGCCGACAGGAAGATCGAAACTCCAGCCCGTGAACAGGCCATCGGAGCGGAGCAGGTGTTTTTCAATGTCGGGCCTTGCGTCCATCACGGAGGAGGCGATTCGCAGGACCTCAAAAGTCCCGTCCGGCCGCACTCGGGCGAGGGCCACGATGCCGGGAGCCTCCTCGTTTTCCATGTCGTAGGCCCAGCCTTTCAGACGAGCCCCGCCCTCCTCGCCGGGGAGATCCACGCCGCCAAGCCCGCCCTCGCGTCGCAAGGATGCCGAGCTGTCGGCGGCCTTGGCATACAGGTGCCGCACGGCTTCCTTCGCACGCAAGGTCGCCTCCATGTAGGCGCGCCCCCATTTCTGGCAGGGTTCGAGATGATTGCCTTCCGCCCATTCGTTCCAGGCGTTGACGAAGACAAAGCCTTCGGTGCCGCCGCGCACGTGTTCGCGCAACAGCGTCGCCTTGAGCCAATCCTCGTACTTGCGGGGCGTGGATTCCTTGAAAATCACCCCGTTCTCCTTTCGGCGGACCGAATTGTCCCAGGAAGGGCAGACCGTGGGATAGTAGGTGTAGGTCGGATACGGCGTGGAATTGGCGATGCGGACCAGGGAGTCGTAGTACCAGACCTTGTGAAGTTTGCAGCCCACGTCCAGGGGGTCCTCGGAAGTGAGGGGTGCACCGCAGTCGGTGAGATTGGGACGGAATTCGACAGCCGCGTCGGCACCCCATACGGCGGGGTCCTTGAGTTCGCCAAGGAAGGCCTGCACGCAGCACAGATGCAGGCCGGGGAAACCCGCCTCCTGCACCCTTTGTTTCCAAAGACGGCTTGTCTGGGCGAAGCTGGGGTGGTCCGAAGGGCGGTAGACGAGGAACACAGGCTTCCCCTCCCTCTTGATGTACCTGGGGTCCTTGAAGGCCTTGATCAGCCAGGCGATGTGCGCCTCGTCGTCCTCCTTTGAATACGCCTGGGGCATCAGGATGTTCTTATTGGCACCGTCCCAATTCCTGCTCCAGGACTCGTTGACCCAGCACAGACAGAAGGGAAAGTCGGGCTTTCCGGACTCCAGCACCTCGTTGAAAGGCCTCTCGAGCAGGCGACGCCCGGAGAACCAATAGTGGTAATAAACGAAGCCGTCCACCCCCGCATTGCGAGCGAGCTGGGCCTGCAAATCGCGGGACTCCGGCAGGCGCAGATCGTAGAAGCCCAGATCGGCTGGAAGATGCGGCTGTTGGTGGCCGGCGAAGAGGGGGCAGCCGCGGACGACATTGGTCCACTCGGTGAAACCGGGACCCCACCAGGTGTTGTTCTCCGGTATCGGATGGAATTGAGGCAGCAGGAAGGCCAGAATGGAGCTCTTTCGCTCGCTTGCAGTGCGGATCATTGAAGGAAGTGGTTGGTGAGTGGCTCAGTCCTCTGTTTTTCTGAGGAGGGAGTCGATACGGTTCAGCAGGCGACCCTGAAGCCGTTTGTGTTTTTCCAGGCTTCGAGCAAGCGTCGTTTCAAGCTCGGTGAGTTTAGCCCGCGCAAGTTCCTCCTGTCGGGCGAGCTCAGCCTGGTGTTCAGACTTGAGCTTCACAGCGCTCAGCTGGGCGCGGTGCCTCAGGTTCTCGACGCAGGAGGCCTGCTCATTGAGCAGAAGGGTGAGCGCCGTACGTGCCTGCCTGATCTGCGAAAGCTCCTCCTGAAAGGAGCGAGCGACACGACCACTCAGATAATCAGGCAAACTGGAAATATCCGGCCTGAAGTGAAGGCTGACTTCACAAAGCAGGTTTTCAAAAGACTCCCCAAGCGGAAGCGCGGGAAGCAGCAGACAGGGATCACGGTTGAGTGCCAGAAGGTTCATGGCCGGGGAGTCGACCAGACGCAGAACACCGGCCCCGGGAGTAAGCCCCTCCCAGCCCACGGAGCAGCTGAAATGAAGCAAGGGCTCCGGATGGTGCGGCAAGCCCACGAGAATGCCCTCGATGCGCACCAGGCCCACGAGATTGCAGGGATCGAAGCGCAGGCAAAGCCTTTCGCCGGGGCTGCGTATCACAAAACGCAGGACAACATCCCGATCAGGCAGGTAGTCGAGCAGGTGGGAGTTGCCTTCGGAAAAGTTCCCGTCGCCGCTCCAGAAGAGTTGCGCCCATACGCGCGTGTCGGGCGCAGCTATGGGGGCGCCACCCGCCCGAAGCGTCTTCGCCAGAGGCTGCAGGAAGCGACTCCCCCTGAATTCCGCATGAGCGGCGGAAAGAAGCTGCAGCAATTTGCCGACCCAATACTCGGCATCCGTGGAGGAAACCTGGACGATGCAGATCTCGAACGACAACACCAGCTGCCTCAGTATAAAATAGGCCTCCAGAGAGGGGGCCGAGGCGCGACCCTGGTTGAGCGCCGGCAGATCGCGTGCTTCTGCGGGAAGTGAGGAGAAGGTATTCCACCGCCACCAGTCCTCCCTGAAAAAATGGGAGCGCGCGGCGTGCTCATAATCCACCAGACGCACCGCGCCCTGCGAATCCACCAGAACGTTGCGCGGGACAAGATCCCCATTGGACCAGCGCGTGAGGGGATGCTGGCTGAGCAAACCCTGGCTGATAAACGGAAAAACCAAATCCTTCAAAAAGGCCTGGTCGAAGTCCGAAAAAATCGGAGAGGCGAGCACGCGCTGGAAAAACGCCTGCAGCTCCTCCCTCGCCGCCTCGGGAGTGGACACTTCCGACGTGGACTCAAAGGCGGAAACAATCGAGGAGGCATGCTGAAGGGCAGCCTGGACACTGAGCCGGCCCTCGGAGACCAGCGTCTCCAGGGTCTCGCCCTGGAAGTACTCGATTGCAAGGTAGTCCCGACCCCCAGCGGAATGAAAAAAAAGAGGGCGACAGACGATGCCGGGGCAGGCCTTGGCCAAGGCCTGGGTGCGATTCCAAAGATCGCGCAGATCCGAGTCCACAGTCAGATGACAGAGCGTCCGGGTCCTGGTGAAGACACGAAACACCCTTCGGGAGCGGAAATCGCGGCGCTCGGGATTCCGGGGAAGTGCCTCGCAATGGATCTCCGCCAAATCACCGATGGGTCCCACGCTCAGCTGATGCAAAGACTCCAGGACAGGCTCGGGCAGTGCCGGATCCTGACTTGGCGCAGTGCCTGCGGCTGGGTTGTCTTGCTTCATGGAGGTGCTTGCTAGGCCTTGGCGGCGACAAAAAAGCTCGGCGAAAAATAGCGGGCGAGTTTCATCCCGGCCAGGGAGCGGTAATGGGAACGGAGTTGTTCCTGAAAGTCCAGACGCCGCCCGCAGGAACCATCATGTTCCTCCACCAATGGCTCGGCAAGAAGCTGTTGGTCGAAGGGCTCCTCAAAGGGCAAAATCCGCCTGGGCACTTTGTAGTCCGGAAAGGCTCCGCAAAAGGACAAGGTGCCAAAACCTGCCGCGTGCAACAGTTCGGTAAGTTCCGCATGACTGTAGGTGAAGCTGCGCAAGTCCTGGCCGGTCTGCTCGCGGTAGCGCACGGAGGCCAGGGAGGCGTCCAGAACACTGATACCAGGGAGTCCGTGATGGTCGTCCGGCGCACCTAGGAGGTATTTGAGGCCGAGGCGGTTTTCGATTCCCAACAGGAGTGTGCCGCCTGGTTTCAAACCGCCACGCAGACGGCGGAGAAACTCGCACTGCAGCTGCCAGGGATCGCCGGAGCGAAACTTGGGCACCCATTCCAACACGCCGATGCAGCACGCAAGATCGAAAACGGCCGGGAATTCGAGTTCCAGGAAGTCAGCCTGTATGAAGCAGAGCGCGGAGGCCAGACCCTCCTGCACTGCGGCTGCGCGTATGAAGGCGAGGCGCTCGGGCGTGGGCTCGACGCAGACCACGCGGCAGAACTTCGCCAGAGGAAGTGAATACTGTCCCCAGCCCGCACCCACATCCAGGACGAGGCTCCCGGCTGCGGGAGGAAACTGCCGCACAAACAGATCGCGCGAGGGATCGGTGATGATGCGATGGAGCCAGGGGTTTGATTCGAGGTAATGTCTCCCCACAAGCTCCCGCCAGGGTGCACCGGATTCGATTTCACTCACGATGGACCAGAGTGTCGACGAAGTCGTGTCGCGGTAGGTATCCGTGGATACACTACCCTGCCAGGTCTCGCCCGGCTGCAGCGCCCGTGGGATGCCTTTGTGAAAAAAGGAGATCATGGCTGACGGCCCTCCTGGTACTCGATCCTCGCATGGAGGTTGGCGATGCCGAAGGATTTGTCCAGGGCATGCACCTCGATCCGGACAGCATCGTAGCGGCGATGCACGACAAGCAGTTCCTCGCCAAAGAAATGGGTGAGCCCGAGAGAAAGAAAATAGTGCCCCGGCATGAGATTGAGGGGGAAGGAAAAACTCACGCCGCGCTTCTCGCCGGGCTTGAGCGGGGCCGCGGGCTGACCGTTGTAGAGCGAATTGGTCCCATACACCTCCACGCCGGATACGTTCTTGATGGTGAGGGCAAAAATAGGCTCCGGAAGAGACTCAAAGGACTCGATATCGAGCAGGACCTTCACCGCCTCGCCGGAGTTAAACCAGGTGCGGGCGACCCCCTCCGCATCGAGCACCTCGATCCGATGGATGCGGCCCAGTTCCCCTCCGTAGTGAAACTCCTGACCCGAGACCTGCACATGCAGACGTTCCTCCTTCAGGAGTGCCTCGGCCTTCGCACCCAAAGTCCTGTCGAGGGCGTCTTCGTGGAGGCAAAGTTCCAGGGCCTTGACGTGAAGTCTGAGCCTCTGAAGTTCATCAAGGGTGGCCGCGCAATCAGGAGGCGGCGGTGTGCGCAGAGGAGGCTCCGTACCGGGTGTTGAGAGAGGTGAAAGCGGCGAGGCGGTCCGGGTTCCCGGTGAAGCAGCCGCCAGTGCGGCAAGATCCTCCTGGATCGAAGCAAGGGATCCTCCCTCGGCGATCAGCTTGGAGTACAGGTTGACCACATCGTTGGGAATGCCCGCATAGACCATCCTGCCCTGCTCGAGGAGAATGGCATGGTTGCAGAGTCGTTTGATGGCGGTGGTGTCGTGCGAAACAAACAGAAGCGTGACGCCCTTTGCGACAAAGCGGTCGATGGCACGCGCGCACTTGAGCTGGAAGCGCGCATCCCCCACGCTGAGAGCCTCGTCGATGATCAGGATGTCCGGATCCACATGCGAGGCCACGGCGAAGGCGAGCCGGATCACCATGCCGCTCGAATAGGTGCGCACCGGCTGGTTGATGAAGTCGCCGATCTCCGCAAACGCGGCGATGGAGTCGTAACGCTCGTCGATCTCCCGCCTGCTCAGCCCCAGGACGGCACCGTTCAGATAGACATTTTCCCTGCCGGTGAAGTCCGGGTTGAAGCCGCTTCCCAATTCAAGAAGAGCGGCAACACGGCCCTGCGTGAGCACCTCACCGGACGAGGGCGTGAGTGTGCCCGCGATCATCTGCAGGAGGGTGCTCTTCCCCGAGCCGTTGCGCCCGATGATGCCGATGGCCTCCCCTTTGCGCACCGTCAGAGAGAAGTCCCTCAGCGCATGGAAATCGCGATAGAAGCGGCCACCCTCCGAATCCTCCCGCAGGTAGGCAGGGCGCAGGGAACGGGGCAGCAATCCCCAGACCAGTTTGAGCAGCGGGTACTTGAGCCGGGCCGCCGGATCGCTCCAGATGCGATAGGCCTTGCCCAGACCCCGGGCTTCGATGACGGAGGCGGTATCCATGATCACATGACATCCGCAAACGCGGGACGCAGCCGGATGAAGGTCCAGTAGCCGCCGACCATCAGCAGAAAGCCGAATACGTACAGATAGGCCAGCCCGAGTGGATGCACCGGCTGATCCCACAGGACCAGGGCCCGGGCGTTGGTGATGGCGTGGATGAGGGGGTTGTAGCGCAGAAAGGCATAGGCTGCCGGAGGGATTCGCGTCGGCGAATAAAACACCGCGCTTGCAAACATCAGCCCCGTCGCCAGCGCAGGAAGCACCTGCCGGATGTCCCTGAGGAAAACCCCAAGAGCGGAGAAAAACCAGGCGATGCCCAGCCCACCCATGACCAGCGGCAGCAGGATGACCGGTAGCAGGAGGCAGGAGGGCCCGGGCATGCGCCCGAAAAGAGCCAGACCCAGGAAAACGAGCAGGAGAGTGATGAAGAGATGTATGAGAGAGGCCAGAACCTGGGAGGCGGGAAGTATCTCCAGGGGGAACACGACTTTCTTCACGAAGTTGGTGTTGTCGGTGATAAGGTTGGGTGACCCTGAAAGCAGGTCGCTTATGAAGTTGAAAAGGGCCAGGCCCAGAAAGATGCCCAGTCCGTAGTCCACCGGTCGCTCGTCAGGCAGCACCCCAAAGCTGCCTCCAAAAATGTAGCCAAACACAAACACATAAAGAGCTAACAGGATAAGTGGGTTTAGAAAGGACCAAAGCAGGCCAAGATGGCTTCCTTTGTGCCGTAGCTCAACGGAGCGTATCGCAAACTGCCAAAGCAGCGAACGATGCCTGAAAAGGGATGAAAATGGAAAACGAGAATGGCTCATGCGTGCCAGGTGAGCCTTGACGCTGCACAAGGCGAGTCGGTGGTGTGGGACAAGCTACCCGCCGCGCGGTCCTCTGCAACCAAAGATTCAGCCCCGCCCTGATGGCGCAATTTTCAACTCGGGGATGGCCTTGGAAAAGGCGGAGCGGACGGCATCAAAGGAGCAGCTGCGCAACACAAGCTCGTAGGCCGCCTCCGTGTGCCGCTCAAGAAGCTCCAGGTCCTGGTAGTACTCGACCAGTCTTTGGGCAAAATCCTCCCCCGGAGGCACGCGCAAGGAGACTTTCTCCGCTGTGGCGATCCCCTCAAGACCGATCGGGGTGCTTGCCACCGGAAGGCCCTGGTAATAGGCCTCCAGTATTTTACCCTTGAGTCCCCCGCCCATGCGCAGGGGTGCGAGCGCCACGCGGCAGCGGCGATACAAGGCAACAAGTTCCGCCTCCGACACCTGCCCATGAAAAACAACTCCGTCTCCGGCGCGCTCAAGCAGCCTCTGCGGCGGAGGCTTTCCGACCAGATGCAGCTGCACACCCGGCAAACGAACCCTCAGCACAGGCAGGAGGGTGAAGAGCATCCATTCAATGGCATCCAGATTGGGTGGATGGCTGGCGCTCCCAACAAAAAGGAGTCCCTCCCTGCTGCCGACAGGCAGGTCGCGTGAACGATCCCTCGCCTCATAGACATAGAGCGGAACCGCCTCTATGATCCTGTCCGGGTACAGGAGTCGCAGCTCCCCGACCTCCACCTGCGAAGGATAGAAACTCGCCGCGCAGGAACGGATCATGAAGTCCTCCTTGCCCTGCGCCTCCCTCGCGTGTTCAAAATGCCGTGGGTCTCCAAAATCACGATACGCACGCAGATAGGTTCTCGAAAGCAGATCATGACCGTAAAACAGGAACGCGGCCTTCGTATGCGGAGCCAGCCGCCTCACCCAGGGCTCGCAGGTGTGGGCACGGCTGAAGAGGACATAATCCAGGGAGCTGCCATTGGCCTCAATCCATTCGGTGATATGCTCCCGCATATAGTGTCCCGAAAGCACCTCCACCCCCAGCTCCTCAAGCTCGTACTGGTAGGGCTGGCGGGGCTGGAAGTCGTCGGGCAGGAACTTCACCGAGAAACCCGAGCGCAGGAAAAACTGGAGGTAATGAAAAATGTTCCTCGATCCCGCATCCTGATCCGTGAGCGGAAGATGATGATCGATGAGGAGAAGGGTCTTTTTGTGGGCACCTCGCTCCCGCGCCTTGAAAACATGCCCGGAGACCGGGAACTGCTCCCCAAGCTGCCGGCCCCAGCGCTCGACGAAACGGCTGTGGTTCTCCACCTGAAACTTTTTCCCACCGCTGGATGGGTCTATGCCATGGCTCTTGCCCTCATGATGAATCACCCGTGCATGGGGCTGATAATAGACCTTCAGCCCCAGTTCCCTCACCTTGAAGGCAAGGTCGGTGTCCTCGTAATAAGCAGGCGAATACAGCAGATCGAAACCGCCCGTCCTTTCCCAGACGGTCCTCGGCACCAGGACGCAGGCTCCCGAGCAATAGTCGACCTCCTTCACGTAGTTGTACCAGGGCAGGGTGGGATCGTCCTCATTGCCGTAATTCCAGCCACTGCCATCCTGCCAGATGATGCCTCCCGCCTCCTGGAGGCTGCCATCGGGGTAGACCAGTTTGGCACCCACCAGTCCGGCATCGGGGTGTAGCTCGAAGATGCGCAGCAAGGCAGCCAGCCAGCCCTCCGTCACTTCCGTGTCGTTGTTCAGAAACAGAAGGTACTTGCCCAGCGCGTTGAAGGCACCCCGGTTGCAGCTCCGGACAAAACCCAGGTTCTCAAAATTGCGCAGCACACGCAGACCTGGAATGGATGAAAGCACCTGAAACACCGGCAGACCCGAGCAGTCATCCACGACAATCACCTCGAAATCCACCCGCTGTACCTCCGCTGCAAGGGAGTGAAGGCAGTCAAGCGTGCACTCAAGCTGATTGAAGACCGGGATCACCACACTCACCAGGGGGGTAGAACACTCGGGAAGTCGCAGCTCCTTGTGCCCGAATGCTTCGAGGCCCGAAGTCCCCGACTCCCCCGCCTCGAAACGGGGGGAAGGATCGACGCTCATCGGGTGAAACGATCCACTATCATCCGCCGCAAAAAGCGCAGGGGAGCGGTGAGTTTCCAGGAGGGGGAATTCTGCATGCGCAGCACTTTGTCCTGCAAACGTTTCAGCTCCTCGCTGTTGCTCCCGTATTGGTCGAGCTGTGCTTTTTGGACGGCATTGCGCTGTTCCAACTGCCGCAGGGAAAGCTCCCTCTCCTCCAGCACCAACTTCAACTTGTGGAGTTTGACATCCAGAGCGGTCCCCCAGCGCAGGCGATCCTCTCCTTCCTTGAGCAGGATAGTCAGTTGTTTTTGAGCGCTTTGAAGTTGATTCTCCGACTCCTTGAGCGTGGTGCCGAGGCGACTAAAACGATCCAGCACCGATGAATGTTCGGCCCCGAGGGTCTCAAGTCGGCGACTCAGAGCCTCGATTTGTCGCTTCGCTGTGTCCAGGGAAGACTCCTCCTCCAAACAGACGAGAGCCTCGGGACTCTCAGAAATCGACAAGATGGAATCTACGGGACTGTTGCTCATGTTAGGAAATAATCAGTGAGCTGATGAAGTAGACTTGAAGCAAGCACCCATTCACTAGGCAATCATCGCCAGCTTTGGCAATTTGTCGAATACAGAGTCAGCTTTTGCCTCACTCCCAGCTTACCACGACCAAATCGTCGCTATGGAGTCCCAGCCAGACCTGGTCGTCCTCATGGATGGCTTCCATGATGGCGCTTTCGTTGGCCACGAGTGCATTGAGGCGCAGCCCATGGTCCGTGCGCAGCCACAGTTCGTCGAGCGCGCCCTTGAAAATCTCCTCGATCACCTTCGCCTGAAACACCATTTCGAAGAGCTCGGCCTGCGGCTCGATGCGACGTTTGCTCACCAGCACTTTCTCGGGGCGCACCGAAATCGTCACCTTCTGCGCATGCTCCGGAGTCTTGCCCGCGCGCAGGTGCCAGTGCATCGCTCCAGGAAGTTCGACGATGAGGTACTCCCCCACCCGTCGCTTGATCTCGGCCTGAAGCAGATTCGACTCGCCGATGAAATCCGCCGTGAAGCTGGTCACAGGCTGATGGTACACCTCCAGGGCCTCCCCGAGTTGCTCGATGCGTCCCTGATTCACGACTGCGATACGATCCGACATGGTGAGCGCCTCCTCCTGGTCGTGCGTGACGAAGACGAAGGTGATGCCCAGCTTGCGCTGCAGGTGTTTCAACTCGACCTGCATGGCATGGCGTAGCTTGGCATCGAGGGCGGAGAGGGGTTCGTCGAGCAGGAGGACCTTGGGTCTGCACACAATGGCGCGCGCAAGGGCCACGCGCTGGCGTTGTCCGCCCGAAAGCTGGTTGGGGTGGCGCTGCTCCATGCCTCCGAGCGACACCATCTCGATCACTTCGCGGATGCGCTCCTCCGCCTCGGCCTTCGCCACTTTCTGCATGCGCAGCCCGAAAGCGATGTTGTCGTGCACCGAAAGATGCGGAAAAAGGGCGTAACTCTGAAACACCTGGTTGACCGGCCGCTTGTAGGGCGGCACGAGGGTGATGTCCTCGCCTCCCAGGACGATGCGTCCCTCGTCGGGCGTCTCGAAGCCGGCCATGAGCCGCAGCAGCGTGGTCTTGCCGCAACCGGAGGGCCCGAGGAGGGTGAGAAACTCCCCCTCCTCGACCTTGAGGTCCACAGCCTTCACGGCGGTGAAGGACCCATAGCGTTTGGTGACTCCGAGCAGTTCGATCATCGTTTCAGACCTTCTCCACGGCGGCGCTGCGCCGCTGGATGAGCCAGTAGGTGATGGCGAACATCCCCATAAAAGCAATGCCAAGCGCGGCACCAAAAGGCCAGTCCCTCGCCTGGAAAAACTGGTTCTGGATGACGTTGCCGATCATGGGCACCTTCGCCCCGCCCATCAGGTCCGTGATGGCAAACATCCCGATCGCCGGCACAAAGACCATGAGGATGCCCGCCAATATTCCGGGGCGCGTCAGCGGAATGATCACCTGCGTGAAAGCCCCGATGGGACCCGCCCCGAGATCGTAGGCGGCCTCGATCACGGAGCCGTCGAGTTTCTCGGCGCTCGTGTAGATGGGCAGGATCATGAAAGGCAGATAGGTGTAGACGAGTCCGAGCACCACGGCCGCGGGCCCGTACATCATCTCAAGCGGCGCGGCGATGACTCCCGCGTACTGCAGGAGTCCGTTGAGCAGGCCCTCCTGTTTGAGGATCGTGATCCAGGCGTAGGTGCGCACGAGGAAACTCGTCCAGAAGGGAATCATCACCAGCATGAGCAGGCGCTGCCGCCAGTCCTCCCGAGCGCGGGCGATGTGGTAGGCCATCGGATAGCCCAGGACCACGCAGATGGCCGTGGTGATGGCCGCGTACCACACCGAGCGCAGAAAAATCAGCAGGTAGATGCGGTCGAAGACGCGCCCGAGATTGGAGAGCGTGAAGTCGTACACGACGCGCCCGACCTCGTCGCGCTGGCAGAAGGCGTAGACCAGGAGGATGAGCGCCGGCACCAGAATGAAGGCAAGGGCCCACAGGAGCATCGGCGCCACCAGCAGCCAGGCGGTCAGGCCGGGCCTGCGCCTGCCCTGGGTGGCGGTGGCGGGAGGTGCCGAAGGGGTACTCATCTCCTGGATACGCAGTGGACCGGGGCTTACTGGCTGCTCTTGAGGTCCGTCACCAGTTTGTCGATATCCGCCGCCGTCCTGCCGATGTCGCGGAAGACCTGGAGTTTCCCCTCCCCGGGATAACTGGCCGGGTTGGCGAGCTGCTCGGCGCTGAGGAGCTTGCGGGTCTCCACATTGGGGTTGGTGTAGGGGAATTTCTCGGAGATGAGCAGGCTCACCTGGGGGCGCAGGATGTAGTTGATAAACTGATGCGCGGCGTCCTTGTTCTTGGAACCCACGGGAATGCCCAGCACATCGATGAAGCGGTGCGCGCCCTCCTTGGGCAGCACGTAGGCGAATTTCTTGTCGGTGTTCCAGAGAATAGCCGCCTCGCCCGACCAGACGATGCCGATATCCACGTCGCCGCTGAGCAGCGCCGTCTTGGGGCTGTCACTGTCGAAGACCTTCACCAGAGGAAGCCAGGCCTTGAGAACAGGCCGGACCTTCTCGAGATTGGCGGCATTGACCTCGTTTGCCGAAATCCCCAGCGAGGCGAGGGCCCAGGTGACCAGTTCGCGATTGTCGTTGAGGACAACCAGGCGGCCGTTGTGCGCCTGAGTGAAGACGTCCGCAAAACCCGTGATGGGCGTCTTGACCTTGTCGGTATTGACCACGATGCCGACGGTGCCGGTCATGTAAGGCACGGTGTACTTCAGGCCGGTGTCGTAGGGCAGGCCCTTGAGCTCGGCGTCGATGTTGACGAGCAGGGGGACCTTGGCGGGATCCAGAGGGGCGAGCATTTTCTCGCGGATCATCAGCTCGGCCATGTAGTCGGTCGGCTGCACCAGGTCATAGGCGGTGCCTCCGGCGATCAGCTTGGAAAGCATCTCCTCGTTGGAGGCGTAGGTCTCGTAGTTGACGGTGATGCCCGTCTCCTTGCTGAAACCGTCGATCACCTCCTGAGGGATGTATTCCGACCAGGCGAAGAGGTTGAGTTCTGACTTGGCGGCGAAGGAAGTGCTGGCGAAGAGCACGAGCAGGGAACTGAACAGGAGCGCGAGTTTTTTCATGTAGGTTGGGAGAGTGAACGGGAGCGGCTGAGGCGTTTGAGGTATTCGGTGAAAAGGACGGTGACGACGGTAACCAGAATAAAGAGGGCGGAGAGCGCATTGAGCGAGGGGTTGAGGCCCACCTTGGCCATGCCGTACACACGAATGGGCAGCGTGGCCGAGGCCGCACTCGTGGTAAAAAAGGTGACGATCAACTC
>JFJP01024578.1_pt1 | contig 18290 bp, 11 predicted proteins | sample 431651 | NCBI WGS metagenome assembly JFJP01 (sample SAMN02602958, study PRJNA72255) | Microbial mat metagenome, whole genome shotgun sequencing project. | biome: fresh water; feature: sink hole; material: water; isolation source: purple microbial (photo- and chemosynthetic) mats found in...
GGCTAAAAAGGTTATAGTCGGGAGGAAGTCGAGCGCGAGCAGCTCACCGCATCTTCTTTCTTAGATGCTACCCTAGTGATTGTTGTTCCTGCTCCGGTTAGTGGACAGGCTCGAGTTTAGGTCTACTACAGCATGTTTCAGCTAAGGGGCGCTGCTACCGTACCAGGTACGCTTGGATCAAAGTGGTTGCCTCGGTCCGGCGATGCGAACTCGAGATTCTGCAGAGGGGCAGATCCCAGCTCTCCGCCAGCAGCCGTGTCGGGGAATTCATCAGCATGTTTGAAAGCTGCTTGGAGGAGATTACAATCTGAAGCCTCGAGAAAATTAATTGCAGCCGAAGCCAATAACTAATCGCTGCAGATCTAATAATTTAGGAGCGATGAGTCTGCTGAAGAACTTGGTGAACCTCGTGAAGGAGACTGCCGAAGAAGCCCTGCACACGACGCCGCTGGAGAAGGCGCTCTACAACACCACATCGAACCTGAACACCATACCGGCCATCAGCGACATGGAGCTCGTGGCAGACCACACGAACTACTACGAAGACTCGAAGACCATCATAAAGTACCTCAACAAGAAGCTCAAGCGCGACAACTCCAAGCGCATCATCCTGCGCACCCTCGACCTGGTCGACTTCCTCATCAAAAACGGCGCGATGCGCATCGTGCACGAAATCCGCGACGAGAAGTACCAGCTGAAAAGCCTCAAGAACATGCTCGGCGGAGACGACGAGGCAGACATCATCGAAATGAGTAGGCCTGGCTCACCAGTCACGCGCAAGTGCAACGCGATCCTCGAGCTCCTGTCCGACGAGAAGCGACTCGAAGAAGAGCGCGAGACCGCCAGCCAGACCAAGAACCGCTACAAAGGGACCGGCAGCCACACTGCGGGCTTCGGGTCCGGCTCCTACGGCGGCTACGGCTCCGAGTCCTACGAAGGCGTCGGCTCGGACAAGCCCAAGAAGAAGCGAGAGGCGGATCGCTACGGCGGCTACAGCTCCGAAGCGACCACCAAGAAGCGAGAGGCGAACTACCCGACGGCCTCGAACTACGGGACAGGCGCCAGCAAGTACGACCCGAACCAAGGCCAGAGCAATCTGATGAAGAAGCTCGGCATCCAGGAACCCGCGACCCAGAACCAGCGAAGACCGAACGAAGGCAAACCTGACGCCGACTCCTCCGACGAGGACCCCAGCCCGAACCCGACAGCCACCACCACCACTGCAGACCCCAAAACAGGGCCTGCGAGGCTGGAGGCCGCGCCGCAGAAGCCAGCCCCCAAGTTCCTGCCGCCTCCCCCCTCCAAAAACGGACAGACCGCCCCGCGCCTCGGTCCAGCTCCCTCGAAAGCCCCAGCGCAGCCAGCCACCGACGCAGACCTGGGTACCCTCCGCTGACCAGACCTCATCAGCCTCTCCGTCGCCACTCCCAGCCCCGTGCAGCCCCGAGCCCCCCCCACACCAGCCTCCAACAGCTTCGACCTGCTCGCCATGGACCTGACGGCAGCCACGCCCCAGCCCCAGCAGACCCGGCAGGCGTCCGGCCTCGGCCAGGCCTTCCCGACCCACCCCCAGCCCACCGGCTTCGACTCCTTCGGCATGAACCTCAGCCTCGCTGCAGGCACCCCCCAGAGGCAGCCAGGCTTCGGCCAGCAGACCAACGCCTTCGCTCCTGGCTTCGGACAGCCGCAGTTCGGCCAGCCCCTCGGGTTCGGCGCCACCCCCTCCCCCACTCCGGGCTTCGGACTCGCCCCGAGCCCCGGCTTCGGCCAGCCGCAGCCCGGCTTCGGTGCAGGCTTCGGCGCCCAGGCCGGCCTGACCCAAGCCCAGCCCAAAAAGCTGATCACCTTCGACTCCAAGCCGACGACGGCCGACGAGTTCTCCACCTTCCAAGAAGCCAAGCCGCGCAACCCGGTAGTCTCCGCTGAGCAGGCTTTGAAGAACTACACCTCGGCCGAAGCAGACCTGATCGACCTGTCCGAGCTGACGAGCGACGCGGTCAAAAAGGGAAAGAAGGACTCTCACTCGATAAACCTCGGGGGGTGGTAACAGTCCCTCTCTCACTTGAATTAATTACCTGCCGACCAGCTCGCTACTGCTCTCCTCGCCGCCGGTCCAGTCGCAGTCCGCCTGCAGCGCGGTCGAGCTTGCCGAACATCGCAGACAGGTGTCGCTGGCTCAGCTCCGACTTCTTCAGGTGGTTCTGCTCCTTCGCTCGCATCTGCTCCAACAGCTTGCTCGTTATCTGGCTCTGCTCGTCGGTGCGAGACTCGACTCGCTGCTTCAACTCGCGCAGCGTGGCCGTCTCCGTCCCGAGCTTCGTCTCCTGAGGACGGCCTGCAGCCATCGCCTCTGCTCGCAGCTTTATCGCGGGCCGCAGAGACAGCGAGAACGGGTGAGGCAAGCTCGCCTGCTTCGTCGGCTGCTGGTTTCGAGGCTTCGGCTTCGGAGGCACCACCTCGAACGGGGACAGGTGTTTGGGGGGCAGCTCGGGCTTCAGCCTCACCGAGTCGATCGCTGCTGATGAGTAGGAGTGGCGAGAGAGCTTCGAAAAGCTCAGACGCTCTGATGCGGAGTTGCTGGCCTCGGCCGGACGGGCCAAGCCTGCGCCAGTCGGCCTGGCTGGCTCGCGCTTCGATGCAGTCGATGCTGATTTGTGCATATTGAGCTATTCATTTACGAGAGGCTTATTTATTCGCTGTGGCTCCGAGCGCTGGCTGGTCTTGAAGAAGAGCCGAGATCTCTCGTTGGGTGGCTGGTTACTGTCCAGCAAGTTCTCAGCTCTCTCATCTGTCGACGCAGCAGAAGATGAGTCGCATGTCTGCAGACTGCTGCGGTGACTATCGGCTGCCAGACGCGGATGCCTGCAGCCTGCACGAGCTGCAGCGATGAGTCTGTCTTTCCGATGGACGACGCTCGTTTGAGGAGAGGTGGTGATCGAAGTAGGTCTTCTCGCGATGAAGAGATTGCTCTGCGGTAGGCACCAGTATGAAGATAGACGGTTGATTGAGTGGCTTGCGGTTCGAGACCAGTGCAGCAATCAGCTCAGGCAATTATTTTCTCTGCAGTTATAGCATGATACATGACAGTCTTGAGTGCAGTCGCTGCTTGTTGCTGCTCATCTGTGGTTGTTCCTTTGGGGCAAAGAGTGCAAGAAGCCGCGAAATTAATTTCTGATGTCTTTCGAGCATCGACCGATTCGACATCTCTGGCATCCGTCACTGCAGGACCGAGACAGGTCTGACCGAACAATTATAATCACTCGATGGGCCAGCAGCAGCGAGCAGATGCTTCGATGGAGCGCTGAGGAATCAGGAGGGGAGTTAATTAGGAGGGAAGTTGAACCTGTGCTTGAGCCCTTTCTTGGCGGCGTCGCTGAGCACGGCGTAGGCTGCTTCGAGACTGGCTCTGACTGCGGCGTCTCCTTTGAGCAGCTCGCCGAGGATGCAGTGGATGCCTTCGACGACTGCTGGGGGAGGCGCTTTGTAGAGGCCGACAGCTTCGAGGTAGAAGGAGATGTACTCGAGGAAGTCTTGGGGGTTCTTCACGATGGACTTGTTGACGCCGAGGAAGGTGTCTTGTTTTGTCTGGTCTTCGGTGGTGATCGAGAGCAGCCCGTAGCAGACCTGCTTGAGGCAGCCCTTGAGGTGCTTCGAGGTCTCGTCGGGGTAGAAGATGCCGAGCCTGCCGAAGACCACGCCGCAGTTGATGGCGAGGAACTTGTGGAGCTGGTGAGCAGAGGCTACTTTGGGCGACTCGTAGATCTTGAGGATGCGGTTCAAGATGGGCGCAGGCTGCAGCTGGCCGGCGAACTTGGGGATGATTTCGGAGAGGGCGTAGACTGCGTTGGTGGCGATCGAGAGGTACGTGCGGGCTGCGTCCATGCTGGCGGGGATGACGATGCAGTCGATGAGCAGCGCGTCGACGACTTGCTGGATGTCTGCGGCGAGCCAGCTGGGGTCGCAGTAGCCCACGAAGTCTCCGAGCAGCGAGTAGACCATCTGCCTGAGGAAGACGTCGTCGGTCTTGAGGTTGCTCAGGATGAGCCCAGGCACCTGCGCAGCGAGCGGCGAGCGGACGGCCTGTCCTTCCGAGGCTTCGATGAGCGTGCTGATGAAGTCGAAGCAGCGCATCTGGCTGTTGCGCAGCTCGTGCTCGAACTTGACGCGCTCCTTGGACTTCTTCTTGACCTGCACCTGCAGCGCTTCGGTGATCTGCCGGGAGAGCTTGAGCACGAACTCGAAGACCGGCTCGACGAACTTGAGGCCGTACACGCCTGCGACTTTGACGAGCGTGGTGAAGCAGTCGAAGAGCGGCACGAAGACGCCGTCCTGCAGCTTGCAGCTGGTGAGCTGCAGCGCGACCGTGGGCATGATCTGGTCTGCGAGCTGGTGGCGGTCTTCATCTTCCTGCAGGTGGTCTGCGAACTCTGCGATGATGTCGAAGACGAAGATCCTGCGGTGCGCGTCCATCGCGAGGAACTCCTGGAAGACCTGCACGAGCTTGCCGCGCAGCTCGTAGAAGAGCTCGGAGTCCACCTTGCAGAGCTTCTTGAGCGCAGTGGCCGCCGAGTCCTGCGCGACGAGCGAGCTGCTTTCTTTGACCGTGAGGAGGATGACGTCGAGGTAGTGCAGGACGAACTGCTTGGCTTCGGGGCTGGGGTCGGAGAGCAGGTGCTCGCGGAACTTGCAGATGGCCCAGATGGCCGTGGCTCTGGTCAGGCCGGAGCTACTTGAGGAAGGGTTCGGGAGACTCGCAGTTGGCGAGGAGGAAGGCGAGCAGCGGGCCGAGACTCTGCTTGACCTCGGCGAGGCAGAAGTTGCCCACGCAGCCGAAGCAGCTGATGGCGGCCTCGCGGGCCAGCAGGTCTTCGCTCTGCATCATCGCGTCGAGGCTGGCCTTCAGGTAGCTGAAGGCGCTGCCGCCCATGAACTCGAAGATCTTCGTGAGACACTTCAGCGAGATCTTCCGCAGCGTGTACGCCCCTGTGATGTCGAACTTGTCTTCGTCCGAGTCCTCGAGCTCCAGGCCGGCCTCTTCCTCGGCAGCAGTCTCGCTGAAGACCGCGTTGTTCTCTCGTTAGGCCTGCACTACCTCCACGAAGGCAGCAGCGGCAGACCGCATGTTCTCGCGGTCTTCTTCGGTCAGCAGCGAGTTCGCCAGGAAGGCAGGGACGACTGCTTCGAAGTGCGGGATGAGCAGCTGGATGGCCTGCGAAGCCTCGCCGTCGTCGGAGAAGGTCAGGAACTCCCAGAAGACCAGGAAGCACGCTCGCTTCGCGCTGCTGTCCGAGTCTTTGAGGCACTTGGAGAGCACGGGGAAGATCTGGTCGGAGAGCGACACGAAGACGTCTTTGCGCACCTGGCAGACGCCAAGCAGGAAGGCGTAGATGCGCTGCCGCACGCGCGCGTCGGGGTCTTCCACGATCTGCAGCAGGCCTCGGACCAGCAGCTCGAGCTTGCTCATCAGCTCGGGCGGACTCGCGACCAGCAGGTTCGTCAAGCAGTCCAGGGCAGGCACGCGGACCCGTGCGGCGTGTTTCGGTTCGACGAACCCGATGAGCGTGTTGACCAGCTCGACGACGAAGCTGCTCGAGTAGATCAGCTCGGGGCTGCTGAGGTTCTCCGAGTTGAGGTTGATGTCCTGGAAGATGTGCGCGAGGCACTCGATGGAGTCTGCCAGCAGGTCTTCCTTCGCGGAGCTGCTCACTGGAGACTACTTGATGCACTGCACGAAGAACAGGAGGATCTTCTCGCACTGCAGGATGCCCAGCCGCGCGACGACGGCCACCAGCGCGAGCTTCGCGGCCTTGCGCACGAGCTCCTGGTTCTCCTCGAAGCACGCGAAGAGGCCCTGCTCGAGGCCGGCCGGCTCGTTCTCGCCGCGGGTGAGCACGCTCTTCAGACAGATGCCTGCGGTGTAGCGGACCGACAGCGACTCGCTCTGATCTCCTAATATGCAAATGCAGTAGTTGGCGAACTCCGGGTGCTCGCTCGCCCTGCCCAGCTCCTGCGAGACGCGTCGCTGCACCTCGTTGCTCCCGACGTGCACGTCTTCGAAGAGCTGCTTCAGTATCGACCAGGTGGCCTTGTCTGGGACGAAGACGGAATTGGAGGACATTGCATTAAGCTTAGTTAGCCAGAGTTAAGTGAATCGAGTTTGGCTCTAATCCATGCTAAGTAGTCGTTCTTGTCGAAGTGCTGCGGTTCGGACAGCGTGCATCTGAAGAGGTTCTTCGGTGTCGCGCCCGGTGCTGGTTCGCTGCAGGTGCCTGAGTGCTGGGTGGCAGGCATCTTGAACATCGGTGAGGGGTGCAGGCTGGTCGGGCCAAAAATGTCTGTCACTTTCGAGTGCGTTGGTTCGGTATTTTTGACCACTACGATCTTGTGGATCGAAGGCGTGTCTTCTTCGGTGTCTCTCTTCCCGAGGTCTCGGTCTTCTGCAGGCGAGTGAGGAAGTCCGACGTTCAGGGAGTCGTTCGCTGGATGGAAAATGAACTTCTTCCTGATACTCTTGCAAGATGCGTCAGTGCGAGCTGGTCGTTCTTGGACGTCTTTCGAAGCACAGGATGGCTTCTCGTTAAGAGACTGGTCGAAGTGTGGCTGGTCAGCCTTCAGCTGTTTGGAACGTCTGTTGTTTTTTGCTGCGAGATTCTTCCAGTTGAGGCCTGCAGCCATCTTAAGTTTGCACGACATGTTCGGCTGCTTCATCACGTGGCAGACAACGACTAGTTTTTGAGGCGCGTCAGAGGCTTCTGCTTTCCAGATGATGTGCATCTTGTACTCTTCGTTCATGGTCGTGCAGGTGCCTGTGGCAGAGACGTACTTGACGAGCGGATTCTGTTTGGGGATGCAGGTGACGCCTTGCTGCTTCTCCCAAGCGAAGTCTTTCCTGCCTTCCTTGTCAAGAAAAGACACGTCTTCGACCGCGTCGGCCAGGAGGAAGTACACGGGGAGCTTCGCTGGGGCGAAGTAGATGGAGGTCGGATGGGTTGAGTCTAGAGACTGGGGGATCTTGAGGATGCGAGCGAGTCGCTCATGCTGGGTCAAGAGAGTGAAGTACTCCACTCCGTTCAGCCAGCGAGTCTTGAGGGCTTTGTGGAACCGCTCGACAGCGCTGGTGCTTCTTCGAGAGTCTCTGGCTTTCATGATGCCTCTGCCGGCTGAGCACTTTGATAGCGTCAGTGGTTTGAGTCTGATTCGGCAGTCATCGATTATGTCGGTCGGGGAAAATGTGTTTAATTAGTTGCGGCCTCTGCATCGCTGGAGAGCGCGAGAGTTACCTGGTGTAAGACTTGAGCGAAATGGGGATTCGTTTAGCAGGGTCGAACTGGTCCATCTCGTTCTTGAGGCTGAGCAGCTCGTTGGCTTTCGAAGTGATCTCTGATTTGCAGTCGCTGGACATGCTGTCGAGTCTCGATATGAGGCCCTGGATGTGCGTGACCCAGGACTGCGTGGAGCTGCTGACCTCTTCCTTGATCTTGTTGACCTGTCCCTCGTACTGCAGGTCGTTCGAGTCGACGGCCTGTTGCGCGCGCGCTGCCAGCTGCCGCAGCTTGTCGGTTTCTTCGGGTTTCGCATGGTGTCGCCAGTCGCTGATGAGCGTGTGGCAGTTCTGCAGCGAGAGGTAGATCTTGTTCAGCTCGCTGTTCATCACCGCGACTTTCTTGCACAGCGACTCGGCCTTCGCTTTGATGGAGTCCAGGTAACCGCCTGCGCTGAGCGATGCGCCATTGGTCGGCGTGCGGGCTGCAGCGAAGTTATTGGAGCTGTAGCCGTTGAGAGTGATGTCGCTGCGGGTAGCGGCGAACTGTGCAGACTCGAGTTTGGTTAAGCTGTTGATGGCGAGCCTACGATTCGTTCTTTGCTCGGATTTCGAGCTCCATTCCTCCCAGCTTGTTCTTGAGGTGCTTGATCTCATGGATCAGCTCGTCTACGTTTCGCTCTGACTGCGCGGTCAGCAGCCTGATTCGCTGGTTTAGGGTTTCGATCTCGTAAGGGGGAGGCTACCTGAGAGTCCTTGCGCTTGAGCTCTCTCTCCAAGTCGTCGTTTCTGATTTTGGCTTGGAGCAAGTCGTCACGGATCCTCGAGTTCGCTGCGGACGGGGAGTGCTCGATGGCCGAGCTGACGGTCGCGTTCTTTATGGGACTGACCGAGCGAGCTTTGCGGTCTGCCGAGGCGCCCAGGGGACTCATTTGGTTGACCTGAGTGATGTTGTGGAGGTTGTAGGTCATGCGTTCGATGGCTCGAGCGTCTCGTTTCTGTCCTTCGACGTAGTTTTTGATCTTCGAGTTGAGGAAGGGATCGTTGATCTTGGGCATGACTGAGTGACGAGGGCTTACGGTTGAGGGCGACCAGGTCTGGGTCGAGGTTCTTGCCGCTGAGCGTGATGATGTCAGACTTGAGTCTGTTGTTTTCGTTCTTCAGTGCTTCGATTTCGGAGAAGAGGTCTGTGTACTGTCTGTGGAGTATCGTGTAGCGGTGGAAGAGCTCGCTGTCCGTGTCTGCTTCGAAGCTTAGCTCGTCTGGAGCAGTTCTTTGAGGCACCTCCAGAGTGGTTCGGGTGAAGTTGGCCACTTGCTGGGTCGACTCCGTGACTCTGCCGCCGCTGCCTTCGAACTTTACGCCCGTTATCGTGGTCAGCAGCAGCTTCTGTGGGTTCCTGCCTGGACTCTGTCGAATGGGCCTCTTTTCTGCGGAGTCTCTCTCTGCGAGCTGCAGCTTGAGGCGAGAGACCTCCTGCATCAGCGAGTCGTTCTTTCTGCGAAGCTCCTGCAGCGCGATCTCGTCGTAGTTGCTCGAGACTTTAACTTCGGTCGTGGAGTGGCTGACTCGCAGCGATTGCACGAGCGAGTCGAGGCCTGCGATCTTCTCGTCTTTGAGTCTGAGCTCTGTGCGCAGCGAAGAGATCTCGGTGGTCATCTTCGCGATCTTCTCTTCCATGTCTTTGGTGGCTTTGTCGTCTTTGGAGCTGCGCAGAGGAGCTTCTGTTCTCACTTCTCGCGACCTCAGCTGATCTTGTTGAGTGTTGATGGTGGTCTTCATGGTGTCCACTTCGGTGACCAGCAGCGAGATGCGCGAAGAGTAAGCCCCGTTCTCTTTCCTCAGTTTATCCAGATCTCGCTCGAGGTCTTGGATCTTGTCCAGGTACTGTCTGTTGTCGTTCTGCTCCAGCGCGAGCTTCAAGCCGTCTCTTTCCTTTTCGACCTTCTGCAGCAGCAGGGTGATTTCCTGGATCCTCTTCGTGTACTCGCTGACTTCTCGCCTCAAACTGTCTACTTCGTTCGTCAGGGACATGTTGGCGGTTTTTAGTCGGCCGACCTCGTTGAGCGCGTCTTGGGTGGAGGAGTCGTTGCTCATCTTGAGTCTCAGGTCTTGCAGCTGCTTGAGCAGCGAGTCTCTGTCGGACTCGAGGTTCCTGCGCATCATCACCTCGTCATCGAGTCGCTTCTTGAGGATGTCCAGCTGTTTGTAGAGGTCTGCGTTTTGCGCTTCGAGGTGGTCGATGTCTTCGAGCTTGGCCTTGAGCAGGGTGAATTCTTGCAGGATGGCTTGATACTTCACGTAGATCTGTTCGAGTTCGGTCTTGGTTTGTCGGAGTTCTTTTTGAGTATTCTCTAGTCTGATGGTGAGCGTTTGGTTCTCTTGTATCAAGAGGTCTGTGTTGGCTGAGTTGCTCTTCCTGCTGGAGAGATCTCTTACGATGGCTTCAAGCCGCTGCACTTCGGACTGCTTGTCAGTGAGCATCCTGTTGAGCGCATCGAGTCTCTGCATGACTTCGAAGTTGATGTTGTTGGAGTCGGGCTGCAGGTTTTGAATCTGTCCGCGGAAGATGGGATTGGAGTGGATGCAGTAGCCGACGACTTCTGAGTGGAGCATATAGTCGTCGAGGTGGTCGTTGAGTTCGGTTTCTTTGATGACGACATACTCGATCTCGTTGTTGTTGGTGATGTAGTCTTTGATGCTGTTCGTCGACTGCAGGTACGGTTCGATCTCTCCTCGGTACTCGTCGGACCGCATCAAGCGACTGCCCAGCCTGGCCAGCTCGCCTGTTTTGGGGTCTGAGTCGTTCTTGAGCAGCTTGATCAGCTGGCGGATGTTCTGACCGGACCTCTGGATCAGCCGCACGTAGAAGACCGCGTCGGACTGCGGCAAGCCCAGGACCTTAGCGATGCCTTCGACTCCTTCAACGCCGATGGACTTGAAGACCGCGGCAGCCTGAGGCGAGAGTTCGGAGCCGTGCATGAGGCGACGCGCGAGGTCTGCTCTCTGCAGGATGAAGCGGTCGACGACTTTGCTGTCTCTGTTTCTGTCGACGAGGATCTTCTCGACCAGCTTCTCGTCTTCGGTGGAGCGCTGGCTGACGATGTAGTTGTGGGTGAACGGCTCGGAGAGGTACGCGTTGAGCGCGCTTTCGAAGTCGAAGGGGTGCTTCCTGAGCAGCTTTTCTTCGGGCTTGCTCGGCTGGATGTCTCCCTTGTAGACCGAGGTGGGCTTGACCTGGAAGATCTTGGTGAAGCGAGGCTCGATCTGGTCGGAGCTTTGGACCCTGGAGGGCTCGCACTCGATGTACTCTTCGATCTGGCTGTTCCTGTTGAAGGAGCGGCGGTTGATGCGCGTCTTGCCGGAGGCGTCTGGCCGCTTGGCGACTTCGGTGCTTTCTCTGAGACACTCTGTGTTGCCTGGGAGCATTTCCCAGACCTCGAAGACGACTCTCGCGGAGTCTTCGGAGCGCTTGATGTAGTTGTTGCCTCCTTTGAGTCCGTTGTAGAATCTGGTGAGGTACGAGATGAAGAACTCGGCTTCGAAGACGTTTTGTTTGAGCACTGCAGGGTTCGCGGGAGAGAAGCTTTCTTTCTGCGAGGCGAGCACGTTGGTCTGTTCTTGGACCAGCTGTATCTTTTGTTTGAGTCTGGTTCTTTCTGCGGGGTTGAAGATGTCTCGTTCGTAGCTGCTCGAGTTGGGGCTGCGGTCTCCGGTGACGGTCGCGAGGGTGAGGTCTGCCTCGAACTGCTTGACGGCGATCTTCTTGCCGACGACAGCGCTGCTCTGGTCGTGGCTGATGACGATGGCGAACTCGAGCTTCCTGCCCGGGTCGTTTTCGAGCAGCAGTCGGATGAGTCTTTGGGAGACGACGTCCATGAGCTTCACGTCTACAGGACTGAACTCGTTCAGCGACGTGCGGTCGAGGACCTGCGGGATGCCTTTCTGGATGACTGGGTTTTGGACCATGATGAAAAGGTTGTCTTTGGAGTGCTGGTCTTCTGCGGGCAGCGCCATGTGGTCGTTGAACTCCAGCACCTCGAACAGCGGCTTGCCTTCGCGGTCGACCTTCTGCTTGCTGATGTGGCCGACCCTCGCGAAGTCTTCGAAGTTGGACATGGGGAAGACCTCGCCGACCGCAGGGCTTTCGAGCGAAGAGAACTGGCTGTCTTCGTCGATGCAGATGCGTTCGAGGATGGAGAACTCGTTGCCGATGCGTTGGGGAGCAAACTTGATCTTCTCGAAGACGACGCCGGACTTCTCTCTGACCCTCCTGATGATGATGTCGTTGGTGCCTCCGAGACTAATGCCGAAGATCTTGGCGAGCACGAGGTTGTCTACGGGAGAAAGCCAGTCTTCGAAGACGAGAGGAGACTCGGACTTGGCGAGCAGTTTGTGGCGGACTCTTTCGCCGTCTTCGGTGAGCTGCAGCTGCTCGGAGACAGCCTGCTTCGCGTTGAGCATGTACTCGCGCTTCACGTCGTGGGTCAGCTGCGAGTCTCTGCCGAGCATGCTGTTGACCACGGAGTAGACCTGCATGAGCGGCAAGCTGTTGTCGATGAAGAACTTCTCTTCGACCGTCACGAGGAAGCCTGGGGGTCTGTGGTCCAGGGGGTTCAGCAGGTTGAGGTTCCAGTCGGCGTCTGCGCTGAGTCCGATGATGAAGACCGCCTGGCCCAGCCCGAGCTCTTCGACCAGCGCCAGTCGATTGGAGAGCACGCCGTCTGCGGAGGCTTTGTGGAACTTGAGGGTCGCAGCGAGAGCGGGGTTGAGGCTGGCCTCTTCGAGCGGCAGGTCTTTGCGGAGACTGTCTTCTTCGATGACGATTCTGTCCAGCACTTTGATGTGGAAGTCTCCGAGGGTGCGCTCGATGGAGATGCTTTCGATCTGCTGGTTTCTGTTTTTGTTTCCGTAGCGAACCCCGCCAGCCGTGCTTGCTTCGGGAGAGTCTGGCTGGAGGAGGCTGGCCCGGACGTCCACGTCGACGGCTTCTCGGACGTATGCGGTGTAGACCGGGTCTTCCTCGTCTTCGTCTTCCAAGTAGACGTCTTTCCTCTCGAAGGTGACGACGTCTCCCCGGACTTCTTCCCCCACGATCGAGTTGCTCCTCATCAGCAGCTGGTGGTTCTTGAAGACCTTCGTGATGAAGTTCACGAAGAGCTGCACTGCTTGCCTTTCTTTCGGGTCGATGCCTCTGACTGTTTCTTCCTGGACGACCGAGAGACGAGGCAGGGTGGGACTGCCGGTGGAGAAGGAGTCTTCGTTTACTTTTATCCTGCGGATGACTTTCTGGTTCAGCTGGTGGTCGAAGGATTCTTTGACGAAGTAGGAGTAGAGACAGCCGCGCTCGTCTCGCTCGCTGATCGAGGCGATCTTGGAGCCCGAGTTAGACTGGAAGAGCTTGTCGGGGATTTTCTTCATGACCGAAGCGAGCACCTCGTCTTTCTTCACTTCGACCTTCTCCAGCAGCTCGGCTCTGAAGCTGCCGTCTGCTTGCTGGTCGCAGCGGATGCGCCTGAAGACCGACCTGGAGGGGTCTTTGGTTTCCCAGATGAGGTAGCTGCCGTGGCCTGCGAGGGTCTGGGGCGTCTTGATCTCGAAGAGCGCGTTGAGTCCGTCTTCGAGTTCGGGCTTCACGTCTGTTTTGTAGACGAAGTCTGACTCGATGGCGTGGTCGACGGCAGGCAAGCTCGGCGAGCGGGTGACCACGTTGTCCGAGTAGGAGACTCTTTGCTTCAGCAGCTCTTCGCCGGGGAGAGGCGCGGCTGAGTCTTGCAGGCTGTGGTGGGTTTTCTCTGATTCTGAGGGGCTGCGGATGGCCAGCGACTCTTCGATCAGAGTGTTGAACTCGATGATCCGTCTGCTGATTTCGGCGAGCTGGTTTTTGTTCGGGGTGAAGGTGAACTTTTCGAAGAGCTGGTCGAGGATGTTCTTGCTGTCCGAGGCTTCGAACAGGTGGATTTTCTGGAAGTTGAACCTGCTGGCTTCGACTCGAGCGGGTTCTTTGATCACGTAGTGGCTGCCGAGCTTGTGCGACTCGTAGAGGAACCTGAAGAGCATGGCGAGGGCCGAGGGTTCGAGGCTGCGGAAAAGCGTCGAGATGCTGGGAGGGTTTCCGGCGTCTTCGTAGACCTCGAACTCGTCGACGGACTTCTTGAGTTTGGAGTTGACCAGCGGGATGCCTACGGATTCGGAGAGACTGATGGTGCAGACGTGTCGCTTGTGCTTGGTGAAGGTTTCCTTGACGATCTTGAGGTCGGAGGGCTGGATGAGCTCGTTCGAGGGAGTCATCAGCGAGTTCTTGAGCCGGACGGTCAGGCGCTCGGCCAGGTGGACGACTGCTCCGCTGGGGGTGCCGGGGACCGCGACGACGAGCTTCTCGAGGACGAGCTTGTCTTCGGCTTCTCGCATGAAGATGAAGGGGTGCTGCTTGGTCTCTTCGTTGAGCAGACAGACCAGGTTCGCGAGGCCGTGGCAGACCCGAGCGAAGTCCAGCTTCTTGGGCTCTTCCCAGTCGACCTCGCCTTTGAGGCGCTCGAAGCTGCGCAGCTTGACGTCGACCACGAAGGGCTTGAGCGGGTCGGGGAGGTCGAGGCCGAGTCGGTTGGCGTCTCTGTAGACGAGCTTTTCGATGACCAGGTCGCGGTTGTGCGGGTTGAGTTTTTCTCGGACGACGAGTTGTCCGTCGGTCTGGAACTCCTGGTCTTTGATCTTCGCCCTTTTCTTGTACTCGGTCATCGCGGTGAGCTGCTCGCTGCTGCGTTCGGGGCTGAGCTTGAGGCTGGTCACGTCCTGCGCACTCATGTCGCAGATGGTGAAGGTGTGCCGCAGCCAGGAGTCCGAGTCTCCTTTTTGCGCGTGCAGCTTGATCTGGGAAGCTTCGAGTTGGTGGGTTTCTTCCAGCGAGAGATTTCCCGGCAGGTCGCGGACGTACCTGCGCACGAGCGTCGCGAAGTTGATGCCGAGCTGCGGGACCGCGTAGAGCTCGAAGTCGAGGCTTGGGGGCAGGTCTGCCGAGACGAGTTCGAGCAGCAGGTGGAAGCCGTCGCGGTTCGCCTTGCGCTGGGCTGCGAGGAGCCTGCGGATGGTTTCTGCTTCGCTGGAGGCGAGTTCGAGGCGGTCGAGGAAGATGCGCTTGAGTCCTTTGCTGTCGTTCATCGAGACGGTCTGGTGCTGCAGCTCGAAGACTGCTTTGTTTCTGGGGGCGTTCGGCTTGAAGTTGTAGACGCCTCGGACGTCTCTCCACTGCGCTTTGCTGAAGGAGAGGGTCTCCATGCGTTTGGCCTGCTCTTTGCCCACGGTCGACTCTATCTGCAGGCTCCACTCTTGGGAGGATTTGTTCTGCGCGTCGACGAGGGTGAGGCGGTCTGCGACGAAGGCAGAGACTCGCTGGCTGGGCAGGCTGGAGGACTCTTTGGCTTCTTCCTGGAGGACGATGCGTTCGAAGACTTTGTTCTTGCCTTTGCTGGTGACTCGGAGGACGGCGTCGCGTTCGAGGTAGAGGGTGTCTTCGCTGACGAGGAAGTAGAGCAGCTCGCAGAGTTCGAGGTTCAGCGAGCGGTTGAGGTCTGTGTTGCGGAGCAGCGCTTTGCTGACCGACTGGACGACGGGCTTCTGGAAGCGAGAGAGCGTCTTCTCGAACATGTGGAGCTTCTCGGACTCGAGGTTCACGCCGAGGCCTTCCATGCCGTACATGGTCAAGATGTCGTCGTTCGAGACGAGCTGCTTGATGGGCTGCTGCTGGTCGCTGAAGAGCACGTTCTCCGTGGTCTTCCTGCGGCCGTCCGAGTGCTCCATGTAGAGAGAGGGCCGGCCGTAGACGTCTGCGTCGGGGTCGAAGACGACTCTGCGGAGGATGCGCAGGTGGTCGACCTGGTCTGAAGACTTCTGCCGCTGGTTGTCTCGCAGGGAGCTGATGGCGTCGATCACGACTTTGCTGGACTCTTGCTTTTCTTTGATGAAGAGCGAGGCGGGGGAGAGCGCGTCTGCCTGGGCGATGAGGAGGAACTTCTGGAGGAAGGGGTCGAGCAGCACTTCTCGGAGCGGCGACTCGGGTGCGAGGGGCTCATCGGCTTCTTTGAGCGTCACGAAGTCTATCTTGGGCACTTTGCCTGCGACCACGACTCGCAGCTCTATTTCTCGCAGCAGACAGCGGCCGTTCCTGTCGGACTGGCTTTTGAGCCAGAGGCGGAAGTCGCTCGCGTCGAGGTCGATGGCTTCCAGGAGCTTCTGCAGGTCCATCGAGTAGACGTCCGAGACTTTCGCAGCGGAGTCGCCTCTGCGCTGCAGGACCAGTTTCTCGAGCAGCAGCTCGTGGCTGTTCTCGTTCTGGCGGAAGACGTCGAAGCCGGTTTTGGCTGGGTCGGAGTCCTGGCAGATGCGCGCGCAGATTTCGTTGAGGAGGATGTCTTTGCGCATGGCTCTGCGCATGTCTTGGTAGTCCGTCCTGAAGAAGAAGACTTCTTGGGAGGTCCTGTTGGTTTGGGGGTCGAAGTCTTCGATCTTCACGAGGCTTTTGGAGGACTTGGGCGGCTTGAGCTCGAACTTTTTGAGCAGGCCCTGCGAGATGATCGCGCTGATGACTTTGAACTCCTGGCCGAGCTGGTTGCTGAACTGCCGCTGCATCAAGACGCCAGTGGTGGGGTTTTTGTTCTGGCGAGCGGGTCGCAGCTTGTCGGCGACTGCTTTGGAGAAGGAGACGGTCTGGCCTCCTCCGCTGACTCTGCTGGAGGCGAGGACGGCTGGGAGGTCGTGGTCTTCGGTCATGCGGATGGCTTCGATTATTTTCTTCTCGTGGTCGAAGCGTTCTCGGACGAGCAGGTGGGCAGGGTTTTCGCCTTGCAGGGAGGCGAGTTCTGCCGGGTCTGGGTCTCTGAGCACGTGGACTTCTTTGAGGTCGTCTACGATGGCTGCGGGGATGCGGATGAGTCGGGTGCGTCTGTGCTGTCCGTGGACTGCGCGGTCGTCGGGGACGAACTCGACGAGCGAGCAGTCGTAGGTGTCTTCGAGTCTGTTCTTCTCGACCCTGACCCTGTCTCTGTTGGTGATGCCGGTCTCGTGCTCGATGATCGTCGCGATCATCTCGGAGTTGTCCTGGTCCATCTCGTGGATGCGGAAGCGAGAGTCTCTGCGAGGCGCTGTCGAGAGGACTGTTTCGCGGGGAGCGGCGGGCGCCTGGTCCAGGCCGTTCTTCTCGAGGGTGTCCAGCAGCTTCGTGATGGTCTCTTCGGCGAGGGTCGAGTCGCGCTGGATGTCCGAGCGGTTCATGAAGTCTCCTTCGCTGAAGCTGACGAGTCGCTGGACGAGGTCGACCATCAGCTCTTTGACCTGCGCGTCTCTGCCAGGCGCGGCAGACTGCTCGATCGAGCGAGACAGGCTGTTCGTTATCGAGAGAGCGTCTTGGTTCAGCTTGTCGGCCACGCGCCTGTCTTGCTCTGCAGACTGGAAGTACCGCACGAACAGGCTTCGGAGTCCTCGGACCGCGTCTTTCGGCAGCCTCAGTCCCGACAGCCGAGCGACCTCGACTTCTTGGGTGAGCGAGGTGATGCGGGACTCGTAGTCTTTGACTCTCCGGCCGAGCGCTGCGTTGTCGCTCATCACGTCGCGCAGCTTGTTGCTCAGCTGCGAGTTCATCGCGATGAGGTCTTGCTTCTCCCTGCCCGAGTCTGCCGGTCGGAGCGACTCTGCATTCTTCGAGCTGATGATGGCCTGCAGCTGGCGGACTTCTTCCTTCAACAGCAGCGCCTCTTTGTCTTTGGCTTCGAAGTCGACTTGTGCTTTCCTCGTGCGGTTGCGCAGGTCGAGGACGATGTCGTTGAGGCTTGCGTTTTCTTGTTCGAGCTGCGACATTCTGTTCCTGGTGCTCTCGTCGAGGGCCTTGGACGGCGACTGGACAGCGAGTCTGAGTCTGTTGTAGTCTTCCATGAGTCGCTGGTAGTCTCTGTTGAGGTTAGAGTAGCGCGCGTTTGTTTCTTCGATCTGCGCGAGGTAGTCTTTGACTTGCCGCTCGTTGGAGGCGACTGCGTTTCTGAGGGTGTTCATGGTTTGCCTGAGGTCTTGGTTCTCTTGCTTGAGGCTGTGGAGGACGGAGAAGTCAGTCTTGTCTCGAGAGACGTCGTCGAGTCTGGTGACGAGGGTTTGGTTTTGTTCTGTGAGTCTCCTGATGTTGGATTCGTATTCTTCGACGCGTTTCTTCATCCTGAAGTTGTCTTGTTCGAGCAGCGAGGTGTTCCTCATCTGTTCTTCGGTGGTGCCTTGCAGCTTGCTGATCCTCTCCTGCAGCTGCTGGATGCTCGCGTTGTGGCCGTCGAAGGAGTTGGCGCGCTCGCCGAACATCTGCCGCAGCTTCGAGATCTCGAGTCGGAGCGCTTCGGTCTCGGTCATCAGCCGCTCGTTGAGGTTGATCAGACGGTCGTTCTGTTCGCGGAGGCCTTCGTTCTGTCTGTGCATGGACTGGATCTCTTTGGACAGCCGCGAGAAATCCTGGTCTTCTTCTGCGCGCTGCAGTTTGGCCTCGGAGATCGGGCTGCGCTGCGGTGAGCCGGTCTTACGCTTCGAGCGTGCGCTCCTCCTCGGATCTGGTCGACCAGCTTCTGCAGAACCACGATGTTGTCTTTGTAGGTGCCGAGCTTCGCCTTGAGCATTTCGTTTTCTTTCATCAGCAGGAACTCCGCTCGACTGGGCGACTGGCCGACCAGGCTTCCTTGCAGCTCCGTGAGTCGCAGCAGCTCGAGCTTCACCAGAAACTGCCCCAGCAGCAGGTCTGCGTCTTTGTCCTGCGAGGTGTGCCTCGAGATTTGGTAGTAAGACATTATTTGAATTTTGAATCTGCGAATTATAAAAAGAAGTGCTGTTTGTTCTCGGCGGCTCGAGTCGCTCGAGCAGGGAGGCGAGCGGTTGCTCGTGCGGCCAGTCTCGAGCGCTCGCTGCGCACCACTCGAGTGCCTCGCGATTGATGCCGAGAGGAGTGGCCGGGTCAAACCTGCGACCTGCGCAGAAAAGTATTTATAGCCGCGATCCTAATTGGGGT
>JFJP01038302.1_pt1 | contig 18290 bp, 15 predicted proteins | sample 431651 | NCBI WGS metagenome assembly JFJP01 (sample SAMN02602958, study PRJNA72255) | Microbial mat metagenome, whole genome shotgun sequencing project. | biome: fresh water; feature: sink hole; material: water; isolation source: purple microbial (photo- and chemosynthetic) mats found in...
CTTTTGGGCGTCATCCAATGTTGGTGTGTTCACTCGTCCCATAGTGCCGCAAAGATAATATTATAAATTAAATCCAATCGCTTACTTACAAATTCATGGTTTATCATAAGGCAATAAGGTTATTTTGACTTGGCCAATTGATTTTCTACTAAGGTTTTACCCAGTGATAAGGTCCTATACCCGCCACGTTCAAAGGTGATGGATTGCCTTGAAGCCTCGCCCAACCCCGAAGGGGTGGAATGATAAGCGGATCCAGGACAAAGCAGTGAACCCCGAAGGGGTGGAATTACCCTCATCGGGAGGATGGGCCAGAGAATGCCACCTCTTCGGGATTCGTCCGGAATCGCCTGCGCCGCTCGCGAACAGGGCACTCCGCCGCGGCAGGCGGCAAGCATTCTTCAGCCGGCAGCCCAATCGCAAAGACGCGGAAAGTGGCGGCCATTCAAGGCCAGTGCCCCTACCCCACCGCCCAGCCCGCTCAGTGCAGGGTGAACCGCTTGGGGCCGTGCGTGCTCTTGTGGACGTAGCCCAGGATGGCCTTGTCGAACTCGGCCTGGGCCGAGATGGAGAAGTGGACCTTCATGGGCAGGTAGTACATCACCGGGCGCAGCTCGCCCAGGGCCTCGGCCATGTCGCGGAAGCGCATGGCGTCCTTCTCGGTGCAGACCAGCAGCTTGTTGGACCCTTCGAGGCGGTCGAAGGCGGACTTGATGCGGGCCAGGTCCTTGGGGCGGAAGTAGTGGTGGTCGGGGAACTCGAGGTGCTCGGCCCGCGCGGCCCAGCCCGAGACGGCCTCCAGGAAGGACTCCGGCCGGGCGATGCCCGAGACCAGCAGCAGCGAGAAGGCCTTGCCCGAAGGCGCCGGCAGCGGCTTGTCGCCGAAGATCGGCAGCAGCTCGCCGTAGGCCATCGACGAAAAGAACAGGTTCTGGTAAGGGAACGGCTTGAGGTTCTTGATGATGACCCGCTGGGCGATGGGCTTGAGGTCCTCGGGGGTCTTGGAGACCACGATGATCTTGGCCCGGCGCATCTCGTGGGGGCTTTCGCGCAGGTCGCCGTAGGGCAGGTAGTGGTCCTGGTCCATCGGGCGGGCGTGGTCGGTCAGCAGGATGGAAAGGCCCGGGTTGATCCGGCGGTGCTGGAAGGCGTCGTCGAGCAGCACCACGTCCAGGTCGGGGTAGCGGCGCAGCAGCTCGCGGGTGCCCCGGACGCGCTTGCTGTCCACGGCCACCACCAGGCCGGGGAACTTGCGCTTGACCTGGGCAGGCTCGTCGCCCACCTCGGCCGCGCTCGCCCCCGGCTTGGCCTCCACGAAACCCTTGGTCTCGCGGCGGTAGCCCCGGCTCAGCAGCGCCACCTTGTACTGCTGCGACAGCAGGGCCAGCAGGTACTCCACGTGCGGAGTCTTGCCCGTCCCCCCCACGGTGATGTTGCCCACCGAGATCACCGGCAGGTCGAACTCGCGCGAGCGCAGCAGGCCATAGTCGTAGAGCAGGTTGCGCACGAAGGCCACGGTGGCGAACAGCCACGAGACCGGCATCAGCAGCCAGGCGAAGCGCCGGCGCCGGTCGGCGGAAGGCAACGGGGAGGACGGGATTTTGCTCAACGGATTTCGATTTGGTGGGTCATGCGCGCCTGGATGCCTTCGAGCTCCATCACCCGGCGCAGCTCGTGGTAGTAGGGGCCGGCCTGGCCCAGCTCGTCGCGCATCAGGGCGGCCCGTGCGCTGGCGCCGAACTGCTCCATGACCATCTCGTAAGGCGTCTTCTTGGCGGGCAGGCTCACCACGCGGTAGGACTCGCTGCCGGCCATTTTCGCGGCCAGCTCGATGGCGTCCGTCATGCCCCCGAAGGCGTCCACCAGGCCCAGCTCGATGGCGTTGGCCCCGGCCCAGACCCGGCCCTGGCCGATGCTGTCCACCTCGGCCGTGGTCATGCCGCGGCCCTCGGCCACCAGGCCGATGAAGGTGGAGTAGGTCTGCTCGACCGATTCCTGGAAATAGGCGCGCTCCTCGGCCGTCAGCGGGCGGGTCATGCTGCCGATGCCCGACATGGCGTTGGTGCTCACGCCGTCCACCGTGATGCCCATCTTTTCGTTGAGCAGCTTCTGGGCGCTCAGCATCAGGCCGAAGACTCCGATGGAGCCCGTCAGGGTCGTCGGGCTGGCCAGGATGGTGTCGGCCGGAGCCGCGATGTAGTAGCCCCCGGAGGCGGCCAGGTCGCCCATCGAAACCACGAGAACCTTCTCTTGCGCGGCCAGGCGGGCCTCGCGCCAGATGATGTCCGAGGCCAGGGCGCTGCCCCCGGGCGAGTTCACCCGGAAGACGATGGCCTTGACGTGCTCATCCTCCCGGGCCTCGCGCAGGTCGCGGGCGGTGGTGGCCGCGCCGATGGTGCTGCCGTCGCCGTCGCCCATGCCGATCTCGCCGTAGGCGAACACCACGGCCACCTTGTCCTGCTCCAGGCCACGGCCCTCGCCCTTGCGCGGCAGTGGCTCCTCCGAGTAGCGCTCGGGGCTGAGCGGCTCCAGGTCGTCGAGCGAGGCCACGCCCACCAGCGCCACCAGCTCGGCCCGCAGCTCGTCGCGGTAGAGCAACTGGTCCACCAGGCGGAGCTCGACGGCGTCCTTGGCCCCGCGGACGGCCAGGCGGTCGGCGTAGCCGTTGAGCTGCTCGGTGCTCAGCCCGCGGCTCTGCGAGATGGCCGCCAGCATGTCGTTCCAAATGGCGCCCATGAAGACGTTCATCTGCTCGCGGTTCTCGGGGCTGAGGCTGTCGAGCAGGAACGGCTCGACGGCGCTCTTGAACTTGCCGTGGCGGATGACCTGCGGCTCCACGCCGATCTTCTCCAAGGCGCCCGTGAAGAACATCACCTCGCTGGCCAGGCCCCGGAACTCCAGGTCGCCCTGCGGGTTGAGATAGACCTTGTCGGCCACCGAGGCCAGGTAGTAGGCCTTCTGGCTGTAGTAGTCGGCATAGCTCACCACGAACTTGTCGGGCTGCTCCTGCTTGAACTCGGCCAGGGCCTGGCGGAGCTCCTGCACGCTGGCCATGCCGATGGGCACGGCCGAGAGGTCCAGGAAGATGCCCTTGACCCGGTCGTCCTCCTTGGCCCGCTCAATGGCCATCAGCAGGTCGAACAGGCCCGCCTTCGGCGAGAGGTCCAGGCCGCCAAGGTCCAAGGGGCTGGCCGCCATGCCGCCCTGGTCCGTGATCTCCTGGTCCAGCTTCAGGTGCAGGAAGGTCTTCTCGGCAATGGCCTCGGAAGACTCCGACTGGTTGACGGCCACGCCGACAAAGAGGGCCAAGATCAGCGAGACCACGGCCATGAACAGGATCAGCCCCACGAAGGTGGCCATAACGACTTTGAAAAATCTCATGCGACAAGGTTTGGGTTGTGAAGGATGCGAAGGAAGATAGAAGCCTCAGGCGCGCTGCCGTTCGAGGATCTGGGCGATGTACTTGCCCAGGATGTCGAACTCGAGGTTGACCACCGTGCCCGGCTCGATCTGGTGGAAGTTGGTATGCTCGAAGGTATAAGGGATGATGGCCACCTCGAAACTGCCCCGCCGCGAGTTGACCACCGTCAGGCTCACGCCGTTGACGCTCACGGAGCCCTTCTCGACGGTCATGTTGCCCGGCTCGGGGTCGTACTCGAAGCGGAAGTACCAGCTCCCCTCGGCCTCGCGGCGCTCCACGCAGCGGGCGGTCTGGTCCACGTGGCCCTGCACGATGTGGCCGTCGAGGCGGTCGCCCAGCTTCATGCTGCGCTCCAGGTTGACCTTGTCGCCGACCCGGAGCTGCCCGAGGTTGGACTTGAGCAGCGTCTCCTGGATGGCCGTCACGGTGTAAAGCCCATCGGCGAGCTCCACCACCGTCAGGCAGACCCCGTTGTGGGCCACGCTCTGATCGACCTTGAGCTCGTGGGCGAAAGCGCAGCGCAGGGTGATGTGCAGGTTTTCCTGGCTCTTGCGCAAGGCCACCACCGTGGCCGCGTCTTCTACGATTCCTGAGAACATGATGGTTGCGGTTTTGTGGCAAGGGGCGGCAAAGGCGCCAGGCTCACCAGGGGTTGTTGGAACGTTGCGTCGAGGCGTGCTGCTTGCGGGTGCGGCGCTTCTTGTTGCGCTGGACGCGATAGAGGGCGAACATCAGCCCGGCCAGCACGGCCACGGGCAGCGAGTACACCAGCAGGTTCCAGAGCAGGCCGTGCGCCGCGGCTTGCGCGGGCTGCTCGCCCGCGGCCGGCGCGGCTGCGCCCTTCTTCTGGTGGTAGTCGAGCTGGATGCTGCTCAGGTGGCCTTGCTCCAGGGCGAGCATCTGGCCTTGCAGCACGGCCAGTTGGGCGGCGACCTCGGCGATCTTGGCCTCGGCGCTCTCGATCTCGAGGGCGGCCTTGGCCCGCGAGAGGATCTGCCGGTGCTGCTCCAGGGCGCGGTTCTTGTCGTCCAGGGCCAGTTGCAGGTCCTGCTTCTCCTTGGCCAGGTCCAGCAGGCGCGACTCGCGGCTGGAGATGCTCTTGGCCAGGGAGGACACGTCCGCCAGGAATCCGTCGAAGTTTTCGTTCGGCACCCGCACCACGCACTGGTTGGCCGTCTTGGCCACGAAAAAGTCCTCCTTCTCGCTCGCGAGGGACGCGCCCCAGCGCCGCAGCAGGCTGTCGATCTGGGCGTGCGCCCTGTCGTAGTCGGCCACCTCGAAGACCAGCGAGGCGGTCTTGTTCTGGGCCAAAGAGGTCGATGGGGCCAGAAAAGCCAGGCCCAACAGCCCGACCAAGGCCCAAAGTATGCTCTTGTTGCTCATTGTTTAGAAAAAAAGCTGGTTTTTGGGGGAAGCATTGTAGCAGACAAAGGTAAACAAAGGGGCCAAAAAACCAGCCCCCCCAAACCGAGCCAGGCGGCAGCCTCAGACGCGGATGCCCACCACAAGGATGTCGTCGAGCTGGGGCACCTGGCCCATCCAGTCGAGCAAGGTCTTGTCGAGGATGGCCCGCTGCTCGGCCATGGGCAGAAGGTGGATTTCCACGAAGAGCTCCTTCATCCGCTTGATCTTGAACTTGCTCTCGTCGTCGCCCCCGAACTGGTCCTGGTACCCGTCCGAAAAAAGGTAGATCACATCGCCCTGGCGCAAGGGAATGCTGTGGTTGGTGAACGGACGGTTGGGGCGGATGTAGATGCCGATGGGCATCTTGTCGGCCCGGATCTGCGAAAGCTCGCCGTCGCGGATCATCACGAAAGGGTTGTAAGCCCCGGCGTACTCGCATTCCATCGAGTTGAAGTCGATGATGCACAGGGCGATGTCCATGCCGTCCTTGGCCTCGCCATCCTTGCCCGTCTGGTGCAGGCCCTTGATGACCTTGTCGCGCAGGCGGTTGAGGATCTCCGCGGCCGTGAGCACATCCGTGGTGCTCGTGATCTCGTTCAGGTAAGTGGTCCCCAGCATGGACATGAAGGCCCCGGGCACGCCGTGGCCCGTGCAGTCCGCCGCCGCGACGATGACCTTGCCACCCCGCTCCGCGATCCAGTAGAAGTCGCCCGAGACGATGTCGCGGGGTTTCCAGAGGATGAAGTGGTCGGGCAGGACCTGGCTCAGGGCCGTGGTCGGGGGCAGGATGGCCGCCTGGATGTTGCTGGCGTACTCGATGCTGTCGGTGATTTCCTCCTTCTGCCGTTCGATTTCCTCCTTGTGGGCGATGGCCAGGTTGCGCTGCTCCGTAACGATCTTCTTCTGCGAGTTGATCTCGTCCATGGCCAGCCGCATGACCGTCAGGTCCGAGTCGATGGCCACCAGGTGGGTGATCTGCCCCTCTTCGACAAAGGGCGTCAGGTTGCGCTGAAGCCAGATCGTGTCTCCGTACTTGTTCTCGATCGGGAACTGGAAGATCGTGGCCTCGTTGTCCTCCAGGTTCATCTCCAGCATCGCCTTGACCTTCTTCGGAGTCTGGCTGAGGATGTTGTTGCCATGCTTTTCGCGGTATTCCGAGAAGCTGTAGCCCCAGATGTTCGAGAAGCTGGCGTTCGTCCAAAGGATCTCGCCCTCGCGATCGGCGATGATCACGATGTTGTCAACGCTGTTTAAAGCGTGGTAAAAGCGAGGCATGGCCTTTTCGAAGCCGCCCAAACGTTCCAGTATGCGTTGGTAAATCTTTTCCATCGGTGGACCTGAGGTGCTGATAACGCGATCGCTAGACGGCGGAAAAGCCCGCTCATCGCGTTTCCAAGATACGCTTTTTTCTGGAACCCCAGTCGAAAGAAATTCAAAACGCCGAATCATCGTCCTGTTTTACAGCAAGTTGCCCACCAGGATGGAATAACCCAATCACCAGTCCCCGTCAGAATTGGCCCGCGCTCCCGATCCCCAAGCGATTGGACAAATCGCCGCAAGGATTCCATCCATCCGCGTCCCAGGCCCCGAAGGAGCCCAATAACCCAGCCATGGGCAAAGCCCATCGAACCGCGAACCATCGCCGCGAAAGCCCTGAAAGGGCGCCACAACACAGCCATGGGCAAAGCCCATGGAACCGCGAACCATCGCCGCGAAAGCCCTGAAAGGGCGCAACAACCCAGCCATGGGCAAAGCCCATGGAGCCGCGAACCATCGCCGCGAAAGCCCTGAAAGGGCGCAACAACATAGCCATGGGCAAAGCCCATCGAACCGCGAACCATCGCCGCGAAAGCCCTGAAAGGGCGCAACAACATAGCCATGGGTGAAGCCCATGGAACCGCGAACCATCGCCGCGAAAGCCCTGAAAGGGCGCAACAACATAGCCATGGGTGAAGCCCATGTAGAAAAGGGCGCAACAACATAGCCATGGGCGAAGCCCATGGAGAGAAACAACCCGCCAACCCTAGCCCTGAAAGGGCGCAACAACAAAGCCATGGGCGAAGCCCATGGAGAGAAACAACCCGCCAACCCTAGCCCTGAAAGGGCGCAACAACATAGCCATGGGTGAAGCCCATGGAACCGCGAACCATCGCCGCGAAAGCCCTGAAAGGGCGCAACAACACAGCCATGGGTGAAGCCCATGGAGACAACACGCCGCCAGGCAAAAGCCCTGAAAGGGCGCAACAATCCCGCGGCAATCCCACGCCAACGGCCCCCGAACCCTCAAAAAAACGGCGAGGCCCGCCGAGCAAACTCGGCGGGCCCCGCGAAAAGTCCGGAAACCCTTACCGCACCACAAGCTTGATGGCCGCCTGCTGGCCGATGGACATGAGATACACGCCCGAGGCGAGCTGCCCGGTCGCCACGGCGTTGTCGCCCGGCTGGGCGATGCCCTGCGCCAGGACGCGGCCCGCGAGGTCCACCAGGCGGAAGGCCTGCGGCTCCGCGCCCGCCACCACCACGCGCAGCGCCTGGCCGTCGTGGAAGGCCACGTGCGCCAGCGCGTCCACGGACTCGGACGACGTTACCGTGCCCGCCAGGTGCAGCGTGAAGCGGCCGTCGAACTCGCCCACGGCGCTTTGGAAGGCGTAGGCGCCGCTGGAGAAGTCGTGCAGCGTGCCCGTCTGGGCATCTTCCAGGAAGACCTTCTGGTCGAAGTTCTCGACGGCCAGCGCAAAGCTGTGCGCGCCCTCTGTGCCGGCCTCGAAGCGGATGGGCAGCGAGCCCTTCAGCGCGTCGAGCGCCGAGATGGCGTAGCCCGCGCCGCCCAGCAGGAAGGCCGCCTCGGAGGCGGACTCCACGAAGCTCGGCATCTTCGGAGAGTCGAAGCCGTCCTGGCCCGCGAGGGCCTCGCCGCCATGCGCGTAGGCCACGATCTCGGCTTGCGAGGCGGGCGCCTCAAGCCGCAGCCGCACCAGCGGGAGCTGGCCCGACTTGCCCAGGAAGTCGCTCGGGTGCTGGCGCACGGCGTCAGTCAGCTCGATTTCGGGCACGAACGTGGCCGAGGAATAGACGGCGAAGCCCTGGGTGCTGGGGATCATGCCCGTGGAAAAGGCGCCCGTGCCAGCGGCCTGGTTGTGGCAGTCGTAGCTGTTGCTCGCCGCGTTCCAGACGTAGGCCGTCGGGCTTGCGCCGCCCAAGCTGACCAGCGCCCAGTCGATGGGCGAGGGGTAGGGGTTGCCGATGATGGCGTATTCGCCGATGTTCGGCCCCGCGAAGCTGAAGCGGCCCGCGTTGAGCGGCCCGCTGAAGGTCTTGGTTTCGCTGTCCGGGCTGTGGACCAGGTAGGTCTGCCCTTCCCAGAAGTCGTCGCCCAGCACGAGCCTCTGCCAGGCGTCGCCCGCGGCGTCGTAGCGATAGACGTCGTCGGCCAGGAACTCGTCCGCGACGGCGAAGTCGCCCACGGGGCTCTGCACGAACTGCCACTTCTCGCCCGCGGCCACGTTCGCGCCGCCGCTCAGGTAGCGCTCCACGCTGCCGGGCACGCCGGGGGTCGCGTGGATCAGCGAGCCGATCGAGTAGTCGTAGTAGCCCGGCTTGCTGGAGGACAGCAGGTTGACGCTTCCCTTTCCCGTGATGGCCCCCTCTACGGTGAACTCCTCGGTGGCCCCGATGGTCAGGTCGGCGTCGAGCCGCAGGTCGTCGCACGCGAAGCCCGGGCCGAAGTAGTCCGCCGCCAGGATGGCGTCTAGGCTCACCGTGGGAGCGCCCTTCGACCAGGAACTGCCGTCCCAGGTGGTTGCGGGTGGGGCGAGGTTCTCGCTGAAGACGATTAGGCCACAGACATGCCCGTAGATGGCGTCGAGGTCGCCGTCGCCGTCGATGTCCCTGCGGAAATTGTTTTGAAAGTATATCCAGTCGAAATGGTCCATCTCGGCGGCCACGAAAGAGGGCGCCCCGGGGGTGCCGTCGTTGCGGAAGAAGACGGTATTGATATTGAAATTCCTGATGCTAACGTCGAAGTCGCCGTCGCCGTCGATGTCTGCGAAAGCAAGCTCGGCATCAAGGCCTACGTCAGCAAGGCCGAAGGGGTTCTGCACAGAAGCCGAGAAGATGGGATTGCCACTCGCGTCGAGCCCATTGTTGAGAAAGAAGATAGTGTTTCCCTGCGCGTTCCCGATGAAGGCGTCGAGGTCGCCATCGTTGTCGATGTCCACGAAACACGGCAAGGCGGAGTAGCCCACGTTGGCCAGGCCGAAGGAGTTGGAAACGGGGACCGCGAAGCTGGGCGCCCCGCTGGTCCCGTCGTTGCGGGAGAACCAGATGTTGCCATCGTAGTCCCCGATAAAGGCGTCGAAGTCGCCATCGCCATCGATGTCCTCCAATCTGGGCGTGGCTTGGCGGACCACTAGCTCCAGCCCAAAAGGGAAGCAAACGGGTTTCGCGAAGGGCTGGGCCATCGCCTCTGCGGGCGCCAGCGCGGCCAAGGCCAAGGCGCCGGTGGCCAAGCGCAGCCCCGAGGGGCGGGCGGCGCGCTCCAGGCGAGCGGCCAGGCGGCGCAGGCGAGCGGCCAGGCGGGCACTAGGCCGAGCCTGCGCGCGGGCCAGCAGTTTGCCGAATTTGCGCGTCAGGCCAACCAAGGCCGACGGCACGGAGAGGAAATACTTTCTTCTCATGTGGGATTGGGTTTTGGTTTTCTAGCAGCGCTTCCATGGGCGCGCATAGCCAAGGTAGCATATTCTCACAAGTGGAAGCAGGCGAACGCGTTTTTTTCAACATTTTGACGGAAGGCAGTTTCATGGCGATGAAGCAATGTTTGAAAACGACAAAAAAAGGTCAAGGATGCCCCCCGCCCCGAGGTTTTCGGACAAAGCTTGGATATGCCACGAAAATGCCGGGGCCAAGCCCGAACGAAGATGCCAGGGCTACGCCCCTAAAACCCGCACCAAAAGCCCCGGAGGGGTGGCATTGTCTGGCCCATCTTCCCGATGAGAATCATTTCACCCCTTCGGGGTTCTTTTCTTTGTATTGGCCACGCTTTCTACAATCATTTCACCCCTTCGGGGTTGGGCTATGAAAACGCCGCGAAGCAATCGCCCGCAAAAGCCCTGAAAGGGCGCAACAACCCAGCCATGGGCAAAGCCCATCGAACCGCGAACCATCGCCGCGAAAGCCCTGAAAGGGCGCAACAACACAGCCATGGGCAAAGCACATGGAGAGAAACAACCCGCCAACCCTAGCCCTGAAAGGGCGCAACAACATAGCCATGGGCAAAGCCCATGGAACCGCGAACCATCGCCGCGAAAGCCCTGAAAGGGCGCCACAACATAGCCATGGGTGAAGCCCATGGAGAGAAACAACCCGCCAACCCTAGCCCTGAAAGGGCGCAACAACAAAGCCATGGGTGAAGCCCATGTAGAAAAGGGCGCAACAACAAAGCCATGGGTGAAGCCCATGGAGAAAAGGGCGCAACAACAAAGCCATGGGTGAAGCCCATGGAGACTCATGAACAAAAAAAAGGCGTCGGGACCACGCGGTCTCGACGCCAGGCGGCTTCTGCCTTTTTTCAAGCGCCCGCTTGGGGGCGCGGCCGTGTTGGTCGTTTCATTCCTCTGCGTCCAAGGTGTGGAAGTCGCGGCTGGGAAGTTTCCGGATGCTGTCGATGAACTGGCTGAAACTTTCGGCGCCGCGGTTCCAGCTCAACCAGATGGTGAAGAGGGATGCCGCCGTGACCAGGATGATCGTGAAGATTGCGAAGGCGTTCATGGTGTGCGCTAGTGTTGGTGTGTGCAGGCAAGTTACGCCGATTTCTCGTGCTTGTCAACTTGTTCTACGGCAGGGCCCGGCTCGCTTGGCGCGGCCCCCTCGCCTGCCCGAGAGCATCTGCCTCAGCCCTGCCGGATGTAGGCCTCGATCCGGAAAGCGTGCTCATTGCCAGGGCCTTGCGCGTAGGGCTGGCTTTCTTCGAGCCGCCATTCGCTCCAGTCGGGCGCCGGGAAATGGGCATCGCCCTCCACCTGGGCCTCCACCCGGGTGAGGTAGAGGCGGCGGCAGAGCGGCAGGGCCTGCTCGTAAACCTGCTGCCCGCCGATGACGAACAGCCTCCCCCCCACCCCGCGGGCGTGCGCCAGGGCGTCGGCGAGCGAGGCGAAGACCCGCGCGCCCGCCGCCTCGAAGCCTTGGTTCCGGCTCAAGACCAGGTTCTGCCGCCCGGGCAGGGCCTTGCCGATCGACTCGAAGGTCTTGCGGCCCATCAGCACCATGTGGCCCGTGGTCGTGCGCCGGAAGAACTTGAGGTCGTCGGCCAGGCGCCAGGGCAGGCGGTTGTCGCGTCCGATGGCCCGGGCGCGGTCCATGGCCACGATGAGGCAGAGCTCCAGCTCGCCGCTCATACGGCCACCTGGGCTTTGACGCTGGGGTGCGCCTGGTAGCCTTCGAGCTGGAAATCCTCGAAGCGGAAGTCCCCGATTTGGCGCACGTCGGGGTTGAGGCGCAGGGTGGGCAGCGGGTAGGGTTCGCGGGAGAGCACCAGCCGCGCCTGCTCGACGTGGTTGGCGTAGAGGTGCAGGTCGCCGAAGGTGTGGATGAACTCGTGCGCCTCGAGGCCCGTAACCTGGGCCACCATCAGGGTCAGGAGGGCGTAGGAGGCGATGTTGAAGGGCACGCCCAGGAAGATGTCGGCGCTGCGCTGGTAGAGCTGGCACGAGAGCTTGCCCTGGTGGACGTAGAACTGGAAGAGCACATGGCAGGGCGGCAGGGCCATGCTGTCCACCTGCGCGGGGTTCCAGGCCGTTACCATGAGGCGGCGCGAGTCGGGGGTCTCGCGGATCTGGCGCAGCACCCGGTCGATCTGGTCGATGCTGCCGCCCTCGGGGCTGGGCCAAGAGCGCCACTGGTAGCCATAGACAGGCCCCAGCTCGCCCTGGTCGTCGGCCCACTCGTTCCAGATGCGCACGCCGTTTTCCTGGAGGTAGCGGATGTTGGTCTCGCCCCGAAGGAACCAGAGCAGCTCGTGGATGATAGAGCGCAGGTGCAGGCGCTTGGTGGTGAGCAGCGGGAATCCCTCGCGGAGGTCGAAGCGGGTCTGGTGGCCGAAGACGCTGAAGGTGCCGGTGCCGGTCCGGTCGCCCTTGAACTGGCCCTTTTCGAGCACCAGGCGGAGCATGTCGTGGTATTGTCGCATGGCGATGTCGGAAAATCAGGTTCAGGCAGAGACCTTTGGCATCGCCTCGCGCAGCATGGGGACCAGGTCGCGGATGCTCTGCTCGGAGTTCATGCCCATGAAGCAGATCTGGATGTGGTTGCGCTCGGCCAGGTAGCGGCTCTTGTAGCTGAGCTGGATGCCCTGGCGCAGCAGCGCGTCGCCCACCTGCACCGAGTCGATGCCCTCGGGCATCTCGATGGTAACGACGGCGTCGAGGACCAGCTCGTCGGGCACCAGGAGGCTGAATCCCTCGTGCCGGAGCTCTTGGCGGACCTGGCGGGCCATTCGGGCGGTGGTCTCGGCCTTGCCGCGGATGTCGAGCAGGTCGAGGGCGGCGTCGAGGGCGAAGACCAGGTTGGTGGGCAGGGTGAAGGCCACGCCGTCGTTTTCGCGGTAGTAGCTCAGGTCGAGGTAGCGGGGCAGGGCGTTCTGGTAGGGCGGTAGCTCGTGGTTGTAATAGACCATGGCCAGCCCGGCGAAGGAGGCCAGGCCCTTGCCGCTGGTGCCGGAGGCCAGATACACGCGGGAGAGGTCCACGGGGATGGCCCCGATGCTGCTGACGCAGTCGAGGGCGAGCTTGGCGCCGTGGGCGTGGGCGATGTCGGCCAGGCGGGCGATGTCGTTGACCATGCCCGTCGAGGTCTCGCAATGCGGGGTCCAGAGCCAGGAGATTTCCGGCTCCTGCTCCAGGCGGCGCTCCACGGCCGCGTAGTCGATGGGCCTGGCCCAGCCGAAATCCCAGGCCTCGTAGTTGAGGCGCATGCCTTTGGCGTTGGAAGCCAGGCGCTTGCCGAACTCGCCGTTGACCAGCACCAGGCCCTTGCCGGGCAGCAGCGAAAGCTGGGCCGCGACAACGTCGTTGGCCAGCGTGCCCGAGCCCGTCATGATTTCGACGTGCCGGGCGTTGTTGAGCAGGCAGAGCTTCTGCCGAACCTTCTGGAAAAAGGCCATGAACGAGGCCGAGCGGTGCGAGACGGGCGGACGCGAGAGGGCCTTCTGGACGATGGGCGAAATCTTGACGGGGCCGGGCAGGAAGTTCTGGTCGGTCTGGGTGTTCTCGGCGTCCAGGCGGGCGCTCTGCCAGTCGATCTTGTCGCCGAAGTACTTGTCGAACTGCACCGGGGTGATGAGCATGGGCTGGAAGCGGGCCTGCTCGGTGCCCACCAGGGGCCCGAAGGGCAGGAAGCCCATGCGCTCGTAGAGCCGGACGCGGTCCAAGAGGCCGGAGATGACGCCGATGTCGTAGCCGTTGTCGTGGAAGAGTTTGCGGACGCCCTGCATGAGGCCCTTGTAAATCATGCTGTTGCGCTGGTTCTTGCGGATGGCCAGCAGCCTGATTTCGCACAAGGATTGGCCGGGAGGAAGGTGGCTGTCGAGGTCGGGCAGCTTGCTGTCCAGCGAAAAGGGCCGGACGTCGCGCACGGCCAACATGCCCAACAGCTCGCGGCCGCGGGTGGCCACCACGTAGGTGTTCTGGTGGTGGAACTTGTCCACCAGCCGCCCTTCCGGATTTCGCCCGTGTTGGGGGATCTCCTCCACGAAGGTCTCGTAGTTGAGGCGGTGGATGGCCTCGAATTCCCAGTCTTGGTTGGCGATTTTGAAAATCACATCTTGCTCCATCTTTTCGCGAAGGATTAGAAATATCTTAGGGTCAAAACAAAGAAAATCAAGGACTTGTTTTTTTCTTTTGAAAAAACTGGACGATGTTCGAGGCATGGGCGGCCAGGACGATGGCCACCATGACCGAGAGCCCGGCCAGGGTCGTGGCGTCGTGGCCCCAGAGATAGACCAGCCCCGGAAACAGCACGATGGTCAGGAAGCTGCTCAGCTCGTACTTGCGGCTGAGCAGGTAGAGCGTGCCCAGCAGGGCCACCACCGAGAGGGCCAGCCAAGGGTTGATGAAAGCGACCATCCCGAAGCCCACGGCCAGGCCCTTGCCGCCCTTGAACCGAAGCTGCGCCGGGAAAATGTGCCCCAGCAGGGTCGCCCAGACCAAGGCCATCAGGTGCCAGCCCGAGAACTCCAGCGCATGGGCCAACAGCATGGCCAGCAAGCCTTTGAGCATGTCGCCCGCGAAGGTCAGCGCGAAACCCTTCGCGCCCAGGACGCGGCTCACGTTGCGCGCCCCGGTGCTTCCGCTGCCTTCCTGGCGGATGTCCTTCCCCGTCAGCCAACGGGTCAACAGGTAGCCTGTCGATACGCAACCGATGGCGTACCAGGCCAGAATCGCGAAGGGAAATGTCATGCGCGTGGTGCTGGGACAAGGGGTTTGGGGGGATGATGGTCAATGTGCGGAGCCCAAAAGGTCGCCGCCTCTTTTGGAACGCGCAAAGATAACAAAAAATGAAAGCCTAATCTTTTGAGGGCTTTCGCGCCGCCCATGTCCGCCCACCGCTGGCTTTCAAGGCCCTGGGGCCACGGCCCGCGACAGCTCGGCGTGGCGGAAGCACGAGACCAAGTGGTCGTTCACCATCCCGATGGCCTGCATCTTGGCGTAGCAGATGGTCGAGCCCACGAACTTGAAGCCCCTGGCCTTCAAATCCTTGCTCATCTGGTCCGAAATCGGGCTCGTCGCCGGAACTTCGGCCATGGAGCGGATGTGGTTCTGGAGGCTCCGCCCCTGGGTGAAGCGCCAGAGGTAGGCGTCGAAGCTGCCGAACTCCTCGGCCACCTTGAGGAAGGCCCGGGCGTTGGTGATGGCCGCCGCGACCTTCAGGCGGTTGCGCACGATGCCCGGATCGGCCAGCAGCCGAGCCTGGTCCTGCTCGCCGAAACGCGCCACCCGCTCGGGGTCGAAGCCCGCGAAGGCCGCCCGGTAGCCCTCGCGCTTGCGCAGGATGGTGAGCCAGCTCAGGCCCGCCTGCGCCCCTTCGAGGGTCAGGAACTCGAAATGCCTGCGGTCGTCGTGGACGGGCACGCCCCACTCCTGGTCGTGGTAGCGCTGGTACAAGGGGTCGTCGCCGCACCAAGGGCAGCGCTCAAACGGTGTTTGCATCGGCTGGAAGAAGTTGGGGAATGCTTTCCGGTTCAAAATCGAGCAGCCAGAGCGCCAGGGAGGCCGCCAGCATGACCTCCTCCTGCCAAGGCTCGAGCCCCGGCGGCATCGGGCAGAGCGGCAGCCGCTGGTGGTGCCGCAGCAGCCAGATCTGGCCCTGGTCGAGCATGGCCGCGCGGCCCCGCTCCCAGAGGTGCTTCTGGAGGGCCTTGCCCAGGCCCTCGCGGCTGAAAAAGGCCCGGTTGGAATAGCAGCGCTGGGCCATGTCGCGCACCAGCGGCTGGTCGGCGTTGAGCAGGCTCCAGCCCTGTTCGGCCACCTGCTCGGCCACCACCGACTTGGCGTAGGCCACGTCCTCGGCGTCGCGGATGTGGTCGTAGTCCATGTACTCGGGCTTGTCGGGGGCGATGTTCAGGACGATGCCCATGTCGGCCAGCTCGTAGCCCAGCCCGTCCTCCAGGATGGCCTCCAGCGTGGTTTCGACCACGACGGCCTCCGCGTCGGGGTCCTTCAGGGCGTTCAGCGTGTTGAGCGAGCGCTCGGCCTGGCCGGGCTTGAGGAGCTGGCCCTGGGCCAGCAGCCCGTCCTTGCCCGCCCAGGCGGTCTTGAGGCCCTTGGCGCGCAAGGCCCGGACCAGGATGCCCGCCAGCATCGACTTGCCGCGGGAGCCCGTTACCGACAGCAGCCTGGCGGCCACGGGCGCCCCGGGCGGGAAGAGCATCTCCACAAAAGCCTTCTGCACCGGGCGAGGCTCGCCGTGGCTGGGGCGCAGGTGGGGGCGGAAGTCCGGCGCCGCGTTGAGCTCCAGGATCATGCCTCCGGTCTGGGTCAGCGGCCGGGCCAGGTCGGGGGCCACCACGTCCACGCCCGCGACGTCGAGGCCCAGCACCTTGGCCGCCTTCTCGACGATGAAGCGGTTGAGCGGATGCACGGCGTCGGTCTGGTCGGTGGCCGAACCGCCGAGGCTGAGGTTTCCGGTGTTCTTGAGGAAGATCTCCATGCCCGCGGGCGGCACGCTCTCGGGCGCGAGGCCCAGCAGCTCCAGCACGCGGAGGCTCTCCCGGTCGAGGCTGGCCAGGCTCAGCCGCCCCTTGTCGCCGAAGGCCCGGCCCTCCTCGGCGTTGAGGGCCTCGAGCAGTTGGCGCAGGTCGCGGCGGCCGTCGCCGACCAGGCGGGGCGGCATCACGCGGGCCGCGGCCACCAGCTTGTAGTCCACCACCAGCAGGCGGTAGGCCCCTCCGGGCAGGTCCTCCTGGGCGATGACCTCGCCGTCGTGCTCGAGGGCCCAGGCGAAGGCCTTGCGGATCTGCTCTTGGGTTTCCAGGCCGATGCTGACGCCCTTGCCGCGGTTGCCGAAGGCGGGTTTCAGGACGATGGGCCTGCCCAGCCGCTGGGCGAAGGCCAGGGCCTGCTCGGGGCTTTCGCACAGGGCGCTCTCGGGGGTCGGCAGTCCGGCCTCGCGGAGGATCTGGTGGGTCAGGAACTTGTCGGCGGCGGTGTCGGCGGCCAGCAGCGGCGTCTGCTGGGTCAGGGTGGCCTGGATGAGCTTGCGGTAGCGGCCCGTGCCGAGCTGGACGCGGTTGTGGCGGTCCAGGCGCAGGACCGGAATCTTGCGGGCGCGGGCCTCATCGACGATGGCCTGGGTGCTGGGGCCCAGCAGCCGCGCCTCGCGGATTTCGACCAGGCGGCCCAGCACCTCGTCGAGCCCAAAGGCCCTGTCCTCGAGCAGGGCGTTGAGCAGGTTCAGGGCCGCCTTGCCCGCGTAGATGCCCGCCACGGGGTCAATCATGCGGAAGATGACATTGTAAACGCCGGGGCTTTTGGTCTGGCGGGTCTTGCCAAATCCGGCGTCGATGCCCGCGAGGCTCTGCAACTCGATGCCGACGTGCTCCATGACGTGCCCCAGCAGCGTGCCCTCGCGCAGCCGCAGCAGGAAGCCGCCCCGCTGGCCCACCGAGCAGTGGTGCTCCTCGAGGCTGGGCAGAACGACCAGCAGCTTGTCGTAGAACCCCGGAATGGCGTCGCTGAACACCTCGTCGTACTGGTTCAGCCGCAGGCGGAAGCGCACCACCGGGCCGCCGCTGAAGAAGTTGGCCCCGCGCAGGAGCTTGATTTCCTCGACCACCAGCGGGCCGGGGTCCATCGGATATTTCTCGATTTCAGCCAGTTCGGGCATGGGCGGTGGGCGTTTTTCAGATGATGTCGAGCTTGGATTCTTCGGCGGCCAGTTGGGCGCGCAGGTCTTGGAGCAGTTGGAGCTGCTCTTGTTCGAGTTGCTGGCGCAGGCCGCGCAGGCGTCGGCCCTGCTTGCCTTCGGAGGCGGTCTCGGGCAGGGCGTCGATCAGGCAGGCCATGACGAAGCGGTCGTGCCACTGGCCGAGCTTGTCGCCGAGCTGCTTGGCCGACTCGAGCTCCAGGCGGGCGGCCTTCTCGGCGGGCAGGTGCTGGCGCAGCAGGTCGCTGATGTAGGTGGCCTCCTTGAGCGCGCGGCGGACGCGGTGGACGTTCTCAGGCTGGTCCATCTTGTCCATGAGCAGCCAGATGGTCGAAAATCGGCTTTTGACGAAGCGCACCTCCCGCGAGAGCTCGTCGGCCGAAAAGTCCGCAAGGGCTTTTTTGCGGGCGCGGTGGAGCTTGGCGCGGCGGGCGGGGTCCTGCTTCCGCAAGGCCTTGGCAAGCCTTCCGCGGCCTTTCTTCTCCATCGTTTCAAGGCAGCGCGCGAGGGGCTTGAACTTGTGTCCCTCCTGCTCCTGGTAGCCCGCCAGCAGCGAGCGCTGCACCTGGGCGTCGCGTACCTGGCCCGCGGCCTTGAAGATGGCGCGCAGGTCGCCTATCAAGGCGTTGGCGTCGCTGGCGGGCGCGACTTTCTCGACGAATCGGAACAAGGCCCGCATCCGCTTGACGATGACCCGCAGCCCGTGGATGGCCTCGGGGTCGAAGGTTCGGCGGGCCAGCTTGGCTAGTCGGACAAATTCCTTGTGGTGGGTCTTGTAGTAGTCGAGCAGGTGGTTCGCGGGCTTCGGGATTTCATCTTGCATCGGTGGGCGGTCTTGGGTTTCGGACAGTCGTTTTGCCCAAAGGTAGGGCTTTTGCGCGAAAGTCCTGGCCCGTGTGCCCCTCGGCTCATGCCTTCGGGGGCTCGTCCGCGAGGGGCAGGTGGATGGCTATCTCGGTGAATGCGCCTTCCTCGGAGCGGACCTCGAGCGTGCCCTTGTGGGCCTTGACCATGTCCTGGACCATGTAGAGGCCCAGGCCCGTGGCCTCGGAGG